>Ga0315904_10004826_pt1 | contig 18971 bp, 16 predicted proteins | sample LakEriMetagenome_6_FD_203529 | JGI IMG/M metagenome (GOLD analysis project Ga0315904, IMG submission 203529) | Freshwater fungal communities from buoy surface, Lake Erie, Ohio, United States - Buoy 12 MA120 | ecosystem: Environmental > Aquatic > Freshwater > Lake | place: USA: Lake Erie, Ohio...
GCCAGGAAAAGGCAGGCCACTCAGTCCTGATCGTCCGTCTTCAATTCCCAGGCTTTCATCAACTCGGTACGCATCTGCTCCGGCATATGAGGATGGCTATAATGTGAAGCAGCCCTTTTCTGCCGGTGTGCTTCGTATAACGAAACCGCGCAGGCCACGGAGATGTTGAGTGACCGGATGATGCCCACCTGCGGTATGATGAAGTTACCATCAGCAAGTGAGCGACTTTCCTCTGAAACTCCATCATGTTCATTGCCAAACACCAGGGCCATGGAGTTCGTGAAATCGAGATCATAGAGATCAACGGCCCCGGATGCAAGGTGTGTGGTATAGATCCTGTCAAACTTTTCCCGCAATACACGGAAGCATTCCAAATGATCATCGAACTGACGGACGGTCAGCCATTTCGCCGCACTGCTACTGCTTCGGCGACCCCATTTTTTGTGTTGGGGGATCTTGGTGTTCAGCACATAGATTTCCTGTACGCCAACCGCATCGCAGGTACGCATTACAGCGGATATATTATGGGGATCAAAAACATTTTCCAGTACTACGGTGAGATCGTGCTGGCGGTTATTCAACACGTCTGTCAACCTTTTTTTTCTTTCAGGTGTCATTTGAACCAAATATAAATCGCAACGCTTTATATTTGAAAAAAATGCATGATGAGGGAGGGCGCGCGGCCGTATATCCTGGAAGAAACCAACTGGAAAACCGTTAAGGAAACACAATACAGCACCGCGGTGATCACTTGGGGCGCTACTGAAGCGCATAATTACCACCTTCCTTATGGCACTGACAATATCCAGGTCAGCTATGTCGCTGAACGGGCGGTAGGAAAAGCCTGGGAAATGGGTTCAAAGGTCATCTTGCTCCCCGGCATCCATTATGGTGTAAACACAGGCCAGCTGGACATCGCGCTTTGCATGAACATGCTTCCTTCAACACAACTTGCCATCCTGAAAGATATTTGTGATGTTTTGGTGAGGCATAAGGTCGAGAAACTTGTTATCCTCAACGGCCACGGCGCTAATCAATTTGTTGCCATCATTCGCGAATTGGCGCAATTATTCCCTTCCCTTTTTGTATGCGTGATAAACTGGTTCCAGGCATCACCGAGAAAAGAAGTGTTTGAACTTCCTGGAGACCATGCCGACGAAATGGAAACCAGTGTAATGATGCATATTGCACCGGAACTCGTGCAACCTTTGCACACTGCCGGCAATGGCGCTACGCTGAGCTTTGGACTTAAGGGGTTCCGCGAAGGTTGGGCCTGGGCCCAAAGGCCCTGGAGTCTGGTAACCGCAGACACTGGTGCTGGAGATCCGTCCAGGGCAAACTCTGACAAGGGAAAGGTATTCCTTGAAAAGAATATTGAAAATATCGGCAACTTCCTGCATGAGTTGTCTGGAAAAACGATTGTTGAATTACTTAAATGAATGACTCACCCATGAAACCCTTTTTGTTATTATTCAGCTTTTTTGCATTAACGGCAACGGCACAGACTTCCAGATCCATTAATGGCCGCGTGTTGCAATCTGATGGAACCGCGATCAGCAGGGCATCCGTTATATTGCTAAACAGCACACAAGGTGCCGTTACCCGTAACGACGGCAGTTTCAGTATAAAGGGGCTGATGCCGGGCACTTATGTAGTAAATGTATCTGCAACAGGATATGCATCAGTATTGGATACCGTTGATTTGAGCAACCAGGACGAAAGTCTCACGATGACGCTGAAGCCCTCCTTTAGCGTGCTGGATGAGGTGGTGGTGTCAGCAGAGAAGATGGATGAAAAATTGTTTCGCATTCCGGCGGCCATTTCTTCGTTCAATGCCAGGCAGGTCAGTGAATTCAGGCTTTGGAACATTAACCAGGTTGCCGGACTGGTGCCGAATATGTACAGCGCCAATCCTGGTGACTATCGTAACGTGACCTCCATCAGGGGAATTACCACCACTTCATACGAGCAGGCTGTAGCTACCTATGTAGATGGCGTCAATCAGTTCAACCTGGACACCTATATACCGCAGTTGTTTGACATAGAACGGATAGAAGTGCTACGCGGTCCGCAGGGTACACTGTATGGGCGAAATGCCATGGGCGGTGTCATCAATATCATTACAAAGAAACCATCTAATCGTGTGGATGCGTATACTGAACTGAGTATTGGCGATTACGGACAACAGCGGCTGGGCGCATCGGTTAAACTGCCATTGATAGCCGACAAACTGTATTTTGGGGCGGCCGGGTTGTACGACCAGCGGAAGGGTTTTTACACCAATACATTCAATAATCAGGATTACGACAGGCAAAAGCAGGTTACCGGGAATTATTACTTAAGGTACTACCCCGCTCCCAGGTTCAATGCGGTCCTGAACTTCAAACACCAGAACAATCGTAATAACGGCCCCTTTGCTCTGGCACCTGACAAGGCAAGTGCATTTGCCACCCCTTTCGAGATCAGCCAGAACGCCACCACCACCATGCAGGACGACAATATCAATGCTTCGCTTTCCCTGCATTATAATCCCACCGGCTTCAGGATATCATCACAAACCGCCTGGCAGTCCAACTACAGGATCTACCGAAGGCCGATAGACGGAGATTTCTCACCGTTGGACGCCATCAGTATTGTGAATGATTACGGGAACAATTTCAACAAGGTAAGAGTATTCACTGAGGAATTGAGGGTACAATCACGGGAAGGCAGCAGGGTAAAATGGACGGGCGGACTGTTCTTCTTCCACCAGGACAATCCTACGAAGCAAGGAACGAGGTTTGGAAGTGACGCCCCCCTTCTTGGTATTCCAGATGCCAATTTTACGTTGATCAATACCAATATAGGGGTCAACACAGGCGTTGCCCTTTATGGTCAAACCAGCTTTCCCATTTCTGATCGTCTTGAGTTGACCCTTGGGTTGCGGTACGACAGTGAAAGACGGAAACTTACGGTTTCCGGCGAATACCAGAAAGATCCAAATTCGGCATTCCCGACCCTTGGCGACACTTCAGCGTCAAGAACCTATACTGCCCTTTCCCCGAAAGCAGGCATACAGTACAATGTGGGACCGGACCAGATCTTGTACCTGACATACAGCAGGGGTTATCGTGCAGGGGGATTGACCCAATTGGGATCAGACCCTTCACAAGTTCCTCTTTCGTCCTTTGACCCGGAGAACAGCAATAATATAGAGCTGGGCTGGAAGAATTTCCTGTTAGACAAGAAACTGAGGATCAATGCCAACCTGTTCTATTCATTCATTGAAAATGCTCAAGTACCCACGCTGATCCTGCCCGATGCGGTTACCGTGATCAGGAATTCCGGAAAGTTGTCCAGCAAAGGGGCCGAAGTTGAGATCGGCGCCACACCATTTAAAGGATTTGAGTTGATGGCCAATGGCGGTATTACCGATGCTTCCTATAGCAGCCTTTCCGTGCCGAAAGATGGGGTCATGGTCAATTACGACGGTAATAAGCAGATCTTTACTCCTGCTTTCACTGCGATGCTGACTGCCCAATACAGCAGGCAGATAGGGAAAAAAGAAGATAACCGGGTAGTTGGCAGGGCTGAATGGATCAATTTTGGGAAACAATATTTTGACCTGGCCAATACCATCAGCCAGGAGGCTTATGGCCTTTTACATCTCCGGGTAGGAATAACTATGCCCCATATCGAATTGTATGTATGGGGCCGAAACCTGGGAAACAGTGAATATATAGCCTTTGGATATGATTTTGGTGGCGTACACCTGGGAAATCCAAGGACAATTGGAAGTACCGTACTTCTCAGGTTATAAAGCACGGCACTTCTGGTAATTATTGAGGTTACGCTACTAAATAATTTGTTCTCAGGCATTTAAGGTACTCGCTGGGTGCGCAATCTTCAAACTTGGTGAACGCCCTGATGAAGGTAGTCCTGGAGTTAAATCCGGCTTTGTTTGCGATCGCCTCTAAAGTCCAGCGTTGGTAATGAGGCTGTTGTAACAGGACCTTGAAATGGTTGATTCGGCGCTGGTTGATAAAGTCATTGAAATTCATACCGTATTCCTTGTTGATCAAAGCAGACAGGGTTGGAACGTTGATGCCTGTCTGGAGCGACAAATCATGCAGGCTGAACCCGGGCACCAGGTAAGGCTTATGGTTTAACAGATAGCCTTCAATGAAACTTTTGTATTGGTCTTTGTCCCGGGGTTTTTGGATCGGGAAATGCTGGATAGATGAAACGATCATAAAACAGGTTGATTTTACCGTGACTAGATTAAATGATGATCAGCACGAAAATAGGCAGCTAACCCACCCTCAAGCAAGTTTTTGATGTAGCAACTTGTTGAGTTAAACAAAATCTCAACATATTGGAAAATGCTACAAGCTTTTTTGCGTGATTCGATACAACTCTTATGATTTGAAACACGTTCTTCTCGTTTAATTCAACATCTATTACACAAAACTGAAGTTTTGGCCGAGAATTCAGCTTTTGTCATCAATAGCCAGTGTCAGCTTGCGGTTAGAAAAGACCGTCCGGGGTAATGCACAAGCCGGGGGCGGGATGGCTGAAACTGATTTTCCCGTTCGAATACTCCAGCCCTAAGGCCAGGTCTTCTTTAAGTAAAAGTGGGCCATCCGCGTCCAAATAGTCCAAAAGGGGCGACAGGTGAACGATGGCGGCGCTGCCGATCGATGACTCATTCATGCATCCGATCATCACGCCCAGCCCCAGCGTCCTGGCTTTTTTGATCATTCGCCGTGCCGGCGTGATCCCTGAGCATTTGGTGAGTTTGATATTTATACCATGAAAATGCCCCTGGCATTTTTCAACGTCTGACTCGGCGACGCAGCTTTCATCGGCATACAATGGAATGTCAGAGACTTTATAGAGGGTGGCCATGCCTTCCCAATCATCTTTGGCAAGGGGTTGTTCGATCATTTCAACCCTGAGATCTTTCAGGACGGGAAGTTTTTGGATGGCCTGCTCAAGTGTCCAGCCAGCGTTTGCATCCACCCTGAGGGGGGCAGAAGTCTGCTTACGCAATTCCGCCAGGAGTTCCATATCGCCATCAAATCCCACTTTTACCTTGTATACGGGCCAGGGCTTCTCCTGCATTTTCTTCACCATGACGTCTGGTTTGTCGATCCCGATGGTATAGTCGGTCACAGGAGCTGCAGCCAGATCCAGGTTCCACATTTGGTAAAGAGGTTTCCTGAGCATTTTACCCCAGAGGTCCCACCCAGCCATGTCTAGTGCACAGACCAGGAACGGGTTTTTGGGAAACAGGTGGTGAAGAAAATGCCAGTATCGTTCCGGATCGGTGAGTGCGAATTTTTCGAGCACCGGACGTTTTGCTTCAAGATCTGCCGCCATTTTCTCCACAGTGATATCATAGTATGTGATGGCGGGGGCCTCTCCGTAACCTTTCAGACCTTTCCATTCCATTTCCACGATGAAGGTTGGCTGGTGAGTTTTGGTACCCCTGGAAATGGTAAACGGGTAAACGAAGGGAAGTTCTTTGGAGAAATGCCGGATATTCATATTCTTCCGCTGGCAGTGATCAGTTGCCTGAGATCATTGGTGAATGGCTTTTGGCGCAATAATTCTTCCAGTGAAAGGTGCATACGGTATCTCCAGTAATGCTTCGGATTGGCAGGGATATTTATCCTTTCCTCGTGAGGATTTGTCCTCCTTAACTTCTCATCTATCCCGAGTATGTCCTGCATTTGGAATACAGCCCATATCGCTGGGGAGTACAGGTGCTGCAGTACAATAGCCCGATCGATCCAGGCGTCACAATAATAGGGTGCTTCACCGTATTGGCCAAGTTCGTTGTTGAAAAACTTCTGGGTCTTGCTTCTTTCCTCTTCCCACCAACCACGTATCGTACTCATATCGTGCGTGGATGGGGTCACCACAGAAAGATATGGCGCGTCATTCGGGTGGAAGAATTCCTTTTTTGAGTCTTTTGGCATCCGTTGGATCTCCAGGCTCAGGAAACCCAGTTGCTTCATGACTTCTGGAACGCAAGATGGCACCAGGCCCAGGTCTTCTCCGCAGATGAGCATATCGCTTGCCCTTTTGAGCGCTGGTAATTTCTCCATGGCTTCTTTCTTCCAATAGTCATCCTGGCGGCGGAAGAAATAATCAATATAGAGTTCCTTCAACTGCTGCTGGGTATGTTGGTCCAGGTAACGGTAACTCAACGTGGTATGCATGTTGAACCTGAAGTGGAACTGCAGCCCCTGCGATTCCTGTTCCTCAAAGAGGATAACATTTGAGATGAGGTCGTACAAACCCAGTTTCAGGCGTTCGTTCTCTTCGAGCGATTCAAGCTTTTTAAAGTACTCTTCTATTTTCTTTTGGGTATTGAATTCCTCCTTCAATTGATAAAGCCCTTCGCCTGATTCATATAAGAAAGGTTTCACCTTTTTCTCTGCCGGCCCGAACATTTCCCACAGGACGGAATCATTGATGTAGGGTTTGCAATACCTGCTGTGCTCGTACCAGATATTCTTCTGGTGAAATTCAGAAATATTGATTGGAATAGACGGCACAAAATGGCCCATGATCCCTTCCACGGCATGTTCGGGGACTGACCAGATGCGAAAAAATCCGAGGATATGATCGATCCTGAAAGCATCATAGTACCTGCTCATTTGTTCGAACCTTCTCTTCCACCACGCATATCCATCCTCTTTCATCCTGTTCCAGTTGTAGGTTGGGAAACCCCAGTTCTGGCCTTTTACAGCGAAATCATCCGGCGGGGCGCCTGCTTGCATATTCATATTATACAGCGCAGGCTGGACCCAGGCGTCGACACTTTCGCGGTTGATCCCGATGGGGATATCGCCCTTTACTACTATGCCATGTTTATTTGCATAATCATGCGCTTCCTGCAACTGGAGATGCAGGTGATATTGCGTATAGTAATGTTTCCCGATCTCGTCGAAATGCTTCTGGGAGTCGGCGCAAAGTTTACTGACCTGATTGCTGTTGTACTCAGCAAAGGTTTTCCATTTACTGAAATCTGCGGAATTATACTTGTCACGCAAATAACAAAATGCAGCATAAGGTACCAGCCAGTCTTGGTTCTCTTCAAAAAAATGCTGGTAACCCACGGACGCGAATACCTTTTCTTTTTGTAACTGGTACAAGTGGCAGATCGCCTCCAGTTTATACTTCATTACTGCTTCATAATCGAGATCAGCCAGATCGTTGAGTTGTTTCTGTTTTTTCCTGAATGGCTTGATGGTTCCCTCGTTTTCCTTTCCGGCCAATTTCTCCAGGTTCAGGTAGATGGGGTGAAGTGCAAATGCGGAAATGGCTGAATAGGGATATGAATCCGTCCAACTATTGGTAGAGGTGGTGTCATTGACCGGGAGGATTTGAATCATCTTCATACCGGTCGCCTTGGCCCAGTCAACCAGTAATTTTATGTCAGCGAATTCCCCTACCCCCGAGCCTTTGTCGGATCGAAGGCTGAAAACCGGCACAGCAAGCCCGGATCCTTTCCAGTTTGCGTTGGGTAGCCTGGCAAACCCGTCACGCATAATAAACACCTTGCCCGGTCGCTGCATGGTATTCAACACACGGTTATCACCAGCTTCATAGGAAGTAAATTTCTTCACTTTCAGATCGTAGACACCATACTTATACTCGATTGGGAATGCAGCATCAGACAGGTTAACCTTAAGCACCCACCAGTCGCCTTCCTTATTTAAAAGCAAGGGGTCTTCACTTTTCCATGCGCCAAGTTGTTGAATACTGCCAATGATGCAAAGACATTCGTGTTTGCGCAGCAGCGGAGCTTTCACCTGGAACACGTGAGTACTGCCCCGGTAGGGCCTTGGTTTGACGGGTGTTTTCGAAATGGGCAGCAACACTTTCTTAAAAGGTGCGGTATAGAAAGCATTTTCATAATCCCCGGCGTGGTTCCATGTATCAATGCATTCTATTTCCCCGGCTGTAATTCTCTGTAATTCCACTACCCTGTCGTTCCCCCATTCCATGGTGGTTTCATGCTCCTCACGTAGGATGTATTTATAAATAAACGCATCGGGCAGATCGGAGGGATCAAGTTCAATGGTAGCCTCCCAAAACTCATCGTTCAGGTATTGCATCTCCATAGCCTTGCCGGGTTCTGTTGAACCTAATTGAGGCAAACTGCCACTAATATGCAACGATTGTCCATGACGTGTGGAAAAACGCAGGAGAAAGCGAATGATCATGCAGGAAGGGTTTGGGCTGTAAAAATATAGTAGGCCATGGAAAATCCAACAAGTAATAGTGTCGAAAATACACATTATTGCGTGAAATTAAAACGCCATATGTCTTTTCTTTAGAATTCAAGCGGAAGGCTATATCTTTGCAAAAATTTTATTGCATGGCAACCAAATCCAGGGGTTTCTATTGGCTGATGTTTTTTGCTTCTATAGCTCTTTGTGTCGTTGTTTATCTTTTTCTTCCTTCAATGACCTCCCTGACTGTTGTTCCCCTGGTTAGTTTCCTGGCTAAGGCTTTGGACCTGATCTAAACGCTTTGCAACTCACTTAATTATCTGCAACGTCATGTAACTTGTGCAGGGGCTTGCCCCTGTAGTACCGCTATTATCCCCTCCTGTAGACTCAGCGATTGGTGATCAGTTTGGTTCCCAAAGGATCTGCTTATTCAAGCCTTACAGTAGGTCTTCAAACTGCTCCAAAAAGGCGTACTGGGCCCAGACCACATCAGATTTCAATCCTTCCCCATCGGCTTTCTATCATCGTTGTTGACCACCTATTAAGGAAATCAGTTCCTTAACTTTTCTTTTGTAACAAATTGAGCGTAAAAGCGTCATATATAGGTCAGTAGAGCAAGCGGTTCTTTGAAAAATATTCAATACTTGGCATCAAAACAATAAGTTTTGGCGACATGGCGTTATAAAAAACCTCTGTATTGAATATTATTTAAATTTTATTAACACGGGATCTTTGTTAGTTAGTCGATTTAGCATAACTTTGCGTCACCAATCCAAAATAACTGCAACCCCGGTTGGGAATTTACAAAGGGGTTTTCGTTCAACACAGTGGTTTCAGACCATTCATCCCGATTCCTAACCATACATGGTATTAGGCATTGCATAGTAGTAGAAAATTGATGTATCTTTGATATATCAATGAACGATAGAAGAAACAAGAAAGAAAAATGAAACACAAGATGAATCAAGTGACTCCAAAGGCAGGAACACTTAAACAGACAAATGAATTTCAGAACGCCTTAAGAAAACTAATTGCCTCAGTTCTGATGTTAGCTGTACTCGCTATGAATCCAGGCTCGATCATGGCTGGTGTAAAGGCGGCGGACTCCTGCTGCGAAACACCATCAAAGAAAATGGATGATTCCAAATCAGCATGGCTGAGCCTCCCTTCAAAGGAAATGCTGAAGACAGCTGATAGTGAAATGACCGTCAATCTTTACAAATCGCTGAAGGAAAGCAAGGTGAAGAAATTTGCAAAACTATTCGCAGCGGGTGATGCGGAAGTAAACGCATTGTTTATCAGCGAAACCACCATCGGTCTTTCTTCGGATGTTGTGGCTGATGAGTACATCAACAATGAATTCGCAGCAGAGAACATCCCGGTGGCATTTGGCCATAGCGCGGACACCGATGTGAATGATCTCTTTACGGCTGAGGAAGCGGGGATCACCCAATCGGCAAATGTGGTAATCGCTGATGAGCAGTTGGACAACATGTTCAACGCAGAGAATATCACATTGCCCGGTGACGACAGCTTTGCCAAGGCAGACCTTGAGATCGTCCGAAACATGCATGATGAATTCCAGGTTAAACTGGCCTCAATAATTAATGATTAGCAGTCAGTTGGTTTGTTTTTGGAAAGCCGGCGTTCAATCGCCGGCTTTTTCATTTAAATTTGTGAACCTGCAAACACGGGTTATCGCTCCCTGAAAAGGGTGAGGAAAGTCTGGACAGCATAGGGCAGCTCACCGGTGAAAAGCCGGGTTCCGTTTACGGAAACAGATAGTGCCACAGAAAATAACAGCCATTTGGTTGGTCTGAGGGCTTCGGTCCCCGACCCAAGCCAGATGGTGATGGTGAAAATGTGGGGTAAGAGCCCACAACTCTTCATGGTAACATGAATGGTGGGTAAACCTTGGGCGCTGAAATGCCATGTATAGTAACGGTAAGGGTGGCTCGCTCGTGTTTCCCAAAAGGAATGCGTTACAGGGTAGGCAGATTGACCCTTCCGGGTAACCGGTTGGGCAGATAAATGATAACCACTCCCAGGAGTACAGGATCCGGCTTACAGTGTTTGCAGGTTTTTATTTGAAATAGATTTCGGTAGCGCCGAATCCATATAAAGGATGGAACTGGTTGACAAAAAATTTGACTTCTTTTTTCAACCTCAGGATGTCATGTATCTCATCCCTCAGCCTGCCTGTTCCAACACCATGGATCACAATCATCTGGTGAAGGTGATGCAATAGCGCCAGTTCATAATACTTCTCGAAAGTCTTCAACTGGATGTCGATCATCTCCTGTTTACTGATTCTCATGGGATCGTCTACCAGCTTTTCAATGTGAAGGTCTAATACGGACCTCGCTGGTTCAAGGTGCTGTTTATGGATCTTTCCACCTTCGTAGATCTTATAGCCCGCATCAGATAATTTTTTTAGATCTGCTTTTTCCTCCTCTGGCCTGTCCGGATAATGTTCCAACAGTATATAGGAGAAACTGGCCTCCTGTTTCATCCGGCTTTCTTCGATTCGGGCAAAAACCTGTTTGGCTTTCACCTTCAAGCTGGCTTCCACGTGTCCGGCTTTCTTTTTATCCGGATTCTTCAGGCTGAATTCAAAATCGTATCTGGGGGAATCATTCAATGCTTCAAAGGGTACATCATGCAGGTAAAAATCGGAGAGCGGATGGATATCGTTCTTCAACTCAAAATCCACCTCTCCCGCTAAACGCAGCCTGTATGAAAAATTGAGGTGCATACTGGTCTGGTTGACCAGATAAAGCCTGAAGTACTCCACAATGTCATCGTCAAACACATCCTTGTCGTACACCGGTAAAAATGAAAGCCACACGCCTTCCCCCACCTTGTATGCGGCCAGGGGTGAAGTCTTCTCTTTCCTCACTTCATCGATATAGATTTTCTTCTTTGGCTGGACTTCAGGCTTTGCCGTGAACCGCTTGAAATAAGGAAAATCAATCTGATCAAGGTAAACCGGAAACTTCACACCATTCACGTCCACCATGGCCATCTCCCTGTTGATAAAATCAACGATCTCCGCTTCTTCTCCCGAATGTAACAGGATCACTTTATCTCCCTGCTGAAATTTCATGCACCACTATTTACTGCAAGCCGGCTTCTCCGGTACCCGTAAAAATAATAGATCGAAAGCCCCAATCCCATCCATCCAAAAAACACGAGCCAGCTTTTAGCCGGGATCTCGATCATCAGGTAAAGGCAGCACACCACACCCAGTACGGGTATCAGCGAATAATTACGAAGAAAAGTCATCACTGACAGGATTCCGGCAAGTATAAAAAATACAATGAACAGGATCTCCTGGTACGATTCAGTGTCTATATGTGTAAAGGCATCTCTTAATCGGCTAAAAGTGGAAGCTGCAAACACCACATAAATGACCGGCAGGATCCATTTACCATTTATATAGGGCAACTGGAACTTACCGGCTTCTTTTTTCTTAAATGGCAGCAGCAGCACTCCCCCGCTCACTAGCGCAAAGGCAAACAATGTTCCAATGCTTGTCAGGTCCGTCATAAGCTTATCATCTACGAACAATACGAGGCCCCCAACAAGGATACCTGAAACAATGGTTGAAAATCCGGGGGTTCGGTATTTGCGGCTGATCTTTCCAAAAGACGAAGGCAACAAGCCGTCCCTGCTCATGGCCATCCAGATCCTGGGCTGCCCCAGCTGAAATACCAACAACACACTGGTTGCCGCAACAACGGCACTTACGGATATGACAAAACCCACTTTTTGCATATTGATCTTTTCAAACACGTAGGCCAGGGGATCGGTCACCCCGTCAAACTCGGAATAGTTGACCATACCCGTGATCACCAGGGCGATCACCACATAGATCACCGTGCAGATGATCAATGAATAGATCATACCCCTTGGCAGGTCTCTTTGCGGGTTAGAACATTCTTCCGCGGTTGTTGATATGGCATCAAATCCGATATAAGCGAAGAACACTGCCGATACGCCCTTCAACACACCCCCTATACCGTTAGGTAGAAATGGTGACCAGTTTTCAGCTGTTCCGTTTGAAAAGATGTACCAGAAACCGATGATAGCCACCAGGGCAAGGACCACGATCTTCAGCATGACCATGAAGTTGGCAGACTTCTTACTTTCATGTATTCCGATATAGGCCAGCATGGTCACCAGGGCTACAATGATGAAGGCTGGTAAATTGATGATGAATTTAAAGCCTGCAATCGTGGGCGCGTTCGCATATACCAGGTCAGTAACGGGTTGGCCCGCAGCCATTGCTTTGTCGTAAGCCTGTGCAGCAGTCTGGTATCCGGTAGCAAGCCAGTCAGGCAAATGAATGCCAAAAGCCTTGAGGATATTATTAAAGTAAGCGCTCCAGGATATGGCTACTACAATGTTTCCTATGGCGTATTCCAGGATAAGCGCCCAACCGATGATCCATGCTACCATCTCTCCAAAGGTCACATAGGAATAGGTGTACGCACTACCGGACACGGGTACGCGAGACGCGAATTCCGCATAACACAGAGCCGTGAAGCCGCAGGTGATGGCGGTGATGATGAATAAAAAGATCACGCCGGGTCCTCCATTGAAGGCGGCTGCACCGATGGTGGAGAAAATGCCGGCACCGATCACTGCGGCAACGCCCATGAAGGTGAGGTCCTTCACACCCAGTACTTTGTGCATCCCGGCTTCCTGGTGGCCATCGCCCAACCCTTTGCCGGCTTCATCAATGATGGTATGCAGTGGCTTTCTCCTGAATACTGAACCAGATCTATTGCTCATGTGCTAAATATCAATTTATTTATCCCTTTGTACGAGGTAATGCGCAAGACGTGTGAGCGGTTGCTTCCTTTCGCTCCATACCGCGATATCGTCAAGATGGTTGAATGCAGACGCCAGGTATTGATCCTTTAATTCCATGGCCCACTCATCGATCCCACATGCTTTGAAGATCTCCAGCACCTTAGTCACTTTATCTGACGGATTCTCTGCCATCAATTGCTTCAATGCTTTCCGGTTGGGTTCGGTTGCGGTTTCCAGGGCGTGGATCATCAGGAAAGTCTTCTTGTTGGCAATGATATCCCCTCCAACCTGTTTGCCAAACTTTTCCGGGTCCCCGAAAGCATCAAGGAAATCGTCCTGTATTTGAAAAGCGATCCCCAGTGTTCTGCCGAATTCATAGAGGTGCTGCTGGTTTCCTTCGCCAGCGCCGCCGAGTATTGCGCCCATCCTGAGGCTCGCCGCAAGCAATACGGAGGTTTTGAGGCTGATCATGTGCAGGTATTGGGAAAGGCCGGGCAAGTCTATTTTTTCAAAATCCATATCCAGCTGCTGCCCCTCACATACTTCTTTTGCAGTTTTGTTAAAAAGGGCCATGATCTTTTGCGTATACCTGCTTTGGATCTTATTAAGCTCTTCATAGGCTACTACCAGCATAACGTCCCCGCTCAACAGCGCAGTAGCCTCGCCATGAAGTGCATGCACGGTAGGTTTACCCCTCCTGAGCGGAGCCTTGTCCATGATATCGTCATGGATCAGCGTAAAATTATGGAACAGTTCCACCGCAGACGCTACATGAAATGCATCAGGATTGATCTCATCAAACAATTCGTTTCCCATCAGGCAGAGAACCGGCCTGATCCTCTTGCCACCCAAACCTAAAAAATATTCTGAAGGATCATACAGACTGGCTGGATCTTCCGGGAAATGCCTATGGGAAAAATGTTTGTCAAACTGTTGTTGTAGCTCCTCGAATTGATACATGCTGAATAAAATCGGGTTCAGTAAAACTGAAAAATAAAGGATTTCCTACTTTTTCCCTTTTGATTTCTTGGGTTTCCTTGCCTTTTGCGTTTCATCGTCCTGCTCATCTACGTAGAGGACCCACTCATAGTCGAGCTGGCGTTTGGCGAGATTTGCGGATACCAGTTTAACCCTCACCTTGTCACCCATCCTGAAACTTCTGCCACTCCTCCTGCCCACCAGGGCATATTCTGTATCTACATGCCGAAAATCGTCGTAGTCAAGCAGACTCTGCACACTCACCAGTCCCTCACATTTATGGTCCACTGTTTCGGCCCAGAAACCGAAGCTGGCGACGCCACTGATCACGGCATTGAACTCGTCGCCCACAAATTGTTTCATAAACTCCACCTGCTTATACTTGTTCGCAGCACGTTCAGCCTCCATGGCTGCCCTTTCCCGCTCACTGCTATGCCGGCATTTTTCTTCCAGTTTCTTGTCGATCCTGGGCTTTTCCGCCAGTACCTCCGCGAGGATCCGGTGCACCATAATATCCGGGTAACGCCTGATGGGAGAAGTGAAATGACAATAGTGTTCAAACGCCAATCCATAATGGCCGATGTTTTCTACGGTATATGCAGCTTTAGCCATGGTCCGGATACCCAACTGTTCCAACACATGCTGCTCCGGCTTACCTTTAACCTCATTCAACATTTTATTGAAAGATCGGGCTATGACCTCCGGACTGGTGGTCTCGAAATGATGTCCGTATTTTTTTGCGAACTCTATAAAGGGTGTCAGCTTTTCCTCATCGGGCTGGTCATGCACACGATACGGAAAGGGAATATTCTTTTTGTTCACTTTGATCTTACCTACATTCTCGGCGACGGTACGGTTCGCAAGCAGCATGAACTCTTCCACCAGTTGATGTGACTCCTTACTTTCCTTTACAAGGATACCAATGGGTTTGCCGTCTTCATCCAGTTTAAACCTGACTTCCGTTGAAGAAAAATTAATGGCGCCGGACTTAAAACGCTGCTTCCGGAAATGCTGGGCAAGTTCATTCAGCAACAGGACTTCGGTATGGTAAAGGCCTTTATCGGTTTCTATGATCTCCTGCACATCCTCGTATGTGAACCGATGATTGGAATGGATCACGGTTCTGCCGATCCAGTGCTGCTTCACTTCACCTTTGGCAGTGATCTGGAACACACAGGAAAATGTCAACTTGTCTTCATGCGGCCTCAGGGAACACAATTCGTTGGAGATGCGTTCCGGCAACATGGGGAGCACGCGGTCCGGCAGATATACGGAAGTAGCCCTTTCGTAGGCTTCTCCATCCAATACGGAGCCTTCCTCGAGATAGTGGCTGACATCGGCAATATGCACTCCGATCTCATAACTGCCTGTCTTTAATTTGCGAATGCTGATGGCGTCGTCAAAATCCCTGGCATCCACTGGATCAATGGTAAAGGTGAGGATATCGCGCATATCGCGCCTTGAACCGATCTCATCACTGCCAATGACATCGGGTTGCCGCAAGGCTTGTTCCATGGCTTCGTCAGAAAAATGAAGGGGGAAACCATTTTCCACCAGCAGTTCCTTCATGGCCATGTCATTGGTATCCTTGTCATTCAGCACACTCACTACCACGCCTTTAGGATTCTTATCATCCTTAGCCCAACCCGTCATACGGACCACTACACGCTCTCCGTCTTTGGCATTCCCAAAGCCGGAAGTGGGTATATAGAAATCCGGGATCTTCCGCGCAGTTTCAGGGATGAAAAAAGCGAAGTCCTTATTCAGCTCAATGATACCGATGAATTCCGTTTGTTTGCGTTCAATCACTTCCTGTACGATACCCTCAGAACGGTTGTTCCTTTCCCTTGTGACACTTACCCTTACTTTATCGCCATGAAACGCCCTGTTCAGGTCCGAGGGCCTGACGAGTATGTCTTTTTGAATGTTGTCAACGATCACGAAGCCCATTCCTGAGCGGGTGATGTCCAGCGTGCCAGTATAGGTTTTGGAAGACGAGGATTTGGATGATGACCTCTTATCTTTTCTTTCCTTATTATCCTTTCGCCTCATATGTTCAGTTATTTACCAAAGTTCATAATGAAATTACTGATTAATCCCCGAAACTCATTTTCCCTCCCAAAAAGAAAGCTCACGGAAATGGGTAGAACAAAAAAGGGCATATCCCTTAATTCTTCCCGGAATTTTACCAGCCGCACGGCATCTTTTTCTGTGGTGATGATCAGTTTATCAGGACCCTGCAGCGTTGTGAACCTTTCCCTGATCTCATGCAGGTCGTCTATGCTGAAAATATGATGGTCGCTGTAAAACAAGGCATCGTAACCACTGGTTTCCCCTTCAATATAGCTGGTAAGCGGAGAAGGGTTGGCGATGCCGCAGATAAGCAGCACTTCGGAGTGCGCGAACAGTTCGCGGGGCGACTGATTGATGATGTGGTATAAACGGCCATAACGGATCGCTGAAAAAAACACCTGCTGCGTTGGCAGCGGATCGAGCTCCCTGACAATGGCCCTGCTTTCCGCTTCTGTGATCGCAGGGCTGCACTTTGTCACAATGATCACATCGGCCCTTCTCGCGCTGGAGATATTGTCCCTCAGGTCCCCCGTGGGAAGATAGAAATCCCTGGTGTAGAGGTTATTGCAATCGGTGAGGATAATATTGAATCCGGCGGTGATGGCACGATGCTGGAAGGCATCGTCCAGGATGATCAACTCTGTCTCCGGCCTGTCGTACAACAACTGGGGCACAGCCACGATCCTCTCCTCTCCTACTGCGACAGCTATTTCGGGATGGCGCAGGTGGAACTGCATAGGCTCATCACCAATTTCTACGGCCGTGGTTTCTTTCCCTGCCATCAGGTAGCCTTTTGTCCTTCTCTTGTAGCCCCTGCTCAAGGTAGCCAGTTTGTATTCAGTTTTTAATATGGAAGCCAGGTAATCCACCATCGGTGATTTTCCTGTTCCACCAACACTCAGGTTCCCAACACAAATGATGGGGAGGTTGAACGCTGTGGATCGGATCACCTGTTTGTCGTACAAATAATTCCTGATCCTCAGCACAAGTCCGTAAACCAACGCAAACGGGAACAGCAGTAGCCTGAACGATCGCAGAAAAAAGTTATTAAAATTCATATACCCTTTGAGGTGTAATGCAAATATCGAGTGGAATATCCCAGGGCCCAAGGTCATCGATCTTCTCCACGGGCTCCAGGAAGGAAAATCCGATCTTCCAGGTATCCGTTCGGCATCGTGCCAGGAACCGGTCGTAGTACCCCTTACCATAGCCAATGCGGTTGCCTCGCAGGTCGCAACCAAGCATAGGCACAAAGACCAGGTCAAAACTTTCGGGAGCAAGCGATTCACCTTCTGCAGGTTCCAGTATCCCAAAATCATTTTTTATCCATTCGCTGTTGTTGTGCACGGCGATGTGAAGCATTTCGTTGTCATTGACCATTTTGGGTACTGCGATCCTGAGCCCGGGATTCCTGAATTCCAGCATGCTGACCATAAGACCAGGATCCGGCTCATGGCGCCCTTCGATTGGCAAATAAGTATGAAGGTATTGTATAAATGGCAAGGCTACCTGCTGAAAATGGATCAGGATCAGGTCCTGGAACTTCCCCATCCTGACCGGATCGAGGCTCATCCGTTCCGCCAACAGGGATTTCCTGAGTTCTTTCTTATTCATATCAACATCCTTAATGCCGGCCTTATCTGTTCAGCCTGTGTTGCAATGAATGCTTTATCCATATGTTCCTCCCAGGGGAGGCTCCCGATCTTTGGAATCCCGGTCCAGCCGACGAGTTCATCTTCATAGTCCATGAAATGGTCATTAAACAGCCATCCAATCACAGGGATCTGGTACTTCTCCAGGGCCATGGCGGTGAGAAGGGAATGGTTGATACTGCCCAGGTAATTGCGGCTGACGATGATCACTGAGGCATCCAGCTTCCTGATGAGGTCGATGACAAACTCCTGTTCATTGAGGGGTACCATGATACCACCCGCGCCTTCTATGAGCAACACATCATTTTGCCTTTGCAGTCTGGCATGTGCGGCTGCAATGAAGTCTGTGTCAATGCGAATACCTTCTTCACGCGCCGAAATATGTGGAGACGCAGGCAGGGCGAGTTTGTAAACTTCGGGATGGATATGGGTTCTGTCGTTTGATATGAGCTGGTGCACTGCACCTGCGTCGGTCCCGTCTTCGTAACCAGCCTGTATGGGTTTCCAGTAATCGGCGCCAAGCGCTTCAGCAAGGACGGCACTGCAGACTGTTTTGCCAATGCCGGTACCCGTTCCCGTAATAAAGATGGATCTCATTCCACAGTATTTATAAAAATGGTAAAAATGGTTGTGCCGTATTTTCGCTCGGTCCGGTACCCTTTAAAATCCTTATAGTCATTTCTGGGCGTATGCTCAAGAACAAACCATCCGCCGGGCTTCAGCAGTTCGAGTGAAAATACGAACCGTGGCAGGTCGTCAATATTGGTCAATGCATAGGGAGGGCCGGCAAAAATAAGGTCGTACTTATCGCTCGCCTGCTGCATGAAACGGAAAACGTCGTTTTTAATGATGCGGGCGTTGGTCATGCCGAGCGTCTCCGCGGTTTTCTTGATAAACTCATACATTGCTGGATCCTTCTCCACTATGGTCAGTTCTTTTGCCCCGCGGGAGGCCAGTTCATAACTGATGCTTCCTGTACCCCCGAAAAGATCCAGCGTGGCACATTCCTCCAGGTCGAGATTATTTTCAATCACATTGAAAAGGCCCTCTTTAGCGATATCAGTCGTTGGCCTGGTATGGGGCATTTTAGTTGGTGGGCTGATCCTGCGGCCTCCCCACTCACCTCCTATAACACGCATATGCCCAGGGAAAACAAGGGTGAGAAAAAATGCGCCGGGTATTGGTTGAACGCAGCATCATAATTGAACTGGTCAGGTCTCTC
>Ga0315904_10004827_pt1 | contig 18968 bp, 11 predicted proteins | sample LakEriMetagenome_6_FD_203529 | JGI IMG/M metagenome (GOLD analysis project Ga0315904, IMG submission 203529) | Freshwater fungal communities from buoy surface, Lake Erie, Ohio, United States - Buoy 12 MA120 | ecosystem: Environmental > Aquatic > Freshwater > Lake | place: USA: Lake Erie, Ohio...
CGGTCCAATAAACCGGAAACCGGGAGACCGAACCGCCGGCCGCCGCCCTCGTGACGACGGCCGGAAATTTTTGTACGTGGGCTTTGCAATCATCCGGTGACAGGCCGCGCGTGCCGGTGGGTTGCTTTCCGGGCGCGTCCGGATATCCTGCCCGCACGCCGCATGTATCATCTGCACCTTTCCCGTCATCTGCGCACGCTCGCGTTCCTCGCGGTGTCGCTGGCGCTGGCGGCGGCGGCGGGCACGCTGTGGTGGGCCAACCGCACCGGGCTGCCCGAGTCGTGGCGCGCGGCCATTGAGCGGGAAATCGGAAAACACGGCGCGAATGTCCGCATCGGCGGCCTGACTTACCTGCCCTTCCGCGGTGTTTCGGCCACCAACGTCCGGGTTTACTCGGATCCGGAATGCACTTCGGAAATCTCGCGGCTGGAGCGCGTGCTGCTGGACTTCGACAATACCCGCCTGGCGCGCGGCGAGGTTCGCCTGAGCAAGCTGGTGCTCAACAACGCGCGGCTCGATCTGCCGGTCGATCCGGAAAACCCGGACTCCGAGCGGCTGGAAGTGACCCGGGCGACCGGCACGCTGTTGATGCCCGGCGGGCGACGCCTCGAGATCCGCAACGCCCGCGGGAACATCGAGGGCATCGAGATGGAGCTCAACGCCCGGCTCGTGGGCTACCAGCAGGATGGAGGCGGCGGTGGCGGGGAAAACCAGGTGGGCCAGCGCAGGAAACTGCTCGCCCGCGTGATCGCCGAACTGAACCGCTGGCATTTCGATCGCAGCCAGCCGCCGCGTATCCGCATCCGCATCGATGGCGACGCGAACGAGGGCGGCAGGCTTTCATCCAAGCTCACCCTCACCGCCCGCGGCGTGGAGAAGAACGGCCATGCGCTCGACGAACTCGACTGCGAGGCCGAGTTGAACGGCGATCTTCTGACCGTCACTCAAATGAAGGCGCGCGACGGCCGTGGCGAGATGGACGGGCGCGTCGATTATGACATCGGCGACCGCCACGGGCGCTTCGACGCGCGCTCGTCGCTCGACATCCTCGCGCTGCTGAAAGCCTGGACCGGCATTGAGGCCAGCGGCGGCGTGGTGGTGGGCGGTTCGCAGAAAATCGAGGCGCAGGGGGAGTTCCGGCTGGATGAGGAGAACCGGCCGCAGCTTCACCTCACCGGCCGCGCGGACTGCGGCTCGGTGGTGGTCCGCGGAGTTCTGTTAGAGCGGGTGGAGAGCCTGTTCGCGTGGCGCGGCAACGAGTTGTTCCTGCGCGACGTCCGCCTGAGCCGTCCTGATGGCACGGCCACCGGCAAGGCGATGATCCAGTGGCCGCTGGTGCGGCTCGCGCTCGATTCGGATCTTCCCGCGAAGGTCTATCAGCCTTTCTTCCGCGGCCAGCCGTTGGAAAAGGTCATCGCCGACTTCGCCGAACGCAAGGGTGCGGAGGTCCGGGTGTCGCTCGAAGGCGGATTCGACGCCACCGACCGCCATTCGTGGGCCTATACCGGATCGGGACGGCTGAAAAACATGAACTACAAGGGGGTTCCGGTCAACGAGGCGGGCTGCCGGTTTTCACTGAGTCATCACGAACTCGACTTCTTCGATGGAGATATCACATTCAACTATCAGAACTACGCGCTCCGCGACGCCTTCAAGGGACCGGCGGAGGGCAGTTCGAAGGTCGGCCGCATCCGCTACAACGCGGCGGAGAAAACCGTCGATGTCGAAAAGGTCACCGGTGCCTTTTGGGCCGCGCCGATGGTCCGCCTGTTCGCGCCGAAGGTGGCGGATTCGCTGGAGGTGTATCGGTTTCACCGTCCGCCCGAGCTTGCGGGCGACGGCGTGGTGGATGTGACACCGCAGGGGCGCACGGCGCTGGATGTGTCGTTCCGCTCCGACGGTCCGGCGGACTATCGCTTTCTCGATGAGAATGTGACGCTCGCCAAGCCGGTCGGCAAGGTCTCCATCCGCGGTCCGCGCGTGCGAATTGAGGGTCTCGAATGCGAGGTCTTCGGCGGCCCGGTCCGCGCGGGCTTCCTGGTGAGCGGTCCGAGGCTGGAAGGGGAGATGAGCTGGACCGGCCTGGATATCCCGGAACTGTGCTCGACTTATGGTTTCACCATGAAGGGCGGCGGCCAGTTCACCGGGCGCATCGACTTCTCGATCACCGGCGGCCGCGTGGAAACCATGGCAGGGGAGGGGCTTTTCGCGCTGGAACGGACCGAATTGTTTTCCGTGCCGATTTTCGGCCCGCTTAGTCCGTTGATCAGCGGCGTGCTCAACGACCGGCGCGCCGGTTTCGAACGGGCGAAGAGCGCGTTCTGTAATTTCACGATCAAGGACGGCATCCTGCGCAGCCGCGATTTCAACACGTCCACCACCTCGCTCAACTTTGCGGGCGACGGCGAGGTGGATCTTGCGAAGCGCACCATCGACATGACCATGCGGATGAACGCGCGCGGGCTGCTCGGCCTGCTCACGCTGCCGCTGCGGCCGTTCTATGGCATGTTCCAGTTCCGCGGCACCGGCCCGCTGCGCAACCCGGAATGGGAAAACGTCATGTTCACCGCGCCGCCGCCCGGCCAGGACATTCACCTGAAGGACCCGCCGAAGGCGCGGATCGTCCGTTAGACCGCCCGCTTGACCTTGCCGGTGGCCCGATCATACGTCCGGAAGAACTCTCCTGACCGCAGCTAGCGCCTCCAACAAGAGCGGATCGTTACTCGGTGGAAGTTCTTGCGGGAGGTTCTTCACGAAAGGAGTTTGAAGCAAAGGATGATCCGGCATACGGTTCTCCAAACCCATTTTGGTTCTCACATTGCGAAACGCCAGGATCTCAAAGGGGATCAGGTTGTAGGGTCTCATGGAAAACTCCGGCACATCGTAGTCGCCATCGCCGTCCTCAGTGCTGCGTCGCACGTGATAGTCGCAGGCTTCATTGAGGCTCTCGGTCAGTGCGTCAGGTCGGTTCCAGTTGGTGAAAAGCCCATCATAAACACCGCAACCGGGCAATCCCTCGGGAGTTGCTTCAGGATCGATTTGTTCGGTCATCACCAACCAAAGCCGCAGCATGTAGCCGCAAAGCGGCTTCTCTTCCCAGTAAGGAAACATCGGATCGTCATCCAATCTTCCGGCACTGCACTCCTTTTCGCGCTGACTCGGAATCAAGCGGCGCAATTTGGACACGACGCCACGCCACCCCACATCGTCGCCTCCGAGAGATTCCCACTCGCCGATTTCTTGAAGGGTGTAAACTTGATCCGATTTCCCTGAAAAACGCCCCAAAGTATCACCTGCATAGACTCGTCCGCCAAGCCAACTGGCCTGTTCATAGCGCCCCGATGCGCCGAGAACAAAAAAAAGATTCTGAAGGTCCAGAGCGAAGATTCGTGATGATCCATTGGGATCGTCAATTACTTTGGTAAATATCCTTATTGAAGAATAAAACAAATCAACGAAAAGTGTTAATGTTTCTTTTGCGTCGTGAGGCGTAGCTTCATCCGAGAGCTGATTGATGAGCACGTTAGAGGTCCATATTTTCATCAACGACAAATTGAACGCGATCTCGGCGCATCTCTTGATCTGAATCGGAGCGGCAATCGACTTTTTTATTTCATCGAATGGTTTTGTCCAAAGACGCTCCTTGTTGGAAGAGTCTAACAGCCACTGTTTAACTTCGCGTTTCTCTTGTTCGAGGTTCATTCTTCAAGGACTGGGGTTGACTAGGTCTCCGACTCTATTCAGCCACTTACAATAGCAAAATTTGGGAGCTTAAAACCAGTGTGCTCTACGCTCGCCGGATCAGTTGAGTTTAGAGATCCGGGAGAAGTCTTCGCGAATACTCAAGAACCTCAAGCAGCAAGGGATCATTGCTGGGTTCGACAGCGGCGGGCAAAGCGCTCACAAAAGGCGAATCCAGCAACGGATGTTTCGGGAATGGTGTTTCCAAGGCAAGACGCCGCCGCAGATTACGGTAGGCGAGAATTTCAAACGGAATCTGCCTGAATGGGGTGTGCTCGAACTCCGGGATGTCGTGATGGATGCGAGGATTTGGCTTCATGCGGTGGACATGAAAATCACATGCCGCCGAAATCGCATCCGACAATCTCGTCGGGTCATCCCAATGGCGGAACAGGCCTTCGTAAATCCCGCTCTGTGGGGCCTTGTCGGGAAGTCGGTCCATCGGCTCGCGGCGACCCGTGAGAACAAGCCACATCCTGAGCACGAATCCACAAAGCGGACTCTCGCTGTAGGCCGAGATGCTGGGGCGGCTAGGAGTGTCCGAAGCATCTCCACCATCCGCAAGTCGCTCCAAATCCGCTAGGGAGATTTCACGCAATGTCCACACCACAGGTTGTTTCATTTCCTGTCTGATGGATTTGTAAATTCGTTTTCCGAGCCACACCGAATCATCGATCAGGTCATTCCCAAGCAGCAATATGAAGTGGGCCAGAATCTCATAAGGGGAGATGCCGCCGTTTCCCTGTGGATGTTCAATGCAAAGAATTCTCATTCTCATGGCGAACCGCGCATAATTTAAGAACAAGCTCCAGTGCTTCTTGAAATCAATTGGATCGGTAGTTAGAAGTGCTTGGCGCTCAGGCCAACTTGAGATCAGATTCAGTCGAAAGGCAATGCTTCCGACATCAGCCAACGATAGATCGGTAGCGAGTTTTGTCCGGATCTCATCTGTGGGCTTATCCCAAAAGAGCTTTCGATTACTCTCGCGGGAAATCCAGTCCTCAATATTTTTTAGCTCCTTTGTGCAGTTAAAATTCTTCATTGCGATAAATCGTTTTCAAAAATCTCAGCGCCTAGGCCATCCGCCCACTCAAAGTATCGCTCCCGTGGAAATTGTGTGAGAACATAGTCAACATTCACGACAATCTCTCTTATTTTAACCCTTTTGGTTTCAAGATCTTCCCAGAAGCTAATGGCGTTTTCTAAAGTCTTTTCGTCGACATCTTTCCAGTGTCCTTCTGGCGTCTTTGCTCCCGCGAGCCTTGATTTCACGAAATCCTCCATGTTGCTCTTAACACGGGGTTTGGCGCTCAGGAGATGCGACTTGACCTCGACGGCAAGGATGCCGCCTTCTTTGTCACGCATGATGAGGTCGATGCCGTGGCCGGACTCGTTCTGAATCGGGACCACATCCCGGTATCCCATCGCGCGGAATCTGGCCAGGACGAGGGCTTCGCCCCTCTTCCCGGCGAGGTGCCAGAGCTTGCGTCCGTGTCCGACACAGCGGTAGACGCCTCGCTGGATTGATCGTTTGAGTTCCTTGGCTACCAGCGTGCCGCCGACTGCCGCGGCTGCGTAGTGCCTGCCCGCGTTGAAATACTCTCCCTGCTCCCATTCGTCGGCAGCTTGCGGAAATTCGTTCACGGGTGCCATAATGACACCGGAACCGATGTCCTTCAGGGCTTCGACCGCCTCCGCCTCTCCCCGGGCGGCTCCAATCAGAATGTCCAGAAGCGTGGGAAGCGCCTTTGCGAAAAGTTCGGGATGGGCGACCTCTTGAGTCAGTTCGTTTGCCTCGTGGACAAAGCCATAGATGGTTCCAACGGCGGCAACGGTTTTCTCGTCGATCAGATCCGCGGCATGGAGCGCTTGGGACAGGTCGCGAAGGACGGCCTCCATGCCGTCGTCCCCCTCCTGCAATTGATCGAGTATCGGACCCCGGATCGCATGGTGGAAGTTCGCGAATCCTTCAGATAGGCTCAACATTTTGATACGGCTGTTGTGCCTGTTGAATGTTGCCCGCACAAGTTCGTAGGCATTGCCGATTTCCGCTGTCGTGGTTTTTGCCACGCGGGCAGCAAGGCCGTTTCCAACCTGGTTTCCCGTGGCCGAAAGATCTGTAAATGACTCGTTGCCGTCAGCGACGCTTGCGAATTGGAGGAATTCGTCTGTGTCTCCCTCGCTGAGAGCACGCAGCGCGAGAAGGAACTCCCTGTGATTGTACATGATATACTCCGCGAAGCTGAAGCAGTCGTTGCGCTGGCTGGCGCTGACCATCATTTCGGACAGCAGCATCGTGAGCACTTCCGCAACGGGTTGCGGCAGGTTCTGGGCGCTGACGCTCATCAGCGGGCGCACGATTCCGGCCTCGTCCACGCGCTCTTCCATCCAGATGGCGATGAGGTAGCCGCACTCTCCGCGCGCCGCCGCGCCGTCTACCATGTCCTTGGGGACGCTGGCGGTGCGGTCGGCGTCGCGAATGCCGTATTTGAGGAATGCGGCGGCGTGGGCGGCGATGTCCGTGTTCTCCAGTTCGAGCGGGCGGATGGCCGTGCTTCCAGCGATCGCCCGGATGAGAACTCCCGTGCCCTTGTCGGTGACGGTCAGGGCTTCCTTGGCCTTCACGGTTTCCTGATCGACTTCGACGTCGATATCGACCGTTTGGCCCAGCGAGCCTTCGGGCGGTCCCTGGCCAACCGTTTCGGCGGAAACGACGATGGTGGCCTCGCCGTTCGCGTCGAGCTGGACGCGGTTTTGTGAGTCGAGACCGGTGGCGCTGACCGAGATGCCGACAAGTCCCTGCTGGGTGTGGCTGAAGCGGAGATCGTCGAGGTGTCCTGTGATTCCGCCGATGATGATCGCCTCGGTGCCGGGTTGCGGAGCAGAAACAAGAGCGGTTGATGCGGTGGCACCTTCGACATCGAGATGAAGGTCCGTTGAATCCACCGATACACGGACCTGCTGCCAGATGTTTTCCGCCAGCGGCTGTTGGCTGGTCACTTGGGTGGAGCTTTGACCGGTCCCCAGGATGAATGTCAGGCGGCCGTCTGTTAGGAGGCTTGCCTGGTATTCGCCTGACTTGGTCAGGATCGGTCCCGCGTCGCCGGACGGGCGGATGAGGAAGGAGATCGTGGAACCTTCCTCCAATATCAGTTCCGGTGCGTTGGCGATGGTCACACTTGCGGTGGTGGAGGGCAGATGCACGGCTCCGGTCCCGGATTGGAGAAACTGCCAGTCGGTTTCCAGAATGGCACCATCAGCGAAAGTCGCCGGAAGCCCTGCCGGAAGCGATGGACTGGCATTCCCATCCAACAGATCAAAGCTCCAGCGGTGGCCGGACACTCCCGATTTCCCGGTGAAACCGACCGTCGCCCATTCTCCCGGATGGGAGGGAGCGCGAATCTTCACGGGAGATTCGGCAGCGAATGGTATCGACTGCGAGCCGCCGAACAGCGAGGGCACGGCATCCGTTCCGTTGCCGGATTCGTCGAGAACAAGAAGCGGTTGTTCAACCTCGACCGTGATGGGCTCCGCCGAGGTGAACTGGACTTCACAATTGGCAATCGCGTCACCGACGATGGCAATCACGCTTGCGGTGCCCACGGTGCCCGCGTCGGCTGATAGAACCGTTTGGGCACTGCCATTCTGGATCGTTCCCGAGCGGTGGCTGAGCGCGCCGCTGGAAGTTCGCCATGTCACTGCGGTTCCATCGGCCACTCCGGCCGCCGCGACGGTGATCGTGGCGGTTTGGCTACCGTTGATGTCCAGGGATTGCGGTGTCGCACCGAGTGAGGTGATTGAAACCGGAGTATTGGGAATTGCGATTTCCGCCGTCACACCATCCGCTTCGATGGTAATCGTGTGCGGCATGTCACCCAGCGTGCCCGCCGTGATGACCGCTTCCGCCATGCCGTCCTGACCGGCGATGAGATGGTCTCGGGAAAAGATCTCGCCGGAACCGCTCATCCGCCAGCTCACATCGGTGCCTCTTGCCGCCGGGTTGCCTTCCGCATCCGTCAAGGTCGCCTGAACGGTGAACTGTGACTTCCCGTCCGCAGGCACGGATTCGTCCGATGCCGCGAGGGAGATTTGGCGGACGTTCCCCGGCACCACCTCGAATAGCTGGGTTTTGACTTCGGCGAAGCCGTCGGGTTTGGTCAATGTGACGGATTCTTCCTCCACTTCGGTGGGTATCTTCAGCGTGGTGACTTTGCCCCTGACTTTGACCCGCGCTCCCGGCGTGGTTGGCATGGTCAGCTTGACAGCCGTATGTCCGCCTTCGGTTTCCGTGGTTTCCTCCGCAAGCGTGGCCCCTTGGTCCGATTCGCCCTGAACGATTTCCCACGTCACGGTTGTTCCATCGGCCGCGGGGACGATGGACGCGGAGGGTCCAAGCGCCCTGGTCATCACGTTCGCCTGAATCCAGAAATCAGGTTCGTCCGCCGCGATTTGGAATGTCTCCACTTCCCATGTGTCGTCGTCCGCATTGGCGATCTGTCCTTCCGTGGCTTCGGGTGGGAAGACGTCGAAATGAAGGGGTGAATTACCGATCATCACCTGTGATCCGCCCCATTTCGAGAAGTCGATGTCGGCGAGGTTGGCAGGGTCTTCGAGTTTGTAGGCGGCGAATTTTGTCAGGGGGATCTCGGCCCAGGTCTGTGTGCCCTCTGTGGCGGTGAATTCGATGGGAACGATGCCCTTGGTGGTGGTTTCGTCGGTAATGAGTGTGCCGTTGGCACCGCTGCGGAGTTGCAGTTGATCGCGCTGCTCTACGATGAAACTGAAGGTTTTCCGGACCGAGGCGGGGGGCGTGGCGAATTCGTAGCCGAAAGGGCTGTTGGGGTTGAAGCGGACCCACCGCCAGCGGAGGATCTTGATGCGCTCGTCGCTGCCGTAGTTGATGGGAGAGGGACCGGGAAACGAGAGGTTGCCGGAGATATCAAAATCACCGTTGCGGAAATGGTTGCGGATGGACTCGGCCGCTTCGGCGTCTCCGAAGACATCCCGGTTGTATTCCATCCAGTTGAGCGGACCGAATGTGGCGGGCTGGCTTTCCTGCCATGGCCGATCCTTGACATGGTCGTTCCAGAATTGCGGATAGGTGGTCCCGTCAGATAACTCGAATTCGTCGAGGACAGTAATGGTTTCGGTGCCGCTGCGAATGACCTCGCCGTCCTTTTCGACGGTCCATGGGGTAGTGGAAGTGGTTTCAATGGCGATGCGGGTGGCGGTGAGGGTCGGCTCGCCCGTGGTGGTCACGGTTTCCTCCAGATGCAATGTCTCACCTTGGCCGAGCGCCACCTGGTTGTTGGCTTTCCAATCTTCAAATGATGTTCCCTGTTCGGATGAGCCGACGCCGCTTTCGGCGTTGATGGAACCACCGCTCAACCAGGTGTCGGTGATGGCATGGTCTCCTTCGTTGACATCGGGATATCTTGCGGAGCCACTGACAGAGTAAGTTTCGGTGTCGGTATGGGTGAGATAGCGGTTTGTCTCATCGGATTCGGCAAAGGAGTGATAGCCTATCCCGGATGGCATGCTGAGGGATTCGTGAATGACCTCGAAGACGACCGAATACAGTTGGTTGTCGGGAATCCCGTCGCCATCGGTATCGCTGCCATCGCCGGAGGGATCGGAGCCGGATGCATAGGCGGTGGCGTCGTCGGTGCCGTCACCATCGGTGTCGGCGAGGTAGGGACTGCTGCCGATGGAGTGCTCCTCGGAATCGGTTAGAGTGTCGCCGTCGGTATCGGCGTCTTCCACGGCAATACGCCAGAAGCGTTTGTCGGCGGCTCCGGCGATGAGGAAGTTGAACTCGTGAATGTCGCCATCGCCGATGAAGGGTTCGTCGACGGTGGTCCAGTTTTCTTCGGTGAGGTCGGGGGAGAAGTGCAGGGTGTATTGTTTGCCGACGAGGGTGGGCCAACTGACGGTGACTACCTCGGGCGTCACAATGACGGGTTGGCCGTTTTCCTCGCCGATGACGGCGGGGGTGTGGAGGATTTCCGGTTGGACGAGGCCGTCGGGGGGATTGGGGTTTTGCGGGTCGGTGCCTGCGGCGGCTTCCTGGGCGTTGGTCCAGCCGTCTTGATCGGGATCGGAATGGGGGTTGAAGGTTGAGGGGTAGAGTTCGCCGTTGTTGTATTGTTTTTCCCAGAGGTCGCTGACGGTGTTCTCGTTGGTATCGACGATGGCGGAGGCAATGCCGGTAGTCAGAAGCCAGAGGGCGGAGAGTGGGAGGAAGCGCATCACTTGGTCGCTCTTTTCCGGTCGGCGGCGGGTTTGGTGGTGCGCCAGTAGTTGAGGGTGATGTTTTGGGGCTGGGGCGGGTTGGCCTTGAGATATGCCTCGCGTTCGATTCGGGCTTGTTCGCGGCCTTGGTAGGCGGTCAGGAGTTCAGCGTGTTGGTTGTGATAGATGTCGTGGAGGGCCTGGATGGCGGCGAGGTGTTCGGCGGGTGGTGACTGGCCGATGATTTGCCAGGTGGCTTTGCCTTCGGGGAAGTTGGGGATTTCGGGGGCGAGATAGGTGCGGCCATTGGCTGCCAGCAGTTCGGTCATGCGGTCGATGTCCACGTTTCCCCAAGTCATGAAGATATGGTGTTTGCGGCCTTCGCTGTCGGCGAAGGATTGGATGCCGCCGGCGATGAGGGCGAAGTCGGCGGAGGACCAGAAGGTGATTTCGCCGCCGAATTCGGGCCAGTAGCGGACGAGGCTGCGCGGCGGGCCGTCCTTGGGGCGGTAAACGGTGGCTCCTAGAAAAAGCATGCCGCTGCGGGGATTCGCGGCGCGGTATTCGGCGAGGCGTTGGGTGAATTCCTCGGTGAGCGCGGCGGATTCGGCAGGCGCGGGAGGCGGTGGCAGGGCGATGGGTTTGATCTGGCGGATGGTGATGTCGCGTCCGCCTTGTTGGTGGGTCTTGGTGGAGAGGATTTCCTTCGCGGAAACGGTGTATTCGGGCTTTGGCGGTGCGACGGGTGGCGGGGTGCCGTCGGGGATGGGATGGAGAATGCGGGCCTGGATTAGGTCGTCTTTTTTTGAGTCGTTCAAATCCAACTGATCGGGGGGCGATTCAGCGCCAGCAATTTGGCTGGTAACGAACGAAGAGGCCGCAACGGCGACGAGCAATAGAAGTGTAATCGCTTTCATAGTCAGGACAGGGATTTGTCCTCACTGGTGGACGGGGAGTCAAAAAGCCGCACAAAGTCGGCCGCAACGGCCTTTAGCTTTCCCCGAAGAGTCGGCCTGGACATGCGCCGCCGCCTCCCCGGCCTAGTGGTCGGTTTGGCGGCAATGTTGCGGTCATTGCCGACCGCTTTGTGGGGAGTTTTTGAGTCCCCATCCACTTGCGTGGACGCTTGAGTTGAGGGCAAGAAGGTGATGGTTCGCAAGGGAAAAAACTTGGTTTTCCGCCCGCTTGACCTTGCCGGTGGCGCGATCAAGGTTTTCACACCGCATGTCCGCACCGACCGCCGGATTCCTCGAACAAGTCGCCTCGCCGCGTTTCTGCGAGAGGCTGTTCGCGCACCTGCCGGACGTGGTGTTCTGCCTCAAGGACCGCCAGCGCCGCTATCAGGCGGCAAACCCCGCGTTCGCCGCCAGGTTGGGGCTGAAGGATCCGCGAAAACTGTTAGGCCGCGCGGCGGAGGATTTTTTCCCGGAACACCTCGCGGCCGTTTACCGCGAACAGGATCTGATGGTTTTGGAAACCGGCAGGGAAATCATCGACCACCTGGAACTCGTGACCAATCGCGACGGCTCGCTCGGCTGGTATCTCGCCAGCAAGGTGCCGCTGCACAATGCCGCCGGGGAGGTGATCGGCCTGGCATCGGTCTCGCGCGACCTCGGCGCGCCGAGCAGCGACGATCCGGATTTTCCCGTGCTGCGGAAACTGGTCGCGCACATCCGCGAACACCTCGACGAGCCGCTGCGGCCTGACGATCTGGCGCGGATGGCCGCACTCTCGCCAGCCCAACTCGACCGCCGGATGCGGCGGGTGTTTGGCATCTCGACGAGCGCGTTTGTCCGCAAGACCCGCATCGAACATGCCGCGCAACTGCTGGTCACCACCGCCACACCGATCGCCGAGATCGCGCTGGCCTGCGGCTATGGCGATCAAACCGCCTTTACCCGCCAGTTCCATGCCACCGTCGGCCAACCGCCCGCCGCATGGCGGGAAAACGCCAAGCGCCATGTCTGACACCCGGCGCATCGGTTTGTTCGGCGGCACGTTTGATCCCGTGCATCTCGGCCACCTCCACCTCGCGCGGGTCGCGAGGGAATCGCTCGGGCTCGACGAGGTGCGATTCATCCCGTGCCGCATTTCCCCGCACAAACTGGGAAGCGAGCCCACTCCCGCGGCGGAACGCCTCGCCATGTTGCGCCTCGCCACCCGCAACGAGCCATGGGCGGTGGTGGATGACCTGGAAACCCTGCGCGCGGGCCCGTCCTACTCCTGGCAGACGGCCCGGGAAACGCGCGAACGGTTTCCGCAGGCACGCCTTTTCTGGATCATGGGGACCGATCAATGGGAGGCGCTCCCGCACTGGGCCCATCCCGAGCGGTTGGCGGAGTGTGTGGAATTCATCGTGTTTTCCCGGGGGGCACCGGCCGCACCACGGAATGGCTACGGGCTTCACGCCATTCACGCGGACCACCCGGCATCCGCCACCCGCATCCGCGAGGCGCTTGCAAACGGCGAAAACCACCTCCCGTGGCTCGACCCGGAGGTGGAGGCCCATATCCGGCGCTTGGGGCTCTACCGGCGGGCTGTTTGACCGTCCTGTGCGCGGATTTGCAATGGATTGGCGCAAAAGTGCAATTCCCATCCCTTAAAAGAGGGACTAGATCTTTCGCAGATTCGGCATATTATTTGGATGGTTCCCGTAATTGCTTGGTAAATACGGGGAAGCCTGCCACAAAAGTCCGGTCAAACCCATCGCAAACCCCATGCAAACCCACCAACCCACCCGTTCCTTGCGGAAATGCGGGCGTCCTTCCCGCGGATTCGCGCTGATTGTGACGATTTCCCTGATGATCCTTCTGACGATCATCGCCGTGGGCCTTCTCACCTTGTCCGGCATTTCCCTGCGCGCCTCCTCCCAAGGCGAGGCCATGCAAACCGCCCGCGCCAATGCCCGGATGGCTCTGATGTTGGCCATCGCCCAGGTCCAGAAGCACACCGGCCCGGATCAGCGTGTCACCATGGCCGCCGACCAGCGCACGAAATCCACCGACGGCAAGGAGAGTTCCGCCGCCGTCGGCAACCGCCACTGGACCGGGGTTTACAAGGCATGGCCCGCCACCTCGAAGACCCGCCCTTCGCCGGAGTTCCTTGGCTGGCTGACCTCAGGCGATCCGGAGAAAACCGACGATGAAGCCGAGGCCGACACCGCCATGGCTGCCAACGTGTCCATCGAGCTGCTAGGCAGCGGCACCCTCGGCGACAACTCGCCGAATTCGGCCGTCCGCGTGCCTGCGGTCAAGTTGCTCCAGAAAAACGGCAAAACCGCCAATCTCGCCTAGTGGGTGGGCGATCAGGGAGTGAAGGCGGCCATCGCCACGCCTCCGCCGTCGACGAATGTCGCGTTTGGCGAAGTCCGCCACGGTCTGCAGGGCGCGCCCCGCAACGCCCTTGAAAACGTCGCGGCCGGAACCGCCAAACCGTTCGCCTCGATCAAACCCGACGATGCCAGGCTGTCTCTGGTCACCAGTTGGCAACAGGCGGAGTTCCTTGCCGACAGCGTCAATTCCCCGCAGCCGCTGTTCCACGACCTGGCATCCTTCTCCACCGGACTCCTGACCAACGTGACCGCCGGCGGATTCCGCAAGGATCTCTCGATGCAACTGGAGCGCCCTTTCAACAGCGCTCCGCGCGATCCGCTCTACACCGTCGGCGGCGAACCCGGAATCAACCTCAACGAGCTGTGGGTTTACTACAACGCCTACAAGGAGGTGAAATACTCGGGCAGTTACACCTACAGCACCGGCGGACGCTTCAGCAACGGCACGCCGCATGTGCTGTTGGAGTCCGGCATCAGCGGCTGCCTCGCCGATGACGAGTTCCATCTCAAGCAGCCGACGATCATCAGTTATCAGCTGATCCTCTCGCTCCAGGCCTTCCCACAAACCGTCAGCGGCCGGACGGTCAGCCGTCTTCATCTCGTCTGTGATCCGGTCCTCACCTTGTGGAACCCGCTCGACATCGCCGTCGTCATCCCCACGACCACCTTCCTGACGGTGAAGTATTGGCAGGTGCCTTATGACATCTCCATCCGCGTCAACGGCGGTCCGCCGATGCGCGCGCCATTCGCCGCGTCGCTGTCCGGCCAGCGCCAGACCGATGCGACCGAGAGGGACCAGAACTTCATGTCCATTCAAATGGGTACCACCCAAGGCGGACAGATCGTCCTCAAGCCCGGACAGGTCGTGAAGTATTCACAGAGCGGACCGGTGGTGAGACGCACGGCCAACCAGGGCGGCAGGCACCAACTGGTCGCCCAGAAGGGTTTCAACTACGGCGGCGGCTTCGCGTTTCCCCTCACCGATCTGACGGGACGCACCATTGATCTCAACCCCGCCGACCAGATCACCTACGAGGCCTTTCCCAACAAAATCACCGCCGGCAAGACCAGCCTGAGCGGCAACTCCGTTTCCGGTGCCAACGCCCACAGCCGGCACTTCTCGGTCACCCACCATGAGATTTATGTCGGAGAGGACCGCGACGGAAACCTTGGCAGTCTCGGCTACGGCAACATGGCCATCGACTGGGACTTCGGCAACAAGCGCCTCCGCAACGGCGAGGTAAGGGCTGTCAATCAGCCCGGCACCAAGGATCTCATGCAGCCTGGATCTCGGCTCACCGCGGACAAGTTCCCGGATGTCTTCAAACCCGTGACCGGTTCCCAAACCCGGCCGCTGTCCGCCAGCCAGCTCATCGCCACCAAGTCGCCCTTCCTGATGATGTCCTTCGACGCCAAGACCGAAGTCAGCTCGGCCACCGGCACCCGCAGCCTCGCCCGTTTCAATCCGAAGGCCCATCACATCGACTTCTATGACCTGACGCCCGCCGAGCGCGACCGGCTGCCCTACGAATTCAAGGGCGAGCCGATGACCACCTGGGTGAACCGCAGCCTCGATCTCAGCCCCGACGGCAGCGGATTCTTCGGCGGCGGCATGACCGCCAAGGACGGCACCGGCATCGTCTGCACGCATTCGTTTCCGCGCGAGCCGCTGGTTTCCCTTGCCGCGTTCCAGCACTCGTTCGCCAATGGCTTTGAAATCCAGCGCCCGGTCGAGGGCTACGCCAGCCTCAACACCCGCGAGCCGATGATGCCGCACATCTCCCATGCCATCGGCAATTCGATGGCTCCCTCGGTGATGGACAGCAACAGGACCGAATCCACCCTGCCCGGCAACCGTCCGCTCGCGGACCATTCCTACCTGGCCAACCTCGCGCTTTGGGACACCTGGTTCCTCTCCGGCATCGCTCCGCGTCAGGCCGCCACCATGGGATCGGCGGCGGATCAGAAAACCGTCGCCAGCGATTTCTTCAAAGGCACTCGCAAGCTGCCTGTCGTTCGGTATCTCCCGGACATCGGTTCGCAGAACTCCACCACGCTGGTCAACTCGCTGTTCTCCGGAGCCACCCCATCCAACAACGCCATCCAGAACATCGCCAGCTATCTGCGGGTGGACGGCATGTTCAATGTGAACTCCACCTCGGTCGAGGCGTGGAAGGCCATGCTCGGAAGCCTCAAGGGCCGCCCGATCGTGGTCAGGGACAACAGCGGCAAGGAATCGCTCCTTCCTGCCGAAAGCACCTCGGGCAATCCGGTCGCCGGACTGATGAATCCGGAAAATCTCGTGGCCAAGGGCGATGGCTTCATCACGCTCAACGATCCCTCGCAGTGGACCGGGCGGAGGGAACTCACCGACGACGAAATCAACGAACTGGCCATCGCCATCGTCGGCGAGGTCCGCAAGCGCGGCCCCTTCCTCAGCCTCGCGGATTTCGTCAACCGCCGGGTGGGCACCGATCGCAAGCTCGCCCGCGCCGGGGCGATCCAGAGCGCGCTGGACTCCGACGAGGTCCGCATCAACCGCGCCTTCACCACCGGCGGCCGCGGGGTGGGGGATGCCTCGTCGCGTTTCGCGTTCAAGGAAGCCGAGGATGGCCCGATCTCCTACGGCATGCCGGGCATCGTCAAACAGGCCGATATCCTCACGCCGATCGCCCCGGTGCTCTCCGCTCGCTCGGACAGCTTTGTGATCCGCGCGTATGGCGAGGCCGTCGATGGAAACGGCAGGATCCTTGCCCAGGCGTGGTGCGAGGCGGTCATCGAGCGCGGTCGCGATTTTGTCGATCCCGCGGACCGCGCGGAGAGCCTTCCGACGACATGGAAGCGCGTGAACCAGGACTTCGGCCGGCGTTACCAGATGGTTTCTTTCCGCTGGCTATCCGCGTCCGAAGTCTGAAGATCCCGCGCCCATGATCAAACCGCTCGCTGTTCTGCTCATCCTGTTCGCCCCGTTCGTCCGTGCCCAGGAGGCACCGAAGGGTGGCCCCAAGGTTCGATTCCTCGCCGAGCGCGTGCCAGCCGACCTCGGACAGGTGATGCTGGTGGCCAAGGAAATCAAATCCGATCCCTTCGATCTGCCGATCAACCACCTCTCGCCACCGCAAACTCCACCGGAACGGACCTTCGCGGTCTGGTCGGTCGCGAAGAATGTTTCCCTCGGCACCGTGACCTTGCCGGAAAAGGGCGATTCGTTCATCGCCCTGCTGGTGCCGGCGGAAAAGGGCGGTTACTCGCCGGTGGTCATCGCCTCGAACAACCCGGACTTCAAACCGGGGGACATCTATTTCCACAACCACTCGGACAAAACCGTGATGGGTTACGTGGGCACCTCCAAGTTTGTCCTCGGCCCGGCGAAGGGCTCGATGCTGCGGCCCGCCGGACCCAGCAAGGACGGTCCGTTCTATGATGTGGGCCTCGGTTTCCGTGACGAACAGGGAGACCGCCCGCTGAGCATGGCGCGCTGGCCGATCCAGCAGGGCATGCGCATGTATGTCTTCTTCTTCATCAACCCGCGCAGCCAGCAGATCGACTTCCGCGCGGTGGACGAGTTTGTAGAACCCGAACCGCCGAAGAACTGATCCGTCACGCGCGCTTCGGTCCGAAGAGGCCGAAGCACCAGAGCCAGACGAAGGTGAGCAGGACGGCCGCGAGGCCGACGTGGAGGACCTGCACCCACGAGTAGATGTGGATTTGCGCCATCACCACGCCGAGCACCATCTGGGCGAGCACGATGCCGAAAACGGTGTGCTCCACCGGTCCCGCGCCGCCCTCGCGGTGTTTGAGCGCCAGCCACCACGCGTAGGCGGCGGCGGCGAGCACCACCCATGAGAAACTGCGGTGCGCGAGATACATCCACGATTGTTCGAGTTCGGCGATCCAGGTCGAGCGCGGCGCGTGGTCGTGGAACTTGGCCATCTCGTCGGTGAGTTCGCGCACCTGCGCGCCGATGATTCCCTCGGCCACGGTCACGCCTAACAGAATGATCGCCGCCGCGCGGGTCTTCCTCAGCGGTCCGGCCGCCATGCGCACCCGCCACGGCCGGTCGGTGCCGCGCCAGGCGCAATAGGCGAGCATGCCGGTGAGCATCATCGCCAGCGCGAGATGGGTGGTGAGCACTCCGGGTTTCAATCCGCTGTATACCACCCGCGCTCCCATCCAGGCGTTGATGAGCACCACCGCCAGCGAGCCGAAGGCCATCCAGAACACCAGTGGCCGCGCGCGCCGCTGTCCGAAGGCGGCGATGAAGGTGGCCAGCGAGAAGAAACCGACCGGCAGGCTGAACAGGCGGTTGATGAATTCGGTCCAGACATGCCGCGGATTGAACTCGGCCCGCAGCGTTTCCACCGTGATACTCTCAGGATCGCGGCCCATGCGCTCCGCCTTCTTGCGGAAGCGCTCCACCGGCAGCTTGTCGAAGTCCACATCCTCCACCTTGGTCGGCGGGATCAGGCAGCCCCAGCAGGTCGGCCAGTCCGGGCAACCCATGCCCGCGCCGGTCACCCGCACGATGGCACCCACGAACATCAGCATGAGCACGGCGACCAGCGCCGCAGTGGCGAGTTTCTGAAAACGGTTCATCGGGTGGCCGGAAGAAAGTCCCTTTCGCTCAACTCTCAACCCCAAACCCTCGACTTTCTCACTTCACCGGCACGCGGATCTTGATGTTGCGGAAATAGACGAGATTGCCGTGGTCCTGGAGCAGGATGTGGCCTTCCTTGAGTTCGCCGAATCCGGGCCAGACCTTGTATTTGCTGCCGGCGACCATCTTGCGCCACTCTTCGGTGCCGCGCTCGAACTCGACGGTCTTCTCGCCGTTGAGCCAGTAGCTCACCGACATGCCGCGCGAAAGGATGCGGGCCTCGTTCCATTCGCCCATCGGTTTCACCTTCTTGTCCTTCGGCGCGGGCATGAGGTCGTAGAGCGAGCCGATGGTGCGGTTGCCGTTCTTGCCGAGCTTGGCATCCGGGTGGCGGAGGTCGTCGAGGATCTGGAACTCGATGCCGATCGAGGAGCCCTTGCCCTGGTTGAGGTTCGGATCGACGAAAAACTTGATGCCGCTGTTCGCGCCGGGCGTCATCTTGAACTCCAGCTTCAGCTCGAAGTCGCCGTATTTCTCGGTGGTGATGATGTCACCGGCAGCGGCCGATTCGCCACCGCCGCTTTCGTGGATCATCAGCACGCCGTCGCGCATGGTCCAGCCGCCTTTCGGAAACTCCGGAGACTTCGCGCTGCGCCATCCGGCGCTGGTCTTGCCGTCCCACAGGAGTTTCCATCCGGCCGCCTTCTCCTCATCGGTGAGGGTGTTGGCGGAGGTGTCGGCGGAGGATTTCAGATCCTGAATCCGCAGGTTGCGCCAGCGGACCTTGGTGCCGTCCTTGGATTTGTCGTTGCCGATGCCGTGAACCTGTAGCCCGATGAAACCGGCCGAAACGCGCGAGTCGGTGATGTCCGCACAGGCGGTGCCGTTGAGCGTGGTCTTGATCTTGTCGCCCACGGCTTCCACGCGCACCTTGTTCCAATCGCCCTGTTTGAAGATCTTGCGTCCCTGATCGGTGAAGGCCTTGGCATCGCCGCCGCGAATCCCCGGATACAGCCAGCCGCGGACCGCCTCCTCAAAGATGCCAGCGCTCCACCAGCGGTCCTTGCC
>Ga0315904_10004828_pt1 | contig 18967 bp, 16 predicted proteins | sample LakEriMetagenome_6_FD_203529 | JGI IMG/M metagenome (GOLD analysis project Ga0315904, IMG submission 203529) | Freshwater fungal communities from buoy surface, Lake Erie, Ohio, United States - Buoy 12 MA120 | ecosystem: Environmental > Aquatic > Freshwater > Lake | place: USA: Lake Erie, Ohio...
GTGTTCTTTGGGCAATTTGCCCGCAAGGATGCTGATGAAGATGACGTTGTCGATGCCGAGGATTACTTCGAGTAAGGTGAGCGTGAATAACCCGAGTAGGGTTGCACTGCTGATATCAAATTCCATGTTTGTCTGAAAGGTGGCGCAAGATAATGTCCATCCGGGCTTCTGTTTTCAAGGGTTCGATGATTATCCCTTGCAGCCGGTTGCGCAGCCAGGTGCGCTGGCGGCGGGCGTATTGCCAGGTATGCTGCCTGATTTGCCGAATTGCTTCGTCGCGGTCATAGGTTCCGTCGAAAAACGGAAACCACTCCTGGTAACCCACCGTTTGCATGCTGCTGTGCTTCCGGTAGGGCAGGAGTGCGCGCGCTTCAGCTTCAAGGCCGGCGGCAAGCATGAAGTCGATGCGGGTATTGATGCGCTCCCTGAGCCAATCGGACGCAGGTGCTAGTACAAAGCTCACTGCTTCAAACGGACGTTCTTTCGGTTCTCCCTGCCAGATTGCGCGCAGCGGTTTGTTCTGACTGATGACCAGCTCGAGCGCGCGTTGGACCCTGCGTGGGTTGGCGGTGTCGATCATGGCCGGCGCATCCGGGTCGAGCGCAGTGAGGCGTTCCAGCCGGTAAGCCGGGCTCCATTGGGCTATTTCTTCGCGCAAAGATGGATCGCTGGCCTCCTGCGTGTCTATTCCGTTCAACAGGGCTTGGATATACAAGCCGGTGCCGCCGCTGAGTATGGCCACATTCCGTTTTTGGAAAATATGTTGCAGGCGCTGCAGGGCTTCAATTTCAAAGTCACCGGCTGTCCAGGTTTCATTTAAGTTGCGTTCAGCTACAAAATGGTGAGAAACCAAGGCAAGTTCATCGGCCGAGGGCGGGGCGGAACCGATTTTCAGTTCGCGGTAAACCTGACGGGAATCGGCATTGATGATTTCGGTGTTGAAGTGCTCCGCCAGGCGGATGGACAGGTCGGTCTTACCCGAAGCAGTGGGCCCGGCAACGACGAGCAGCAGCGGCTTCGGAGGCATAGCCGGGATCAGGCTTTCGGGCCTTCGTCTTCGTGGAAATCGGTCAGGTCGCCGGCATCGTAATCGTCGTCGTCGCCGAAGCCGAACTCATCGTCGTCTTCATCGTCGTCGTCTGAACCGTCGTCCATCACCAGTTCTTCATCGGGAGCCGCTGTGGGCTTGCGGTTGGCAATCATCTTGGCTGCGAGTTCTTCGAATTCGGCATCATCGACAATTTTGAAGCGATTCGAGCCTTCGTGCTGGCGTGGCGCCTTGCCGATGGAACGGAAAATGGAAGGATAAGACTTGCCATTTTCTTCGTCGAGTATCTGCACAAGCTCACAGTACAGCGTCCACATCTGGAGGAAGTCGTATACGTAAATGAAGCGCTGATGCGGGTCGTTGATGAAATCGCGCATGCGGCTGTCTTTCATCAGCGGCTTGGGGTCGGCATTCTCATCGTCCATTCCCATGTCCATCAGAATGATTTCCATCCGTTTCTTCCAGTTGTCGTCTGATAGATAAAAAGAAGCCGGTTCTTTCTTGTCGAAAGAAATGGCGTCCTGGATGATCTCATGGAACTGAAGGAAGGTATTGGAAGGTTTGATATCGACCCAGCGCACGATATCTTCATCTTCTTCGAACCAGACTTTGAAGCGGTAAATCATGAATGCTTAACGGCACAAATTTACACAATGCAGGCACGGCAACAGACGACGAAATGAGCAAAAGCGAAAAATTAGCATGGCTGGTTTGGAATTATTTTCGCGGCCCATGTCTTTGCAACTCGATGCCGAAGCACTCAAACGTCTGATTGTCGTTGGCGACAAGGTGCTGATTAAGCCAAGGGCCCCGCGCGACAAGACGGGCTCAGGATTGTTTTTACCTCCTGGTGTTGAAGAACAGGAAAAACTGCAGAGCGGTTATGTGATCCGCAGCGGTCCCGGATATGCCCTGCCGGCTCAGGAAGATCCGGACGAGAGTTGGAAACCTGGCAGCGGCGGGGTTAAGTACATGCCGCTGGAGGCAGCCGCCGGAGATTTGGCTGTGTACCTGCAGCGCAATGCATGGGAAATCGAATTCAATAAAGAGAAATATGTCATCGTTCCGCATCAGGCCATTCTGTTGCTCGTGCGGGATGAAGATTAAGCCCGCCTACCTGAGTACGCGAAAAGTGTTGTCTGTGCAGGGGGCTTCCACCTGAGTCTCCTGCACTTCGATTACCCGGGCCAGCCAAGGGCCTTTACCACACCATGCGCGGAGTTTTTCAAGCGCAATTGTGTCGCCACAGGCCTGCAATTCAACGCGGCCATCGCTGAGATTGCGCACCCACCCGACAAGTCCTAGTTCAGAAGCTTCATATTTACAAGCTTCGCGGTATCCCACTTTTTGCACCCGGCCACTCACCAACAAACGCAGCGATTTTTCCACGCTGCAAATTTCGCTCAGCCGCTCCTTTACTTTTGTAATAATGCATTTTGAAGGAAACCTCCCTGCGAAACTACCTTCGGCAGGCACGACGATTTTTGCTACGATGTCTGCCCTGGCCCGCGAACACAATGCCATCAACCTGGCACAGGGCTTCCCGGATTTTGCTTGTTCTCCGCGGCTTATCGACCTCGTTGAAAAAGCCATGCGCGACGGGCACAACCAATATGCGCCCATGCCGGGAATCATGGCCCTGCGCGAGCAAGTGGCTATACTCGCCGAACAACGTTACTCGGCTGTGTATAATCCGGATACCGAAGTCACCATAGTGCCGGGTGCAACGCTCGGGCTTTACGCATGCATCAGCGCCGTTGTGAAGGAAGACGATGAAGTGATCATCGTCGAACCGGCTTACGATTCCTATATCCCCGCTGTTGAAATGAACGGCGGCAAGGCGGTATTCCACAAGCTCAGGCCACCGAATTACCAGATCGACTGGCAGGAAATGCGGAAGCTGATCAATTACCGCACCCGGATGATCATCATCAATACGCCGCATAATCCGACCGGTACCATTCTCAGCGCCGCCGATATGCTGAAATTGGAAAAGTTGGTGGAAGACACCGATATCCTGATCCTAAGCGATGAAGTGTACGAGCATATCCTTTTCGACGGGATCGAACATCAGAGTGTGGCACGTTTCCCCAAGCTGGCCCGGCGTAGCTTCATCGTTGGCTCCTTCGGCAAAACCTACCATACCACCGGCTGGAAGACCGGTTATGTACTGGCGCCTGAAAACCTTACGGCAGCCTTGCGCAAGGTGTACCAGTATATGGCTTTTGCGGCCAATACGCCTATCCAACACGCCCTGGCTGCGTACATGCAGGAGGGGAATGCCTGGGAAGAAGTGTCGCCCATGTACCAGAAAAAGCGCGATTTATTCCGGCAGATGCTCAAAGGCGGCACATTTAAACTCCTGCCTTGCCAGGGTACTTATTTTCAGCTGTTGGCGTACGACAAACTGAGCCAGGACGGCGACGTGGAACTTGCCCGGCGCTGGACCATCGAGGCCGGAATCGCTTCCGTGCCTGTTTCAGTCTTCTACCACGACAAAACGGATCACAAGGTATTGCGCTTCTGTTTCGCCAAAACCGAAGATACCCTCGAAAAAGCTGCCAGGGCATTGTTGGCTATTCAATCATGAACCCATCCAATCCAAACCTGTCTATTTCTCTCGTGCAGGCCGAGCTTGCCTGGGAAGACATAGATGCTAATCTCCGGCATTTGGAAGCCTTGGTATTGCCATTGGAAACCAGGCTGATTGTATTGCCTGAAATGTTCTCTACCGGATTCTCGATGGATCCTGAACGACTCGCCGTTGAAGCAGGTGAAAAAAGCCTGAATGCCATGCAGCAATGGGCTGCAGAAACCGGAGCTGCCGTGTGTGGAAGTACCATGTGGGCAGCTGAAAACGGATATACCAACCGCTGCTGGTTTGTGTTTCCCGACGGCAGGCAGGAATGGTACGACAAGCGCCATCTGTTCTCGCTGGGCAAGGAAAACCGACATTATAAGGCTGGTGAGGAAAAGCGTATCGTGTCTTTTGAAGGCTGGAACATTGCACTTTTCATCTGCTACGACCTCCGCTTTCCAGTCTGGATCCGCAACCGGGGCGAATACGACCTTGCGCTGTATGTAGCCAACTGGCCGCAAGCGCGCATCGCCCATTGGGATGTCTTGTTGCCGGCCCGCGCCGTCGAAAACCAATGTTATGTAGCCGGTGTGAACCGTGTCGGTAACGATGGCAATGGCATACCGCACACCGGGCACAGCGCATTCTTCGGCCCTGATGGCAGCCGGATGCGCTTTGCAGGAGAAGGAGAAGAGACGGTTTTACATGCTGAAGCGGATGCCGAAAAACTGGCGCTTTACCGCCGGCAGCTTCCTTTTTTGAAGGACGCGGATCCTATCTGATGCCAGCCTTCCGGCCTTAAAAGCCAGGGACATTGGTTGTGAACAGGCAACTATGCGTGTATGCGATTATGTCCAGCATCTCACAAACGCTTCTACAAAAGTTCTTTTTAATGGGAATGTAAACCGGTTATTCGGTTTATTCTTCCACTTCCTCCGGCTTCGGAGGCGGCGTGGATGTGAAATTACCATCTGCGTCCACATACATGATCATGCTTTCGAAAGATGCAGTTTCCTGGTGCTTTTTGTCGAGACGCTTTTCAAGCTTCTCTTTTTGCTTTTTGCGCTTTTTGTCAGCGATTTGCTTTTTGTTAAAGGTGCTTTTGGATTTTGCCATAGAGTTTTATTCGGGTTCCGTAAGTGCCCGAATGTTTGGCGGCCTAGGCGGCTGCAAGATCCTAAGAGCAGGTACAGAGTATATCCGTTGAGTTAAACGGAAGTGCAAAGATGCATATTTCGAGCGGGATTCCCTTGTGTTAATTGTGCACAATCAGGCACTTTCCCTGCTTTCCTTGCGCACACGCAGCCATTTTTCGAGTTCTACGGCATGGAATAGTATGGCTGAAACCCCGACGCAAATCAGCAATTCCTGCCAGGTAAGTGCTTCAGTCCGGAAAATTTCCTGTGCTGCCGGCAAATAGATGACGCCGAGTTGCAGCACAAAGGTCAAAGCCACGGCACCGATAAGCGGTTTGTTGCTTAATAATCCTTGTTTATAGAGGAAAGTGCGCTCGGAGCGAATACTCAACACATGCCCGAGCTGACTGAGCGAAAGCACGGTGAAGACCATGGTTTGCCAATGCATGCCTTCCTGCGCCAGGCTCCAGGCCTGGGTGCCAAGTGTCAGCGCCGCCATAAACAAGCCAACCCAAAGAATGTGAAAGGCATTTCCACCGGCAAAGAGACTTTCCCCGGGCGGGCGGGGAGGCCGCTCCATGACGTTGGCTTCGGCTTTTTCATTTGCCAGTGCCAGACCGGGCAAGCCATCGGTAACCAGGTTAATCCAAAGTATATGGACCGGCAACAATGGATTGGGCATTCCAAGGATGGGAGCGAGGAAGAGCGTCCAGATTTCGGCACTGTTGCAGGTGAGGATATACTTCACGAAGCGCCGGATATTGTCGTAGATACGCCGGCCTTCGCGCACGGCCTTTACAATGGTGGCGAAATTGTCGTCGAGCAGGATCATGTGCGCTGCTTCGCGGCTCACATCCGTTCCGCTGATGCCCATTGCCACGCCGATATCTGCGGCTTTGAGTGAAGGTGCATCGTTAACGCCATCACCGGTCATCGCGACAAAATGCCCGTTCTTCTGCAAGGCTTTCACAATGCGAAGTTTTTGTTCGGGTGAAACCCGGGCATAGACACTGATATGCGCGGCACGTACTTCCAGCTCCTTGTCTGAAATATGCAGCAGTTCAGCACCGGTAACCAATTCATCGCCCGGCAAGGCAATGCCGGTAGCCCGGGCAATGGCACGGGCGGTTTCCGGGTGGTCGCCGGTTATCATCACCGGATGTATACCGGCACTGCGACAAGCCTGTATCGACTCGATTACTTCAGGTCGCGGCGGGTCGAGCAGGGCAGCCATTCCCGCCAGCCTGAGTTCCGATTCCATGGCTTCCGTATCGCTTGTTAAACCACTTTCGGGCAATTTGCGGTAGGCGAACGCCAGCACACGGAGTCCTTCCTTCGCCCAGGCTTCACTGGCAGATAATAAGTAGTTCCTTTCTTCCTGGCTGGACAATTTACCTGCGATGGCTTCTGAAGCACCTTTCACCAGCAGCCAATTGGCGCCATCAATCCGGTGCATGGTGCTCATGCGCTTCCGCTGACTGTCGAATGGCAGCTCGCCCAGGCGGGGATGCTCGTTGTACAATTGTTGGAATTTTTCCGCACCGAGTTGATCGAAAGCATACCTGATGATCGCGGTTTCCGTAGGGTCACCGCTGAGTTCGCCGTGCTCATCCACCCTTACATCGCTGTTCAGCGCGGCAATCATTTGCCAGGGATGAAAGGGCATTCCCGCAGGTGTTTCACCCCGGCGTTCTTCGCGCGTGAGTTCCATCCGGTTGCGTGTGATGGTGCCTGTTTTGTCGCTGCAGATATAGGTCACCGAGCCCAAGGTTTCAACGGCGGGCAGTTTGCGAATCAACACTTGTTCCTTCACAAGGCGGGCGGCGCCGCGTGCCAGGGCAACCGTTATTAGGGCAGGCATGGCTTCGGGAATGGCTGCCACGGCCAGACTGATAGCAAGCAGCAGCATTTGCATGGCGTCTTCACCGCGTAGCAGGCCAACGCCGAAAAGCACGCCGCAAATCAGTAGAATCAGGTAGGAAAGCTTCCGGCCAAAATCGGCCATTCGCTTTTTCAGCGGCGTGTCGAGGTCTTCGCCTTGCAGCATACCGGCAATGCGGCCTAGCTCCGTTTGCATTCCGGTTTCTATCACCAGTCCAAGTGCGCGACCGTGCGTTACCAATGTGCCTTTGAATGCCGAGTTGATGCGATCGCCGGGCGACATAGACGCAGTTCCTTGAAAACTTGCATCCTTGTCGGTCGAAACCGATTCGCCGGTGAGCGCCGATTCGTCGGTTTTCAGGCTGTATGTCTCAAGCAAGCGCAGATCGGCCGGTACTGAAAACCCTGCTTCAAGCAACACAATATCGCCGGGTACCAGTTGGTTAGATGGAATGGGAGCGCTGATTCCGTCGCGCATGACCAACGCCTGCACCTCTGCAAGCTTGCGCAATGCGTCGATGGCTTTTTCAGCGCGGTATTCCTGTATAAAACCTACAATGGCATTCAACAGAACAATCACCAGGATGATCCAGGCATCTGTAAGGTCGCCAAGGAAGCCGGACAATACAGCAGCCGCTATCAGCACCAGAATCATGAAGTCGGTGAACTGCAGCAGGAACATTTTCCAGGGCGGCACACGCCTGCGTTCCTGAATGCGGTTCGCACCATATCGCAGCAGGCGATTCCCGGCATCCTCGGCGCTGAGCCCCGAGCGTTGGCTATTCAGTGCTTGTAGACATTCCTCTCTGCTGAGGGTATGCCATGCGCTTGCAAGTTCCTTCTCCATCTGTCGCTATTCTTAGGTTACCGGATATGCAAGCAACGGAATGCGCGTGTGGTGGGCCACTTTCCGCGTCGTGCTGGGTTTGAAGAGGTTGTCAAATAAGCCGAGCCGGCGGTAGGTTGTCATAAGCAGGAGATCGGGTTGGGTGGATTCACTGATTTCCAGAATCCTGTTTTCAGGCATTTCGCCGGTATGCCATGAAAAATGGGTTTCCCTGCCTGGCAATATACCGGCAATGGCCGCCTGAAAGGTGGCGGCTTTGCGCTGCTGTTGCCGGTCGGGCCGGGTATGGCTGCCGATATGGATGAATTGAAAGGAGATGCCTTCGCTGGCAGGTAATTCAGACAGGAAATGCGCAGCCTCCAGATCTTCCAACCTGAATTCTGTGGGCATCAGCACGCGTTGGAATGGTTTGGGCTCGAGGTTGGGTGGAACAGCCAAAACCGGACAGGCAGAACCGGCAATAACGTCGGCTGTAACACTGCCCAGGAGTTTTTCTTTTAATCCGCCAGCACCTTTGGTGCCCATGGCGATCAAGGCAAAGGGTTGTTTTTTGGACCAGGCAACGATGCGCCGGCTCTCAACGCCTTTGTCAACCTTCAAGTCGATACCGGCTTCAGGGAATTCATGCGCCAGCTTTTGCCGAAGCCCATGCAGCCGGCTCATCAATTGCTTCATTTCGGCTTTGTTATCGCGATCTGCCTGACTACCGGCAAAACTTCCCTGAAAGGGCATGAAACAATGGTAAAGGATAAATCTGACCTCCGCACGCCTGAAAAGGCCCAGGGCAAAACGGGATGCCTGCAAAGCATGCTCGGAGAAATCGGTTGGCAACAGTATAGTTTGGGTGTGGTTCATCATATAGCGGAATGTGCGGACCACAAAAAAAGCCGAAAAGCCTTACGCTAGGGCCTGACCAATGACAGTTGCGGTAATGATACAGTCCCGATTGTATCACCGGAAAGTAAATTCTGGACTTAAGCGGGGCTGTGTTGAAAATCTATTAATGGCCGAAACGTCAATGAAATTGACGGTAAGCGGAATGATAAACCCAAATCATGCATTAGAAAATTTACTCGGGCTCGGAATGAAGAGAGAGCCGGAAGTGAAAGATAGTTATTGGGTTTTCCAATAGAGATCTGTTGTGTTTCGTTTGGGTAGTGTCTGTTCCGAAGGTTGTCGGGATGGGAGATTGACTCCATGGCGGAATTCAGATGCGCGACATGGGACGAGGGGGAGTGGAGACGAGGAAGGAGTGGGGATTGAGTTGTTTGTGGTGCTTATAAAGGTATAGTTAAACGTTTAGAAGCGTATAATTTTGGGCCAGATTAGGCGCAAGCCGTCCATGGTCCTTTGCAGGGATTGGTTTTGCGCCTATATTGCACCCTCATTCTAACTTTTTTAGATTATGAACTTTTTAACTTTTATTCAAACTTACAACACCGAAGAAAGCTGCATCCTTTTGTGGAAGAACTTGAGAGATAAGCACGGTGTATTCTGTAACCGTTGTGGCAGTAGTGAACATCTCTGGCTCCCTTCAAAGCTGAGATACCGGTGTAAACAATGCCAGTCTGAAACCACGCTGCGCAGTGGAACCCTGTTGGAGTACTCGAAACTCCCTTTCCGATACTGGGTCTACGCGATTGGTGTAGTTGCTTTCCAGAAGAAATCCATTTCTGCTTTGCAGGTACAGCGCCATCTGGGACACCGGAACTATCGCCCCATCTGGTTGATGATGCAGAAAATGAAGGTGATGATGGCCGATCTGGTCGATTGGTACGCGATGTTGGACCATTTAACGGCGGGAGTAACCAACTTTCCGGCTGTACCTGAAAAGTCAGACCCTGCAGCTGAAATCAACAAGACCGCTCCGAAGATAGGGTTGAAGGTACAGTCAGAAGAAAGACAGGGCCTGGAGCTGATGCCGGTTGAGATAAAGGGACTGAATCTGCAATTGCCTCATAGCCATCCGTGGTTCATCCACGCGCAGGGCGGGCGTTTGAGATTGATTTCGATGCTACCGGAATCACTGAAAGACCTCCCGTATAACCACCACCATCCTGTTCCAAGGAAAACCACGCCGCTGACACCTGAAGAGCTTCCGGCCGGAATGAATATCCGCATCCGCAGCCTCGACAAGCGACCGCGCCCCTGGTTCGAGGATGACCGCTATATGGGCAGATTGCGCTACACGGAAATCATGATAGTCAATGCCAGGCGCAACCTGGAAGGCATCCACCATTACGTGAGTTCACGCTATCTCCGGAATTATCTAGGAGAATTCTGTTACCTCACCAATCGCCGCTACAGTGGAAATCAGAAAGTTGAACACATGTTCGGGTTGTTCGTCAGCAAGGCATGGAACCTGCCGTATATAGTGGACGCTTCCGACTAATCTGGTTTTCCCGTTCACCCAAGGGCGAAATCACCTGCCAACTCCCGCCACAAGTCCATCCCAACCCATCTCACCTCGTTCCACCCAAGCACCATTCCTTTCGGATTCGGTGTCTCATCAGCTATTTCCAACCTCGGAGCCAATATACTCTCTCTCCAATTTCCGTCCTGATAGCTATAGGAGTGGACTTTCGACCCTCCTGACATTTTCTAGTGCACGATTCGGGTTAAACGCAGCATTAGCGCTTAACGTTTGCCGAATCGCGTGTAAATTTCCTTTTCGAGTGATTCCCGGTGTTGCGGATCTGCAATGTCCAGCAAAGCATAAGCACGTTGCCTGAGATTTTTTCCGAACAAATAGGCAATGCCGTGTTCTGTTACCACATAATGCACATGCGCGCGGGTAGTCACAATGCCTGCTCCGGGTTTCACGACAGGTACAATGCGGGAAAGTCCTTTCCCGGTTGAAGCAGGCATAGCGATGATGGGTTTCCCACCTTCAGACAAGGAAGCACCACGCATAAAATCCAATTGTCCGCCAACGCCAGAATACTGATAAGTGCCTATTGAATCGGCGCAAACCTGGCCGGTGATATCAATTTCAATGGCACTGTTGATGCCCACTACCCGTGGGTTTTTGGCAATAACGTAGGGATTGTTTACATAATCGATTTCCAGAAAAGCAAATTCCGGATTGTCGTCGATATATGCATACAATCGTTTACCGCCAACGGCGAACGAACTAACCACTTTCCGGCGGTGTTTCTTCTTGAAGCGGTTGTTGATGATGCCCTTTTCCATCAGGTCGATCAGTCCTTCGGAGAACATTTCGGTATGCACTCCCAGATCGCGGTGGTTTTGCAATTCCTGTAAAACCGCATCCGGCACGGCGCCGATTCCCATCTGCAGGGTCGAACCGTCTTCTATCAGGGAAGCCACATGGCGGCCGATGGCGCGTTCTGCCGATCCCAGCTTGGCGCCGTAGTCTATCTCAGGCAGGGAGTCATGTGCCTCTACGAGGGCATGGATTTCGCGCAGGTGAATGATGCCGTCGCCGTGGGTGCGCGGCATATGCTCGTTTACCTGGGCAATGACATAGCGCGCGTTTTTTACGGCGCTGCGGGCGATGTCGACTGAAACACCCAAGGAGCAATACCCATGTTTGTCGGGTAGGGAAACATGCACCAGGGCAACATCCAACGGCAAGATCTGCTGATCGAATAGGCGGGGGATCTCGCTGAGGAAAACAGGTACATAATCACCGCGCTCATCATTGACAGCTTCCCGTACATTGGCAGAAACAAACAATGAATTGAAGTAAAAACTCTCAGGATAACCGGGATGGGGAATGCCCATGTCTCCAAGTGTGGTAATGGAGACAATTTCAACCTTGTGCAGCTCAGGCGCACGACGGGCCAGTGCATGCAACAAATGCAAAGGCGTGGCTGCGCTTCCCTGCACAAAAACTCTTTGACCGGATTGGATGTGGCTTACCGCCTCATCGGCACTGACATAATTGGCTTGCATGCAGCAAAGTTGGGTCTCTTTAAATTGAAAACCCAATCGGAATATTGGCTGCTATCGCGGTCAACGCAAATTGATCACCATGACCAGGCGCCTTCGCGGGTCGGGTACCGCACCTTCTTCATACCATATATGCAACACCTCTTGCCCTGTCTGCAACAGTTGGTTCACCTTGAAATGCACAGGCTGAAAGGTTCCGCGGCCGCGACCCAAAATCATACTGCTGTCGCCGACTTGCAATACCAGCCTGGTTTCGCAGTCTTCGCATGGCGTATCCCTGAAGTAGCGCAGGCTGATGCTGTCGTTGGCTGCAACGTCCATCCGGGCGAGGTTAAGTTCAGGGTGTTTGTATTGGTGAAAAACCGCCGCTTCGTGCCCGTTGTAATGGATATGCCAATAGTCGATTGTATCGGCACGGACGCTCATAGAAAAGCTGAAGAGCAGAATTGAAAACAGCAGTTTTTTCATGGTCGTTTTTTAATGTTGGCGCCCGCGCAGGAAGGCGAGCAATTCAGAAGGTCCGGCCATATTGAGGCCTTCGCTGTCCAGTTCCTGCAAAAGTGATGCCGCCTCTTGGAAATAAGATTCGCTCAGTTCGCGCACACGGGCTTCGGCGCCTGTTAGGGTCATAAGCTCACGGATGCCAGTTACTTTGCGCGCTTCATCGTTATCGGCCATCAGTTGCTCAATCGCTGTTCGTTCCTCCTGATTGGCGTTGGCCCACATTTCAATCCAAAGCAGGGTTTTCTTTCCCGCCAGGATATCTCCGCCGGCTTGTTTTCCGGTGAAGGCCGGGTCGCCGAAAGTGTCGAGTAGATCGTCTTGAAGCTGGAAACCCATTCCGGCATCGATGGCGAAATCGTACATTTTGGCTGCGTTGGCCTCTGCCGCCCCAACAGCAACGGCACCTGCATACATGGCGCAGCCCAGCAAAACAGCTGTTTTCAGACGAATCATTTCCAGGTATTCTGCTTCACTTACGTCGTCGCGCTGCTGGAAATCCATGTCCAATTGTTGGCCTTCGCATACCTCCCGAGCGGTCTGGAGAAAGAATTCGAGAATATGGCCTTCCCGGTCGCCATGCACGGCCATGAGCCGGGTTGCCTCAACCAGCATATTGTCGCCAGCGAGAATGGCTGCGGCTTCGTTCCACTTCTTGTGCACGGTAGGCTTGCCACGGCGCAACGGAGCTGCATCCATAATGTCGTCGTGGAGCAGCGAAAAGTTATGAAAGGTTTCGATGCCCAAGGCCAGGGGCAATACTGCCTCTGCATTGCCACCGGCGCTTTCGGCAGCCAGGAGGACGAGGGCGGGGCGTATGCGCTTGCCGCCTAGCTCCATGATGTAATTCATGGGTTCGTAAAGGGTCTCAGGCTTGCCGTGGAATGGATTTGCAGCGAGGTATTCAGTAAATAGCAGGGTATGTTTTTCGAGTTGACTCATGCTTCAATCAGGTAAAAATCAATTTGTCGTTTTTCCTTGTCTGCGCCTTTAACACGCACTTTTACAGGCTGTCCGTACACATAGCGCTGCTTGGTTCGCGCACCGACAATGGCATAGTCTTTCTCGCTGAAGCTGTAGCGGTCGTTGCGGAGCGATTGCAGCCGCACCATGCCTTCGCATTTGTTATCGGTCAATTCCACGTAAATGCCCCAATCCGTGAGGCCGGAAATGATGCCGTCGAACACCTGGCCAACTTGTCCTTCCAGGTATTCGGCCATCTTATAGCGAACAGAAGCGCGTTCAGCTTCGGCTGCCTGCTGTTCCATATTGCTGCTGTGCTTGGCCAATTGCTCAATGCGGGCAGATGAATAACCGGCTTCTTTCTCGCGGTCGTTGAGGTAATACCCCAACAAACGGTGCACCAGGAGATCCGGATAGCGGCGTATGGGAGAGGTGAAATGGGTATAATGGCTGAACCCGAGACCGAAATGCGATGTTTTCTGACCGGTATACACGGCCTTGGCCATGCTGCGAATGGCCATGTTCTGGAGCAGGGGTTCTTCAGGCTTTCCTTTGATGCGGTCCATCAGGGTGTTCAGGCTGCGCTTGAGTACTTTTTCGTTGTCGGCCTGCAGGCTGTGACCGAACTTCTTGCACATCAGCATGAGGTCCATTAGCTTCTCGCCCTGCGGCTCATCATGCACGCGATACACGAATGGATGCCGCCCGCTTTCTATGTTTTTGCGGTGGATGAGCGCCGCTACTTCCCGGTTGGCCAGGAGCATGAATTCTTCGATCAGTTTGTGCGCATCTTTCCGTTCTTTCACCACCATGCCGAGGGGTTTGCCATCGGCATCGAGCTTGAAGCGCACTTCGGTCGATTCGAAATTGACCGAACCTTCCTCCATGCGGCGCTTGTTGAGAATTTTCGCCAGGGTATTGACGTGCAGCAGGGCTTCGGCATGGTCGCCTTGCCCGGTTTCCAGCACTTCCTGTGCTTCTTCATACGTAAACCTCCGGCGGGAGTGGATGATGCTCCGGCCAAACCAACGCGATACGATTTTTGCTTCATTGTCGAGTTCAAAGACAGCAGCAAACGCCAGCCGGTCTTCGTTGGGACGCAGCGAACACAGGTTGTTGCTGAGTTTCTCGGGCAACATCGGAATGGTGCGGTCTACCAGATAGACGGAAGTTGCACGCTGGGCCGCCTCGAGGTCGATCGGGTCGCCGTCTTCGATATAATGGGCCACATCGGCGATATGTACACCGATTTCCACGCGGTCGGCGTCGATGCGCCTGAAGCTGATGGCATCGTCGAAGTCTTTGGCATCCACCGGGTCGATGGTAAAGGTCAGGATATCTCGGAAATCGCGGCGGCGTGCTGCTTCACCTGCCGGTATGCTTTCGGAAATCTTTTCGGAATGCGCTTCGGTGGCCGGCAGGAAGGAGAGGGGGAAGCCGAATTCAGCCACAATGGCGTGCATTTCGGTTTCGTTTTCACCGGGCTCGCCGAGGATATGCATCAGGCGGCCTTGGGGGAACTTGTCTCCCGGTTCCCATCCTGTTATTTCCACCACCGCCTTCAGACCGCGCAAGCGCTTATCCGGCTTGTCGCTCAGGCCGATGGCATAGTGCAGGTGTTTGTCGCGCGATTCAAGCAGCATGCGTTGCCCCTGGATGCGGATGATTCCTGCATAAGGCCCGCGATGCCTTTCCAATACCTCGATAACTTCGCCTGTCGGAGAACTGTTTCCACGTTTGCCGCGCACCTTTACCCGCACAAGGTCGCGGTGCAGTGCCCTGCCCAGGCGCTCGGCGGGTATGTAAACGTCGTCGCCTTCTTCAAGCACCACCCAGCCATCGCCGCTGCGTGTGATTTCAAGCTTCCCGCTCAGTATCTGCCGCTCGGCCTGGATGTAATACCGCCCGCGTTCAAGTTGTTTTATGGTTCCCGCGCGGTGCAAATCTTCCAATAACTGCTGGATATTTATGGCATCATCGGCCAGCTCGAGTGGCAAGCGACGCGTAATTTGCTTGTGGTTGAGGGGTTTGCCGCCGGCTTCCTTTAAAATCTCCAATACGGCCTCCTGTAAACTGCCGGTGCTCATGTCTGCGAAGGTAATTCTGCGCAACTGCATTAAAAGACACACAGATTGCAGGGTTTTCATTTTATTTGCTCAAGTGCTCTGACCAATCATGAAACCCTATTTCAAGTTCGTACTTATAAGCGCATCCATGTGGATATCCATCTGGAATCCGCTGCATGGACAAACCGAAACCGACGGGCTCTGGATGCCCAAGCGCAATTTCTGCGGCGGGCTGATAGCAGGGGCTTCTTCATGGACCCATTACTGGGAAGGCACTTTGCACCGCAACAACCAGAACATCGGCACCCTGAGTAGCAGTTTCCTGATGGCCATGGGCAATTATGGAGTCGGTGAGAATACCAATATCATCTTTTCCCTTCCTTATATCAGCAATAAAGCCAGTGCGGGTACACTCGCTCCGCAGCAAGGCTTGCAAGACCTCAACCTTTCGGTGAAACAATACCTCGGCGGGCGCAATTTGAAAGGAAGCACCGTTGGTCTGACAGCCGTTGGCGGCGTTTCCACACCTTTGAGCAATTATGTGGCTGATTTCCTTCCGTTGGCCATTGGCGTCCGCAGCCGCACCCTGAGCCTGCGTATCCTGGGCGATTTGCAGCGGGGTAATTTTTTCGCGACCGCTTCGGCAGCCTATGTGCGCCGTGCTTCCATTGAGATCGACCGCACTGCCTATTACACCACCGAAATGGTCTACAGCAACCAGGTCATCATGCCCGATGTGTTTACCTGGATGGTCAGGACGGGTTATCGCAAGGACCCGGATCATATCGTGGAGTTTTTTGCCGACCGGATGAATACGCTCGGGGGCTTTGATATGCGGCGCAACGATATGCCATTCCCGAGCAATAACATGGAACAAACGCGTATCGGTCTCGGGGCTAAATGGGCGCTAGGCAAACAAGGACTATCTTTCATGGGGAATGTTTCCCGCGTGGTTGCGGGTCGCAACATGGGCCAGGCCAGCGCTGCCATGGCCGGATTGGTATGGCAGTTTGCAGTACCCAGGAAAACGAAGACTATCAATTGATTTTTTATTGAATGCGATGAAACCAATGCACAACTTTCCATCTACTCAATCAGCCCTGAAGGCTCTAACCCAAAACAACCTGCGTTCCAAACGCAAGCTCTTCCATATGCGCAACACCATTCTCACGGCGGCCTTTGCTGCCCTGATCCTGCTCCCGACTGCCTGTAAGAAGGAACTCGAGCAGGAGAATATGCAGTTTCCGGCCCTTGAGCCGTTGCGTTCAGATACGGGAGCAGGCACATGGAAAACCATACTGATCAGCCGTCCGGACCAGATTCCGGTTGCTGCACCCGTTGCTGTTACGAGCCCGGATTACAGGCTTGAACTGCAGGAGATCGTGAGCCGCCAGGAGCGGATGGAGGAAGCAGACGAAAACAACCTGAAATACTGGGCAGCCGGTACCGTATTGCGCTGGAACGAAATCATGCGTGAGCTGGTTGCCAAATACAATTTACCTCCTTACCAGAACCCGGACGGCAGCTATCCCTTTCCGGATGCCAACAACCCGCTGGCCTATCCGTATTTCCCCTTCGCCAATCCGCCTTACGCTGCGCGCGCTTACGCCTACGCCAGCGCAGCCGTTTATGACGCATTGGTAGCAGCGGCCCATTACCGCAGTATCTACCGCAGGCCGCTACCTTCCAGAACCAATCCCAAAATCAAGCATCTCATACCGGTTGCGGGTGATTGGACTTATCCTTCCGATGATCTGACGGCTGCGGGTGCTTCCGTTGCAATACTTTCTCTCATGTTTCCGGGTGAACAGGATTATCTGCAGCGCAGGCTCAACGAATGCCGCGATGCCATCCTGTTGTCAGGCACCTGCTCGCGCAGCGATGCAGCTGCGGGTGAGGCATTGGGTCGCGGTGTAGCTGCGGTATTCATTGCAAGGGCCAGAACCGACCGTGCAGGAGCATCAGCCGGAACCCCTGCTTTGTGGCAACAGCTTGAACAGAAGGCGATCCAAACCGGCGAAATGCCATGGAAGAGCCTGGAAACACCGCCACGGCCTCCGATGCTCCCGGCATTCGGCAAGGTGAAGGGCTTTTTACTCGATTCGCTCGAAGTGGTGAACAACCGCCCCCCGGCACCGCCTTCAGTTCACAGCGATCAGTTCAGGAAAGAATTGGCTGAGGTGCTGCAATACAGCCGGAATCCTACCCGCGAACGTTTAGCCATCGTGCATTTCTGGGCTGACGGTGCCGGTACCTACGCACCACCCGGCCATTGGAACGCCATCGCCTGCAGCGACTTCGTTAAAGAAAGGTTCAGCGAGGTTCGTTGGGCCCGCAACCTCGCACTGCTCAATATCGCGATGTTCGATGCGGCCATTTGTTGCTGGGATGCCAAATACGCCTATTTCAATCCGCGCCCCAGCCAGGTTGATCCCGCCATCAAGACGCATACCGGTGTGCCCAATTTCCCCGCCTTTACCAGCGGCCACAGCACTTTCAGCGGAGCAGCAGCAACATTCCTGGCGCATGTAGTGCCTTCACGCGCTGGTACGTACAAGGATATGGCATCTGAAGCCAGTCTATCGAGATTATACGGGGCCATACACTACCGGAGTGACATAGATGTAGGTATGGATATGGGCAATATGCTCGGTAACAAGGCCGTGCAGCGCGCGCTCACCGACGGCGCGGAATAAACCGCTTGCTGTCGGTTTCAATCAGAATCCCAGAAAGTAACCCAGCCCGAGGAAGGCAATCAACGCGCCTGTTATCGTCATGCCATACAACGTGTAAATAACATACGTGCCTTCGTGCCCAACAGCCATGGTAATGCCCATGCTGGTCATACACAGAATCGCGCCTGTTGTGAGAAAGCCCATCCCCAGGCGCCGCTGCCGTGCATAATGGGTGCGTTTTAACTCGCTCAGGATAGTCTGCGCGGTTTCCGTATTGAGACCGGCCGATTCCAGAAAGTCTTGCACCGCTTCAAAACGGCGTTCTTTCCGGTAGATATCGTAAGCACGTTGTGAGATGTCTGTCAGTTCCATGCGACCTCCAAATGGGAAAAATAACCAAAAGCGTGGAAAAGGCAATACCCCCGGGGCGCTATTTTTGCAAATTCGCATGGAAGCCGACAAAACATACAATCCCGGCAGGGTAGAAGACAAATGGTATCAATACTGGATGGACAAGGGTTTGTTCCGCTCTGTTCCCGATGAGCGCGAACCCTATACCATCGTCATACCGCCGCCCAATGTCACCGGCGTTCTGCACATGGGCCACATGCTCAACAATACCATCCAGGATGTGCTGATTCGCAAGGCGCGCATGGAAGGCAAAAATGCCTGCTGGGTTCCCGGAACCGACCATGCAAGTATCGCCACAGAAGCCAAAGTGGTGCGCATGCTGGCCGAGAAAGGTATCCGCAAGAGCGACCTCACCCGCGAGCAATTCCTTGAATATGCCTGGGAATGGACGCATAAATACGGCGGCATCATCCTCGAACAGCTCAAGAAGCTCGGTGCCAGTTGCGATTGGGACCGCACGCGCTTCACCATGGAACCATCGCTCTACGATGCCGTGATTGATGTGTTCATCGACCTTTACCGCAAGGGCCTCATTTACCGCGGAACCCGCATGGTGAACTGGGACCCGGTGGGGCTCACCACCCTCAGCGATGAGGAAGTGATTTACAAGCAGGAGAACAGCAACCTTTACTACATCAAGTATTTTACGCCAGACGGAAGTGATTTTATCACCGTCGCCACTACGCGCCCTGAAACCATCATGGGAGACGTGGCCATTGCTACCGCTGCCGGTGATGAACGCTATGCGCAATGGCTGGGAAAAACCGTTTGCGTTCCGCTCATCGGCCGAGAAATCCCGGTAATTGCCGATGAGGAAGTAGATGCTTCCTTCGGCACCGGTTGCCTGAAGGTGACCCCTTGCCACGACATCGTCGATTACCGCATCGGGCAACGCCATAACCTGCCGCTGATCGATACCCTCAATGCAGACGGAACCCTGTCGGAA
>Ga0315904_10004829_pt1 | contig 18966 bp, 16 predicted proteins | sample LakEriMetagenome_6_FD_203529 | JGI IMG/M metagenome (GOLD analysis project Ga0315904, IMG submission 203529) | Freshwater fungal communities from buoy surface, Lake Erie, Ohio, United States - Buoy 12 MA120 | ecosystem: Environmental > Aquatic > Freshwater > Lake | place: USA: Lake Erie, Ohio...
AGCCGGTTGTCTACCACGACATCGCCGCGCCGCGGGTGCGGGAGTGGATGATTCAGGAGTTCGGCAAGTCGATCCTCGCCGATCTTTCAAAGCCGCAGGCGCTCGAGTTGTACTACGCCGTATTCGGACTCGATGCCGCCGCCGAGCCGGCCTTCGAGGCGATGCTCGACGGAAGCTTGTCGCCTGACTACGTCTACCGCGAAACGAAGCGATGCGTCGATGGTGTGGCCGGCGCGTGCGAGGTCTATCCCGGAATCGGCTTCGACATCCCTTTCCATCAGAAGAATGCGCCTCCCCGCCGGCATCGTGGCGATCCCGCGACGGTCACCCAGGCCACCCGCAAGGCTTTCGAGGCGGGCGCGACGGGAATCGTGATTTGTCGTGAGTATCAGGAAATGCAACTGCCGAATCTGCGGGCCGTCGGGGCCGCGCTGCGGGATTCTTAGTGGCTCGATGACCGGCGTCGTGCCGCGCGCCTGAGCGGAAAAAAGGCCAGCCCATGATGATTGTGGTGCGGATCCTCGCTCGTGTCTCCGTGGCGTGTGTGCTCGCGTGGCCGGGGCCCGTGGTCGCAGAGGCGGTCGCGGGCGAGGGGAGAGTCGCGGCCGTTGCGACCAGGCGCATCCTGTTTGCGGGAAGCAGTTCGACGTATTGGAACGACATGCCCAATGAGATCGCGAAAGTCATCTCGTCGAACGGTGGCATGGACGGCGCGACTGTCAGTGCAGACATCGTCGGCCGCAGCGGCAGTGACATTCGCGTCTATCTGGATCCTCGGTGCGACTATCAGTATGGGGTGAAGCGCGGGCAGTCATTCCTCGACAGGGTGAGCGAGGAGGATTTCGACTACGTCGTGCTGCAGGCGGTGTGCAGCTTCATCACGGGGGGTGGTGCGGACAACCCCGACGGGCAGGCCCACGCCGCGGCGATCACGAAATATTGCGGGGCGATTCGCGAATCCGGAGCAGAGCCGGTCATTTACGAAATGGGCTGGGGACGGGGAGACCGCGAGGCGGATGGCCGACGCAGGATCCTCGAACTGGCGATCAAGAATGATGTCAGGCTGTATGTCCCGTGTTCGACGGCGTGGGAGCGGGTGCGACGGGAACGACCGGAAGTCCTGCTCCAGCATCCCGGCGACGCGTCACATCCGGGCGATCTCGGGCATTTCCTGAACCTGGCATGCTTCTACGCCGTCTTGAGAAACGAGTCGCCGGTCGGCAGGCTTCCGCGAAACTTCCACGTGTGGCCCCACCTGTCAAAACCGGAGCAGGAAGCCAAAAAGGAGCAGATCGACGCCGCCGTCGCCTCCTTCCGCCCCGACGAATACCAGGCGCGACTTCCCGGCTGGATGCGGCGGCACGCCGGCTCGGGCTTCAGGGGCGAGGTCTCCGAGCAGGATGCGACGTATCTCGAGCAGGTGGCGTGGGACGCATGGAAAGAAATGCAGCCGAAGCTCGCCGAGCCATGAGAGGGAGGACAGGCCGGGCCGGGTTTCCCGCGGCGTGAAACCTCTTCATCACCGAGCCGGGGCCGATCCGGAAAATCCTGACACACCTCGGCGAACCGCTCGAGCCTCCGCCCATCTCTCCCGCCCGTGGCCCGCCGGCCGACTGGAGAGAGCTCGTGCAGGTCCACGACGACCGGGCAATCTTTCAGGCGTCGCCCGACGAGCTGCCCGTGATCGACATCCGCAGCCTCTGACGGGATCCCATGCCACGGTGCGGACGGCCCGCGAGAAGAGCGGTTTCAAGGCCGGTCTGCGCCGACGAGAAAAATCCGGCCTTGAGCGTGGATAGAAAGCTCCGCGGCGCCTCCACGGTCGGGCCGCATACGGCCCAGCCAGCTCCGGCGATTGCTCCTCATGATCCGCCCCGCCAGGCCGTCGCTTGCCGAAGTGCCTTTGGCCGACCTATCCTTTACAGCATGTCACCCATAACCAAATCCCTGATCGAGGAACTCGAGCACGCCCCGGAGAGTGTGCAGCGGGAAGTGCTTGCTTTTCTGCGGCATCTGCGGGCTCGCGGCGCCGGCAATGATGGAAGCGAGGACGTGCATGCCCTGCTGCCGCTCGCGGAGTCAGCCTGGGCGGTGGATTGGGATACTCCTGAAGAGGATGAGGCGTGGCGGAATTTGTAGGCGGCGACGTGGTCGTCGTGCCGTTTCCGCTCACCGATCTTCAGTCGAGCAAGCGTCGGCCCGCCGTCGTGCTCGCGACGTTCGCACGGGGCGACCTGCTGATCTGCCAGATAACGAGTCGATCAGAATCCCACCCGACCGCGATGGCCATCGGCACGGATGATTTTCTACGCGGCGGCATCGATAGGCCGAGCGTGGCTCTTCCCCACCGACTCGTCACCGTTCATGAGGCGGTCATCTTGCGGTCGGCCGGCACGCTCACGCCGTCCAAGCTGGCTGAGCTTGTGGAGCGAGTGTGTGCCGTGATTCGTGCTGGCGGCAATGCCTAAGCCTGCCGTACCCTGCCTCAACAATCGCCATAAACCTGGCATATCCAGTGAGCAGCCGTGTTGTATCGGCTGCCGTCACTTCGGAAGCCGCACGACTCCACGCGGAGCCGGTGAGCGTTTTTCCCGCTCTCGGCGACCTTTTCGATCTACTAGCGGCGGCCGGACTTGAACCGGCGACACCCGGCTTATGAAGCCGGTGCTCTAACCAACTGAGCTACGCCGCCCTGATGCGAAGAATATAGCCCGCAAATACCAAGCCGTCAGCGGCCGCCCGTCAGACTGCGTGTTCGCACGGGTCCGTACGGCCCTCGCGACGATCCTGCACGGCCCACGGCGGTGTCAGGCCGCACGTTCCCCGGGGCACCGGCGGCCAGCCGAACCACTGGCGAAAGGTGTGGTACGCGGGCGAGTCCGGCAGTGGGAAGGCATCGAAGATCGACTGCCAGCCCGCGAACAGTGTCCAGTCGTTCGGCTCAGGAAATACCCCGAAATCAAACGCGGCGCAGATGCGGTGTACGTAGTCGGCTTTGTCCGCCGCTGACGGGAGTGTCTCCGGCGGGCTCTCGAATTCGGGGTACACGGAGTGATCGAGGTGCATGGTAGATGACGTCACGACGGATGGGGGCAGAACACGGTCCGATACCATCGGCGCACGACCTCAGCCTCGTGCCGCCGCTGCTCCGGGTCAATCGTATGCAGCGGCCCCTGCATCTCCAACCGCTCCACCGTGTGCAACACCTTGGCGGCGGCATGCTGTGCAGATGTCGCCGGGTTCTTCTCGCGGTAAAGCTCCCAGCACTCGTCGACGCCGGTGAGGCCCCGCTGGCACAGCTCATGGATATCGCGAAGATCACGCGGAGCGCCTCGCTCCACGAGTGCCGTCATTTTCGAGGCGACGTTGTCTCGGAGCGTCTCGATGCGCACTGGCGGCCAGGCCGCGTCGACAGGAGTGTCGAGCCATCGATCCCGGGTTGCGATTTGGAGCGAGAACACCTTTCGCTCTCCATCGACAAGTTCGAGACTCGTCGTTTCGCCCCAGGAACGCTTCGCCAGCCTGAACCCGTGCTTCGACGCCACGGCCTGCATGACATCAGTGAGCAACTGATCGGCCGCAGCCGACGGCCCGGAGGCCCACCATGCATCGAGGTCGTAGGTCTCTCGGTAGTCCAAATAATGCGACAGGGCCACGTCACCGCCCAAAACGATATCCGCAGCCGCCGGATGGGTTGCCAGCAGATCCAGCACCTCGCGAGCGTAGGTCGACAGGCTCGTCGGGGGTGTCGGCTTCGGCGACGTCATGCCCCTTCCCCATGCTCGCCCGAGGTGCCATCGATCGCGTTGGAGAGTGCCTCCGCCGACAGCGTCATCGCGCGGGCGAACCCGGCCACGAACCGGGCCGACGCTGGTTCGATCGCAACGATCGAAAAGTCGGCAAACTGAAAAAGGTCGGCCGCCTCGGGGAACTTGCCGAGGTAGGCGGCTGCCAGAATCGCGTGCTCCGGATGCTCCTTCACGATGAACTCCGCCCGTCCCGAGATAGACACCCTCGGCAACGCCTGCGGTGGCACGGCCTCCGACTCGGGAGCGGTGATCAGCAGGCAGACGTCGGGGCTCGACCGCATGTCGCGGGTGTGGGCCGCGAGCCCGCTCACGTGCACGACCAGCCGCAGGCGGCCTCCCGCTGCCGTGGCGGCGAAGGGCACCATCGAGGCGAACGGCCGACCGTCATGAAGCGTGGCCAGGGCGGCAACGCCGCGGCCGAGCAGTAGCGCCCGAAGTAGTTCCGCGAGCGACGGGTCGAGGTTCATCGGGGTTCTCCATGTCGTGGTGTGGATGAGGACCTGCCGGGAATCGTCCTGTCCTCGTCAGCGAGCGGCCGCCAGTTCCCGGCACAACGCCTCGAAGTCGCCGAGCCGGTGCTCGACGACCGTTCGGACGATGGCCGGATCGAGTCGCCTGTACTCGTGCACGGCGACGTTGCGAAAACCGACCATGCGCCGCATCCGCTCCGCCAGCGGCGGCGACAGCAAGCTCTCGCGCTCCAGGAGCGATAAGGCGTCGGCGCTGTCGGCCGGAACTCCCAAGCCGAGTCGAGACACCTCGCGACAGGCGGCGTCGATCGCCTGCTCGCAGGCACGCTGCAGGTTCAAGACCACCGCATCGAGCACGATCGGCTCGCGGAGGCGGTCGAGGTCGCCCGCCACGTAGTCCCGCACCGCTCGCACGCAACGGTCGATGCTGGCGAGTTTCTGCATCACAACGTCATCGGGCACCGAACTTCTCCTGCATGGCTGCGGTGGCCGCCCGCCGGTTCGCCGCAAAGGCGGCATGGTCAGCAATCGCATGAGTGGTGAAGTAATCCGCCTCGAGCGTCGGCGGCACGAGGGCCCGGCCTCGTTGCGTGGCCTCGACTCGGAGGAGGCCACCTGCGCGGCGAAGGTCCACCAGGTCGACGGGGGCCTTCATGAACGCTGCGAGCCGGGTGCCCGCGTCGAAGAGCGACACCGGATCGAGCGGTTCGTCAAACAGCACCGCGACGTCGATATCGCTGTCAGGACGGCTGCGCCCAGCCGCATGACTCCCGTAGAGCCACGCCCCCAGCAGCCGCCTGCCCGGGAAGGCCGATAAACACTCTCGGCACAGGGCGTCGGCAAGGTGATCGAGTGCGACCATGGCAACCGTGAATGATACCCCGAGAGGCGTCAGTTGGTTCGGCTCGCCGCCAGTAGGATCACCGCCCGCTTGCCGTCGGTGAAAAACGGATCGCCGGTGAGGTTGTGCCGCGGGGCATCGGGGGTGCATGGACCGACGCCGCCCACGTAGCCCGCCGCCTTCACGCGGCCCGCGGCCACGAGATCTTCGATCACGTAGTCCCGCGACTCGTCCACGTCAGGGTCGATCCGGTGCGTGGTCAGGTTCCAGGCCTTCGTCGTAAACCGCACGCCGATGTCGCGACTCACCTGCCCCACCCATACCGGCTGGCCTTCGAACGAGAGCGGCGTGAGCCAGAGTCGCAGGTGGATTCGCTCGTTGATCGAGTGCCGCGTCCGCTGCAGGGCGATGTCTTGCACGCGGCCGAAGAGGTGCAGGGCGCTCACCGGCGAGTAGCGGTAGTTCGACCCCAGCAGGAATGCCTTCACGGTTTTCCAGCAGGTTTTCATCGAGATCGTCTCGCTCTCGTCCCATCTCGCGGCGAACGCACCGAGGAGCGTGTCGAACGTGCCCACGACCACGAGATTCGCCGGATCTCCCGTCTTCGTGTCGCGGGCGTTGGTGGTGGCAGCGGGCATGGCCTCGAGCCGTGGCACGAGGCCGTCGGGCGTGCATGGTTCCACGGAGGCTGGCGGGCGGATGGCCGCGAAGTCACGGTCGAGATAATCGGCGGCGATGCCGGGCACCGGCATCGTGAACACCAGATCGACAGGCGGAGCGGTCGCACCGCTGCCCGGATGGAGCAACCGGCCGATGCTCTGCCGCAGCGGTTCGAGCGGGGAGAGCCGGACGTGTACGACCTTCGTGCCCAGATCGACCGTCGTGAACACGAAACCCTCGACGGTCTCTCCCGTCGCGATCGGTCGCAGCCGGAAGCCGTGGCGGTGGAACACCTGATCCATGCGGCCGTTGGCCCACCAGGCCGTGAGCAGCTTCAGCGGCACGAGAAGCAGCAGGGGGTAAAACAGCCAACTCATCGCGCCAAACGCGGAGAGCCGCTTCGTGATCGAGAAGTGGTTGACGCCCGCGGCCTCGAGGGGCGTGAAATACTTCGGGTCGATCGTCACCGTCTGCAGGCGGAGGCTACCGGGCGACCGATTCTCGATCCGCAGCCACACCGGCTGGATGCCACGCTTGGCCACATCGACACCAAACAGGCGTCGGCTCTCGGCGGCGGAGGGCACCGCCACCGTGATCCGCGCTCGTGGCTCTTCCTGAGTCACGGCGCGGTCACGGTATGCGGCGTAGCCCTCGTCGGGCACATACTGCGTGATCAGCAGACGCCAGAGCCGTTCCCGGAGCGGCCCCCAGCGCACGTTATTCGGCCATCTCGCACGAGGCGTGGACGAGCGCGTCGATCTTCTCGTCGGAGAGGCCGCCGGGGGCGAAGGCGTGATTGGCCTTCACGGTGCCTTCCTTGTAGCAGACCACGGTGATGTCGGCGTCGGGGGCGATCTTGAGGTTTTCGGGACCGTCCTGTGCCTGCGTGGGGACGACGAACGCCACCCGCGTGATGCCATGCTTGGCCACGAAGTCGGCGGCTGCCTTCTTCAAGGCCTCCTCGTCGGTGCCGATCATGTTGACGAACGCGGCAAGCTTGGCGTCTTGATGCTCCTCGATCTCCTCTTCGAGTTCCTTGACGAACTTTGCCAGCTTCTCGTCAGCCGAGCGGGCGAACACCATCACCACCGGCCGCTGACCCATTCGACAGCGGTAGCAAAGGGTCTTGCCGTCGGCGACGCCGTCGTCGGCGTTGCCGGCCACCTTGGTGACCGTGAAGGCCCCCACCTGCTCGCCCACCTGGGGTCCGCTCGTCACCTCGGCCGAGGCCACCGCGGCTGCCGTCGTCACCATCGCCATCGCCAGTGCCAGTGCACGCATCGTTCGCCACTCCTTTATGAGTTTCACCGGCCGGAGGCCAAACGGCCCTCGGCGTTGTTGCAGCGTCGATGCTACCGCAGATACGATGCCCGGTGCAATTATTCGCCGCCCGCGGGGGGTTTCGACTCCCGCGTGCAGGCTTCATCGTCTCGTCATCTTTCTTTCGGGAGCATTCGCCATGGCCACCGTCACCGCCCCCCGCCGCGCGGCCACGCCGCAGATCCGCCAGACGCAGTTGTTCATCGATGGCCAGTGGGTGCCTGCGAAGAGCGGCAAGACCTTCGAGACCATCAACCCGGCCACGGAGGAAGTGATCGCCCAGGTTGCCGAGGGAGACGCCGCCGACGTCGAACTCGCGGTGCGCGCCGCCCGCAAGGCTTTTGACGAGGGGCCGTGGCCGCGGATGGATGCCCGCGAGCGGGGCCGGATCATGATGCGCCTCTGCGACCTGATCGAGGCCGAGATCGACGAACTTGCCGCGCTCGAGTCGCTCGACAACGGCAAGCCTGTGAGCGACGCACGCACCGGTGACATCCCGCTCGCGCTCGACGCGCTCCGCTATTACGCCGGCTGGGCCGACAAGATTCATGGTCAGACGATTCCGATCAACGGCAACTACTTCTGCTATACCCGCCGCGAGCCGGTGGGCGTGGCCGGCCAGGTCATCCCGTGGAACTTCCCGATCCTGATGGTGGCGTGGAAGTGGGGCCCGGCCCTCGCCGCCGGCTGCACGATCGTGATGAAGCCCGCGGAGCAGACGCCACTGACGGCCCTCCGCATGGCCCGGCTCGCCCAGAAAGCGGGCGTGCCCGACGGCGTGATCAACGTCGTGCCGGGTTTCGGCCCCACGGCCGGTGCGGCCATCGTGAAGCACCCCGGCATCGACAAGGTGGCCTTCACCGGGTCTGGCGAGACGGCGCAGATCATCATGCGGCAGGCGGCCGACCAGCTGAAGCGGTTGACGTTCGAACTCGGCGGCAAGAGCCCCAACATCGTGTTTGCGGATGCCGATCTCGCGGCTGCGGCGGCCGGTGCCCACGTCGGCATTTACCTCAACCAGGGGCAGTGCTGCTGTGCCGGCTCGCGACTCTTCGTCGAGGACAAAATCCACGGGGAGTTCGTCGAACGGGTCGTCGAACAGAGCAAAAAGCGGCGAGTGGGCGACCCCTTCGACCCGGGCACGCAGCAGGGGCCGCAGGTCGACAGGGCGCAGTTCGACAAGATCATGGGCTACATCGAGTCGGGCAAGGCCGAGGGAGCGACGTGCGCTGCTGGTGGCCGACGCGTGGGTGATCGCGGCTTCTTCATCGAGCCAACCGTATTCACGAATGTGAAAGACGAGATGAAGATCGCCCGCGAGGAGATCTTCGGACCCGTGCTCTCGGTGCTGAAGTTCTCCGATATGGAAGAGCTGATCCGTCGGGCCAACGCCACCACCTTCGGCCTCGCGGCCGCGGTCTGGACCCGCGACATAGCCAGGGCTCACGAAGTGGCGAAGCGACTGCGGGCCGGCACGGTATGGGTCAACTGCTACGACGTGTTCGACGCGGCGGCACCGTTCGGCGGCTTCAAACAGTCGGGCTTTGGCCGCGAACTCGGCGAGCGGGGTCTCGATCCCTATCTCGAGACGAAGACGGTGACGGTCAGCCTCGATCCCCGGGGTGCCTGATGCCGACCGGTTGCCCTATCCGGAGACACCACATGCCAACCATGCGAGCGTTTTATGCGATTGGCCTCGTTGTGCTGTTGGGATTCTCGGTCGTGGCCCACGGCGAGCAGCCGTGGCGGCCGCTCTTCAACGGCCGTGATCTCGACGGCTGGACCCCGAAGATCCGTGGCGAGAAGTTCGGCGACAACTATGGCGATACGTTCCGGGTTGAGGACGGCGTGCTGAAGGTTGTCTACGACCCGGCGAAGTATCCGACGTTTGGCGAGAAGTTCGGGCACCTCTTCTACAAGGAGCCGTTTTCGCGCTACCGGCTGCGGATCGAATACCGGTTTACGGGCGAGCAGTGCGCCGGCGGGCCCGACTGGGCAACGCGGAACTCCGGCGTGATGCTTCACGGCGAGGATCCGGCGGCCATGCCTATCGACAAGGACTTTCCCGCGTCGATCGAGGTGCAGTTTCTCGGTGGCCCGCCGACCGGAGAGCGGACCACCGCCAACCTCTGCACGCCCGGCACCAACGTCGTGATGGACGGCAAGCTGTTTACGCCGCACTGCACGAGTTCGAAGTCGAAGACCTATCGCGGCGACCAGTGGGTGACGGTGGAGATCGAGGTGGACGGCAACGCGAAGATTCGCCACATCATCGACGGCGAGACCGTGCTGGAATACGAGCAGCCGCAGCTTGACCCGAAGGACGCGCGTGCCAAGGAGTTGCTCGCCGCCAGGAATGGCGACAAGCAACTCTCTGGCGGCACGATCTCGCTGCAGTCGGAAAGCCACCCCGTCGAGTTTCGCAAGGTGGAGATCCAACTGCTCGACCCGCCGGCCACCGCCGGCAACTGATCGACTTCGCTGCCGCGACCGGCATCAGAGGAGCCACACGATGGGTAGGTTCTTTGGCCGAGTGACCACCGGCGGCGGCTTTCGCGCGGTCATGTACACGCTGAAGAAGTCCCGCGACGCCGGCGGGCTCTTCGCCTTCTGGAAGGCGATGCGGTCGAAGAACGCCTGCAAGACCTGCGCGCTCGGCATGGGCGGCCAGGCCGGCGGCATGGTCAACGAGGCGGGCCACTTTCCCGAGGTCTGTAAGAAGTCGTTTCAGGCGATGGTGGCCGACATGCAGGGGGGCGTGAAGCCCTCGTTCTTCGAGACGTATTCCCTGCCGCAGCTGCGGGCATTCTCGCCGCACCAGATGGAGCACGCCGGCCGGCTCGTGCAGCCGGTGATCCTGGAGAAGGGCTCGCAGCACTACCGGCCGATCGACTGGGCCGAGGCGATGGAGCGGATCGCCGCGAAGCTCAAGGCGACGAAGCCTGCGGAGTCGTTCTTCTACTTCAGTGGCCGCTCGAGCAACGAGGCCGGCTTCCTGCTCCAGCTTCTCGCCCGGCTCTACGGCACCAACCATGTCAACAACTGCTCCTACTACTGCCACCAGGCCAGCGGCGTGGGGCTCACGAGCGTGATCGGCACGAGCGCCGGCACGATCGCGCTCGACGACATGGAGAACGCCGACTGCGTGTTCCTGATCGGCGGCAATCCGGCGAGCAACCACCCGCGGATGATGCGGACGCTGATGATGGTTCGCCGCCGCGGCGGGAAGGTGATCGTGGTCAACCCGATCATCGAGACCGGCCTCGTCAACTTCTCGGTGCCGAGCGACCCGTGGGCGCTCCTCTTCGGCGCCGAGATCGCCAGCAGCTACGTGCAGCCGCATGTGGGCGGCGACCTGGCGCTCGTCTACGGCCTGATGAAGCGGCTCCGTGAACTCCACGCGGAGCGGCCCCGCGCCGATGACCCGATCGTGGACGAGGCCTTCCTCGCCGCCCAATGCCACGGCTGGCCGGCGCTGGCCGCCCGCCTCGACGCCCTCTCCTGGGACGAGATCGTGGCGAAGTCGGGAGTCGCGATGGCCGAGATCGATTCGATGGCCGAGGAGTACGCGGCGAGCAGGCGTGCCGTATTTGCCTGGACGATGGGCATCACCCACCACCTCCACGGCGCGGCCACGGTGCAGGCGATCGCGGCCCTGGCACTGATGCGGCGGATGGTGGGCCGGCCTGCAGCCGGCCTGCAGCCGATCCGTGGCCACTCCAACATCCAGGGCATGGGCACGGTGGGCGTTACACCCACGCTGAAGCAGGCGATCTTCGACCGGCTCCAGAAGCACTACGGCGTGACGCTCCCCACCATGAAGGGCTACGACACGCTCGAATGCCTCGACGCCGCCGACCGCGGCGAGATGCGGTTTGCGGTCTGTCTCGGCGGCAACCTCTACGGCTCGAGCCCCGACGCCACGTTCGCCCGCCGGTCGATGGGGAAGATCGACACGGTCGTCTATTTGAGCACGTCGCTCAACACCGGCCACGCCTGGGGCACCGGCGGCGAGGAGACGATCGTCCTCCCGGTGCTTGCGCGGGACGAGGAGCCGGAGCCCTCCACGCAGGAGAGCATGTTCAGCTATATCCGCCTCTCCGACGGCGGCCAGCCCCGCCACGTGGGGCCGCGGGCGGAGGTCGAGATCATCGCCGATCTCGCGACGCGGGTGCTGGGCGAGGACGGCCCGGTGAACTGGCGCGAGATGAGCCACACCAGCACGATCCGCACGGCGATCGCCGCGATCGTGCCAGGTCTTGAGCAGATCGCGGAGATCGACCGTACGAAGAAGGAGTTTTCCATCCCCGGGCGGGCGATCGACCGGCCGGCGTTTCCCACCGCCGACGGCAAGGCGGCCCTTGTCGTGCATGACCTGCCGCCCGCGCCGGAGGGGCTCACCCTGATGACGATCCGCAGCGAGGGGCAGTTCAACACCGTCGTCTACGAGGAGGAAGACCTCTACCGCAACCAGACGCGGCGGGACATCGTGCTCATCCATCCCGACGACGTGCGGAAGCACGGCCTCACCGACGGCGGCCGCTGCCGGATCGCGAGCGCGGCCGGCGAGATGCGGGGGCAGATCGTGGCGGCCTTCGACCAAATCCGTCCAGGCTGCGTGGCGATGTATTACCCCGAGAGCAACGTGCTGGTACCGAAGGCGGCCGACCCGCTCTCGCGGACGCCCGCCTACAAGAGCGTGGCGGTGACGATTGCCGCCGACGCCTCAGCAACACCACCGCCGCGGCTCGTTCCGGAACTCGTCGGCGCCGGCACGCCCCGCGACAGGATGAACCAGTGCGGGTGAGCCGCTCGGGGCTGCCCACGCCCCGTCGCCGGACGTTCGCTGCGGGCAAACCACGCTGAACGCGGCGTCTGTTGGTGGTTCACCCCACGCCTCACGGCGTTGGGCTTGGACAAACCGCCACGCAAGGCTTAAGGAGAACCCGTACAAGCCGACCGGCCGTGAGGCCGCGGGCGAACTGTTTCCGTACTACGCTACTCGAACAGCGACAACTGGTCGCGCTGCGGGGGCTTGCGGCGGGGCTTTGCCTGCGGTGCGGCGGCCTCGGACTCGAATCCGATGAGCAGGTCGCGGGCGCGGTCGATCACCTCCGACGGCACGCCCGCCAGCCGCGCGACGTGCACGCCCCAGCTCTTGTCGGCCGCTCCCGGCACCACCTGGTGCAGGAACACAAGTTGCTCGTGGTGCTGCTTCACGAGCACCTGCACGTTCGCCACCCCCGGTAGCCGCTCGAGCGCCGCGAGCTGGAGGTAGTGCGTCGCGAACAGCGTGCGGCAGCCGACCGCCGACTGGAGATGCTCCACCACGGCCTGCGCGATCGCGAGGCCGTCGAATGTGCTCGTGCCACGCCCCACCTCGTCGAGGATCACGAGGCTCTTCGGCGTGGCGCGGTTGAGGATCCTCGCGGTTTGCGCCATCTCCACGAGGAACGTGCTTGCACCGCGAGCCAGGTCGTCGCCTGCCCCGATCCTCGCGAACAGTCGATCGACGATGCCCACCCGCGCCCGCTTTGCCGGCACGAAACTCCCCGCCTGCGCCATCACGGCCACGAGCGCGGCCTGGCGGATGAACGTGCTCTTGCCGCCCATGTTGGGGCCGGTCACGAGCAGGATCGCCGGCGCCGTTTCGCCACCAGCCGAGAGAGCCAGGTCGTTGGCCACGAGCGTGCCGGGTGGCAGGAGTTCCTCCAGCACCGGATGCCGGCCGCCGTCGATCACGAGTTCGCCGCCGGCCGAAACCTCCGGTCGCGCCCAGCCACGGGCCCGGGCCGCCTCGGCGAACGACAGCAGGACGTCGAGCACGGCGAGCACCTCGGCGGCGCGGTCGAGCCGGATTCGCTCTCCCGCCACGAAGGTTCGCAGTTCCTCGAGCAGATGGATCTCGCGACGGACCGCCTCCTCCTCGGCGCCGAGCACCTGCCGTTGCCGCTCGTCGAGCTCCGGCGTGGTGTAGCGTTCGGCGTTCTTCACCGTCTGCTTGCGGATGTATTCCGGCGGTACCTTCTCGGCGTGGGCCCGGCCGATCTCCAGGAAGAAGCCGAACACGCGGTTGTAGCCCACCTTCAGCGAGGTGATGCCGGTCCGCTCGATCTCCTGAGCCTGGTAGCGGGTGATCCAGGCCTTGCCGCCGCTGGCAAGTTCGATCAGATCGTCCAGCGGCGTGTCGAAGCCCGGGCGGATGAAGCCCCCCTCGCGGGCGAACACGGGGCAGCCCTCGCGGAGCATGACGCCGATTCGGCTGGCGACGTCAGGGCAGGGGTCGAGGCCGTCTCGCAGGTCGGCGAGCAGGCCGCCGCAGGACGCGAGCAGCGACACCACGTCGGGCAGGATCGCCGTCGCTCGGCCGATCCGCTCGAGATCCCTCGGGCCGGCGCGGCCCGTCATCACGCGGCCGACCAGCCGCTCGATGTCGCCGATGCCGGAGAGCTTCTCGGCGAGGCGGGCGGCAAGGATCGGATCGGCGACGAACGCCGCCACGGCGTCGAGCCGATCGTCGATCGCCGGCTTGTCCACGAGCGGCGCCGAGATCCATTCGCCGAGCAGGCGGGCTCCCATCGGCGACCGCGTGCGATCGAGCACGCCGGCCAGCGATCCTTCGCGGCGACTCGTGGCCACTGCCCGAACGAGTTCCAGGCTGCGGCGCGACGCCTCGTCGATCTCGAGCCGCCGCCCAGGCCGCCAGGCGGCCAGCGTGTCGATTCTCGCGATCGCCGCCGGCTCGTTCTGCTCGAGGTACGCCACGACTGCCCCCGCCGCCGCTACGCCGGCAGCGTCGACCGGGAGTTCGAAGCCGAGCCCCTCGAGCCGCCGTCCGCCGAGGGCACGGCCCAGCGCCGCGTCGGCCGTGGCGTCGTCGAACCACCAGTCGGGTCGTGTGGTCACGAGCCGCTTGCCCGCAGGCTGCACGAGTTCCAGGACCAGTTCGCGGTGCTTCTCGCCGCAGAGGCACTCCGAGGGGTCGAGTCGCAGCACGTGATCGGCCACGTCGTCGCGGTTCACCACGGCCGCCTCGAATCGGCCTGCGGCGACGTCGATCCAGGCGAGGCCCACCTTCGGATCGGCGCCGTCGCGACCGTCGCGTGGGAGGATCGCGAGCAGCCAGTTGCTTCGCGCGGGATCGAGGAGTGTCTCGTCGGCGGCGATGCCGGGCGTGACGATCCGCGTCACCTCGCGACGGAGCAGGCCCTTGGTCGTCTTGGGGTCGTCGATCTGCTCGCAGATCGCCACGTGTCGTCCGGCGGCCACGAGCTTCACCAGCTGCACGTCGAGCTGGTGGTGCGGGAAGCCCGCCATCGGCAGGGCGTCGGGGCCCTTGTCGCGGCTGGTGAGCGTGAGGTCGAGGAGGTCGGCCGCCTCGCGGGCGTCGTCGCCGAAGAGCTCGTAGAAGTCTCCCATCCGGAAGAGTACGAGCGCGCCCGGGCAGCGGGCCTTCGCCGCCTCGAACTGCTGCATCATGGGGGACGTCGTCGACGCCATGGGCCGAAATGTATCAGCCTTTGACCGGTTTGGCCGCGGGACGTACAAATCAAGCGAACCGGATGCCGATGAGAGGCCCCTGCGATGGGGACCTGTGAACCTGGTCAGGGCTTAACCGCAGCAGCCATAAGCAGTCGTTCCTTTGTGCGGTGGGCCTCTCATCGGCCTCCGGTCGGCCGGCGGGCATCGGGTCCGACGCCACCTCTTGGTCTCCGTTTCGCGGTGGTGCCCTGATCCATGGCTGAATCGGCCGCCTACCAGGTCGTTGCACGGCGGTATCGGCCGCAGCGGTTCGCCGACCTGGTGGGCCAGGAGCATGTCGCCCGCGGGCTGTCGGGGGCCATCGAGAGCGGCCGGATCGGCCACGCGTATCTCTTTACCGGCGCCCGCGGTGTCGGCAAGACGAGCGCGGCCAGGATCTACGCCAAGGCGCTGGAGTGCGAGCGGGGGCCGGCCGCCGAACCCTGCAACGACTGTGACTCCTGCCGGGCGATCGCCGCGGGGCAGGACGTGGACGTCGTCGAAATCGACGCCGCCAGTAACCGCGGTATCGACGAGATCCGCCAGCTCCGCCAGAACGTCGCCGTCCGCCCGGCACGCGGCCGGTTCAAGATCTACATCATCGATGAAGTGCACATGCTCACACGGGAGGCGTTCAACGCGCTCCTGAAGACGCTGGAGGAGCCGCCGCCTCATGTGAAGTTCGTGCTCTGCACGACGGAGCCCGAAAAGCTCCCGATCACGATTCTTTCGCGGTGTCAGCGATTCGACTTCACCACGGTCGACACCGGCTCGATCGCCGGCCGGCTGGCGCAGATCGTGGAGGCCGAGGGGGCCGACGTGTCGCCCGCGGCGCTCACGCTGATCGCCCGCCGGGCCGCTGGAAGCATGCGTGACAGCCAGTCGCTGCTCGAGCAGTTGCTCGGCTCCGCGAGCGGCCCGATCGGCGTGGACGAGGTGCACGCTCTGATCGGCACCGGCCGCGAAGAGCGGATCGGCGAACTCGTGGCGGCGATCGCGGCCCGCGAGCCGGCCCGCGGCCTGGCCGCCCTCGACGCCTCGCTGCAGGGCGGCGCCGATCCCGGCGGCGTGCTCGATCAGTTGATCGCGGCACTTCGCGAGTGCCTCCTGGCCAGCGTCGGCTGCGATGCGGCGATGCTCACCCGCTCGCCGGGGCTCGGGGTCGACCTCGCCGCCATCGGCGGGTCGATGGGCACCGCCACGCTCCTGGCCATGCTCCAGATCCTCGATCAGTCGCTCTCGCGAATGCGGACGAGCGGTCATGCGCCGCTGCTTGCGGAGATGGCGGTGATCCGCTTGGCGACGCTGGAGGATCTCGAGAGTGTCTCGGCCGCGGTTGACAGGCTGGCGTCTGGGGCAGGGGCGGTGGCCGTGCCCTCTACGTCGGCCGCAAACGCGGCACCGCGGCCGGCCTCAGCGGCCCCCGCCGCGACTGCGCCTCAAAAAAAAACGACCGACCTGATCGACCGGGCCGATCTGGCCGTTGAGCCTGCACCGGCCGTCCGGCCCGTTCAGACCGCAGGGTTGGCACCGCCTCTGCCGACGGCGGCCGCGGCTTCGGCTGAACTGCCCATCGAGCCACCATCCGCATGGCCGGCAGACGCCGCGGCCACCTGGCAGGCCGCGTCGGCGTCCGTCGGGGGGCTCGCCGGCGACTTCGCAGCCGAGGCGATCGCGGCTTCGTGGCACGACGACCACTTGGAAGTCAGGCTGCCGGCTCAGGCCACGACCGCTGCGGCGTTCCTCCGTCGGCCCGAGGTGGTGGCGTCGATCTCGAGAGCCCTCGAGACCCTCGCCGGACGGCGGACCCGCTATGCGATCGTCATGGTGCAGGCGGCCTCCGAACCGACGGCAGCCCCCGCTGCCGAGCAGTCGCGGCCGGCGAGCGTGCAGACGCAGGCAGCCTTGCTTCGCGAGGCCGCGGATCACCCGCTCGTGGCCCAGGCCCGCACGCTGTTCGACGCAGCCATCCGCAAGGTGGAGCCGCCGCGTGCCCGCGAGCCGCGGACCGCTCCGTCGGCAGCCGCCGTGGCTGCTCTTCCGGAACCCGGCGTCGATGGTGACGGCGACGCAAACGACGACTCTGCCCACGGGGAGAATCAGGATGGCTGACAAGCGTGGGGTGGTGGCGCGGCTGATCGACTCCTTCGCCGACCTGCCCGGCATCGGCCGCAGGACGGCGGAACGGCTGGCCTATCACGTTCTCAACATGCCGAAGGACGAGGCACTCGCCTTCGCCGATGCGATCCGCGCGGTAAAGGAAAACCTCCGGCCCTGCCGCACCTGCTTCAATCTCGCCGAGGGAGAGCAGTGCACCATCTGCGCCGACCCGCGCCGCGACCGGACGGTCCTCTGCGTGGTCGAGCAGGTCCGCGACCTCCTCGCGCTCGAGCAGGCAGGCAGTTACCGGGGGCTGTACCACGTGCTGCAGGGACGGATCGCGCCGCTGGAGGGGAAGGGAGCCGACGGCCTCACGCTCGACGCCCTCGCCGCCCGGGTGGCTCAGGGTCAGTTTCGCGAGGTGATCCTCGGCACCACGCCGAACGTCGAGGGGGATGCCACGGCGCTGGTGGTCGCCCAGCGTCTCGAGGGAGTGTCCGTCGAACTCACCCGCCTCGCCCGCGGGCTGACGGTCGGGGCATCGCTCGAACAGGCGAACCGCGAGATGCTCGTGGATGCCTTCGCCGGCCGCCGAAAGTTCTGAGCGAACGGGCGGCCCGCGCCGCCCCCACCGAGGGGCGGCGAAGGGGTTCGGAGGCCGCCAGGCATCACCCCACAGCATTTTTCATGCCAGATCGCGCACAAAGCGTTTTTCGGCTGTATTCTTAGGGAGGGTTCGGGGTCGTCGGGTGGCGACACGAATCCGGCACGGGGATTGCTGCAATGCGGATGTCGTTCGGCCAGGAAATGCGGATGGCGCAAAAGCAGGTGCTTGCGCCGCGCATGATCCAGTCGATGGAGATCCTGCAACTGCCGGTGATGGCCCTGGAGGAGCGGATCGAGGAGGAGATCCAAAACAACGAGACGCTCGAGATGGAGGAGGCGGGGCAGGACGCCCCCGTGATGGAACTGGCGGGGCCCGTCAGCGACGCCGAGCCGACCACGATTGAGCGGACCGTTGATGAGAAGCCGCTGATCGTCGATCAGGACCACTCCAACCAGGCTGACTTCGAGCGGACCTACGATTGGGCCACCGAGTATCCCGACAGCGACGACGACCGCAGTCGGCCGTCGGCGTCACAGATCGAGCAGGCGGGCGACCGCTACCTCGACGTCATGGCCAACATGGCCGAGCGGCCGGAAACGCTCTGCGACCACCTCCATGCCCAGCTCTCCAACTACGAACTCACCGACGCCGAGCGAAGTGCGGCCGACAAGGTGATCTACAACCTCGACGCGAACGGCTACCTCCCGATGCCGCTCGAGGATCTCGTCGAGTCCGACGGCCCTCCGGAGCAGATCACGCACCTCTACAAGGCGCTGGCTGCCGTCCAAAACATGGATCCGCCCGGCGTGGGCGCCCGCGATCTCAAGGAGTGCCTCCTGCTCCAGATCCGCCACGACACGCCGAACGCCCGGAACCTGCGGCGGCTCGTGTCGAGCCACCTGGAAGACCTGGCCGGGAATCGCCTGCCGGTGATCGTGCGGAAGACGGGGCTCACGCTCGAGCAGATCGAGGAACTCCGAGAGCAGCTGCATCTGCTCAAGCCCAAGCCGGGGGCGATCTTCAGTTCGCCGATCGTGGTTCCCGTAAAGCCCGACGTCTACGTCGACCAGCAGCCCGATGGGACCTGGAAGGTGCGGCTCGAGGAGATCGACCTGCCCAACCTGCGGATCAGCCCGATCTACCGCGACATGCTGATGTCGCCCGACACCGACCCCGGGACCCGCGAGTACATCAAGCGGAAGATCAACTCGGCCCAATGGCTGATCGACGCGATCGAGCAGCGGCGGAGCACGCTCCTCAAGACCGCGCAGGCGATCGTGGACCACCAGTCACGATTTTTCGTCGATGGGCCCGACGCGATCGAGCCGCTCAAGATGCAGCAGATCGCCGACCGCATCGGGATGCACGTCACCACGGTCAGCCGCGCCGTCGATGACAAGTGGCTGCAGACGCCCCGAGGACTCCACTCGCTCCGCAAGTTCTTCGTCGGCGGCACGGTCAGTGCCGATGGCGAGGAGGTAGCCTGGGACACCGTGCGGCTCAAGCTCCAGGAGATCGTGGACGGCGAACCGAAGGATGCGCCGTTCAGCGACGACGACCTGGTGAAGGAACTCGAAAAGCGGAGCATCGTCGTGGCCCGCCGGACGGTGACGAAGTATCGCAAGGCGATGAAAATCC
>Ga0315904_10004830_pt1 | contig 18965 bp, 18 predicted proteins | sample LakEriMetagenome_6_FD_203529 | JGI IMG/M metagenome (GOLD analysis project Ga0315904, IMG submission 203529) | Freshwater fungal communities from buoy surface, Lake Erie, Ohio, United States - Buoy 12 MA120 | ecosystem: Environmental > Aquatic > Freshwater > Lake | place: USA: Lake Erie, Ohio...
GTCGGCACCGGCGACGGCGACCCCGGCCTCGTCGAGCGACGCCACGAACCCGGCGCCGTCGGTGCTGTGGCCGCGCAGGAACCCGTCCGCCGTGCGCACCACGGTGTTCACGCTGTGCAGCGCCGCCGCGGCCGGGTCGAGCTCGTCGACGAGCACCGCCACGGCCTCCTTGTGCGGCATCGTGACCGACAGCCCACCCAGCCCGAGGGTACGCATCGCGTCGAGTGCCCGCACCGCCTCGCCGTGGGGCACGTCGAACGCGACGTACACCCAGTCCGCACCCGCGGCGCGGAACGCGGCGTTGTGCAGCGCAGGCGACAGGCTGTGACGGACCGGGCACCCGATGACCGCCGCCACCGTGGTGGCGCCGGAGATCACAGCAGGCCCGCCTCGAGCGCGGCCTGGACGTTGGCCTCGTGCTGCTCGAGCGTCACCGAGAACGCGTGGCCGCCGTCCTCGTCGGCGAGCACGTAGTAGAGCCAGAGGCACTGGTCCTTGCGGACCTCGTCGGGCAGCACCGCGCACTCGGCCCCACCCTCGGCCGGGTTGGGCGCCGGGTTGAGCACCGCCTGGATCGAGGCGCGGCCCGGGTTCGCGATCGGCGTCGGCGGCAGCCCCACGTACCTGTACGTGTTGTACGGCGAGTCGATCTCCTTCAGTTCGCTGAAGGGACGGTCGGGGTCCTGCTGGTAGAAGAGCGTCGCGTCGATCTGCAGCGGCATGCCGATCCGCAACCGGTTGAGGATCACCCGCGCGATCATCGCCCGGTCCTCGGGCACCTTCGCCTCGCGCTCGACCATCGAGGCCACGATCAGTACCTGGTACGCGGTGAGCGCCTGTTCGTAGCCCTTGACGACGATGTCCTCCTGGCGGCCGACACGCTCCATCATCGACACCATCCGCTGGATCACCTGCTCCGCGGACTCACCGTTCGACACCTGGTACGTGTCGGGGAACAGCAGCCCCTCGAGGCTGTTCACGCCCTCCGGCAACCACTCCGAGCGGATGCTGCCGTCGGTGGCCGCGGCGATGAAGTCGGTGATCAGCAGGCGCGGGACGCGGTCGGTGAGCCGAGCGGCCATCCGGTCGAGCGTGAAGCCCTCGGGGAACGTCACCGACGTGTACGTCTGCTCGGGCGGGGTGCTGAGCACCTGCATCAGGTTGCCCATGTGGTCCATCGGGCGCAGCCGGTAGTAGCCGGGCGTGAGCTCGAGGCCGCCCTGGCGCTCGACGTACCAGCGGAACACCCGGGCGTTGGTGATGAACCCCTCGTTCTGCAGGCGCACGCTGAGCGTCTCGACGGTCTCGCCCTCCTCCACGGTGAAGTTCACCGACGGTTCGGGGTCGCCCGAGGGGTTGATCTGCTGGAGGTACCACCACCCCACGGACCCGGCGACGAGGACGCCCACGAGCCCGATGGCGAGCAGCGTGAACGCGAGCCACTTGAACGGCCAGCGCTGCGCACGCGGACGTTCGACGACGATCGCATCCGTTGCGTCGGGGTCGTCCCAGGGATCGTTCGCCCACTCGACGGCGCGCCGCTCGCGGGGGTCGTCGAGGCGCAGGCCCATCTCAGTCACCCCACCGATGGGCGCCACGCGAGTCGAGCCAGCCCTGCAGCATCACGGCGGCAGCGACCTTGTCGACCACCCTGCGGCGCGCGTCGGCCTTCATGCGGAACTCCATCAGCGCCGCGTCGGCGGTGACGGTGGTGCGACGCTCGTCGAAGGTCTCCACGGGCACGCCGACCACGGTAGCCAACGCCTCCGCCTCGGCGACGGCAGCCGCCGCCGCGGGGCCCATCGTGCCGTTCATGTTCAGCGGCAGGCCGACGACCACCACCTCGGCCTCCTCCTCGACGACGAGGGCCGCGATGCGACGGTGGTCGGCGGCACGGCTGCCCGAGCGCTGGACGACGGTGAGCGGCGACGCGATGGTGCCGGAGCGGTCGCTGACCGCGATGCCGATCCGCTTCGAGCCGAGGTCGACCCCCAGCGCTCTCACCGGCTCGGGCACGTGGTCAGCCGACGGCCGCGGCCCGGGCGATGCGCAGCGCCTCGTCGATGCCGTCGATGTTCTTGCCACCGGCGGTCGCGATGTCGCCCTTGCCGCCGCCCCCACCGCCGACGGCCTTCGCCGCGTCCTTGATGAGGTTGCCGGCCACCTTCCCCGACTCGGCGGTGACCGCGCCGACCAGCGACACGCCACCGGAGTCGCTGACCCCGACGAGCACGACGATGTGCACGCCGGACTGCTGGCGCACGGCGATCGCGAGCTCGCGCAGGTCGTTGGGGCTGAGGCCGTCGACACGGTCGACGACGACGCCGTCGACCGCCGCCGCGGCGAGCTCGCCGGCGCGTCCGGTGGCGAGCTGGGCGCGGAGCGCCTTCAGCTCGTCCTGCAACGCCCTGATCTCCTCGAGTCGGCGCTGCACCCCGGTGACGACGTCGTCGGTGCTCGACCCGACGAGGCGGGCGACGTCGGTGATGACGTGCTCGTCGCGCTGCAGCAGCGCGAGGGTGTTGGCGCCGGTGACGGCCTCGATGCGGCGGAGGTTCGAGCCGATCGAGCTCTCGCTCACGACCTTCACGATGCCGATGTCGCCCGTGGCCGTCACGTGCGTGCCGCCGCACAGCTCGATCGAGCTGCCGGCCTCCAGCACGCGCACGATGTCGCCGTACTTGTCGCCGAAGAACGCCATCGCACCCATGGCGAGCGCCTCGTCCTTGGTGGTCTCGAACGCTCGCGCCGGCGCGTTCGACAGCGTCTCGTGGTTGACGATCGCCTCGATCCGCTCGATCTCCTCGGGCGTGACCGGCGCATAGTGGCTGAAGTCGAACCGCAGCCGGTCGGGGCCCACGAGCGAGCCGGCCTGCTTCACGTGCTCGCCCAACACGATCCGCAGCGCGTGGTGGAGCAGGTGGGTGCCGGTGTGGTTGCGGCGCGTGGCGTCGCGGCGGTCGACGTCGATCGCGGCGGTGGCCGACACACCCGCCACCATCTCCCCGCTGAGCACGCGGGCGACGTGGCGGCGCAGACCCGGCAGGGCGAACGTGGTGTCGATCACCTCGGCCACACCGGTGTCGGCCGAGATCGTGCCCGTGTCGCCCACCTGGCCGCCGCTCTCGGCGTAGAACGGGGTGCGGTCGAGGAAGATCTCCACCGTGCCGTCCTCGACGCCCGGCAGCACCGCGAGCACGCGAGCCTCGGCCGAGTCGTCGGTGTAGCCGACGAATTCGGTGGTGCCGAACTGCTCGACCACGTCGCGGTAGGCGTCGAGACGCTCGTCGTCGGTGTTCGCACCCTTGCGCGCAGCCTTGGCCCGTTCGCGCTGGGCCTGCATCTCGGCGTCGAAGGCCGCACCGTCGACGCTGACGCCGCGCTCGCCGGCGATCTCCTCGGTGAGCTCGAGCGGGAAGCCGTAGGTGTCGTGCAGGGTGAACGCGGTGGACCCGGGCAGCCGGGTGGGGTTCGACGCGAGCTCGTCCTCGAGGATCGCGAGCCCGGTCTTCAGCGTCTGGCGGAAGCGCTCCTCTTCGCGGGTGAGCACGCCGACGATGAAGTCGCGGTTCTTCGTGACGTCCGGGTAGGCGTTGCCCATCACCTCGATCGCGGTCTCGGCGAGGGTGGGCATCACGAGCTTCTCCGTGCCGAGCAGGTAGGCGTAGCGCACGGCGCGGCGGATGATGCGCCGCAGCACGTAGCCGCGGTTCTCGTTGCTCGGGAACACGCCGTCGCTCACGAGCATCGTGGAGCTGCGTGCGTGCTCGGCGAGCACGCGCATCGCGAAGCTGTTGCGGTCGTCGTAGTCGCCGGGCACGTAGGTCTTGCCGGTGAGGCTGCACGCCTGGTCGATCAGCGGCTGCATCAGGTCGGTCTCCCAGACCGCGTCGACGCCCTGCACCAGGCACAGGATGCGCTCGAGGCCGGCACCGGTGTCGATCGACGGCTTCGGCAGCAGCGAACGGCTGCCGTCGGGGGCCTGGTTGTACTGCATGAAGACCAGGTTCCAGAACTCCATGAACCGGTCACCGTGCGGGTCGTGCAGCGGGCCGCCCTCCGGACCGAACGACGGGCCGCGGTCGATGTGGATCTCCGAGCACGGGCCGCACGGCCCGGTCTCGCCCATCTGCCAGAAGTTGTCCTTGTCGCCGAGGCGCTGGATGCGCTCCATCGGCACGCCGACCTGCTCGTGCCAGATCGCCTCGGCCTCGTCGTCGCTCTCGTGCACGGTGATCCAGAGCCGGTCGCCGTCGAAGCCGAACACCTCGGTGACGAGCTCCCAGCTCCACGGGATCGCGTCGTGCTTGAAGTAGTCGCCGAAGCTGAAGTTGCCGAGCATCTCGAAGAACACGAGGTGGCGCTTGGTGCGACCGACGTCGTCGAGGTCGTTGTGCTTGCCGCCGGCCCGGGCGCACTTCTGCGAGCTCACGGCCCGCTTGTACGGCGGGGTCTCGTCGCCGACGAAGTAGGGCTTGAACGGCACCATGCCCGCGACCGTGAACAGCACCGTCGGGTCGTGCGGGATGAGGCTCGCCGAGGGCACCACCTGGTGGCCGCGGTCGGCGAAGAAGCCCGTGAAGGCGGTGCGGAGCTCGTCGGCGGTGCGGGGAGTCGTCATGGCAGCGGTGAGCCTACCGAGGCTCTACATTCGCTGACGTGCCAGTTCGTGCCCGTCCCGCCAGCGCGCCCACCCCCGACACCACGGATCCGACCACCGCCGTCGGTGCCCCGACGCCCGGGCCGCTCGACACCCACGAATGGATCAGCTTCGAGGACCGGTCGGAGAACCGCACGTGGATGGTCGACGCCACGTTCCTGCGCTCGAACTGGAGCTGCATCTTCGGCAACGGCTGCAAGGGGGTGCTCGACGCCGACGCGACCGAGATGGCCCAGGGGTGCTGCAGCTACGGGGCGCACTTCGTGGACGACGACGACGTCCAGACCGTCGTGCGTGCCGTGGTGCGCCTCCGAGCCGATCAGTGGCAGTTCGCCAAGAAGGCGAAGCGACAGGGCTTCCTCGACGCCGGCGACGACGGTGCCACCGTCACCCGCCTCGTCGACGACGCGTGCATCTTCCTGAACCGTCCCGGCTTCGAGGGCGGACCGGGGTGCGCGCTGCACCGCGCTGCGCTCGAGGCGGGCGAGCGGCCGATGGACTGGAAGCCGAACGTGTGCTGGCAGCTGCCGCTGCGGCTCGATCACCAGACCGACGACCAGGGCCACGTCACGAGCACGCTGCGCGAGTGGAAGCGACGCGACTGGGGGCCCGGCGGCGAGGAGTTCCACTGGTGGTGCACGGAGAGCCCCGACGCGTTCGTGGGTGGCGTGCCCGTGTTCGAGTACCTGCGCGACGAGATCGTCGGGATGGTGGGCCAGGAGGTCTACGACCAGCTGGTGCCGCTGCTCACGCGTCCGAGGTGGACCCCGCTCCCCCATCCGGCCGTGCGGCGCCGCTGACCCGGCCCGCGACCGTCGGCGGTCGGGCGCCAGCAGCTCAGGAGGTGGTGGCGAGCTTCTTGTTCGCCTTGCGGCGGTCCTCGAGACCCAGGTGGCGCTTGCGGATACGGATCGCCTTCGGGGTCACCTCGACGAGCTCGTCGGCGGCGATCCACTCGATCGCCGTCTCCAGCGTGTGGATCTTCGGGGCGGGCAGCTTCACGGCGTCGTCGTGGCTGTGCGTGCGGATGTTGGTCTTCTCCTTCGCACGCACGACGTTGACGACCATCTCGTGCTCGCGGGCGCACTCACCCACCACCATGCCCTCGTACACCTGCTCGCCGGGCTCGATGAAGAACGTGCCGCTCGACTGGAGGTTGTCGAGCGCGTAGGCCGTGGCGACACCGATCCGGTCGGCGACCATCGCCCCACCGCGGGCGTCGTTCATCTCGCCCGCCCACGCCATCCAGCCGGCGTGGTGCTGGTGCAGCAGGGCGGTGCCACGGGTGGCCGTGAGCAGCATCGAGCGGAACCCGATCAGGCCGCGGCTCGGGCACTCGAAGGTGATGATCGTGCGGCCGGCGTCGCCCGGGCGGAGGTCGGTGATGCGGCCCTTGCGCGGTGCGAGCTCCTGGGTGACGGTGCCGACGTGCTCGTCGGGGACGTCGACGACGCCGCGCTCCTGCGGTTCGAAGCGCTTGCCGTTGACCTCCTTGGTGATCACCTCCGGGCGGCTCACCTGCAGCTCGTAACCCTCGCGGCGCATCGACTCGATCAGCACGGCCAGCTGGAGCTCACCACGGCCGGCCACTTCGATCACGTCGGGCGAGCCGGTCTCGAACAGCTTGATCGAGACGTTGCCGAGGATCTCCTTGTTCAGCCGGTCGACCAGGTGCCGGCTGGTGAGGTACTTGCCCTCCTTGCCCGCGAGGGGCGAGGTGTTGACGCCGAAGGTCATCCGCAGCACCGGCTCGTCGACGACCAGTCGGGGCAGCGCCACCGGGGCCTCGACGGAGGCGATCGTGTCGCCGATCTCCACCTCGGGGAAGCCGGCCATCACGAACAGGTCGCCGGCGTGCAGCTCGTCGGCCTCGTTGCGCGACACGCCGTCGAAGCACATGAGCTGGCTCAGGCGTCGCTTGAGCGGCGGCTGGCCCTCGGCGAACTCCTCCTCGAGCAGCGCCACGGTCTCGCCCCGGCGCATGACGCCGTTGACGACCCGGCCGATGGCCAGGCGACCGAGGTACTCGCTCGCGTCCAGCTGGGTGACCATCGCCTGCAGCGGTGCGTCGGCGTCGCCCTGGGGCGCCGGGATCGCCTCGACGATGGTGTCGAGCAGGGGGCTCAGGTCGGCATCGGGAGGCGGCATGCCGACTCCCTTCATCGCCCGGCCGTCGCGGGCCACGGCCGAGATGATCTCGAAGTCGATGTGGTGGTCGCCGGCGTCGAGGTCGATGAAGAGCTGGTAGATCTCGTCGAGGACCTCGTCGGCGCGGGCGTCCTGACGGTCGACCTTGTTGATGATCACGATCGCCGGGAGGTTCCGGGCGAGCGCCTTCTGGAGGACGTACCGGGTCTGGGGCAGCGGTCCCTCGGCGGCGTCGACCAGCAGCAGCACGCCGTCGACCATGGTGAGGGCCCGCTCGACCTCGCCACCGAAGTCGGCGTGGCCGGGCGTGTCGACCAGGTTGATCTTCACGCCCTTCCAGGTGATCGACGCGGCCTTCGCGAGGATGGTGATGCCACGCTCGCGCTCCTGGTCGTTGGAGTCCATGACGCGGTCGACGACCGCCTGGTGTGCGGCGAAGGTGCCGGTGGCTCGCAGCAGCGCGTCGACGAGGGTGGTCTTGCCGTGGTCGACGTGGGCCACGAGCGCGACGTTACGAAGGGCAGAGCTCATGTTTCCCTGGGGGTTCGGGGGTGGTGACCGCCGCAGCGGGCGCGGCGCGGCCGGGATGGCCGGAGATCCGGGGTGGGTGCGGGCGGTCGAGGGGGTGTGGGTCAGTCCCGGTCGGAGCGGCGGTCGTCCGCGTACTCGTCGTCGAGGTCGTCGACCTCGTCCGGGTCGTCGTCCTCGTCGAACGTGACGCCGTACTTTTCAGCAAGCGCTGCGTACTCGTCGTCCTGAGTACTCTCCCGGTGGCCGTTGCCGCCGAAGCCCAGATCGAACGCACTGGGACCTGCTTGCTTGAGCTTGCGCGCTTCTTCGAAGCGGCGGTGACGACCCTTCTTCACGGTAGGGCTCCCGAACTCTAGAGAACTGACATTGGGCTCCAGCCTACCCCGAGGCCGACTGGATCGGCGGGCATAGTCTCGCCACCACGACCGCCCCGGCTCGCATCGGAGCGATCCGGACGCTCCGATCGTCCCCCGTCGGCGCCGGACGTCACCCCAGGTCAACGGCATCCTCGGACGTCACCGCAGCGGACCCGGTCCGACCGGGCGGCCACGGACCCGTACCCGGGGGCCACCCGAACGGGTGACGGATCGCCCCGACCGGGTGACGGTGCCCGACGACCGGCGGTGGGCAGCCGCCGGCCCGGCGGGGAGGTGCCATGATGACCCGTCATGGGACGCACCGTCGCGCTGTTGAACCAGAAGGGCGGGGTCGGCAAGACCACCGTCACGCTCGGCCTGGCATCGGCCGCCGCGCACCGCGGCGACCGGGTGCTGGTGGTCGACCTCGACCCGCAGGCGTCGGCCACCTGGGTGCTCGGTGTCGACCCCGCCACGGCCGAGCTCAGCACCGCCGACGTGCTGGCCCGCACCTCGGCCGCCGACGCGATCGTCGAGAGCGGCTGGAGTGAGCTGATCCACCTCGTGCCCGGCTCGCCCGACCTGCAGTCCCGCGAGGCCGGCACCCCGTCGCGCCTGCGCACGGCCCTCGGGCAGGTGGCCGAGGGGTACACCGCGATCCTCCTCGACTGTCCGCCCTCGCTCGGCAACCTCACGACCAGCGCCCTCACCGCGGCCGACCACGCCGTCATCGTCGTCGAGCCCTCGTCGCTCGGGCTCCGCGGCATCGGCGCGGTCGCCGACCTGATCGACGACGTGTGGGACACCCACAACGCGGAGCTCGAGCTCAGCGGGGTCATCGTCAACCGGGTGCCGGCCGTGAGCGGCGAGGCCGAGCGGCGCTACGACGAGCTCACCCGGATCGTCGGCAAGAAGGCGGTCTGGCAGCCGGTGGTCCCCCAGCGCGTGGTGCTCAACCAGGCCATCGGAGAGCGTCGGGCGATCCACAGCTACGGCAGCCGCAGCGCCGACGTGGCGGCGAGCTTCGACGCGCTCTGGAACCGGCTGCGCCGGACGATCCGCTGAGGATCAGGATCCCGCGGCCATCTCGGCGGGCGGGAACTCCGGCGGTGCCGCGGGGGTCGCGGACGCCGCCACGGTGGGGATCAGCTTCAGCCCACCGCGCCCGTCGAAGGTGATGCCGGCGCGGCCCTCCACCAGCGACCGGATGCCGTCGCCGAGCAGCTCGGCACGCCAGCCCTCGGCCAGCCGGGCGGTGCGATCGCCGCGCAGCAGCGCGACCAGATCCGATCGCGTGGCGAGCAGCGCCGTGTCGATCCGCTCGGCTCGGGCGACCTCGCTCACCCAGGCCGACACCAGGGTGACGGCGGGCCGGAGGGACCGATCGAGGTCGTCGCCGTCCGGCGACGGCAGCTGCACCTCGCGGGTGAGCCCCTCCTGCACGGCGGCGAGGATCTCGGCGCCCATCGCGCCGCGGCTGTGCCGCTCCTCCACCCCGCGGGCCTGCGCGAGCTCGGCCGGCGTGGTCGGGTGCTTCTGGGCGATGCCGAGGATCGCGAGGTCGGGCAGGATCTGGCGCACCGGAACGTCCACGGCCGCAGCCCGCCGCTCACGCCAGGCCGCGACGGCCTGGGCGACGCCGCGCGCCTTGGCCTTCAGCACCCGGACGTCCTTCAGCCGCAACCAGGCCTGCTCGGGGTCGGCCGCCCCGGTGGGCCGGGTGCGGAGCTCCTCGCAGGCGTCGAGCGCCCACTCGAGCCGGCCGAGCCCGTCGAGCCGGGCGCTCAGGCGGTCGTGGAGCTCGAGCAGGTGGTCGACGTCGCCCGCGGCGTAGGTCTGCTGATCCGCGGTGAGCGGTCGCCGGAGCCAGTCGGTGAGCCGGTCGCCCTTCGAGGCGCTCACCCCGAGCTCGGAGTGGAGCAGCGAGGTCAGCGACGGGGTGCTGTACCCGGTGAACCCGGCCGCCAGCTGGGTGTCGAACATGCGCGCCGGCACCACGCCGACCGCGTGGGTGAGCACGTCGAGGTCCTGCTGCGCGGCGTGGAACACCGCGAGCGACGCAGAGGCGAACAGGCGGGCGATCGACGACATGTCGACGGCCAGCGGGTCGACCAGCGCGACCTCCTCGCCCCACTTCAACTGCACGAGCGCGAGCTTCGGGTAGTACGTGCGCTCGCGGTGGAACTCGGTGTCGATCGCGTAGCGGGGCTCGGCGCACAGGCGATCGACGATGTCGTCGAACTCCGTCTGCGTGGCCACCCAACGGTGTGTCACGAAGGCTGGTCCCCCGTGACGACCGGGCGGCCGCTCTGGATCCAGGCCATGGTGCCGCCGGCGACGTTCACCGTCTCGATGCCGTGACCCAGCAGGTACTGCGCAGCGTTCATGCTGCGCCCGCCGGCCTTGCAGATCACGTACGTCGTGACGCCCTCGGGGCTGCGGAACTCGTCGACGTGGTCGGGCACGGTGCCCAGCACGACGAGGGTGGCGCCCGGAACGTGGCCCGAGACGTACTCGTCGACCTCGCGGACGTCGACCACGCGATGGCCGGCCTCGAGCGCGGCGGCGAGGTCGTCGACGGAGACTTCCCGGATGGTCATGGACGGCACGTTACCGGGTGCGATGCCCGCCCACCCGGCTCGACCTGGGGCTCGTCGACCTGGTCAGGGCGCACCGGTGACGGGGCCGGCGAGGTCGTCGGGCTGGTTCACGTTCACGAGCGCGGCGCCGTCGACGGCCACCTCCTGCACCCGCATCCCCGCGATCGCGCGGTGGACGGCGCGCTCGCCCGCGTCGAAGGCCGCGGCGAGCGGACCGGCGGCCGACGGCCACCAGAGGGCACACAGCGGCTCGAGCCGGCCGGATCGGGCCACGACGACGTCGAGATCCGTCCGGGAGACGTGTTCGAGCAGCGCGCCGAGGGTGGTGGCGTCCAGCCATGGGAGGTCGGTCGCGACGACGAGCACGGGGGCGCCCGCCGGCTCCTGCCCGGGCTCCTGCCCCGACTCCTGCTCGGACACCTGCTCGGACACGTGGGCGAGCGCGGTGCGGATGCCCCCGAGGGGGCCCTCACCGGGCCAGCGGTCCGGCACGGCGACCAGGCCCAGCGTCGACAACCCGACGGCGTCGCCGCCCACGGCCAGGACCGGACCGCACCCCGCGGCGACGAGGGCATCGGCCACGCGCCGCGCCATCGCCGAACCCTCCACCTCGACGAACGCCTTGTCGCGACCCATGCGACGGCTCGCGCCACCGGTGAGCACCGCTCCGACGACGGGCGTGGGCGGCGTGGGCGGCGTGGGCGGCGTGGGCGGCGTCCTCGGCGTGCCGCTCGGCCGGCGGGGCGCCGCTGGTGTGGCGGGAGCGTCGGGCGTGGTGTTCAGTCCCCGACCTCCGGGATGCCGCCCGGGTCCAGCTGGGCCATGAACACGGTGATGCGCTCGGCCTCGTCGACCTCGCCGATCAGCGCCGCCATCTGCCCGAGGCCACGCAGGCAGCGCAGGAAACCGCGGTTGGTCGGCTCCGACCAGCGCACGTAGCCCGAGCCCCGCCAGCCGTTCGCACGCAGCGCATCGAGACCCCGGTGGTAGCCGACGCGGTAGGCGGCGTACCGCTCGATCGGGTCGCGACCGAGGTCGCCGAGCTCGGCCCACGCGTCGAGGTACCGGGGGTGGGCCGCGACCACCTCGCTCACCCGGGCCCGGCGCACGTCGTCGGGCGCCCCGACGGCCTGCAGCAGCTCGTGCCGGAGGGCCGGGTCGGCGGCGGGTAGCACCGTGCTCGGCAGGCCGGAGGTGCTCAGGTGGACGGGACGGCTCGCGTTGGGGTCACTCACGGCGATCACGCTAGGACGTACTCTGACGACCATGCTCGCTCTGACGGTGGACGGGGCCAAACACCTGGCGATCGCGATCGTCGTCGGGTTCGTGGTGCTGTCGGTCGTGTCGGCCGCGGCGATCTCGAACATCACCGCCAAGATCGTCACGATGCTGGTCTTCGCCGGCTTCGCGCTCGGGGTGTGGACCCAGCGGTCGAACCTGGTCGACTGCGCCGACCGGGCCAAGGACAAGGTGGCCGTCGGCGACCCCAGCGACACCGAGTGCACCTTCGTCGGCACCACGATCACGGTCCCCGGCGTCGACGTGCCGGGCGACGACACCTCCGGCTGATCGGCTGATCGGCTGATCGGCTGATCGGCTGTTCGGCCGGGACGCCGTCGGCGGCGGCGGGTGCCGCCGGTGGGTCAGCCGAGTCGGGCGAGCAGCGGGAGCACGAGCCGGTCGGCGAACAACGCCGGATGGCTGAGCGGTGCGTCGTGGCGGCACCCCTCGAGCTCCACCACCACCGCACCGGCCACCTGCTCGGCCACCTGGCGCATCGCCCGGGCGTGGTGCGCCGCTCCCCCGCTGCCGTACCCGGCGGCCAGCGGCACTCGCACGTCCTCGGGGCGCCAGGGCACCTGCTGACGCAGGTCGGCCAGCTCTGCCACCATCGCCGCACCTTCCAGCCGGCGGGTCGCCCTGGTGCGGTCGGGCAACGCCTCCCAGCGCTCGTCACCGATCATCCGGCGCATGAACCGCTCCGCTGCGACCTCGGGATCCGAGCCCGACGCGACCGCCGCCGCACCCGCCGTGTTGCCCGGCCACCACGGCTCCCACGACAGTGGCGTCTCGTACACCACCACGCCGCGCACGAGGTGCGGGTGGTGCGCCGCCGTGGCGAGCGCGACGTTGCCGCCGTAGCTGTGACCCACCAGCACCGCGGGCCGGCCGGCGAGCACCTCGAGCAGGTCGGCCACCTGGTGGCCCATGTCGAACGGGCCGGGGTGCCGGCCGTGCGCGTCGACCGACCGGCCGTACCCGCGTCGGTCGTAGCGCGCCACCCGGTGCGTCGTGTCGAGGCGGCGACCGAGCTTCAACATCCCGCTGGAACGGTCCATCGACCCGTGGATGAGCGCGATCAGCGGCGCGTCGACCGGGCCGGCCTCGTCGGCCCAGAGCGACACGACACCGTCGGCGCCGGTCGCGCCCGCGGTCACGAGACCTGCACGATGCGCAGCACGTCGGTCGCCGCGCCGCTCGGCCGATCGGGGGCGCCGGCGAGCACCAGCACCACCTGGCCGCGCTGGACGTGGCCGGCCTTCACCGCGGTCTCCACCGCGAACCACACGAGCTCGTCGGTGGAGGTGTAGGTGTCGACCACCATCGGCGTGACACCCCACGACAGCGCCATGGTGCGCACGGTGCGAAGGTCGGGCGACAGGCCGATCAGCGCCGGGGTCGGACGGAATCGGGCCATCGCCCGCGTGGTGCGCCCGGACCGGGTGCAGCACAGGATCGCGTCGACACCCGCGTCGACCGCGGCGAGCCCCGCGGCGTGGGTGATCGCCATCGTGATCCGGTCGGGGCCGTCGGGCCACTGGCGCCGCTGCATCCGGCCGAGTCGGCTGCCCCAGGCGCTGTAGCTGGCCTCCATCTCGGCGCGCTCCGCGATGCGGCGCATCGACTCCACGACCGCCACGGGGTCGTGCCCGATCGCCGTCTCCGCCGACAGCATCAGCGCATCGGTGCCGTCGAACACGGCGTTGGCGATGTCGCTCACCTCGGCCCGGGTGGGCGACGGCGAGGTGATCATGCTCTCCAGCATCTGGGTGGCGGTGATCACGGGCACGCCCATCTCCACGCAGTGGCGCACGATGCGCTTCTGGAGGTGCGGCACGTCCTCGAGCGGGCACTCGATGCCGAGGTCACCACGGGCCACCATCACCGCGTCGGCCTCGGCCGCGATCTCCTCGAGCGCGGCGACGGCGGGGAGGGTCTCGATCTTCGCGACGAGGTGCGGCCGGTGCGGTGCGACCGCCTCGCGCACCTTCACCAGATCGGACGCCGACCGGACGAACGACACGGCCAGGAAGTCGACCCCCTCGGCGGCCATGATCGCCGCGAGGCGCAGGTCGTCGTCGGTGGGCGTGTGCAACCGCAGGCGTTCGGCCGGGATGTGCACCCCCGGGCGGCCCTGCGTGGTGCCACCGGTGAGGATCCGGGTGACCACCTCGTGGTCGCCGACCTCCTCCACGCGCAGCGAGATGGCGCCGTCGCCGATCACCACCCGGTCGCCGATGCTCAGGTCGTCGATCAGCGTGGCGTAGTCGACCTGGAAGCACGTGCCGTCGCTCGCGCCCTCGCCGGCCTTGAGCCGCAGGGTCTCGCCGGCCACGAGCCGGACGCCCTCGTCGGGCAGCTGCCCGGCGCGCACCTTCGGTCCCGGCAGGTCCGCGAGGACCCCGACCACGCGACCGACCCGGTCGGCGGACGCCCGGACCGCGTGCAAGCGCAGCACGTGGTCCTCCACCTTCCCGTGCGAGAGGTTGAGCCGGACGACGTCGACACCGGCGACGATCATCGCGTCGAGCACCTCGGGCGACTCGCTCGCGGGTCCGAGTGTCGCGACGATCTTCGTCCGCGAGTCCTTCGTCCGCGAGTCCGTGGTGCGCGAGCCCGTGGTGCGCGAGTCCGTGGTGCGCGAGTCCGTGGTCCGGGAATCCATGGCGACATTCAAGCCTGCCCGCCGACCGCGCCGCGGCGATGTCGGCCGGAACACGATCTCGATCCGTGGCGGCGCCCATCTCCGACAGCGGCACGCCCGACGGATCGCGTGTCGGTCCCCGCGTCGGCGACGGTCCACCGGTCTCGACACCGCCACCTCGCGTCCGGCCTGCTAATCAAGTGCCCCATGGAGTTGCTGCTCATCCGCCATGCCCTGCCGATCCGGCGCGAACTCGAGGAAGGGGTGGCGGACCCCGAGCTCTCGGAGGCGGGTCACCAGCAGGCGCGGCACCTCGCCGAGTACCTCGCCAGCGAGACCCTCGACGCCGTCTACGCGAGCCCGCTGCGGCGCGCCCAGCAGACCGCCGCGCCGCTCGCGGCGTCGCAGGGCCGCGAGATCGTGCTGGTCGACGGTGTCGCCGAGTGGGACCGCAACTCCAACGAGTACGTGCCGGTGGAGGAGCTGAAGGCCGCCAACGACCCGCGCTGGCAGTCGATGCTGAAGGGCGAGTGGAACGTCCACGAGGAGACCCCCGAGGAGTTCCGCGGTCGCGTGGTCGACGGCGTGGAGGACCTGATCGCCAAGCACTCGGGCGACAAGATCGCGATCGTGTGCCACGGCGGCGTGATCAACGGCTACCTCACCCACATCCTCGGGCTCGACACCGCGGCGAACGGCTTCCAGCAGGGGTTCTTCTACCCCAACTACACCTCCATCCACCGTGTCGCCGCGGCGCGCAGCGGGGAGCGGTCGGTCGTCACGATCAACGAGACGTCGTTCCTGCGCAACACCGGCCTGCCGATGGGTCTGTTCCAGAAGGGCTGAGTCGCACATGGGCACCCTCGACGACCTGATCGGCTACCTCGACGATTCACGGTCGCCGTGGCACGCGGCGGGCTCCACCGCTGCGGCGTTGCTCACCGCCGGATTCGAGCCGCTCGCGCTCGGCGACGACTGGACGGAGCTCCCGGCGGCCGGGTTCGTCGCGTCGGGTGCCTCGGTGGTGGCGTTCCGCACGGCAGGTGTCGACGGTGCCGGAGCGGCGCCGTTCCGTATCGTCGGCGCCCACACCGACTCGCCGTGCCTGCGCATCAAGCCGCGACCCGACGTCGGCCAGCTCGGCTGGAAGCAGCTCGCCGTCGAGGTGTACGGCGGGGTGCTGCTCAACTCGTGGCTCGACCGCGACCTCGGCATCGCCGGCCGGGTCGTGCTGCGCGACGGCTCGGTCGCCGACGTCACCATCGACGACGCCGTCTGCCGCATCCCGCAGCTCGCCATCCACCTCGATCGCGACGTGAACGACAAGGGCCTCGTGCTCGACAAGCAGCAGCACCTGACCCCCGTGTGGGGATCGGGCACCGCGCGCCAGGGCGAGTTCCGCGAGTGGTTGGCCGCGCAGATCGAGGTGGCCGCAGGTGACGTGGCCTGGTGGGAGCTGTGCCTGTTCGACCGCACACCCGCCTCCGTGCTCGGCGCCGATTCGTCGTTGCTGGCGGCCGGCCGGCTCGACAACCAGTTGTCGTGCTGGGCGGCCACCGACGCGATCGCCACCAGCGCTGCCGCCGCCGACCACCATCAGGTGATCGCGCTGTTCGACCACGAGGAGGTCGGCAGCGAGAGCACCACCGGTGCGGCCGGTCCGCTGCTCGAGCAGGTGCTCGAGCGGATGTCGCTCGCGCGGGGCGCGAGCCGCTCGGCGCACCTGGCGGCGCTCGCCCGCTCGGCGTGCCTGTCGGCCGACAACGCGCACGCCGTGCACCCCAACTACCCCGAGCGTCACGAACCGGGTCACCGCCCGATCGTGAACCAGGGCCCGGCGCTGAAGATCAACTCGAACCAGCGCTACGCCACCAGCGCCGGCACCGCTGCGTCGTTCCAGCGGGCGTGCGAGGCGGCGGGCGTGCCGTGGCAGGTGTTCGTGAGCCGCAACAACATGCCGTGCGGCTCGACGATCGGCCCGATCACCGCCACTCGCCTCGGCATCGACACGGTCGACGTCGGCATCCCGCAGCTCTCGATGCACTCGGCCCGCGAGCTGTGCGGGGTGGACGACCCGATCCACCTCGCCGCAGCCGCGACCGCCTGGCTGGCCGGCGCCTGACGAACCCGTTCGAGGGAGCGCACGGGTCGACGGCTCAGAGCTTGGAGCTGGCGTCGTCGTAGAGGCGCTGGAGCTCGGCGTGCAGCACGTGGCTCAGCTCGCGCACGGACTGACGCTGGGCCTTGCCGCTCTCGCCCACCGGCACCTGGATCGGCGGCCCCACCTTCACGTACACCTTGCGGGGGAAGATGAACTTCGCCCCCTTCGGCATCGCCCGTTCGCTCCCGGCGATGCCCACCGGGATGATCGGTACCCCGGCCTTCACGGCGATGTAGGTGGCGCCGTCGAACAGCGGCTGGACGACGTGACCGCTCTTGCGCTCGCCTTCGGGGAACAGCACGAGCGGCTCGCCGCCCTCGAGCACGTCGATGCAGCGCTTGAGCGCTTCGCGGTCGGCCGAGCCACGCGTGACGGGGAAGCCGCCGAGGGCCGACAGCAGGCGACCGAAGTGGCGGTTCTTCCAGTACTTGTCGGCGCCCATGAACCGCATCCGGCGACGGGTGACACCCGACGAGATCGGCGTGTCGAGGATGCTGCGGTGCACCGGGGCGAGCAGGAACGGCCCCTCCGCCGGGATGTGCTCGCGACCCTCGACGGTCATCCGGCACCAGATGCGGCAGAACGACACGACGATCGAACGAACGGTCTGGTACGCGACGCGGTCGAGACGATTGTTCCCGGCCAGCTCGGTGTCGATCCTCGTCATGTCACTCCTGCTCCTGCAGCAACCCCTCGATCGCGCCGAGCACCTCGTCGATGCTCATGCCGGTGGTGTCCACCACACGCGACCCGTCGGCCTGGACCAGCGGGCTGTCGGCGCGCGACGAGTCGTACGAGTCGCGCGCCGCGATCTGCGCCTCGACCTCGTCGACGTCGCCGCCCGCCTCGGCCACCCGGCGTTCGGCCCGCACGCGCGGCGAGGCCGTGAGGTACAGCTTCAACTCGGCGTCCGGGAACACGACCGACGCGATGTCGCGACCCTCGATCACGCCGCCACCGCGCACCTTCGCCCACTCGCGCTGACGTGCGACCAGCTCGGTGCGCACCGCGCTGTTGGCCGCCACGCGGCTCACCTGCCGCGTGACCTCGGCCGACCGGATCTCCACCGTGGCGTCCACGCCGTCGACGAGCACCCCGTGCTCGCCGACCTCCAACGTGACGTCGCGGGCGAGTGCCGCAACGGCGGCGGCGTCGTCGAGCACGCCGCGGCGCAGCGCCGCGAACGTGACCGCCCGGTACATCGCTCCGGTGTCCAGGTACTCGAGCCCGAGCCGCGCCGCCAGGGCGCGGGCGACGGTGCTCTTGCCGGCCCCGGCGGGACCGTCGATCGCGATGACCCGCAGATCGCTCATCGCCAGCTGGTGCCCTGGGGCATGCCCTCGCTGTAGCCGGCGACGCTCTGCACGCCGATGACGGCCCGTTCGTGGAACTCGTCGATCGTGGCCGCGCCGGCGTACGTGCAGGCCGAGCGGACACCGGCGACGATCTCGTCGATGATGTCCTCCACGCCGGGACGCTCGGGGTCGAGGTACATCCGCGACGTGCTGATGCCCTCCTGGAACAGCTCCTTGCGGGCCCGGTCGAACGCGGTCTCCGACCGCGACCGGTGCTTCACCGCTCGGTTGCTCGCCATGCCGAAGCTCTCCTTGTAGAGCCGACCGTCGGGGTCGCGCAGGGTGTCGGCGGCCGACTCGTAGGTGCCGGCGAGCCACGACCCGATCATCACGCTCGCGGCGCCGCCGGCGAGCGCGAGGGCGACGTCGCGCGGATAGCGCACCCCGCCGTCGGCCCAGATGTGCTTGCCGAGGCGGCGCGCCTCGTCCGAGCACTCGACGACCGCCGTGAACTGCGGACGGCCGACGCCGGTCATCATGCGCGTGGTGCACATCGCGCCCGGTCCGACCCCCACCTTCACGATGTCGGCACCGGCCTCGATCAGCTCGCGGGTGCCGGTGGCGGTGACGACGTTGCCGGCCACGATCGGCGTGTTGGGGGCGACGGCGCGCACCTCCTCGATCGCTCGCAGCGTGCGGGTCTGGTGGCCGTGTGCGGTGTCGATGACGAGGCAGTCGGCGCCCATCTCCAGCAGCGCCTTGGCCTTCACGGCGGGCTCGCCGTTGATGCCGACCGCGACCGCCACCTGCAGCCGCCCGCGGTGGTCGACCGCCGGACGGTAGATCGTCGAGCGCAGCGCGCCCTTGCGCGTGACGCACCCGAGCAGGCGACCGTCGGCGTCGACGACCGGCGTGACCGACAGACGCTCGCCCTCGAGCAGCTCGTGGATCTCCTCCGGCGCGGTGCCGGCCAGCACCGTGACGATCTCGCGACGGCTCACGTGCTGCAGCTGGGTGAACCGGTCGAAGCCGATGGCGTCGTGCTCGGTGAAGATGCCGACCGGGCGGCCGTCCTCGACCACCACCACCGCACCGTGCGACCGCTTGTGGATCAGCCCGAGGGCGTCGCCGACCGTGTGGTGCGGCGAGAGCGTGATCGGCGTGTCGTAGACGGTGTGGCGGGTCTTCACGTAGTCGACCACGGTCTCGATCACGTCGAGCGGGATGTCCTGGGGCAGCACGGTGATGCCGCCGCGCCGGGCCACGGTCTCGGCCATCCGGCGTCCGGC
>Ga0315904_10004831_pt1 | contig 18964 bp, 15 predicted proteins | sample LakEriMetagenome_6_FD_203529 | JGI IMG/M metagenome (GOLD analysis project Ga0315904, IMG submission 203529) | Freshwater fungal communities from buoy surface, Lake Erie, Ohio, United States - Buoy 12 MA120 | ecosystem: Environmental > Aquatic > Freshwater > Lake | place: USA: Lake Erie, Ohio...
CTTCCACGATGACCAGCATGGCACCGCCATCGTGGTGGGTGCGGCGCTGCTCAACGGCCTCAAGGTCACGGGCAAGGACCTCAAGTCCATCAAGCTCGTCACCTCCGGCGCCGGCGCCGCAGCCCTGGCCTGCATCAACCTGCTGGTCAAGCTGGGGGTCCCCCGCGCCAACATCTGGGTGACGGACCTGGCGGGGGTGGTCTGGAAGGGCCGTACCGAGCTGATGGACCCGGACAAGGCCGAGTTCGCCCAGGACACGCCGCTGCGTACGCTGGCTGAGGTGATCGAGGGTGCCGACGTGTTCCTGGGTCTCTCGGCGGCCGGCGTGCTCAAGCCGGCGATGGTGGCGCAGATGGCGGCACAACCGCTGATCTTCGCGCTGGCCAACCCCACGCCGGAAATCATGCCCGAGGAGGTGCGCTCGGTGCGCGACGACGCCATCATGGCCACGGGGCGGACGGACTATCCCAACCAGGTCAACAACGTCCTGTGCTTCCCCTACATCTTCAGGGGTGCGCTGGACAGCGGGGCCACCACCATCACGGACGAGATGGAGGTGGCGGCCGTGCACGCCATTGCCGAGCTCGCCCAGGCCGAGCAAAGCGAGGTCGTGGCCGCCGCCTACGCTGGCGCCAACCTGAGCTTCGGGCCTGAGTACCTGATTCCCAAGCCCTTCGACCCGCGCCTGATGATGAAGATCGCGCCAGCGGTGGCCAAGGCCGCGGCCGACTGCGGCGTGGCACAGCGTCCGGTGCTGGACTTCGATGCCTACCGGGAGAAGCTGCAGGGCTTCGTCTACGCCTCGGGCTCGATCATGAAGCCCATCTTCAGCCTGGCCAAGCGCGCAGCGCACAAGCGGGTGGCGTATGCCGAGGGTGAAGAGGAGCGCGTGCTGCGGGCCGTGCAGGTGGTGGTGGACGAGAACCTCGCTCGCCCCACGCTGATCGGCAGGCCGCCCATCATCGCCCAGCGCATCGAGAAGTTCGGGCTGCGCCTGGTGGAGGGCCGCGACTACGACGTGGTCAACACGGAAGACGACCACCGCTACCGCGACTACTGGCAGACCTACCACCAGATGATGGAGCGGCGCGGGGTCACGGAGCAGCTGGCCAAGATCGAGATGCGTCGCCGGCTCACCCTGATCGGCACGATGCTGCTGCACAAGGGCGAGGTGGACGGCCTGATCTGCGGTACCTGGGGCACCACCGCCCGACACCTGGGCTTTGTGGAGGAAGTGATCGGCAAGCGTCCGGGGGTCAAGACCTTCGCCTGCATGAACGGGTTGCTGCTGCCCGGGCGGCAGGTCTTCCTGGTAGACACGCATGTGAATGCCGATCCAACGGCGGCGCAGATCGCCGAGATCACGGTGATGGCGGCGGAGGAGCTCAAGCGTTTTGGCATCGAGCCCAAGGCGGCCTTGCTGTCGCACAGCAACTTCGGATCCAGTGACCTGCCTTCGGCGGTGAAGATGCGCGAAGCCTTGGTCCTCGTGCGCGAGCGGGCCCCGTGGCTGACGGTGGACGGCGAGATGCACGGCGACACCGCCCTGGACGCGGCCTACCGTCAGCAATTGATGCCGCGCAGCACCTTGACGGGCGAGGCCAATCTGCTGGTACTGCCCAACATCGACGCCGCCAACATCAGCTACAACCTGCTCAAGACTGCAGCGGGCGGCGGCATCGCCATCGGGCCGGTGCTGCTGGGTGCCGCCAAGCCGGTGCACATCCTGACACCTTCGGCCACCGTGCGCAGAGTGGTGAACATGACGGCGCTGACCGTGGCTGACGCCAGCGCGGCGCGCTGAGCCGCAGGCGTCGAGCATGGCACAACTTTCAGATGTGAGTAAACACTGCTGAATCTCAGAACATGGGTCGGCGATGGCCCCCGGGCTTGAGGTTTTTCCGGGTCTCCGGTAACATCCAGGTCTTGGTTTTGAGGGTTTTCCCGTGTTCTGGCTTGGCCGGTCAAAGGTGAGGCAGTCCGTATCGAAGTTAGGGCTCGCTCTCGTTCTGGGTGTTCATCTGCTGGGTTCAGCCCCCGCAGCCGCCCGGACCGAAGTCCCTGCTGAGAGCATGGCTACGGTGGCTTTGACCACCTTGCCATCCCAAGCACGAGAAACCCGTCGATTGATCAGCACGGGCGGTCCTTTTCCGTACGAAAAGGACGGCACGGTGTTTCGCAACCGCGAGCGGTTGCTGCCGGCAGAGGCCCGAGGCTTCTACCGCGAGTACACCGTGAAGACGCCCGGGCTGAAGCATCGCGGAGCCAGAAGAATCGTGTGTGGCGGCCGTGAGCCGGCCAAACCGCTGAATTGTTATTACACCGCCGATCACTATGCGAGCTTCCAGCGCATCGTGGAATGAGGTTGGTGACCGTGTCGGAATTCATTGAACCCAGGGGGACAGCGACCATGCAGTTGCAGACCATCCGCTCCAACATCGTCCAGTCGATCCGGGCCTACCGGGTTGAAGACCTGATGGCTGCCGCTCAGACGGCAGGACACCATTTTCTCTACGCCAACGTGTCGTCGGCGCAGAGCAAGCAAGACGTGCTCGAGGGCATTGCCCAGGCTTTCACCTTTCCTGCGCACTTCGGCAAGAACCTGGATGCGCTGTACGACTGCATGACGGACATCGTGCACAAGTCAGGCGCGCAGCCGGGCTTTGTGGTGGTGCTGGAGCAGTTGCCCGACAACCCCCGCTTTGACCGCGAGGCACGCGAGCAACTGCTGGACGTCTTCCGCGATGCGGCGGACTTCTGGTCCGAGCGCAAGATTGCGTTCCGCTGCTTCTACTCGTTCGCGGTCACGCGCACACAGGACCAGACCGACAAGCCCCTGGAGGCCCTGCCGGCCGAGCAGCCCATCGTGCCGAAGCCCACGCCCAAGGTGTCGGTTTCCAAGACGGGGGTCAACCCCAACTTCGGCATGAACATGCCGATGATGAGCAGCGCCTTCGACACCGCCGCCTGGTTGCGCGCAGCGGCCTGAAGCCTCAGTCGCCCAGACTGCGCGCCAGTTCGACGTACTCGCTCACCGGCACTTCTTCGGCGCGCCGCTGCGCATCGAAGGTGCCGGTGAAGTCTTTTTGGGCCAGCCATCGGCCGAGCGTGTGCCGCAGCAGTTTGCGTCGCTGCGAAAAGGCCACTGTGACAAGCTCTGACAACAGCCGCGCGTCGGCCAGCGGCGGCAGGGCGAGAGGTTGCATGCGCACCACCGCAGAATCCACCGCAGGCGGCGGATCAAAAGCCTCCGGCGGCACATCCAGCACACGCTCCATGGCGTAGCGCCACTGCAGCATCACGCTCAGGCGTCCATAGGCCTTGCTGTCAGGTCCGGCCACCATGCGATCCACCACCTCGCTCTGCAGCATGAAGTGCTGGTCCTGCACGATGTCTGCCGCCTCCAGCAGGTGGAACAAGATGGGTGTGGAGATGTTGTAGGGCAGATTGCCCACCACCCGCAAGGACGTCTGCAGGGCTGCACCCGCGTGGCTGCACGCCTGCGACTGCACAGCACGCCAGTCCACACGCAGCACATCCGACTCCAGCACCTCCAGACCCGGCCAGGCGCGCAGACGGGCCGCCAGGTCGCGGTCGAGTTCGATGACGGTCAAGCGGCCGCAGCGCTGCAACACGGGACGGGTCAGTGCGCCCAGTCCGGGCCCGATCTCCACCAGCGCCTGACCTGGCCGCGGATCGATCGCATCGGCAATGGCCTCGATCAGGCCAGCGTCGGTGAGAAAGTGCTGGCCGAAACGCTTACGAGGAATGTGCTTCATGCGGCAGCGCCTTGCAGCGGGCTGCTACGCCAGCCCGTCAGCGCAGGGAGAAGATCGGTCAAAGCGGCGGCTCGCGCATCTCAACGTAGGCCCGGCCACGCAGGTCACGCGCCCACTCCAGGTAGGCGTCGTCAAACCGTTGCTCACGCATGGCGTTGCGCGCCTGCTCACGCAGTTGCCTGGGGTCGATCGCCACGTCACGACGCTCCAGCACCTGGATCAGGTGCACGCCAAAGCGTGAGACCACGGGCTGCGAGAGCCCGCCCAGCGGCAGGGCGTTCATCGCATCTTCAAACTCCGGCACCATGGTGCCCGGGGCCGCCCAACCGAGGTCGCCCCCCTGCGCCGCCGAGCCATCCTCGGAGAACTCGCGCGCCGTGTCCTCGAAGCTGCGCGTGCCCGCCTCGATCAAGCGCCGGTAGCCGGCCAGGCGCGCCTGCGCCGCCTCCGCCGTGAGCCGGTTGGAAGTGCGCAGCAGGATGTGGCGGGACCGCGTCTGCGTGACCTGGGACTGCGACACATCAGCGCGCGACAGGACCTTGAGCACGTGGAAGCCGGCACCGCTGCGCACCAGGGCCGGGGTGACCTCCCCAGCCTTGAGCGTGCGCGTGGCTTCGACGAAGAGGTCGGGCAGCCGGGACGCCGGGCGTGCGCCGATCTCCCCGCCCCGCTCACGCTGCGCGTCCTCGGACACTTGGCGAGACACGGTTTCGAAGGGCTCGCCCGCGCGCACTCGGGCCAGGGCGGCCTCGGCCAGACGACGACGCTCGGCCAACACCGCCTCGCTCGCACCGTCGGGCACAGACACCAGAATCTGCGCCAGGTTCAGCGGGGCATCGGCTGCGGCCGCGCGGCGCTGGCGCTCGAGATAGTCCTCCACGTCGCTGTCGGTCAGGCGGATGCGCTGGTAGACCTCGCGCTCACGGGTGCGCTCGACCAGCAGTTGATCGCGCAGGTTCGCTCGAAAGCGCGTGAGATCGATGCCCTCGGCTGCCAGGCGTTCTCGCAGCTGTGCCACGTTGAGCTGGTTCTGTGCGGCCACGGTCTGCACCGCGCGGTCCAGCTCGACGTCATCCACCTTGCCGCCGGTATCGCGCGCGTGGGTCAGGATGACGCGCTCTTCGATCAGAGCCTCGACGATCTGGCGCTTCAACTCCTCCTCGGGCGGCAGGCGGGCTCCCGTGCGCTGGGCATCTTCCTGGGAGCGCGCCAGGCGGCGTGACACCTCCACCGCCGTCACCAGCTCCTGGTTGACGATGGCGACGATGTAGTCGCCGCTGCGCACCGCAGCACGATCGGCCGCCCGGGTGGCGGCCCGATCGGTGGCGGTGGGCTGGCCCTGCGCCCAGGCGCAGGGCATCGCGCTGGCAGTCATGCAGGCGGCGGCGAGAGCCGCCCGCCGGAAGCGGGCTACAAAGTCGGTCATGGAGAGGTCCCCGTCGGGGTCGTGACACTGTCTTCACGCAGGGGGCGGAAGCCTGAGGCATTGTCCTTCAAGACCCGCAGCGGACCTGAGGTGGAGCGAGACAGTCCGGCCAACTCCAGCTGAAAGATCATGCGCGTCGTGGCCTGGCCTTGGCCGGTGGCCTGACGCTCGACAAAGAAGCGGCTGGTCCAGCAGCCAGCATCCACCTCCAAGCCAACCAGGGCATCGGTCAGCCGCTGTTCACGCGTGCTGTAGTTCATGCGCCCCAGGCTGTACCAACGCCGCTGGCAGCCGGTGCTGGCCGCCTGGGCAGCGGGCGCCGCAGAGGGGCGACCCAGCCGCCACTGGAGCGGCCACTGCCAGCTGAGTTCCCACTGCTCGGCGAGGCCCCTGCTGTAGCGGTGGGTCGCGCTGAGCAGCCGGGACTCGCCGGCGTCATGACGCGCCGACACCACGGACCGCACGATATTCTGGTCTTCCGCGTTCCAGCGCAACGAGCCCTCCAGGCCCCACCTGGGGATCACCGAGGTGGAGCCCAGCAGCAGCAGATCGGACGTCCGGCCCGTGAAGGGCTGGCCGTCGGGCGTGATGCGCTGGTCTGCCAGCAAGAAGCGTTGCACCAGACCCAGACGCAACAACTCGGCGCCGCTGGTGGCATCCAGCATCCGGGTGACGGCCCCGACATTGAGCTGGTTGGCATCCGAGACCCGGTCGATGCCGCTGAATTCGTTACCCGTGAAGATGGAGCTGAAATTGAAGTCCCGTCCCGCACTGTCGAAGGACAGATAGGGGCTCTGCTCGCGCCAGGGTGTGCGCACGTACAGGACGCGTGGCTCCAGGGTCTGGCGCAGGGCGCGGCCAAAGGCCGTGGTGGCTCGCTCGAAAGTGAGCCCTCCGTCCAGGCTGAAGCTGGGGACGGCACGGGCCAGCCGTGTCCGCCCATCGGGCAAGGCCTGGTCCAGGTCGTATCCCGCAACGTTCAGCGACAGCCGGGGCGTGAGCCAGCCCCCGGGCTGGCGCCAGGTCCGCTCCAGGTGGCCCGCCAGGTGCAGACGCTGACCATTGGGACGCGTGGAACTCGCCACGGCAGACGCCAGCTCAAAGCGGTTGAACTCGAGCTCGAACTCGCCTTGCAGCAAGCTGGCCCCGTCCGTCTGGCCCCGCACGCCGGCCTGCAGCACACGGTCGTAGGGTGAAACGATGGGGTCTGTCAGCGACTGCAGGACCTGCCAGCGTCGGGTATGCACATAGGCCAGCAGGTCCGCAGGGACCACAGACGTCGCGGGCGCCCACGAAATGGGCTGCTCCAGTCCCGCCATCATGGGCAGCAGACGCGGCGTCCAGGACAGCGCGCTGGCCTGGAAGTCCTTCCACCAGTTATCGTCCGAGACCCTCGTCAGGGACCACTCATAACGCCCGGCGGAGACGCCACCCGCCTGCGCGAAGGCGAAGGGCAGCTGCCCCTGGTGCGATGCCTGCACGGCATGGCGGCTTCGACCGGCCAGTTTGTCGGCGGGCAGCAGATCCAGCCAGAGCCGACCTTGAAAGCTCGGCTCCAGGTAGCGGAACTCCGCGTCCACCCCCGTGCCGCGCCGCGTGACGATGCGCGGAGAGATGGTGGCGTCACGCTGGGGCGCGATGTTCCAGTAGTAGGGCACGCCCAGCGACAGGCCGCTGCGGCTGTCGAGCCGGACATCCGGCGGCAGCCAGCCCGTTTTGCGCTCACCCGTGACCGGGAAACTCAGGCGAGGCAGGGCCAGCAGGGTGAGCCCGAGAAAACGCAATCTCGCGTCCTCGGCCACGCCTTCGTTGGCGTCCAGGTCCACACTCAGTTTGCGGGCCGTGAGCAGCCAGTCTGGCCCCCCAGAGCCGTCCAGAGGGCAGCTGGAATACACCGGCTGCGTGGCCTGGAAGCGAGAACTCCCGGCGAAGTCGATGCGCTCGGCGCGCCCACCCGTCTTGGTCCGGCCGATGTCGAACTCGGGCTGCAGGAAGAAGCCTTCAAAGGACTGCACCGTCAACTCCAGGAGCGGCCCCCGGAAGGTGGAGCCCTCCCGACTGACGCTGACGCGGCCCTCGGCCACCGCGCGATCGCTCTGGCTGCGGTAGGTCAACCGGTCGGCCTTGAGCAGCAGGCCTCCTTGGCGCAACTCGACCTCGCCCTCGGCCCGCGCTTCCTGATCGGCCGTGCCACTGAGTGAGCGCGCCTCGATCCTGACCGGTTGGTCAGCGTCTGGCCTGGCCGCCTGGGCACCGAAGGACCCCAGCAGCAGCGTGGCGCAGGTCAGGGCCCATGGGCTCGAGGGAAGGAGTTGCACCGGTCTGGAAAGTGGATGGAGGGAAGAGACGGCTGACGGATGCCGGGTCGGCCGACTGCGGCGCACCAACGGCCTCCCTAGAATCCATCGATTATCGACCTCGCCCTGGCGCCGTTTCTGCACATGACCTCCTCCGCGATCGACTGGCCCACTGCCGAACGCCAGGCTGCGTTTGATCAGTGGCTGGCAGCCCTGACCGGAACCTGGGGCCTGCAGCCGCAGACGCTGGCGGCTGCGTCGGCCGACGCGAGCTTCAGGCGGTACCTGCGCGTTTCAGGCGCCCGGGCGGGCCAGCCCTGCACCTTCATCGTCATGGATGCGCCACCGCCCCAGGAGGATGTGCGCCCCTTCGTGCGTATCGCCGGGCTGATCCGACAGGCGGGCTTGCATGCGCCGGAGGTGCTGGCCTGCGACGAAGTGAATGGCTTCCTGCTGCTGGAAGACCTGGGCGGACAACTGTTTCTGAAGATGCTGCAGTCCCAACCGGCCACCGGGCCTGGCAGCCTGGCTGATACCTTGATGCGATCAGCGCTCGACGCCCTGGTGCGCTTTCAGTGTGGCGTGCCGGCGGCTGAACTCGCACCTTACGACGAGGCCGTGCTCCGGCGCGAGTTGGAGTTGTTCCCGCAGTGGTGTGTGCAGCAGGAGTTCGGCATCACCTGGACCAGCCAGGAGCACAAGCAATGGGAGCGCGTGTGCCGGCTGCTGATCGACAGTGCGCTGGCGCAGCCCGTGGTGGCCGTGCACCGTGACTGGATGCCGCGCAACCTGATGGTGACCGAACCGGGTCCGGGCATCCTGGACTTCCAGGACGCGCTGGCCGGGCCCATCACCTACGACTTCGCCTCTCTGCTGCGCGACGCCTTCCTCTCCTGGGAAGAGGAACAGGAAATCGACTGGGCCGTACGCGGCTGGGACACCGCTCGCAAGGCGGGCCTGCCGGTGGCGGAGGACTTCGGCGAATTCTGGCGCCAGCTGGAGTGGATGGGCCTGCAGCGTCACCTCAAGGTGCTGGGCATCTTCTGCCGCCTCAAGCACCGCGACGGCAAGCCCGCCTACGTGGAGGACCTGCCGCGCTTCTTCGCCTATGCCACCAAGGTGGCGCTGCGCTACCGGGAGCTTGCGCCGCTGCTGAAGCTGCTGGAGCCCTTGTCGGGCCGGCAAGTCGCCTCAGGGTTCACCTTCTAGGCACCCCCGCAGCCGCCGCCTTCAGGAGACTGAAGGCCGTGAAGCCTCAGGGACAGGCCGCAATCACCTGCGCTACCGAGGCAGTGAGCTTCTTGCCGTAGCCAATGTGCAGGAACTCGTTGGGCCCGTGGGCATTGCTCTTGGGACCAAGAACGCCGCACACCATCATCTGCGCGTTCGGGAAGCCCTGCTGCAGCATGTTCATGAGGGGAATGGTGCCCCCCTGCCCGATGTAGCCCACGGGCGCACCGTAGTGGGTGCGCGAGGCGGCGTTCAGCGCGCTTTCCAGCCAGGGGGCCAGCTCCGGCGCATTCCAGCCCGTGGCGCCCAACGCCCCGGCGCGACCGTCGGCATGGAAGGTCACCTTGGCGTTGTAGGGTGCGTTGTCCTCGAGCAGGGCCTTGAGCTGCTCGCTGGCCAGGTGCGCGTCCACCAGGGGCGGAGTGCGCAGACTCAGCTTGAAGGCGGTGTAGGGGCGCAACACGTTGCCCGCGTTGCGCATTTCCGGGAAGCCGTCTGCACCCGTCACGCTCAAGGTGGGCCGCCAGGTGCGGTTGAGCAGGGCTTCCACCGGGTCGGTGGTGGTGGGCAGGGTCACGGCCCCGTCGGCGCCGCAGGCCCAAGGAAAGCGCTTCCAGACCTCGTCACCGAGGATGGCCGCCGTGGCACGGGCCTGCTCCAGGCGCGACGCGGGCACCTCGCAGTGAAAGACCTCGGGCAACAGGTGGCCACTGGCGCTGTCTTCCAGCCGATCCAGCACATGGCGCAGGATACGAAAGCTCGAGGGCACCACGCCGCTGGAGTCGCCCGAGTGCACACCCTCGGTCAGGATCTCCACCTTGAGCACGCCGCTGACCATGCCACGCAGGCTGGTGGTCAGCCACAGCTGGTCGTAGTTGCCGGCGCCGGAGTCCAGACACACGACCAGGCCCACCTGGCCCAGGCGGGGTTTCAGCGCCTCCAGATACACCGGCAGGTCGAAGGAGCCGCTTTCCTCGCAGGTCTCGATCAGCCCCACGCAGCGTGGGCGCGGGATGCCTTGGGCGTCCAGCGCCATGATGGAGGTGATGGCGGCGTAGGCGGCATAACCATCGTCAGCGCCGCCACGGCCGTAGAGCTTGCCGTCCTCGATCTTGGGCGTCCAGGGGCCCAGGTCCTTGCGCCAGCCGTTGAATTCGGGCTGCTTGTCCAGGTGGCCGTACATCAGCACGGTGTCGGTGGAGCCGGGCTTGGTGGAGGGCACCTCGAAGAAGATCACCGGCGTGCGGCCTTCGATGCGCACCACCTCCAGCTTCAATCCCGCCACCTGCTGGCGCTCGATCCAGGCCGCGGTGTCGCGCACCACGCGCTCGACGAACCCGTTCTTCGCCCAGTCGGGGTCGAACATGGGGCTCTTGGAGGGGATGGCGATGTAGTCGGTCAGCGCCGGCAGGATCCGGTCTTCCCAGGCGCGGTCGGCGTAGGCGGCGATGGCCTGCAGGCTGGCGCCATCGTCGTCACCGGGGATGGGCATGGAAGGGTCGCGTGCGTTCATGGGGTCCTCAGCTCCTTGGCACAGGGCCCTCGGCCCTGAACATGCCGAGTCTACGTGCGCCAAGTCCATCGCGAGAACACCCCCCACCTCTAGAATCGCCCTCATGGAACAGGCCCGCAAGGCGCTGCTCGTGGCGTTGCGCTCGGCGCTCGCCGAAGTAGCCCCAGACTCCCCGCTCGAACCCGCGTTCGAATCCCCACGCCAGGCCTCGCACGGCGATCTGGCCATCACCTGCGCCATGCCCCTGGCGCGACCGTTGAAGAAGAACCCTCGAGAGGTGGCCCAGGCGCTGGTCGAGGCCCTGCGCCGCCAGCCCGAGGTGGCCCACTGGGTGCAGGCTTTCGAGATCGCCGGCCCGGGCTTCATCAACCTGCGCCTGTCGGCCGCAGCCAAGCAGTCGGTGGTGCGCGAGGTGCTGCAGGCCGGCGAGGCCTTCGGCTCGCAGCCGCCCAACGGCCGGCAGGTGATGGTGGAGTTCGTCTCGGCCAACCCGACCGGCCCGCTGCACGTGGGCCATGGCAGGCAGGCGGCGCTGGGCGACTCGATGTGCAACCTGATGCACAGCCAAGGCTGGCAGGTGCACCGGGAGTTCTATTACAACGATGCCGGGGTGCAGATCGCCACGCTGGCACGCTCCACGCAGGCGCGGCTGCTGGGCCACCAGCCGGGAGACCCCACCTGGCCGGAAGACGCCTACAACGGCGAGTACATCGCCGACATCGCCGCCGACTTCGCTGCGCGCAAGACGGTCAAGGCCGACGACCGCGCGACCACCGCCTCCGGCGACCCGCAAGACCTGGACGGCATCCGCGAGTTCGCGGTGGCCTACCTGCGGCACGAGCAGGACCTGGACCTGCGCGCCTTCGGCGTGCGCTTTGACCACTACTACCTCGAGTCCAGCCTGTACGCCACGGGCCGGGTGACGCAGACGGTGCAGCGCCTGGTGGACGCCGGCAAGACCTACGAGAAGGACGGCGCACTGTGGCTGCGCAGCACCGACTACGGCGACGACAAGGACCGCGTGATGCGCAAGTCGGCGCCGGAAGGTGCTGCACAAGAAGGTGGGACGGCAGCCTCGCCCTACACCTACTTTGTGCCCGACGTGGCGTATCACATCCACAAGTGGCAGCGGGGCTTCGTCAAGGTCATCAACATCCAGGGCAGCGACCACCACGGCACCATCGCCCGCGTGCGTGCGGGCCTGCAGGCCGCAGGGGTGGGTATTCCACCCGGCTACCCGGACTACGTGCTGCACAAGATGGTGACCGTCATGCGCGGGGGCGAGGAGGTCAAGATCTCCAAGCGCGCCGGCGGCTACGTCACCCTGCGCGACCTCATCGACTGGACCAGCCGCGATGCGGTGCGCTTCTTCCTGATCAGCCGCAAGGCCGACACCGAGTTCACCTTCGACGTGGACCTGGCCCTCAAGCAGAACGATGAGAACCCGGTCTTCTACGTGCAGTACGCCCATGCGCGCATCTGCTCGGTGCTGGCGCAGTACGGCAAGGGCTCCGAAGGGCAGGACACCGTTGGTCTTGCGGCGGTGGATGGGGCGGATGCCGACCTGTCGCTCCTGACGGCGCCCACCGAGAGTGCGCTGATGCTCAAGCTGGCCGAATATCCCGTGATGCTGACACGCGCTGCGGCCGAGCACGCACCGCATGATGTGGCTTTCTATCTGCGCGATGTGGCTGCGGCCTTCCACAGCTACTACGCCGCTGAGCGGTTCCTGGTGGCCGACGCGGCGCTGGCGCGTGCCCGCATGACGCTGCTGTGCGCCACGCGTCAGGTGCTGCGCAATGCACTGGCCGTGCTGGGCGTGAGCGCACCCGAGGCCATGAACCGTGACGAGACCGAGGGCAAGAGCTTGTGAACCATCCCCGCACCCCTGGAGGCACCGTGAAGTCCGCGCAAGCCCAGCGTGGCGGCTTCGGCATGGGCCTCATCGTGGGCCTGGTCATCGGGCTGGCCCTGGCATTGGGGGTGGCGCTGTACGTCACCAAGGCGCCCGTGCCCTTCGTCAACAAGGTGCCTCAGCGCAGCGCCGAGCAAGATGCCGCCGAGGCACAGCGCAACAAGAACTGGGATCCGAACGCGCCCCTGGCCAGCAAGGTGCCCAGGCCCGCGCCAGCCCAGGCCGAAGGGGCGGCTTCCGGTACGTCCGTCGGGGCGCCCGCTGGCGCCGCAACGGCCAGCGCACCGGCGGCCGCGCGCAATCCGGCCGCCATCCTGGCCGGGCAGGCTCCTGCACCTGCAGCGGCGGCCTCCGCGCCCGCCAACACCAAGGCCGGCAAGGCCGCGCCAGGCTCCGACCCCTTCACCTACTTCGTGCAGGCTGGCGCCTTCCAGCGCGCTGAAGACGCCGAGGCCCAGCGTGCCAAGCTCACCATGCTCGGTCTGGAGCCCCGCATCCTGGAGCGCGAGCAGTCAGGGCGCACGGTATACCGGGTGCGAATGGGGCCTTTCGAGAAGCAGGCCGAGGCTGAAGCCCTGCGCGAGAAACTCGCCGCTACGGGCATGGAAGCTGCGTTGGTGCGTATCGAGCGTGCGCCCCAGTGAACTCCCGTGGCCCTGGCGATGCACACTGCACATGACACCCCTGAAAGGACCTCAATGAACCGCCGCGATTTCTCCCAATGGATGGCTGCGCTCGGAGGCGTGGCCGCCGTGCAAGGCCTGCAGGCCCAAGGCGGCCCGGTGGAGGGCGTGCACTACGTCAAGCTGTCGCAACCGGCGCCCGTGTCAGCGCCCACTGGCAAGATCGAGGTGCTGGAGTTCTTCTGGTACGGCTGCCCGCACTGCAACATGCTGGAGCCCGCCCTGGAAGCCTGGATCAAGCGCCTGCCTGCAGATGTGGCTTTCCGCCGCGTGCCGGTGGCCTTCAGCGCCACGCACGAATCCCATCAGCGTCTGTACTACGCACTGGAAGCCATGGGGCAGCTGGATGCCATGCACCGAAGAATCTTCGCGGCCATCCACACCCAGCAGCAACGCCTGGACCGTGAGGCCGACCAGATCGCCTTCTTGAAGGCCCAGGGCGTGGACGAGGCCAAGTTCGTGGAAATGACCAAGTCCTTCTCCGTGCAGACCAAGATGCGCCAGGCCAAGCAACTGTCCAGCGCTTACAAGATCGACGGGGTCCCGGCCTTTGGCGTGGCGGGCCGCTTCTACACCGCCGGCTCCCTGGCGGGCGACAACCAGCGCGCGCTGGCCGTGGCGGACTTTCTGATCGACCGGGCCCGAAAGGGCGGTTGAAACCGGGGCCCGCCGGGGCAGCGGCACTAGAATCCACAGCAAGTTTTGTGCCGCCAAGATGCTCCCCGTGCCGCCGCTCTCACAGTCCCTGCCCTGCACCTTCATCCCGGCGGTGGGGTGGCGCGGCTGGTCACGCCGCGCCACCATCAGTTTGGATCTGCGCAGCGGCGTCAGCCGCGCTCTGATCGGCAGCCTGGCCTGCGTCTTGTGGGCCGCCGGCACCGGCGTGGTGTTGGCCGAGAAGGCCGACCGAAGCAAGCCCATGGTGCTGGAGGCCGACAAGCGCGGCACGGTGGACGCCCAGAAGCAGAACACCGTCTTCACCGGCAACGTGGTGATCACCCAGGGCACCCTGCAGATCCGGGCCGAACGGGTGGAAATCCAGGAAGGCAAGGAAGGGTTTCGTACCGCAGTGGCCTTCGGAACGGCCCAGCAACCGGCCTTCTTCAAGCAAAAGCGCGACGGCGTGGACGAGAACGTCGAGGGCACGGCCGAGCGCATCGAGTTTGACGAGAAGATCGACACGCTGCGCCTGAGCGGCAACCCCATCGTCCGGCGACTGCGCGGGCCGCAACTGGCCGACGAGATCACCGGCAACCTTATCACCTGGGACAACCGCACGGAAGTCTTCACCGTGGACGGTGGTGCCCGCACACCGGCCAATCCCAGCGGACGCGTACGCATGCTGCTGAGCCCCCGCAACGAGGCCCCCGCGCCTGCGGCCCCAGCGTCAGGTCAGGGCAAGGCCCCCGGCCCCGCGCGCTCTGGCCCTGCCACCAAGTGATGGGCGGGCCCAGCACCATCGCGCCGGCCCGCACCGAATCCGCAGGCCCCGTTGCCGCGACCAGCCGGCTGGAGGCCACCAGCCTGCAGAAACGCTACGGTGCGCGCAAGGTGGTCAAAGACGTGCACCTGGCCGTCAGCGGCGGTGAGGTGGTGGGCCTGCTCGGCCCCAACGGCGCCGGCAAGACCACCACCTTCTACATGGTGGTGGGCCTGGTACGGGCTGACGCGGGGCGCATCCTCATCGACGGGCAGGAGGTGCAGGGGCTGCCCATCCACCGGCGCTCGCGCCTGGGCTTGTCGTACCTGCCGCAAGAGGCCTCCATCTTCCGCAAGCTCACGGTCGAGGAGAACGTGCGTGCGGTACTGGAGTTGCAGCAAGACAGCGACGGCAAGCCGCTCAAGCCCGAGGCCCTGGAGCAGCAGCTCGAGCAGCTGCTGGCCGAACTGGGCATCGAGAAGCTGCGCGATGTGCCGGCCCCGGCGCTGTCCGGCGGCGAGCGCCGCCGCGTGGAGATCGCCCGCGCCCTGGCCACCCGGCCACGCTTCATCCTGCTGGACGAGCCTTTCGCCGGCGTGGACCCCATCGCCGTCATCGAGATCCAGCGCATCATCGGCTTCCTGCGTGCACGCGGCATCGGCGTGCTCATCACCGACCACAACGTGCGCGAGACGTTGGGCATCTGCGACCGCGCCTACATCATCAGCGACGGCCTGGTGCTGGCCGAAGGCACCCCACAGGAGATCGTCGACAACCCGCAGGTGCGCCGCGTCTACCTGGGCGAGCATTTCCGGATGTAGGCATGCGCACCTCCCTGCAGGTCCGGCTCTCCCAGCACCTGGCACTCACGCCGCAGCTGCAGCAGTCCATCCGCCTGTTGCAGCTGTCCACGCTGGAGCTGCACCAGGAAGTCGAGCAGATGCTCGAGCAGAACCCCTTTCTGGAGCCCGAGGACGACACCGGCGCCGTGTGGGAGTCACCCCTGGAGCGCGCCGCGCCGCCCGACCGCACCAGCGAGCGGGAGCAGCAAGCCCAAGGAGACGCCGCCAGCGAGGTGGGTGCCGAGGGCCCAGAGGCCAGCAGAGAGCTTGATGCTGCGGAGTTCGGCAGCACCGAGCGGGACGACTGGGCCAACGGCACCGAAGCCGACGACTTCGATGGCATCCGCGAGCTGCCCTCCTCGCCCGGCGCGGCCGGCCCCGCGGGCGACGACGACCTGGACCCGCAGGAGCGGCGCGCCCTCGACGTCAGCCTGGCCGACCACCTGCGCGGCCAGATCCCGGGCCTGCGGCTGTCGGCCGGGGACGCCGCAGCCCTGATGGTGCTGATCGAGTCCCTCAACGAAGAGGGCTACCTGGCCGATCCGTTGGATGACATCGCTGAATCACTTTCCGGCGGATTGGACGAGGACGACGTCGACGACCTGCGCAGCCGGCTGCGCTGCGCCCTGCACTGGCTGCAACGGCTGGACCCGCCTGGCGTGGGCGCGCGCTCGCTGTCGGAATGCCTGACGATCCAGCTGCGCGCAGGCCCGGCCGCCCCGGCCCGCGAGGTGGCGCTGGCGCTGTGCGCCGAGCACCTGGACCTGCTGGCGCGGCGCGACGTGAAGCGGCTGATGACCGCCACCGGCGCCGATGAGACCCTGCTGCGTCAGGCCCAGGCGCTGATTCTGGGCTGCGAACCCAAGCCCGGCCGGCCCTTTGCGGACGCACAGTCCCAGATCGTGGTGCCTGACGTGGTGGTGCAGCGCAGCGGGCGGGGCTTCAAGGTGGTGCTGAACCCGGACGTGATGCCGCGCCTGCGCATCAACGACCTCTACGCCGCCGCCATCCGCGGCCAGCGCGGCGGGCCGATGTCGGCGCGGCTGCAGGAGGCGCGCTGGTTCATGAAGAACATCCAGCAGCGCTTTGACACCATCCTGCGCGTGAGCCAGGCCATCGTCGAGCGGCAGAAGGCCTTCTTCACCCACGGCGAGATCGCCATGAAGCCCCTGGTGCTGCGCGAGATTGCGGACGAACTGGGGCTGCATGAGTCCACCATCTCGCGCGTGACCACCGCCAAGTACATGACCACGCCGCAAGGCACCTTCGAGCTGAAGTACTTCTTCGGCAGCTCGCTGAACACCGAGACCGGCGGCAACGCCTCCAGCACTGCGGTGCGGGCGCTGATCCGCCAGATGGTGGCGGCGGAAGACCCGAAGAAGCCCCTGTCCGACAGCACGCTGAGCGAGATGCTGGAGGAACAGGGCATCCAGGTGGCGCGCCGTACGGTGGCCAAGTACCGCGAGGCGCTGAAGATCGCTCCGGCCAATCTGCGCAAGGCGATTTGAGGGCCTGTGAACTGCCCCCACGTTCCACCGACCATCCGCCCACCCGCTCGGGCGCTCGGGCACGCCATCACCCTTCTCAGGCTCTGAGCCCCTCATGACCCACCCACGCCCGCCGCAAGGCGAAACACAGGCTCTCCTGAACCGCACGGTAGACCTCTTCCTGCCGGCGGCAGGCGGCTCCGAGGCCTTGCTGGCCGAGGAGGTGCAGCGCCTGACCGGCCGCCCCGCCCAGGCCGGCCGCGGCGGCGTCTGGGCCCAGGGTGACGGACTGCAGGCGCTGCGGCTGAACCTGGAGAGCCGCATCGCTCAGCGCGTGCTGTGGCCGCTGGTGGACGGCCCCTACCGCGACGAGCACGACCTCTACGACCTGGCGCGGCGCGTGCCCTGGCCCGACTGGATCACGCCCGCGCAGACCTTGCGCGTGGACGTGAACGCCCAGGGCAGCCCGCTGCGCAGCGTGAACTTCGCCGCGCTGCGCATCAAGGACGCCGTGTGCGACGTGATGCGCGAAGCCACGGGCGAGCGCCCCAGCGTGGACACGCGCCACCCCGACCTGCCGCTGGTGCTGTACGTGGGCCCCGACCACGCCACGCTGTTTGCCGACACCTCGGGCGAGGCGCTGTTCAAGCGCGGCTGGCGCGATGCCCAGGGTGGGCGCCAGGAGGTCAAGGGCGAAGCGCCGTTGAAGGAGACCTTGGCCGCAGCCATGCTGGCGGCCGCCGGCTGGCAGGGCCGGGCGCAGGACGGCCCGCTGCTGGACCCCTGCTGCGGCGCGGGCACCATCGCCATCGAGGCCGCGCAGATGGCCTGCGGCATGGCCCCGGGGCTGCAACGCCGCTTCGCTTTCGAGCGCATGCTGCCCTTCCGCACACTGCTGCCGCAGTGGCAGGCGATGCGCGAGCAGGCCCAGGCGCGCGTGCACGCCCCGGCGGTGCCGGTGTTTGCCGGCGACGTGAGCTTTCGCATGACCGACTTCGCCGCCCGCAACGCGCGCCGCGCCGGCGTGCACCACGCCATCGAGTTCAAGACGGCGGATGCGCTGCAGCGCCCCGCGCCGGCCGCGGCGGGGGTGATGCTGCTCAACCCGCCCTACGGCGAGCGCATCGAGGCCAAAGGTGTGGCCAGAGGAATGGCCCGGGATGGAGCCAGGGGCATGCCCGGCTCCTCTCGCGAAAGCCGCGAGGGGTTCGAGGCCGGCGGCAGCTCAGCCGAGTTCTTCAGCGGACTGGCCTCCCACTGGAAGCGCCATTACCCCGGCTGGACCGCCTGGCTGCTGAGCCCGGACATGAAGCTGCCCTCGCTGATGCGCTTGAAGGAGAGCCGGCGCGTGCCGATGTGGAACGGCCCGATCGAGTGCCGCATGTTCCGCTTTGACCTGGTGGCGGGCTCGGCGCGAGGTTGAGCGGCCTCAGCCGCGCAAGTCCCACCAAGCCAGCAAGGCCAGCGGGGCCGTGTCGGCGCGCAGCACGCGAGGGCCCAGGGTCACGGGCTGAAAACCCACGGCCCGCGCTGCCGCCTCTTCGGAGGGGGACAGGCCCCCTTCCGGGCCGGACAAGGCCAGCACCGACTGAACGCCAACGCTCCTGAGATCCAGGGCACGCAGGGCCGTCGTCGGTGACAAGGCATCCGCGCTGAAGCTCAACACCAGGCGCGCCGTGCTTGATGCCGAATCAGCACCCGCTGGCACCAGCCCCTGCAGCCACCCCGCCAGCGACTGAACCTCGCCCACCTGCGGCACCCAGGCGCGGCCGCACTGCTCGCTGGCGGCCACCGCCACCGCCTGCCAGTGCTCGCGCTTGCGCTGCGCCCGCTCGCCTGACAGGCGCAGCACCGAACGCTCGCACTCCAGCGGCTGGATGGCGTGCACGCCCAGCTCGGTGGCCTTTTCCACCAAAGTGTCCATGCGCTCGTTGGCCGGCATGCCCAGGGCCAGCGTGAGGCGCTGTGGCATCTCAGGCAGGGTCGCGCAGGCCGGCCCGACGCGGACCACCACCGCCTTGCGGCCCATCTCCAGCACCTGCGCGGCATGCTCGTGGCCCCGCCCATCGAACAGACGCAAGGCGTCACCGGGCTGCACCCGACGCACCTGCGCATGGCGCGCCGCGCCTTCGGGCAGACCAAACTCGTCGAGCTCAACCAGGGTGCGGTCGACGTGCAGGCGGATGGTCATTTACTGAGTTGGTGCAAGTTCAGACTTCGGCTCTGAGGTTGGCGTCGGATCACCAACCCTTTCGAAACGAAAGTCAGGTCTAGGCATCACCGACTGGCTGCTGGCATGTGTGCTTGAGTATGAACTCGCGCAGAAGTGGCATCGCGAGTTGAGGCACGTCTGCCATGACACCGTGCCCGCA
>Ga0315904_10004833_pt1 | contig 18955 bp, 24 predicted proteins | sample LakEriMetagenome_6_FD_203529 | JGI IMG/M metagenome (GOLD analysis project Ga0315904, IMG submission 203529) | Freshwater fungal communities from buoy surface, Lake Erie, Ohio, United States - Buoy 12 MA120 | ecosystem: Environmental > Aquatic > Freshwater > Lake | place: USA: Lake Erie, Ohio...
GAACCAGTTACAGCTATCGGAACAGTCCCAACATTCTTCTAAGACTTTACGTCTCTCTTTAGAAAGACTGCTCTAAGAACACCTTTTAGAACGTCTTGTTTGATCGAAACGAAAGTTATTCTTGACGTTCTAAATTTACTTTGAAAGTTTAACGATATGAGTAAACTACAAATTGGTATTGAAAAATTACAAAGACATGTATCTAATCATACTGCTCTTGATGCAACAATTCAATACAATGAAGCTAGTGAACTCATACATGTTAAACTTACCCCTGTAGATTTAGTTTCACTATTAGATTCAGCCAGAATAAAAGTATCAAGCCAAACATACAAATTTCTCATAGCTCGTGAAGATTACATTGCTCTCAATTTAATAGCAAATAGAGGGTACATAATCAATATTAATGGGCTAAAATTTCAAACTGTGCTTGGCAATAAAGGTACTGTGGTCGATAATGACAATCACAATGGTTTCGTAGTCATTTCAGCAAATGTAATACAATGAGTCTATTCACCCTTTGTTCTAGTATAGTTAGTAGTCTAAATAATTCAACCCCAGAAAATTGGGGGAACATAATAGTTCCCACAGATTTACAAGCGGTATTAGTTTTAGACCCTGACGTACTGTACCAAACAAGAGATCGTAGACTCTTTGTTATGCCTGTACAACATATGCCAATGGATTTTTCAGGTAGAAATTCTACTAGATCACAATTCTTAATGAATTATGTTTTTAGTATAGGACTGCTTCTTCCACTTGATTCATTCCAAAACGAAGATGTTTCAGAAGCTGGAGATATTTCTGCTGCTTTAGAATTATGGGAGCGTATAGATATGTTCGTAATACGAAACATACCTGAGCCTTATACTCTTAAAGAAGTAGTACCAGAACCTCCTGTTGAAGTTGAGATGAACCAAAAGAATTTTCTGGTCTTAACTGAATTTACTGTAGAAGCAGAAAAGTGCATATGAGTCTTAAATGGTTCTTCAAGGGTGTATTTTATAGCACCAAGTTCAATGCGAGTGTTGCACGCTCAAAGAAAGCTGGTCTACAAAGACTAGCTGCATATATTCGTGGTGCAACAATCAAATCACTACGAATATCACAAAAGACTTCCTCCCCAGGAAAGCCACCATATGCCAAAACACGTGGTGGTCTAAGAATTATAATGTATTCTCTGTATCGTAACGGAGCTATCATTGGTCCTGTTAAATTTCCTGGAAGTGATTTCTTTAATAAACCTATCCCTCATATTCATGAATTTGGGGGAACCTTTATGAGTAGAAAAGGATTCACACGATATCCGCAAAGATCGTATATGAATCATACTCTACAACAACTTCAAAAACGTGGAGCAATATCTAAAGAATATTCTGTAGGTATGGCCCGACAATGGTCTTAAGTAATTTTCACGTAGCTTAAGAAAACATTCTTCCAACATCCTTAAAGGAAAATTATGCCAGTTACAACAGCAGAACTTACCCTGTGCAACCGTAAAGGTAGAGAAATGGTTCTCTACTATGATACTGCGGTTGCTAACAATTGTGCTACTCCAGTATGGGTAGCTAACAAAGCAGTCACAGGAGATCTTGATATCAATGATACCATTGATAAAGAAGAACAAACTTCTCGTGATCCTTTGGTAAAGTACAAACAATATAGTCAGTCACAATCTGACTTAGAAATCACAGGAGAAATGTTTGTTGATCCTAAATATGAAGGATATTCTTACATTGCTTCAATGAAACAAGGAGTACCAAGAAACATTCTTATTCTTACTTACGGACTATCTGTAGTAGGATCTGTTGGATACAAAGGAAAGTTCAACAACTACGATGGATCTATCAAAGGACCAGAGTCAGGCCCAGGAAGAACGTCGTTCAGCTTAGCTCCAGCATCTTGCGTTATTACTGCTTGTAACATTACAACAGTTGAAGTTGCTGTAGCTGCTGCGATTGTTAATTATGACGAAGGCGTTTTTGTTCCTGCTGCTAGTGTTGGAATGTCAGCACCTACTCTTGGACAAATGATTGTTGAATCTGATGTTTATCAAGGATTGAACAACACTGGTGCAGAAATAGTTTACACAGACATAGCTCCTTTGATTGGTTTTCTGGGTGTAGATAAAGTAGATAGTCTACTTGATAACCTTGTAGAAGCTAATTACATCCCAACAGGTATTGTTTCTAGCCGACGTATGGCTAAAATCAAACCACGAGGAATGGGTGAATTTCATCGAGAAGATCTATTAAAAGTTCTTAATGAAATCGTTTTAAACGAGAAAGTATCCGCAGCAACAATTGCTAAAGCTCCTAAAGCTCCTAAAGAATAGTTCTCCGTCAAGAATTATCTAGGCAGACCGCGACAATTTTTAGGGATCAATCTTATTCTCGTAAACTGTGACGGCGGTTTATAGGGTAGGGTTGGTCCCTAAAAGTATGTCTATACCCATTTTTTATGCTTTTTAGACTCCCTTTTCTGGAGACACTATGTATTCTTATCAAGCAACAATCAATCGAATTATAGATGGAGATACAGTAGAAGTTACTATTGACTTAGGTTTCTCTATTAGTTTTAAACAAATAATAAGAATCTATGGAATCAATGCTCCTGAAAAAAATACTGATTATGGAAAGACAACACTACACAGAATAACTCAACTCATTCCCCCAGGAACAATCGTCAAGATTGAAACCATCAAAGACAAAAAAGAAAAGTTTGGTAGATATCTTGGCATTATTTATCATAACTCAATTAACATTGGATTACAGTTAATCTCCGAAGGATTAGCTATATCATATTACCCCTGATACTTCGAGCCGTCTCTCACTTTTAGGAAATCACGTGGCAAAAGAAATCGTTCGTTACAAAATTGGTTCTTACGAAATCATTATTGAAATTAATTTGATTGAATCTAGAAAACTAGAAAAACAATTTGGACTTAAGTTATTAGACTTCTTTGTTGATAATGAAAAAACAATGGAAGCAGTTCAAAAATTAATTCTTGATGATGACTTTACAATTGATCTTCTATGGTATTACTTTGGTAATCAACATAAAGTAGACAAAGAAACAATGGAAGCCTGCATTAGTAGTTTAGATCTACTGGATGAATTCAGAGAGAAGTTCTGGGCAGCAGTTGTAAATTTTACGTCAGCCCACAAAAAGAAAATTCTCCTGGACTTGTGGGCACAGATGAAGATACAAATCAAGAAGTTCGATGTAGCAGAGATGATGTCGAATGTATCATCCTCCGAGTTAGAGGAAGAGGAATCGACGTTGACACCCTTACCATCGGAGACATTCTCTACATAGAACAAGAAGCCTTTCATAGAGATAGAATCTATTGGGCATGTTCAGCACAAGATTCATCACTATTACCAAAAGTACCACCACCCCCAGGAACAGGCCAAGCCAAACTGGAGGCATCAGTTAAAAGAGCAAAAGGACAAGCATAGCCATGACACGAAGAAGTATAGAAGCCGGTAAAGCAGTTATTGTTATTGATGTATTAGATAAAGCTAATGCTTCATTTAATAAGCTCACATCAAAAATGATGGCTAGTGCTAGAGGATTACGTAATCTAGGACAACAAGCTGCTGGTGCTGGTCTTCTTACTGGACTAGTGTCTCGTGGTGTTATTAATAACTTTGTTGAGTTTGAAGATAAGATTCTTAATTTAACAGCTAAATTAGGTATCTTTGGTGTAGAAACAAATCAACAAAAAGCTAATATCAAAGATCTCACAAAGACTATCATTGATTTAGGTAGAGTAACATCTTATACTTCTGCTGAAGTAGCTGATGCTGCTATCTCTCTAGCTCAAGCTGGTTTTAGTATTACTGAAATTAAGTCTAGTCTTAAAGCAGTTCTTGATCTTGCTCGTGGTACTGGCTATGCTCTTGGAGATACTGCTGATCTTTTAGCTAATACTGTTCGTACTTTTAATCTGCTTAAACCAGGTAATAGTGCCGCAGTCTTGGCTGAAAATATGGCTACTATTAACCACGTAGCATCTATGATGGTTAAAGCTACTCGATTAGGTACAATCGAGATCCAAGATCTTCGTGAATCAATGAAGTACGCAGGTGGTACTTCTGTTAATCTAGGTGCTAACCTATCTACAGTTCTTGGATTGCTAGTACAGATGTCAGAATCAGGACTTAAAGCAAGTCTTGCTGGTACATCTATGAACACTGCTTTTCTTAATCTAGCTAATAACCTAGAACAACTTCAAGGAAGATTACCTAAGTTTCAATTGTTTATGTCTACTCTTCAAGATGGAACTAAAGGAGTTGATTTTGGTCAAACATTAAAGAGCTTAATGGATGCTACCAAAGGTATGGATAGGATGGAAAAGACTAAACTCTTTGGAGATATCTTTAACATCAGAGGAGCACGTATGGTGTCTTCCGTCCAGGAAATGGAGCGAGTAGAGTTCTTCATCAAAGAGATAGCAGCAGCAGGTGAAGAAGGCGCCCTTGCCTCAGCTAAGATGGAATCAGGATTGGGTGGAGCTATTCGTAGATTAGTTGGTAATTTAGACTCACTTAATATCGCTATGGGATATACATTTAGAGATGGTGCTATAGCAATAGCTAACTTTGCTACAATAGGAGTAGCAGCACTAGAAAGACTAACAGCCTCACATAAAATTCTTGTAGGAGCATTAGTATTCAGCCCAGTAATTTTTATTGGTATTGCTGGTAGTGCTATGATTCTATCTGTAGCTTTAGCTAGACTAAGAACAATGCTCATAGGACTAGCTACTGCCTTTAATGCCCTCAAAAGATTCGGAGGATTCCTGGGTGGTAGTTTGATGTCTTTAGGAAATCCATTAGCTGCATTAAAAGCTAGTAGAATAGCTAAAGCAGCACAATATAAAGCTTTGCAAATGAAGGTAGCTAAGCAAGGTGCAGCAATTGAAGCTAAACTTCAAAAAGCATCTGCATCTAAAAATTCTGCCGCAGCTACTCAAAAGATATTTTCTACTAAAGCATATCAATCATTTCTTTCGAATACAATGAAACTTCGAGGAATGAAAGGTGCTGGAATAAATCCATTAGATGTAATGGATAAAACTTTGTCTAGATTTTTAGCTACTAGTAAAAATAGTCAAGCAATAATCAAAGGATTAATTGCTACATTATCTACAGTATTTAAAATGCCTATTGGATCTATGCGAGAATTCGGGCTTAGATTAAATAATATTAAGAATGGATTCAAAGCATTAATGGTATCAGGTAAAGCATTGCCTGGTATGCTAAAAAGAATAATGCTAACAATGAGTGCTAAAATACCAACTAAGTCTAGGTCTCTTGAAGGACTCAAAGGTTTATTTGGTGCAGCAAATCAAGTAAGAGGAGGATTAAGTACAGGGCACGTACCTAATATACTTGATACTAGAAAGCTAAGATCTTCACTGAGTTTACTTAAAGCAGGATCACTAGCTAAGTCAGCTTCAGGATTAGTAAGTCTTTCTATGGGATTTGTTAGATTAACAGCAACTATGGGAAGATTTGTTTTTAGCTGGAACTTTGTTGGTTTAGCTCTTAATGCTTTATTAATGTTTGGTCATAAAATTCCTTTTATTGCTAATACATTTAAAACAATAGGTGATGCATTTACTAATGCTTTTAGACAAATAGGTCGTATTGCCACATATGCTGCACCTGCTTTAGACTTATTTAGTCTAGCTTTTAAAGCATTTGTTAAAGGTGATACTGCTCTCGGTGTTACCGCTGTCAGTGCTGGTTTTCAAGGATTAGTTGCAATCATTCAAAATCAACTTAGTGCTGCTTGGAATGCTTTTGCTGCTAAAGTTGCTGGAATATGGGTAACATTCAAACAAATCGGTACAGTAATTTGGGCAACTATTGATGCATTAATGCAAGGTCTTATATCTATTGGGACAACATTAGCAGGACCACTAATGCAAGGACTGACAGATATGTTTTCTGGTAAGTCTAATTTTGCAGAAGGATTTAGTAAAGTAATGCTTAATATAGCATTAACTCTGAATTCTTTCGTAACAAATTTTAGCATTGTAGTAGTAAGATTCATAACTCAAGGCTTTGAATTTGTTAATAGATTCCAAAAAGCATTAGGAGAAGCAATCAGTTACATCCCAGGAACAGGTAATGCTGGAGCAGCCATTGTAGAACAAGCAGAAGTTAACTCTTATATGGATCAATTTAAAGAAAATCTTTCTGTAGGTAAACTCAAGGGTGAATCTATGAAAAGAGAAAGAGTTATAAAAAAAGCTTTTACAGAAGTAGCAGCTACACTTGCTGCACAAAGAACATCTAAAGCACAAGACTTAAATAAGAACTCACAAATGATTAGCAATGATATGGCTAATATGGCTGCTACATTAAATCGTCAATTACAAGCAAGGCAAATGATAAGAGATAGTGAAACGGCAAGACTAGCAGCTCTACAAAATAGAGATAAGTCAGCCCCAGGAGTACCGAATCCAGCGGTAGCTATGAAAACTTTTGAGTATAAACTTTCAGCTTTAGTAGGATCTATTCAAGCCGTATCTGGTAACAAACTACTAAAAGAATCTCCTAAAGAAATCGAACTAGCTCAAGAAACTAATGCTAAGTTAGATAAACTTATTAATGTAGTTCAAACTCAAGGTATGTAATCCGTGAATCGCGATCAAATTAACCAAGGTGTTTACATATTACTTCGTACTCTTTCTTCAGCTAAAAGAGACGAAGTAACTATGTTCAAATCAACATACAGAGAATTCTTTTCTATAGTTCAAGTACCTATGATAAAAGACTTTGGTGAACTTGTTTTGATTAATCGACATCAAGCATTAGATTTCTTAAAAAGAACTTACGACTTCTATACTAGAGAAGAACTTCATCAAACATTATCAGCAATAGCGGAGGAAATAAATGGCTCTAAAAATGATTGAGATTTATAGAGAATCTCGTAAGTTTGAAGTATCACGTAGAGCTGTATCTAAAGAATTTGTATTCTTAGTTGATGACGATGAATTCTTAGAATATGCAAATACTCAATCTGTTCCTGATGCAGATTTAGTATTAATACTTGATGATGATGTAATGCAACGTAAAGTTCTTCCATACTTTATTTCAATCATTCCCGTCAATTATCAATTCTTCTTAAATGAAGATGGTGATTATGTATTTCTCTATGCTGCCAACATAAGAGCAGAGCAAATTAACTGGAGACAATGGAAACTATTTGTTACATTCGACATACCAGAAGATAATGGTCAGTCCCAGGGAGGAGGAGGCGGAGAATCAGGGCCAGCTAATGGTGAAGCTAATTCACAAGAGTTTACTCAACTTACATTTAATTGTACAGCAGTATTTGAAAAACGTCAGATGGGATATCTACTTGAATCTCAAAGAAGAATAGGACTTCCTGGTACAGCAGCACTTACTCCTGGAAAGTATCAACCTATTGGAGAAACAGATGATGGTATTGAAGGTGCTGAACAACCAGTAAGATCATTTACTTTTGAAATTGTTCAATACATGTCTCCTCGTAAATTAACTTATGAATACAAGAGAAGAATCAGCAGATTAGTTACATCAATTAATCTTGATGATTTTTTTGGTAATGCTCCTGGGAGTGTTATGTGTGTAGGTGCTAATGCTACAGGACACTTATACCAAAATGTTCCTGTTAGTCTATCATTTGAAATAAGACCTAACTTTAGATGGTTACAATCAGGTCTTAGATCTATTGCTTCTTTACAAGATACTTATGTTACTGTTGATAATAAAAAGAAAGTATTAACATCAACTCAATACGATACTTATGTTGATTCGACTTTCCCTTCAACAGCAGTAGTTCATGCTAGTCATCCTGTAGTAGGAGTAAATACATTACCTCTACCTAACGGTGTTCATAGTGGCTGGGCAATCCTTGCTTATCGTTATGATAAAGAAGTTAAAAATACTGAAAAAGTAATTGTTCGTAGACCAAGTGATCGCTATATTTATATGCCAGAAGAAACAACCTTCATGAATTTCACCAACTTCTTACTGTAGGTTATTATGAGACCATACCCTGGAGCACCAAGAAAAGATTTCTTTAACAAGAAATTTTATGATGAACAGACTCGTGCACCTACTAATAGTATAAATGCACCTAGAGCAACAACAAACTCTAGTAATGTTATTATAGAAGCTATGCTTAATGATGACTCAGTAGCAGATACTATTGAACCTTATAGTCCTGTAGTTCTGGGTGTTGGTAATTTCATTACACCTTCTAGTGATAATCAACATTTGCAAATAGATACATTCAAATGTTATACTCACACAGAAGATAAACCTATCACCAAGTTCAACCCTACCTGGGGGATAGCACTAGACTTTATTACAAAGTCATCCCCAGGAAAGGTGCAACTAACAGGTGGATGTTGGTTAAAGACTACAGGTGAAGTTGTAATTCCTGGAGGTAATTCTTTTGACATCTTTAATAGTAAACTATGGAGATGTTATGGAGGTAAAGCCGATATAATTGGTGATACTCCCACGGCTCAATGGTCTTTTGTTTCTTTAACTAAATCAAGTATGACTTGGATAGGTAAAACACAATCAGCAGGTCTCAATCCAGGAACACCAGGAACTGTTGATATCTATGAATATCATAACGACGCTTATCGTTCAACAGGAATTACTAAAACATGTATAACTATTGTAACTCCTATTGTCGGAATCAAAGACATTGAAATAACAATCAAAGGCGGAATGCTTTTAGCTCTGGAGATTTGCTAATGGGAGGAAGAAATAACTGTTGTAAAATATGCTTACCACCACCAAATATTATACTTCCAGGAATGACTCCAGTAGGAGATTGGTATAATATAGGTTTAGATCTATGTTGTTGGGAAAGAGTTTATAACTACAACGATGCACAACCTTGGGTATTAATTTCTGACTATATTAGTTGGGATTACAGGTCCGAATCTACTTCTGTTGTTGAATATCTAGAATTTAGACAAGAACGACAAAAATGGTATAGACTTGCTTTAGATTATTATGGTAACCCTGAAGAATGTCCTGTGCTCCCCACAATCCCAGATTATGATTGTGGTACTTGGGTTCCAGCAGCAACCAGAACAATCGAAGCTCTGTCCTTTGCAAAAGAAAGATATCGTTACTGGACCAAACAAAAAAACATTGTAGTAAGATACGGCCACAAAGATATAGCTTGTGATGAAGAACCCGATACTAGAAAATTTATTGTACAAATACAACAAAACTTTTGGTGGTCTTATATCAGACACCAAAACTACAACTCTGCTCCTGGAGTTAACGAAGGTTGGCGATCTAGTTATATTTTAGAAACATGCTTTGATTGGATAACATCAGCACCTTCATCTTGGACACATGATTCATACCCAACAACAGAAGATACACCTTGGGTTCCTTCTTTAAGTTTAACAGCAGACGATGGTATTATTACAGAAAGCTTTGTTGTAAAAACAAAAGTATATGATGAAATGCCAGAATCTGACACATGGACCGTAAGTGATCCGCATACTTTAGAATGCTGGTCTTTTTGTTCTGGTTTTGAACAAATGATTAATCCAACAGATTGCATTCAAGAATACGTTCCTTCAGTTACTTATGATTGTACCCCTACTAATAATCAACATGACATAGCACCACCATTTACTCGCACACCATGTCCTTCAGGAGCATGTAATGCATCTTGCAGTTGTTATAGTTGTGTTTATTGTCCACCACCTGCATGCGAAGGATGTCCAATACCTAGTGGATCGATAACTAACTATCCAGCAGCAACTATTGATTGTAGTGCAAGAACATTTTTAATAGATATTTTGACTATTTCTTGTGAATATCCTTTAACTGCAATACCTAACGCAGGACTAGCAACATACAACCCATTATTTCTAAATTCTCGAAAATTTGAATACGATTGTGGGCCTGCCTGTGTAAACATTACTTGTACAACAGTATTGTCTGGGTGGTACTATCCTGTAACAGAGGGCGAAAGATGCTGGTACCTACCACCAGGAAACGGATGGACAGCAGAAACACAAGTATCGTTTGATTATGATATCTACTCTACATACCACACACCTGCTATATGTCAAAACTTTATAACTCTTAATGTTGACTATAACTTATGAAAGTTCATTGGGAAAGAAATAAACCAGTTCAAGTTTCTACATATGCTAAAACCTCAGAAACTATTAAAGTGCCTTCTGTTTGGTATATGATTCATAATTATTCTGTTAAACATGAAAAGAACTGGAACTCGTTTAATGCTCAAGTGTTCTTCTACCAACAATTTGTTCCTGCAATTCCTGGGCAAGGTTGTGGTTGTAGTAGTTTTTTTACAGATTATTGTCAGAACAATCCACCTAATTTTGAAGATCATATTTCTTTTAGAACATGGTGTAGAGTTCTTCACAATGCTGTAAACAACAAATTAAGTAATGAATACCCTGACAGATACTATCCTCAAGTATCTGAAGAAGAATACAATAACTTATGGAAGTCTATCGCACCCAGGAAATCGTCTCGGCTTGTTATAACAGTAGGTACAGGAACTCATAAAAATATACTCAAACATAGTAGAATATCATTTAAAGAATATGCTCGAAGACATGGTGCTGATTACATTGAATTAACCAATGAAGTACCAACAGCTCAACTTGTGTCATCTTTGGACTCTCCTAGTTCTCAGTATAATTATACTTGGCATCATAATAAAATTCGTGTGGGTGCTTTGGCTGCTCAATACGATCAAACATTATATTTGGATGCAGATTGTATAATTACATCTAAATGCCGTGATCTATTTCAATACCCTGGCATAGCTATAGTAGATGATTATCCAGTTCTTACTCGTAATAAAATTCTTGATTGGTTGCATCCTGAAATTAATACTGTAATGAAATCACAGCAATTACCTTTTCAAAGTTCCTGGGAAAGATGTCTTAATACAGGAGTTGTTGTTTGTACTCGTGAAAATAACCCTTGGGTAATGCCTACATATCCTTTACCTATGGTTCATTGTGCAGAACAATTTTGGGTAGACTACAATATAAAAGATTTTGTATCTCTACCTGATGTATGTAATTGGCAATGGTGGAGAGGATCAGATTTCTGGAGAGGACTACCCTCGGCTGAAATAATTCATTTTGCTAATTGTCCTCACCCTACTAGATTAGAACTCATACAATGGGCAGCAACAGAATATGGTCTCTAAACTAATCATTAGAACAACCCCCAGGACAGGAAGCAATCTCCTGTGTCATTCTCTTGCAACTCATCCTGATGTACGTTATGCTGGAGAATACTACAACAACGATATTTCTAGAATCTATCCTGAGTATCTTAATAATAGAATTTCAGGAAACTGGAATCTAACTAAAACACTTTATTTAGAACCAATCCCACCTAAACTCTTTTCATCTACTACTGTTCTCCCAAAATATTCTCCATCTGTATATTCAGAACCTATTCCTTACACACCCGTCACTGTATTCTTATACAGAGAAAACATATCTGAACAACATGCTTCTTATCTTAGAGCATGTCAAACAGGAGAATGGATTGCAGGATGCTTTAATACTCCTGAAATTCCCATAAAAAACTTTATAGAATTAGTACAACAAACCAATACTAAACTTATAAACATTTGTAGTTATCATATATCTTACGAAGAGCTTATATCTTACTGGGATGAAAGTATTACTAAAATATTGGACATGATGAAATGGAAACAACAGTCTCTAAGTCAAGCAACTCAACGTGTAAATATAAAGACATAGAAGAGCATTGCATAGTTGTATTACAACTAGCATCAGACTATTACTACCCAACCCCAGAAGAATGCAATACATGTCGTAAATGCAATCATACTAAAGAAGAAACCCAAAGAGCAGGATTCTTAGAAGAACATAAAGATGGTGGAGTTAATGACTTTACTATCTATCAGTCAAGTTTATTAGGTGTTACTCTTAGACCTGATCTTATAGGAAAAGGACCAGGAAGTATCTTAAAGAAAGTTATTTCCTGGTTTGTCGAAACTCCTCCTGGGTGCGAGTGTGAACATAGATCTAAGATTATGGATTTATGGGGTTATGAAGGATGTAGAACTAATGAAAAAACCATTAGATCTTGGTTACGTGAGAGTGCACGTATACATGCTAAATACGTTCCCGATGTTGTTATTACATCAATACTTAAAGGTATATTATGGTTTCCTACAAAGACGTAAATCACGAGTGTCCTTCAATAGTTCCTCAATTTACTTATCGATTATCTTCAGACAATATTCCCGAATACAATCACATTAAATCTGAAGAAATGTTTCCTCTCCCAATAGAATGGTGGAGATCTTCTTCTAGTGTTCGAGTAATTCCTTATACAGTTGCTACAGAATATCATCAAGGACATTACAACACAACATTTACTTGGGAATCTATTGAAAGAGTTCTTCGTATTATTGAGAAGTACAAAGCAGTTTCTTATAAACGAGTAACTCGTGGGGCTAGACTAACATTTCTCCAAAGCAATAAAGATCTAGGTAGAGGAGTAGCAGCAGTAGCAACTAAGTCTAAAGGTCTTATCAGAATCAACCCAACCTTTAACTTTGGAAGAAATTTAAGTTATTGTGATAGAATAATATTTCATGAGAACTTACACCTAACAGGATCAACTAAGCACACACCCCCAGGAGATCCCCGGCCTCTCATGCACATGTATGGTGGTAATCATGACTCTCTATTACCTATTGATGAAACCTACATTACAGTGTATCCTTGGATAGGATCAGAAAGATTTAGCACTACTCCAAATATACTATCAAACATTCAAGTAGATCCTTTAGCTCGACGAGAAAAGGTTGTATGTGGTATAGAATGGTCATGGAGAGATAAGTTAGTATACCCCTAGCATACTGCCAACTCGCTCAAACGTGCTGTCTAGGCAGCTTGACTCATTACCCGTATTTACTACTCGCGTGCGAATAGAGTCAATTTAGGAGCATCACGCGATGGATTAGACCCCTATTTGTACGGCGTTGGACCCCTGAGCTATCGACTAGGATTCTGTCAGCATATTAATCCGGCAAATCTTGGAAAGAGATGTATACAGTTCACGGATAACTATTCTGTTAGCATACTACCATTTTCACTTTGAACTATTTTCTACTTTTCTACAAAAACCTAGTTCTATAGGCTTGTCTTTTATATCGTTGGCGCAATAATGTATGTGTACCCGACACAACATTTTGCAAAGGATCGATATCATGGCAGCATACCACGAACTCACTACAATTCAAATCTCCAGTATTTTGGTTATTGAACTAGCCAATGATAATTATGAAATAGTAGGTGGTAACACATCTTTCTTTCTTGCTGGTAATGATCTAACAAACTACCTTAACAATCTTTCTCCTAGTGTTAAGGTAACCTATCAATTTCTTGAGGACTTTTCTTGAATGTGTTTATCATAAACTACTTCGTAGCTTTATGAAAACACTTCGGTCTTCCATAAAAAACCCAGAAATAGAGGTATACGTGAATGTGTACCTCTTTCTGAGGATCTTATTATTTCTGTACAAAAAACCCAGAAATATCTTTATACGTAGACGTAGGCAAAAAACCCAGAAATGTTTTCATACGTACAAAAAACCCAGAAATATTTTCATACGTACACACCTGGATGATGCTGCCTTCGTACGGACTTGGCTGCCAGCATCAGTTTTACTTCTATCAGTTTTACTTCTATCAGTTTTACTTAACTTAATCAGAATGAATTCTATTTTCGTCGGATTTGGCACGATAGTTGCTTCGCATACGTTCCGATTATCCTTCATGCAAACGAATGGCGGAAAAAGAAATTCCGAAAATTGTTCTTGCAGGCTGTTAAGTCAGACGATATTCTTGCGGGTATGTTGGTATGGCAAGAATGAAACGCGACGAAAAGGAAATGATGATGGTAAAAATTTGGGTACAATATGAATCCGTAGTGGCAGTATGCTGTCGGATGGATGGAATAAAGAAATGCGATGACGCAACATTCGATGGATATTGTTTTGAATGTACTTGTGAGTTCACAAATAAGGATATTCGATGGTTAAAGGAACATCATCCACAAACCATTATTAAGTCTGGAAACAATGCGGGTTGTTTTGTAGGAGAATTTTACTAATGAACGAAGTAAACTTTGAAGATCGCCCATGCGAATCCTTTCCAATAGAGATTCGCAACTATGCAGCGAATACACTTGTCGATGCTTTATTAGCGTCTTGTGAATCTCAAGAAGAACGAATTGAACTATCCGTTAATTTATTAGGATATGATCCACGATGCTAAATAACACCTACAGATACGTGGAATATCGCGATGACGGACATGAATTGTATCAATGTCTTGAGTGCTACGGATATCTTCCTGCAATTGGAAGCTATTGTATGCATTGTGGATGCAAGCATACAACGAAATTAGATTGTCGTTCACGTTCAATTTCAAGGTATGAATTCGAAAATCCACACATCGATTTTTATCGGCAATACAAATATCGTACACAATGGAAATCAGATTTTTATTCATACGGATATAATCGTGAAGATGTTATAAGATTATCTCAGAAAGAATACTTGAGAAATGAAAAAAGTTTAATTTGGAATTATGGGAATCAACGATATGAATACAAACCATGCTCGAAAGTGTTATCGATTGTGCAAACCAACAAAGAGAACTTCAAAAAGTATCTCGAAAGTGAAATCGACGAATACAATCCAATTGAGTGCATATGAAATTCAAGTGGCATATTGGGAAAATGAAAAGTATTTTTTTCCAGAATCCATGTGGAACGAACTCGAACCAAAGATGAGCGAACTAGAATCACATCAGCAAGAAATCGAATTATCCGTCAATTTGTTGGGGTATGATCCACGATGAAAACATTGAAACAATTGCATAGCGAAAGAGCTAAATTATTGCATAGTTGGTTACTCACAATAGAAAGACCAACGCGACTAGGCGACAAAACGGCGATTAGTAGATTTTTATCTACTAATTCAGCAAGTGTGAATTTGTTGGACAAATTGTTACCATATTATCTAGGAAAAAAATTACCTAAGCTAAAACAATTAGGTAGGCCAAAACAATAACAACCCTCAGGAATAGCTAGGGGAATACGCTAGCTATTTCTTTAGTGACAATCCTACACTTTCGTAGCGACTCACTTACACTTTTTCCATAAGGGAAAACACGATGAAGAATTTGATTAAGACTGTTTCGGAATTACAAATTGCATTAGCAAAACATTGCTCAGGTTTCGGAGAACATGCCGCAAAAGATGTTGCGGACGTACGATTCTCAAAACTGACTGCGGAAGATGTAGCATTACTGAATGATTTTAGTTTAAAGAATTCAGAATTTTACACTTTGGTCGATCCCACTATTGAGATATTTATAGCTCTAATGGGATTGGAAGAAAGTACAATCGACCAACCTTTTGTACAATTTAACGACAAAAGTTTTGTTGCTAGAAACAATGTATACAATCGCACGCGAACGGAATCCCGCATTGGTCCTGTCAAAACTCCAAAAACTTATAGCAATATGATGATGAGAGGACTATGGGCTCTAAATTGTCAAGATCCCTGGGTTGTAGATGTTTTTGGGCAAGCAGTCAGTTTGCAACATCGTTGTAAGGCCGCTATTTTGGCGTTGTTGGTAGGAGCTAAACTCCCTCCAATCGTGCTATGTCTAGGCGTGCCGAAACAGTTTAAAGATCTTGCTGACAAGGCTAAGTCTCGCTCCAAGATAGATGACAATTTCACTGACAAGACTTTGATGCCACAAGCACTTGTCAATTACGTTGAATTGACAGTAGGCGGGGAATTGACAGCCCCCAAGAATGTCGATAAGACTCGCAAGGATCTCATCAAACTACGTTCTACAGTGTGCGGAATGTTGGCTAACCGCATTAACGGAAAGGATGTAGGTACGACCGGCGAAAAACAAGATTTCGATGCTGAGAGTGCAATAGCAGAACTATTCGGTATAGTCGAACTTGAGTCAGTCGAGATTCCCACTCAGGAGGGAGCGCCGCCGATTGTAGTTGAGGGTGGGAATTTCTTGGCATTGGATTGGTTATGCTGTCGAGTGTATGAGGCCGGAAAATCAGGTGATGGTAAACAGGCTAAAAGCCACCTTGGATTGTTCGCGAATACGATTATCACTACTGCCCTAGCACTTGCTAGCAACGATGAAAAACGTATTGCGGCAATCGTCAACGATACTGTACAACGTATTGACGGAGAAACAATCGAAGAGCACTCCCAACGTGTGCTATCGGCACGTGAAGAGATTCTATCAGGTGGTTTGACAATCGACATTGCACTCGCTGACAAGGTATTGGAAGAACTCACAACGACGACGATTGAAACGAAAGGAAACGAAGTAGTTTCTTTTGGTGGGCCTCTTGGGGAAATATTGAAGAGTCTCTTCGAATTCAATAATTCAGCAAAGGCAAAAGTGACTGAGAAGAAACTAATCTATGCTGCGACATCGATACCTGCTATGTCCGCTATGGTCCAACTAGTGAAGGGGATCGAATCCGATACGCTCCAGGATGTTCAAACGAAGTACGCACAACGCGATGGCAAGTATTCTCCCGAGTATCGTGCTTTTGGTGGATTGGACGTAGGATACTTGGATCGAAAGGATAGGAAAAAGGCCGAATAGACTAGTCTGACAATCTCACCCCCCAGAAAACCCGGTCGAAAGATCGGGTTTTTTCGTTTTAAAAAACCCAGAAAAATCGCTATACGTAGCTACAAAAAACCCAGAAATATCGCAATACGTAAGCGCTTTCCACATTGAGCCCCACATTGCAATCAACAATCAATCAATCAACCAAGTGATTCATTGTTTGAACAATCAACCAAACCATTGATTGTTTGAACAATCAACCATTTCATTGAATATCATCGCTAGCCTAGTGCAAATAGCGTACCATATGTGGAAAACCACATGCTTAATAATTAGGCAACATGCAAATAGCATGCCAGAAAAATCTATCAAAATCCCTGGAAAAACAGTGCCTAAAAATTAGGCTTTCCAAAATGCGTCAAAATCGTTTTTTTGAATAGGGGTAGCCACTATATTACGATTCCCAACGAAGTGATTCCTAGTGCATTCTAGACGGCTTTAAATCGTACTAGCACACTAGTACACTACATCAATGGTACGATTTTGATGAAAATCGAGTTTTCTAGGCTTCCAAATAGGCTTCCAAATATTCATCAAAAAAGGCTTTGAAAATGACGATTTTGACTAGACTTTTCGTTGCCAATATGCGAAGATATTAGTGGGCAATTTCGCCCACTCGGAAAGTACGTTTTTCAAAGGGTTTAAACAATGTCACAATTCATCAAAATCACCAATGCAGGCACATGCCATGTTGAAGCCTTTACGTTGCTAGGCGTTTCCACAGCAAGGGGTGAAGCTTCCAAGATTGGTCAATTCGGGAGTGGGGCTAAAATGGGTATGCTAACGTGTTTACGTCATGGATTGAATCCTATCGTTGTAAGTGGCAACAATCGGATCGAATTCGGAACAGTCGATAAAACAATGGGCAACAAGCCTTACAAGCAAGTGGTTGCTATCGTGAATGGTGTCACTAGTGAACTAGGGTTTTCGTTGGAATTTGGGGCGTTGGATTGGACTAAAATCGATTATGCCATTCGAGAATTCGTTAGTAACGCAAAGGACCAAGGGGGATGTACAATCGATGTGGTAGATAGTATCGATGATACATCTGAAAATTCTACTTCGTTGTATGTCGAATACACTGACGATATCAAAGCATATCATGAAAACATTGGAAAGTATTTCTTAGACACTACCGATATCATTTCTCACAATTATCTTTCAACATTCAAAGTATACCGAAAAGGGGTACTGGTTTGCGAGAATGTTGAGCAACGAAGTCTATTCACATACAATATCGATAATCTCAAAGTGGATGAGTCTCGCAATGCAGAAATGTACCAAGTATTGTACATGGCAACATGGGCGTTAAAACATATGGATGACAATCAAGCGGATACACTCATCAAAGCCTTGGTAAATGGTATTGCATGCGTTGAAATGAATGAGTTCCAACCATGTTATTACAATACAACCTATACCAACGAAAAACTACTAGCAGCATTCGTTAGGAAATATGGTAATCTCAAAATCGTATCGCATGAACTAGCACAATTCGCATCAAATAAACAACAATGCATTATTGTATCGGCAAAGGCTTTTGAGATTCTAACTAATGCGGGAATCCAACAGGCCGATATTATGGGAAGTAGAAAGGGTGCGGAAAACGGTTTTGTAACAATTGCCACTAGTGCCGATTGCAAGCGAATTTTCAATCGCATATGGAAAAAGGTAGTAGCATTGGGTTTTCACAATGGCAAAGATAAACCATCACTAGCAATGTTTTCTAAGCCTATGTCGAATGGTAGTACGATTGGAGGATACTATGAAAACGGAACAGTGTATATCGATAGGAATCACGTAAACGCAAAGGTTATCCTTGAAGAGATCGGCCATTACGTTACGGATGCGGACGATTGTACTAGAGATTTTCAGGACTGGGCGTTTTCAATAGCCGGTGCATTGTTGTAAGCCTTTCCCACTACATGCCCTGCATTCACTAGGCCTAGTATTCACTAGGCCTTTTTCATTGCCATTTCTATAGGCTTAGCATCGCCCACAATGCATTCTATTGCCATTCTTGACATATAGGCCTAGTTCGATCCCTAATGCAGCATAGGCCATTCTATGCGTTTCTAGCAAGGGAAGATAAAACACCATTATAGGCCGTTAGTGGAGGGGATTCTGCCCTTAGCCCAGATGCACAACGATTGCAAAAGCATAAGGTTCTTGGTGGGTTTTTTGCGGTTGCCA
>Ga0315904_10004841_pt1 | contig 18929 bp, 16 predicted proteins | sample LakEriMetagenome_6_FD_203529 | JGI IMG/M metagenome (GOLD analysis project Ga0315904, IMG submission 203529) | Freshwater fungal communities from buoy surface, Lake Erie, Ohio, United States - Buoy 12 MA120 | ecosystem: Environmental > Aquatic > Freshwater > Lake | place: USA: Lake Erie, Ohio...
CGAACCCGAAACAAACACAGCTCCACCCACACATGGAGGAAGACCTTCGGCCGTGAAGTGTGGAAACGAAACAACTTCAGCGAGGCCTCACTCATCAAGTTGTCCCTCCTGTTCAACCATTCCTCCACTGCGGTCACCCGCATCTATTTGGACATCAACCGTGAAGAGGTCGGCAACCTCTATGAAATCGATGACATATTCGTTCATTGATGAGGTCAGTCCTTGAGGCAACGGACGGAAAAGCCGTAACCTCCTTCGCCAATGAAACGACCCACATTCGAAGAGTCAGAATTCAAGATACGGACCCATGCACCAGCCCCTGCCATAGGAAAACTCCATAAGTGAACGTCAAAACCGATATTGCCAAATGTGCCATCACTCATGTGGCGGAAGCCTGACGGTAGAGCATTAAACATAGCTGAGTTTGTTCCATTCCAAGGGGGCGAGTCGGTTGTGGCGGATTTCATTTGCAATCCCTGATCGGTTCCGCGCCATCCTATTCCGTTCGCTTGTGCGGACGTCATACCTAAGGACATTTCGAGCATCATCCACTCCTCATCCGACGGTACATGAAATCCTGAAGGGCATACTCCACGAGCATCGTCAACGGCATGCCAATTGTACAAACGGCCGTATATCAAGAGGTTCGCAGGGTCGTTGTTATATACCGCCTGGGCTCCAGAAACCGTCGATGCCCACTCGCCGTCGTTCAAGTTCCCTGGAATCTCATCCCCATTCCGGAAGTTATCTGACCTAAGATTCTCCTTGAACCAGCACTGATCTCCAATCGCAACAAGGTCATAGGTGTGCCCGTCAAATGTTACTGTCGAGGCACCTCCACATTGAGCAGGACCGGGCATCACGCACGACCCATCGTCCTCCGTCGCAGAAGGATTAAAATTCGTGGCATTGCTGTCAGTACAACCGCTGACTTCATTTTCAGCACAAACCCCATCGTTGTCAGGGTCCAAACAAACCACTCCCTCATCCCGAAGACAACGAACGGAGAAGCCATCATGTTGGTCATTCCCCCCCAAGTAGATTCCACCAATCCCAGTTGCCAATCCAAGCCGCCAACCATAAGCCACACCACTACCCGTAAATCCCTCGAAAGTTGTGGCCCATAACCCAGTATGTTGGCCCTCCCCGCTGAACCCACCATCCACACTATTCCTATAACCTCCTGGTAATGCAGAGAAAGCGCTCGAATTCGTCCCGTCCCAAGCGGGCCAATCGGTCGGTGAAGATTTCATGAACTCTCCTTGATTAGTTCCACGAAATCCACCCTGAAACACCTGACTTGGTTCGATGCCAAGTGAAATCTGTAACTCCGCCCAATCAGAAACACTTGGTGCGTGAAAGCCAACTGGGCAGAGACCCCGAGCATCATTAACAGCGTGCCAATTGTAAAGTCTCCCGAAAGATTCAAGGTTCGATGTGTCATTGTTGCTTCCATCGTAGACAGTGGAATTGCCTTCACCATAAACTGCCTGTGCCCCTTTCGCAGTCGAAGTCCACTGGCTCCCATCTAGGTTTCCTGGAATCGAATCCCCGTTGCGGTAATTGTCACTCCGCAAATTCTCTTTAAACCAACACTGTGTGCCAATGCCAACGAGATTGTAGGTGTGCCCGTCAAAAGTGACTGTGGATTGTCCTCCACATTGAATAGGACCGGGCATCACACACGACCCATCTTCCTCCGTTGCAGAGGGATTGAAATTCGTGGCATTGTTGTCTGTACAACCGCTGACTTCATTCTCTGCACAAACCCCATCGTTGTCAGGGTCCAAACATGAACCGTTCGCTCCCAAAAGGCACCTTACAGATATACCATGAGACTTGTCACCACTTCCTCTAAATACATCGTTTTTGTTTCCGGCAAAATTCCGGCTAAATGCAAATTCGAAATCCGCCGAACTTGACCAATAATTGCCTGCACTTCCCATAGCATAGAACGATCCACTTATTGAAGAGTCACGGTGTCCTCCAGCGATGGCAGAAAATCCGCTGGAGTTGTTACCGTTCCAAGCCGGAGTATCTGATGGAGACGATTTCAATTGCGAACCTTGATTCGTTCCTCGCCATCCTGTTCCGTTTACCTGAGTAGAAGTCATACCTAAGGCCATTTCAAGGGACATCCACTCCTCATCCGATGGGACCTGCCACCCTGTTGGACAAAGCCCCCTTGCGTCGTTCACTGCATACCAATTGTACAAGCGGCCATACGTTGAGAGGTTCGCTACTTCGTCGCCGCTTCCCGAATACACGGTGGAAGTTCCTTCTCCATAGACCGCTTGGGCCCCGGCACTCGTCGACGTCCATTGGCTGTCACTCAAATTCCCCGGAATCACGTCCCCGTTGCGGTAGTTGTCCGACCGCAAGTTCTCCTTGAACCAACACTGATTACCGATACCCACCAGGTTATAGGTGTGCCCGTCAAAAGTGACTGTGGATTGTCCTCCACATTGGGCAGGGCCGTAAGTACAAGTCCCATCATCCGTATTCGCTGAAGCGGAGAAGTTCGAGGCCAAGTTGTCGGTGCAACCATAGACGGGACAAACAAGAGAATCTCCGACCAACACCGTCGGACCGGGACCGTTGCACACCCCACAGGCATCTAACACTCCGACACAATCGTCTTGGCTGTCGAAGATGCCATCGTTGTCCGCATCGGTTTCTTCGAAAACACTCAAGAGTGCGAGTAGGTCATTCACCCCGATGGTGTTGTCTCCATCCGCATCGGGGTTCCAATCGGAGGCATATTGGGCGGAGGCGGTGATCCCGATTAGGGAAAAGAGCACAACGGAGAGAAGAGAACGAAGCATCAGGATCGGTTTGGTTTACCGAAAGTAAATCAAAATCAACAGAGAAAAGTGTTCAAATACATTGGAGGACTTTGCGTAACCCACTTCCCCTCAATTGAGGTTTTCCGCTCCCCTCTACCGACAAAATGTTCTGCAAATGTTCTGCAGATGTTCTACATGTGGGGTTTTGGGTTGCTCCCTTGCCCTTCCCTTCAAGACACAACTCTCTCACTAAGAAAGAGTTGCAGCCTCGCCGGGAATCGAACCCGGATCAAGCGTTTAGGAAACGCCTATTCTATCCGTTGAACTACGAGGCCGTGCCGGGGCATCGCGTGCCCGACCGTGTGCGCCCAGCAGGGCTTGAACCTGCGACCGATGGATTATGAGTCCACTGCTCTAACCGACTGAGCTATGGGCGCGAGGAGCGCGAAGGTACGGACGAGCGGCGTTTCCCGCCGCTGCTTCCCGGCGGCAGTCCGGGCACCCCTTCCGGCAGGTCGAACTCGAGCTGCCGCCGGGCCAAATCCGCCGCCACCACCCGCACCACCAGCCGGTCGCCCATCCCCACGAGCGCCCCACTCCGCAGGCCGTTGAACGCCAGCAACTCATCGTTGAAGACCCAATGGTCCTCCGGCAACGCGTCCTTCGGGATGAAGCCCTCGCACTTGTTCTCTTCCACCTCGATGAACAGCCCCTTCGGCACGGCACCGCTGACGATCCCGTGGAAGGTCTCGCCGAGGCGGGTGCTGAGGTATTCTACCTGCTTGTACCGAATGCTCGCGCGTTCCGCTTCGGCGGCGCGCTTTTCCATGATGCTCGAATGGGCACAGGAGCTCTCGAGCGGACCGGGTTCCGCCGAAGGCCGACCGTCGAGCAGGTCTTGGAGCAGCCGGTGCACGAGCACGTCAGGGTAGCGGCGAATGGGGCTCGTGAAATGGGTGTAGAAGGCAAAGGCAAGGCCGTAGTGGCCGATGTTCCGCGTGCTGTACTCGGCCTTTGCCATGGAGCGGATGGCCATCGTCTTGATGACGTTTTCCGAGGCACTCCCGGCCGCCGCTTGGAGCAGGGTGCGCAGGGCCTGCTCGGCATTCGCCACCGTCGGCTTTTCCATCTCGAGGCCGAAGCGCGCCACGAACAGGCGGAGGGCCTGCAGCTTCTCCGCGTCCGGCCGGTCGTGGATGCGGTACACCGCCGTCCGGGTCGCGGCGGCGGGCACGTGTGCGCGGTCTGCTGCGGGGCGGGCGAGGGCAAGGGCCACGCGCACGTTCGCCAGCAGCATGAAGTCCTCGATGAGCTTGTTCGCCTCGCGCATCTTCTTGATCGTCACGCGCAACGGCTTGCCCTCGGGGTCCAACTCGAACTTGACTTCCTCGGTGTTGAAGTCGATGCCGCCGGCCGCGAACCGGCGTTCGCGCAGGCGGCATGCCAAACGGTGCAGCACGCCGATTTCCTCCGCGAAATCCCCCACCCCCGTCTCGATGCGCTCCTGCGCCTCGTCGTACGTGAAGCGCCGGTCGCTGTGGATGACGGTGCGGCCGAACCACTCGGACGTGACCTGGGCCTCGGCGTCCAGGGCAAACACCGCGCTGAAGGACAGCCGGTCCTCGTGCGGACGGAGCGAACACAGGTCGTTCGAGAGGACCTCGGGCAACATCGGCACCGTGCGGTCCACGAGGTACACGGACGTCGCCCGGCGGCGCGCTTCGTCGTCGACGATGCCGCCCGGCACGACGTAATGGGTCACGTCTGCGATGTGCACGCCCACCTCCCAGCCGCCGTCGGGCAAGGGCCGCAGCGACAGCGCGTCGTCGAAATCCTTGGCGTCGGTGGGGTCGATGGTCAGCGTGGTCACCTCGCGGAAGTCGCGGCGGCGCGCGATCTCACTGACGTCGATGGTGCGCGGGATGGTCTCGGCGGCGGCGGTCACGGCGGAGGGCATGGTGTAAGGGAGGCCAAACTCCGCCAGGATGGCGTGCATTTCGACTTCGTGTTCACCGGCGGTGCCCAGGATTTCACGGACGTGGGCGACGGGAGCGTCGTCCGGGTCGGTGGGATCGGCCCATTCGACCAGGTCCACGATCACCTTTTGGCCGCCGCGGGCCCCGTTGAGGTGGCGGGCTGGCACGAAAAAGTCGGTGTGGATGCGGGTGTCAGACGGATGCGCGAATGCATAATCGCGGACGGCTTCGAGCGTGCACACGTACCCATCGCGGAGGCGCTCGACCACGCGCGCGACTTCCGGAACGTGCCGCCCGCGCACGCGCGACCACCGCACCTCGACCTTGTCGCCCCAAAACGCCTCGCCGGTCCGCCCCTTCGGGATGCGGATTTCCGTGCCGTCCGGCATCGCGACGAAGCCGAGGCCGTGGCGCGTGATTTGGATCGGGCCGATGGGATCCAGGCCCCTGCGGTCGCCCTGCCCCTCCTCCCGTGCCGGCATGCGCTTGACCAAATACCGACCGCGATCGCCCACTTTCAGCTCACCGGCCGCCACGAGCCGCTCGAGCGTCGCCTCTACAGCCCGGCGCTCCGGCCCCTTCGCCACCCCCAGTGCCGCCGCTACCTGCCGCAAATTCAGCGGCTTATTCGGCGCACGGCGAAACACCGATAACACCGCCTGCTCGTCCGTTCCCTTCATCCTTACAAAGATGCCGAACTTCGGGCCATGAAATCCGCTCCCGCCTTCGATCGTTTTGTGGCCGAAACGGGTCCGGATTACGTGCTCCTCGACTCGGGCCTCGGGGCGCGGCTGGAGCGGATCGGCGGGGTGGTGTTGCAGCGGCCGGACCCTTCGGCGGTTTGGCCGCGGCGCGCTGACGCGAAGGACTGGGCCACCGCCCAAGGCACCTTCACGGCCTCCGGCCTGACCCGCGGGGATTGGCGCTTCACCCGCCCGCTCCCCCCCGCCTGGTCCTTCCGCTTCCCGACCCCCTCCCTTCCTGCTGGGGAACTGCGCTTCACCCTCGAACCGACGGGCTTCAAGCACATCGGCATCTTCCCCGAACAAGCGGCGAACTGGGCCTACCTCCTCGACCACCTCGGTCCGGGCGCTTCGCTCCTGAACCTCTTCGGCTACACCGGCGCGGCGTCGGTGGCCGCGCGCGCCGCCGGCGCCGACGTCACCCACGTCGACGCGGTCCGCCAAGTCGTCGACTGGGCCCGCCGCAACCTCGAGGCGAACGGCCTCGCCGGCGTGCGCTGGGTCGTCGACGACGCCCTGCACTTCGCCCGCGGCGAAGTGCGGCGCGGCCACCGGTACGACGTCATCCTCCTCGACCCCCCCACGTGGGGCATAGGCCCGAAAGGCACGAAGTGGAAACTCGAGGACCACCTCGAACTCCTGCTCACCGCCGTCCTCGACCTCCTCGCTCCCGGCGGCCACCTCATCCTCAACACCTACAGCGGCCTCTCCCCGACCGCACTTACCACGTGGCTCTCCCGCATCGCCGGTCCTGGTTCCCCGTTTGAGTGGTCCGCGGGCGAGCTGTGCATTCAGGGCCGGGACGGTCACCTCCTTCCGACCGGTTCCCTCCTCCGCGGGCAGAACGGGCTCCAGCGCGTGGGTCCTGCTTCGGCCACGTGAAGCCCCCAACCGGACCCCGCGGTTTCTGCTGGGCCTGCACACGCCTATTTTTGCCCAGAAAATTCCATCGAGGATGTTAGGATTGCGGTTAGCGACGGACGAGCGGTGGGTGCGGCTAGCGGAGACGAATTTGCATGCGCTGTTGTCGGACCATGCGTGGTGCGAGCAGAAGGCGGCGCTGCATGCGATGGCCACCGTGACGCGGTACCCGCATTTGACCGATTTGGTCGCGGAACTCACCCGCATTGCCCAAGAGGAACTGGAGCACTTCGGCATGGTGCAGGAGCGTCTGCGCGAACGGGGCTGGGCGCTGCTGCCGGAAGAAAAGGACGATTATGTGGGGGATTTGGCCCGGTTCATTCGCCGAGGCGGCAATGTGCACCAACAACTCGTCGACCGGCTCCTGTTCGCGGCCATGATCGAGGCGCGGTCCTGCGAGCGCTTTCGGATGCTTTCAGAACGCGTCGAGGACGCTGGATTGCGCACGTTCTACCGCGACCTGATGGTCAGCGAAGCGCACCACTACACGACCTTTCTCGGCTTTGCGCGGGCCCACGCCCCGGCGGGCGAAGATGTGGAGGCGCGTTGGCAGGCCTTCCTCGACCACGAAGCCGGCCTCATGGCAGGCTACGGCAAGCGCGAGACGATGCACGGCTGAGCCGAACGCTGCCTCACCTTTCTTATCGGTCCTTTACCGCTCCGCCATCGCCGCCTCGATCGCGTCGGCATCCACCGGGATGTCGGCCATGAGGTCCACGAACCCGGTCTCGGTAATGAGGATGTTGTTCTCGAGTCGAATGCCCAGGCATTCCTCGCGGATGTAGATGCCCGGTTCGACCGTGAAGACCATGCCGGCTTCGATCGGAAGGTGCCAGTGGCCCACGTCGTGTACGTCCAGACCGAGGAAATGGGAGGTGCCGTGCATGAAGTACTTTTTGTAGGCGGGCCAATGCGCAGGTGCCGCGGCCACTTCAGCCGGGGTGATGAGACCGAGGTCCACGAGCTCCTTCGTCATGAGTTCGCCGACCTGGAGGTGGTAGTCGGCGAGCAGCACGCCCGGGCGCAGCAGGGGCATGGCGCCGCGCATCACGCGGAGGACCGCGTCGTAGACCGCGCGTTGCCGCGCGGTGAAGCGCCCGCTGACCGGCACGCAGCGCGTCATGTCGCTGGCGTAGCCGCCGTATTCTGCGCCGACGTCGATGAGGACCACGTCGCCGTCGCGGCATTCGAGGGCGTTTTCGATGTAGTGCAGGACGCAGGCGTTCGGGCCACTGCCGACGATGGGGGTGTAGGCGAAGCCGCGCGAACCCCGGCGGATGAACTCGTGCAAGAACTCCGCCTCGATCTCGTATTCGAGGACGCCGGGGCGGACGAAGCGCAGGACGCGTTCGAAGCCAGCCCGGGTGATGTCGGCGGCGCGGCGCATTTGGTCCACCTCTTCCTGCGACTTGCGGGCGCGCTGGGCGAAGAGGATCGGGGCCGAGCGCTCGATGCGGTGGTTCGGGTACTTCGCCCGCAGCGCAGCGTTCTCGCGGGCCGTCCGGGTCTCGACCACGACGCGGGCCCGGGCGTGCGGGTTGTCGTTGAGGTACAGCGCGTCGGCCTCGGCCATCAGGCGGTGCAAGGTCCGTTCAAAGGCGGTGGTCCACTGGATTTGGCCGATGCCTGTGCGGGCGCGGGCCTCCTCGCGCGTCCATTTGGCCCCCTCCCAAACCGCCAGTTCCTCGCTGGTTTCCAGCGTGAACAGGATTTCGCGGTCGAGCGGATTCGACGCATCTGGGAACAAGAGCAGCACCGTCTCCTCCTGATCGCTGCCGGTGAGCCAAAGCATGTCCGGCGCCTGCCGGAACGGCATCGTCCCGTCCGCCCCCGTCGGATAGAGGTCGTTCGCAAAGAAAACCGCGATGGACCGCGGAGCCATGGCCTCGGCGAAGGCACGGCGGTTCCGGACGTACAGGTCGGCGGGCAGGTGCTGGTAGCGCATGCCCCGAAGATACCGCGGTCCTTATCTTCGAACCATGTCCGACGCCATTTCCACCTCCGCAGCCCCGCTCCCGGTAGGCGCCTACCCGCACGCACGGCGTGTCGGTGATTTGCTGTTTCTCAGCGGCGTAGGGCCGCGCATCGCCGGCAGCGGCAGCGGGGATTCTGCCGTTCCGGGACTGGTGCGTGACGCGAACGGGAACTTCACCACCTTCGACTTCGAGGCCCAGGTCCACAGCGTCTTCGCGAACGTCCGCGCCGTGCTCGAAGCCAGCGGATTCACATGGGAAGAACTCGTGGACGTCACGGTGTTTCTGACCGACATGCAGCGGGACTTTGCGGCGTTCAACCGGCTCTATGCGGAGTATTTTACCACCGCTTCGCCGTGCCGCACGACTGTAGCCATCAACGCCCTGCCCACCCCCATCGCCATCGAGCTGAAGTGCATCGCGGCGAAAGGCGCGGGAAGTCCGGCACGGTGATTGCGTAGCGGAAGACATGGTCCGTACCCTGTCACTCTTCGCGGTCATGGCCGCCTTGCCTGCGCCGCAGCCGGTGGCGCCGCCGCAGATTCCGCCTACGGTGCTGAAGAAGGAGCTGGCGCCGGGGGTTTGGCCCGCCCCGCCTGCGGGCGGGCTGACGGCCTTCCGCCCGGGCGAAAAGCTCACGTACCGACTGCATTACGGCTTCATCGACGCCGCATATGGGGAACTGACGGTGCGCGATGCCGGGCCCGTGAACGGCCGGTCGACGTGGGAGATGGTCGCGCGCGGCTGGACCCACCGCAGTTTCAATTGGTTCTTCAAGGTCGAGGACACCTACCGCTCGCGCATCGACGTGGCGACCCTGCATCCCGTTCAGTTCGTGCGGGATGTGTCCGAAGGTGGCTACGAAATCCACCAGGACTACCGCTTCGATTGGCCGCGGCGCTTCGTCGAAACCGAAGAACACCGCCGCCGCCCGCCGACGGGCGAGGGCTTCCGCGTCCCCGAGGGCACGCACGACATGGTCAGCGCGTTCGCGGCGGCGCGGAATTGGGACCTGTCGAAGGTGCGCAAGGGCGATGTATTGACGATCCACACGCTGATTGACGGCGAGTTGTTTCCGCTCCGGATGCGGTTCGGGGGGCGCAAGACCGTCGAGGTGGATGCGGGGACGTGGGACTGCCTCGTGTTCCATCCAGTGATCCAAACGGGGCGGATTTGGTCCGACGAAGGCGATTTAACGGTGTATGTGAGCAACGACCGCAACCGGATTCCCGTGCTGGCCGAGAGCGACATCCTCGTGGGGAGCGTGCGGATGGAGCTGACCGGCGCGCACGGGCTGCGAAATCCTGTTGCACGTCGGTGAATCCGCGGGCAGGTTTTCCGAACTTGCCCGGCCATGCCTCAGGAATTTTCCGATGACATCCTGCAGAAGCTCGCGCTCCTGCAGGCCAAATTCGCCGCCTCCGGCCAAGACCTCGGCGCCTACCTCGAAGGCCTCCTCCACGCCGATTACCTGACCTACTGGGACTACATCCAGCTCGATACGCTGCTCAGCCTGCAACGTCCCCTCACGAAGTTCCCGGACGAGCAGATCTTCATCCTCTATCACCAGGTCACCGAGCTGTATTTCAAGCTGGTGCTCAACGAGTTGGACCAACTCGACGGCACACCCTCAGCGGCGGATCTCCTGAAGCGGGTGGGCCGCATCAACCGCTATTTCAGCGCGTTGACGGACAGCTTCGGGGTGATGGTCGACGGCATGGACCCGGACCAGTTCCTCAAGTTCCGGATGGCGCTGCTGCCGGCCTCTGGTTTCCAAAGCGCGCAATACCGCAAAATCGAAATCCGGTGCACCACCTTCGACCGGCTGCTCCACGCCGACTTCCGCGCGGCGCACGCGGAGCACGTGCGGTCGGACCTGCCGGAACTGTTCGAAAAAATCTACTGGAAGTCCGGGGCCGTGGAGCTTTCCACGGGTGATAAAACACTCACCCTGAAGCAGTTCGAGGCGAAGTACGGAGAAGAACTGCTGGCCTGGGCGGGCCATTGCATGGACCACAACCTCCGCGCAGCGTGGCGGGCGCTTCCCGAAGCCGAGCGGACGGAGCCGCTCCGGGAGGCCTTCCGCACCCTCGATGCGTTCGTGAACGTGCATTGGCCCCTGGCGCACTACAGGTCTGCCGTGCGCTACCTCCAAAAAGACCCCGCCGACATCGCCGCCACCGGTGGAACGAATTGGCAGAAGTACCTTCCGCCCCGGTTCCAGCAGCGCGTGTTCTTTCCCGAGCTTTGGACCCCGCAAGAATTGGAGGAATGGGGAAAATCGTGGGTCAAACGCGAAGTATTCGGGCTGGAATGAACCGTTCACCGCGGGCTGCATGGCTGCTCTGGGGGGCCTTCGTGGTGCTTGCCGTGGCGTGCACGAACGAGGAGCGGACGGTGTACGTGGACGAATGCGCGGGACTTCCGACGATTCGGTTCGGGCTTGATTTCGCAGAGTTTGAGGTGGATTCAGGCGCGGTGACGCCGGGGACGACGCTGTCGGAGTTGCTGGATCCGCTGGGGATCGGGCCGGGCCTCGTGGCCGAACTGACGGACCCCGCCCGCGGCAACTTCGATGCGCGCCGGATGCAAGAGGGCTCGCCGTGGTGGGTCCTGTACGAGCGCGACGGCCAGCGGACGCCGGCATGGTTCATCTTCCAAGACGACCGCCGGGCGGTTTCGGTGTTTCGGTTGTGCGACAGCGTTTGGGTGCGGCGGGAAGAGCTGCCGGTCGACACGGTCCTCAACCGGGCACGCGGCATCGTGGATGAAAACCTCTACACGGACATCGAGCAAGCCGGCGCACCGAGCGCCCTTGCCGTGATGCTCGCGAACGTCTACGCCTACACCATCGACTTCACCCGGCTGCAGGAAGGCGACCAATTCGACGTCCTGTACGAGCGGGAATACGTGAACGGCGAACCCGTGGGCAATCCCCGCATCCTCGCCTGCCACTTCATCCACAAAGGCAAGGACCGCCCGGCCTATGTGTTCGAAGGCAGCTCCGGACGCGGCTACTACGACGGCGACGGAAACTCCATGAAGCGGGCCTTCCTCAAGTCGCCCGTGGAGTTCAGCCGCATCTCCAGCCGCTTCAACAAGAAGCGCTTCCACCCGGTGCTGCACCGCGTCAAGGCCCACCTCGGCACGGACTACTCCGCGCCACACGGCACGCCCATCCTCGCGGTAGGTGACGGGGTCGTTACGCATTCCGCCTACACGTCGGGCAACGGCAACTACGTGAAAATCCGGCACAACGGCACCTACGAGACCCAGTACCTGCACATGAGCCGCCAGGCAGTGCGCAAAGGCGAACGCGTCACCCAAGGCCAAGTCATCGGCTATGTCGGCTCCACGGGGCTGTCCACGGGTCCGCACGTCTGTTTCCGGTTCTGGAAAAACGGCGTGCAGGTGGACCATTTGGCCGAGGACATCCCCTCCGCAGGCCCGGTGGCTGCGGCCGACCGTGCCTCATTCGAGGCATTCCGCGACCGGTGCGCGCGGCTGCTCGGCCCCACCGGTGAAGAAGACTGTGCAACTTCTGAGTGACTTCGCGCGTCCTACCTCGGCAAACGAACCGGTCGGGGTCGGATAACCTGCAAGAACCTTCCTTTCTCCCCGGCTGGAACCGACTGCCCGCCCTCCGGTGCTGTGCGCCGGGGGGCGCGTCGTTTCAGGGGGTTGCGCGCGCCTGCAACGCGACGCCGTAGAGCTTCATCGCCCGGACCATGGCCTCGAGTCCGTTCGCTCGGGTCGGGCTCAAATGCGCCTGCAGCCCGATGCGTTCGAGGAACCACAGGTCCGCTCCGGCCACCGCTGCGGGCGGCAAGCCGTCGAGCACCTGCAGCAACATGGCGACAATCCCCCGCGTGATCAGCGCATCGGCGTCCGCACGGAACCGCACCTTGCCGTCCGCATCGAGCGCGGCATGTAGCCAAACCCGCGACTGACACCCCCGGATCAGCGCCTCCTCTACCTTGTCCGCCTCGGCGAGCGCCGGCAACTCCTTTCCCAGCTCAATCAGGTGCTCGTAGCGGTCTGACCAGTCGTCAAAAAATCCGAATCCTTCCGCGACAGCGGTTTGGCGGGCGTCGAGTTCGCTGGTCATGGGGCAAAGGTAGGGGCTGCTTGCCGGCGCGTTCCCGCTGTCATCCCAGCACGCGCGCGGCCCGCTGCACTCCGTCGATGAGCGCGTCCACCTCTTCCTCCGTCGTGTAAACGCCCCAGCTCGCCCGCACCGTCCCCGGCAGGCCCCAGCCATCCATCAGCGGCTGCGCGCAGTGGTGGCCCGTCCGGACGGCGATGCCGCGTGCGTCGAGCAGGGTACCGACGTCGTACGGGTGGTGCGCGCCGAGGTTGAAGCTCACCACGCCGATGCGGTGGGCGGCCGTGCCGATGAGGCGGACGCCGTCGATGGCCGAGAGGCCCGTTGTCGCGCGTTCGAGGAGCCGCTGCTCGTGGGCAGCCACAGCTGCCGGCCCGAGCCCGGCGAAGAAGTCCAACGCTGCGGCGAGGCCGATGGCGCCGGAGATGTGCGGGGTGCCGGCCTCGAAGCGGAAGGGCGGCGGGGCGTAGGTGGTGCCCCTCTCCAGGTCGACTTTGTCGATCATGTCGCCGCCTCCGCGCCAGGGTTGCAGGTCTGCGAGTACTTCAGCACGACCGTACAGGACCCCGATGCCGGTGGGGCCGTACACTTTGTGGGCGGAAAAGACGACAAAGTCCGCGCCCCATTCCGTGACATGGACACCGCCGTGGGCGATGGCTTGGCACGCGTCGACGAGCACACACGCCCCTGCTGCACGGGCGGCCCGCGTCCAACCCACCACATCGTTCACGGTCCCCAACACATTCGAAACCGCTGTGAATGCAACGAGTTTCGGATGCAATTTCAGTTTCTCCTGAAAATCTTCTCCGTCCAACTCCCCCGATTCCGTGATGCCGACCACGGCAAGGCGGGCACCGGTGCGCTCCGCGAGCAGCTGCCACGGAACGAGGTTCGCATGGTGCTCCATCCGCGTCACCAGCACGACATCCCCCGGTCCTACGTGGGCGTTGCCCCATGCCTGCGCCACGAGGTTGATGCCATCCGTCGCACCCGACGTGAACACCACCTCGTCCGTCCGGGCAGCGCCGATGTGCCGCCGCACGGTTTCGCGGGCAGCTTCAAAGGCATCCGTCGCTCGCTGCGACAGGGTGTGCACGCCGCGGTGCACGTTCGCGTAATCCGTTTCGAGGAAGGCGCGCTCAGCATCGAGTACCGGGCGGGCTTTCAGCGCGGAGGCCGCGGTGTCGAGGTACACGAGCGGTCGGCCGTGCACGGTGCCGGAAAGGGCAGGAAACTGGGCGCGGACTTCAGCGTTCATGGGCTGGGGGATAGGGAGTCCGCAAGCGGACCCAAACTTCAACATTTCCATCGCCCCCGACGACCGGAGACTCCATCTGTGCAACCCCCTCCCATCCAGCGGCCTGCGCAGCCGATTCCACCCGCCGCACTGCGGCCTCCCGCAACCGCGCATCGCGGACGATGCCGTTGCGTCCTAACCCCTGAGGGCCCACCTCAAACTGCGGTTTCACCAGCACCCACACCTCGGACCCCGCCTCGAGCAACCGTCCTACCGCCGGCAGCACGTGGGTGGCGCTCACAAACGAAACGTCCACCACGGCGGCATCCGGTCGCTCGCCGCACGCGGCACGCACCTCCTCTTCGCCCAAGTCCAGCACATTCGTCTGCTCGCGGCACACCACGCGCGGATCTTCCCGCAGTACCTCAGCCAACTGCTCCCGACCTGTGTCTACTGCGAAGACCCGTGCCGCTCCACGCTCCAGGACCACCTGCGTAAACCCGCCCGTCGAAGCCCCGACGTCGAGCACCCGCCGACCTGCCCAAACGAATTCCGGCCACTCCTCGCAGGCAGCAAGCAACTTCAGCGCCCCCCTGCCGACATAGGTCCACGGCTCCTCAACCCACACCAGCTCCACATCCTCCGCTACCCGCACGGACGCCTTGTGCACCACTTCCCCGTTCACCCGAATGCCCGCTCCTTCGATGGCTTCCACGGCCCGCATGCGCGACGGTGCTAACCCCCGGTCCACGACGAGCCGGTCGAGCCGGATGCCCGTGTTCATGCCACCGGCTTCTCGGCAAAGCGCCGCTCCACTTCCGTCCGGAATTCGTCGGTACCCACGGCCTCACATGCTTCGGTGAGGAAAGCTTGGACGAGCATCGCCTCGGCCTCTCGCAGCGCGATGCCGCGTGACCGGAAGTAAAACAAGGCGTCTGCGTCGAGTGCTCCCACCGTACATCCGTGGCTGCACTTGACATCGTCCGCGTAAATCTCGAGTTCTGGCTTTGCATTCACCGTACCGCCGGTGCCGATCAGGAGGTTCGCGTTGTGCTGGTAGGCGTCTGTTTTTTGGGCATCCAACCGCACGAAGACCTTGCCATTGAACGTGTTCACTCCACCCCCGTGCACCGCCGCTCGGTAGGTCTCCGAGCTCGTGCAATCCGGCACCACATGGTCGATGGTCGTATAGGCATCGTTCCGTTCGCCGGCACCCGGCATCGACAAACCGTTCAGTGTGGCATGGGCCTCTCCGCCGAGCAACCGCACATGCGGCTCACACCGCACCCAGCTGCCCCCGAGCACGGCCGTTGTCACGTCCACCCGCCCCCCCGCGTGCACGTCGATGTGTTCCAGCCCATGCACGTGCAGTCCTTCCTGTCCATCCACGCCCTTGTCCACGACGAACCGAGCCCCGGCGCCCACCTCGGCCGTGGTCACGACCTGATGGAACCCTGCGGCCCCCGCTTCTGCGCTGGTCCAAAGCACCGCCCGCACCTCTGCGCCCTCACCTACCTGCCACGTATGCCGCAAGCAGGTCACCCGGGACCCCGGCGTGACGATGTGGTGCACCAGCACCGGCCGATCCAGCACCAGCCCCGGTGCCGCCACGCACACCAACCCATCGACCGCGCAGGCAGCGTTCAGGGCGGCCATCCAATCCGTCCGGTGCACCGGCGCCCCGACCGCCTCCAGCGGTCCACCGCTCCACCGCGACGCCGGCACACACACCAGCCCCTCCACGACAGGCGGGTTGCTGGCCCCGGCATCGAACATGCCATCCCTCCAAACCATCCGATACGCCTCCATGCCCGGAACTGCCTCCACCCCTACCTCCACTTCGACCCCACCCGCCGATTCCGCACCGGCAAACACCGACTGCACCGGGGTGTACTTCCAACGCTCGAGCCGGCGGTGCGGCACCGGCAACACCTCCAGCGCCTCCAGCGCCTCGTCCCGCAACGCACCCCACGGCGATTCTGCTTCTGCTGCAAATGCCCCGATGGACTCCGCCCAAGCGCGGCCCGCCGACTGCACGGCAGCCGGTGCTGGAGTCCGGTAGATCGCTGCCGCCTCCATCATACCTGTTCTGCTTCCCGAATCCAATCGTACCCCCGCTCTTCCAGCTCCAGTGCGAGCTCTTTGCCACCGGTCCGTACGATGCGCCCGTCCATCAAGACGTGCACCACATCCGGCACGATGTACTCCAGCAAACGCTGGTAGTGCGTGATGACCACGAAGCTGCGCTCGGGGGAGCGCAACGCGTTGACACCTTCCGAAACGATGCGCAAGGCATCGATGTCCAGTCCGCTGTCGGTTTCGTCGAGGATGGCGAGGCGCGGCTCGAGGACGGCGAGTTGGAAGATCTCGTTCCGCTTCTTCTCGCCTCCGCTGAAGCCCTCATTCACCGACCGGTTCCGCAGCTTGCCATCGAGCCCGACGAGCGCCGACTTTTCCTTCACGAGGTTCAGGAACTCCGTCGCGCCGATGGGCGGCAGGCCTTGGTGCTCGCGCTTGCCGTTGAGGGCCGCCTTCATGAAGTTCATGTTCGAGACGCCGGGAATTTCCACCGGGTACTGGAATGCGAGGAACAGACCCGAGCGGGCGCGCTCCGTGGCGTCGAGTTCACTCAAGTCGACCCCGTCGAAGGTGACCGAGCCGTCCGTGATTTCGTAGCCTTCGCGGCCTGCCAGGACCGAGGCGAGGGTGGATTTGCCCGAGCCATTCGGCCCCATGATGGCGTGCACCTCGCCAGGCGCGACGTTGAGCGTCAGCCCTTTGAGAATGGCAGTGGTGCCCACTTGGGCGTGCAAGTTGTTGATCTGCAGCATCATCCTACGCTTCCTTCGAGTGAGATGGCCAAAAGTTTCCGGGCCTCGACCGCGAACTCCATCGGGAGCTGGTTGAGGACCTCGTTTGCATATCCGTTCACAATCAACGAGATGGCCTGTTCCTCGTCGATGCCCCGTTGCAGGCAATAAAACAACTGGTCCTCGGCGATTTTCGAGGTCGTCGCCTCGTGCTCCACGCGGGCCGTCGGGTTGCGCACCTCCACGTACGGGAAGGTGTGCGCACCGCTCGTGCTGGTCATGAGCAACGAGTCACACTGGGAAAAGTTCCGCGCGTTGTCGGCAGAAGGGTGGATGGAGACCAGACCGCGGTAGCTGTTCGAAGAACGGCCGGCACTGATGCCCTTCGAAATGATGGTGGACGACGTGTTGCGGCCGATGTGAACCATCTTCGTCCCGGTGTCTGCTTGCTGGGCGTTGTTCGTGACGGCCACGCTGTAGAAGGCCCCGACGCTGTCGTCTCCTTTGAGGATGCAGCTCGGATACTTCCAGGTCACGGCGCTCCCGGTCTCGACCTGGGTCCAGCTGATCTTCGCGCGGTCGTGGCAGATGCCCCGCTTCGTCACGAAGTTGAAGATTCCGCCTTTGCCCTCGGCGTCGCCGGGGTACCAGTTTTGGACGGTGCTGTACTTGATTTCTGCGTCGTCGAGGGCGATGAGCTCCACGACTGCGGCATGCAGCTGATTCTCATCGCGTTGTGGTGCTGTGCACCCCTCGAGGTAGCTGACGTAGCTGCCCGCATCGGCGATGAGGAGCGTCCGTTCGAATTGCCCCGTACCGGCCTCGTTGATGCGGAAATACGTGCTGAGCTCCATGGGGCAGCGCACACCCTTCGGGATGTAGCAAAAGCTCCCGTCGGTGAAAACGGCCGAGTTGAGTGCGGAGAAGAAGTTGTCGCGCACCGGAACGACCGAGCCGAGGTATTTCCGTACGAGGTCTGGATGCTCGCGGACGGCCTCGCTCATCGGGCAGAAGACGATGCCGAGTTCCGCGAGTTTTGCCTTGAAGCTCGTGGCCACCGACACACTGTCCATCACGAAATCGACTGCAACGCCGCTCAGCCGCTTCTGTTCTTCGAGCGAGATGCCCAGCTTGTCCATCGTGCGGCGCAGCTCGGGATCGACCTCGTCGAGCGAATTCAGCGTCTTCTTTTGCTTCGGGGCGGCGTAGTAGCAGATGGCTTGGTAATCCGGGCGGGTGTAGGCCAAATGCGGCCACTCCGGCTCCTCCATCTCCACCCAAGCCCGGTAGGCTGCGAGGCGCCACTCGAGCATCCACTCCGGCTCTTCTTTCTTCGCAGAAATGGCCCGGATGGTGTCCTCGCTGAGTCCCGGAGGCACCTTGTCGGAAGCAATGTCCGTCGTAAAGCCGTAGGCATAGGGAGTGCCGGTAACCTCCTCGAGCAGCGCGTCGTCGCCGTTGTAGGACATTTCAGATCAGAGTGAAAAACTCTCCCCGCACCCGCAGGTTCGGTTCGCGTTCGGGTTGTGGAACTCAAAGCCCTTGCCGTTCAGTCCGCCGCTGTAGCGCAGCTCGGTGCCGATGAGGTAGAGAAAACTCTTCCGGTCGACGACGATGCGGACGCCTTTGTCCTCGAAGACTTGGTCGCCGTCCTGCGTTTGGTCATCAAAATCAAGGACATACATCAATCCGGAGCAGCCACCCCCCTTCACCCCCACCCGGACAAACGCCTCCGGACCCTTGCCGTCCTGCGCAAGCAAGTGCATCACCTGGTCGCGGGCCGATTCAGAAACTGTGATCATGGTATCCCCCGTTTGGGGGAGCAAAGGTAAGTTATCTGGAACGATTCTAAACTGCAGAACGCGGAATTGCCGCCGCCTCCGCGCATCTTTGTAACCTGCCATGCGAGCAAAAGTTCAGCGCTCCGGCCTGCCCGGATCCCGCCTCACCACGGCCATCACCACGACGGTCGGCATGACCCTGACCTTGATCATGGTGGGGACCATTGCCGTCCTTGCCCTCCTCGGCCGCACCTGGGAACGCCAACTCCGCCAAGAAGCCCGGATCCAGGTCTACTTCGAAGTGGAGGGCGACACCGCATCGCTCGCCTGGGCGCAAGAAGCCCTGCGCACCGACCCGGCCATCACCGACGCCCGGTTCCTCGATCCCGAAACGGCCAGCCGCGAACTCGAACAAGACCTCGGCGAGTCCTTCGTCGACTTCCTCGGCTATGTGCCCTTGCCCCCGGTGTACGACCTTACCGTCCACCACGACCACGCCTCGACGGACTCCATGGCCGTGCTGGTCAAGCGGTTGCAGGGCATTCCTGGGGTGGCAGATGTGGTTTGGCAAGAAGAGCTGCTCGGCTCGATCGAAGC
>Ga0315904_10004844_pt1 | contig 18921 bp, 14 predicted proteins | sample LakEriMetagenome_6_FD_203529 | JGI IMG/M metagenome (GOLD analysis project Ga0315904, IMG submission 203529) | Freshwater fungal communities from buoy surface, Lake Erie, Ohio, United States - Buoy 12 MA120 | ecosystem: Environmental > Aquatic > Freshwater > Lake | place: USA: Lake Erie, Ohio...
CAGATGTGTCCTCCTCGGGGGCTTCCTCATCTTCTGCACCTGACTCGCCTTGGATCTCCGCGAACTTGAGCATGTCATTTTCCGGTCCCACCGCTTCGTTCACGTCTCGATCCCAGAGCCAAATGTCATCGGGATCGGGCGTCAGAGCCTTGTCGAGGATGACAAATGCCTGAGGGGGTGGCTGAACGGACAACGCCACCAGTCCGGCGGCAGCCACCACTCGCCAGCGATCGTGAGGCTCGTTCAACAGGTCGGCCAACTCCTGCAGGAATTCGGCGTCTGCCGGACACAGACCAAAATGCCGCAGCAGGTGAGCCAGTTCGACCCGCGACAGCAGTTCCCACTGTGAGTCCGCGACGAAATCTCGCAACATCCCGATCTGGGATTCCAAGCCTGGGCCCACAGCGCGCAGCATTTCCACCGCCTCTGGGGAGTAGGTCTTTCGCAGTGACCGTACCAGATCCGGAACCATCATTTGCCGCTGCGCTGGAAACCGCTGCAGGGCTGTGATCGCGGCGCTGGACACAGTCACCTCATCTCCGAACTCGTCTCCTCCATTCTCATCCGCCAGCAACTGGCACAGTCGGCGTACGCTTCGTTCGGGGTCGAATTGGAGATTTGCCAGAGCCAACGCGGCTCTCTGGCGGACGATCGGCTCGGGATCGTAGGTCGCCGCCAACAACCGTTCTCCGACGAATCCCGAGAATCGGCGCCTCGAACCAAGACATTCGACCACACGACTTCGAGGGTATTCCTCCAGCTCGTCCAGGAGGTCCATTCCGACGGCCACAACCTCCTTCCCGATCGCATCAATCTTGTTGAGTGCCCTCAGCAAGCTCACTCGGCGTCGATCACTGCGGTAGAGGGCAGCCAGGGGGGCAGCGGCTGCCTGGGCCTCGTCCCCCAGAGCACTCAGCAGGTCAATCGCCGCGTTCTGCGCTCTGTCGTCAGCGTCCGCCACAAGCTGCTTGGCCAATCCGGCAACGGCTTCTGTTCCCTGGGACCTCAGAAACCCTTTCGCAAATCTCCGCACGACGAAAACATTGTCACTCCCATCGAAAGTCAGACACTCCCGTCCATCGGCCAGCAATTCCACGGCACGGGGAATTGCCTCGCGTCCCCAGGGGGCCAGATTTCGCAACTCCAGCAGGGCGAGGCTCAAGACTTCGGGATCATCGGATTTCAACCAGACCTGCAGTCGCTGAACCCGCAGATCCGGGTCCTGAGGGAGAGCATCGACCCAACCAAAATCCCATTCGAAGACCGGCTCATGCCCTCCCGCAGACGATTCACCCACCCCGGGAGATTCCGCCGACCCGCCAAGTCCGTCTGTCGAGTCCTGGGCTGCCCTGAGCCACTGGAAAAATGGACCACACGTCAACACACCCAGCAGCACACCCCATCGGATCAAGGCACCGGCCAGACCATGTTGGCAGTGATGACAGACTGAGCCCCCGGCCACAATCGCGCTCCTGTGCTGAAGGTTGTTTTGACGAATGTGCAAACACAACCAGCTTAACAGATTGCCAAGTCCGACCACGTCCCAGTCGAACCATCCGTGAACACAAATCGAGGGGCCCGGGTGAGGTTCGCTCTCAACACTCTGGTGGGCCCAGGAGGATCTCAACTCGAAGCACGAGGCAACTCCGACATCAAATCGCTAATTTCATTCGTCATGACCCGCCGTTGTTTGGAGGAGACCCACAATGCGTGAACGCGAGACCATTCACAGCACTCATTGGACAATCCTGCTCTGCCTGACCTCCCTGTTGACAACCGGTCTGGTTCCCAGGGATGCCCTTGGTGAAGGAAATATCGGCAACCATGGCCGGGGCCGGGGGGGAGCGGTCGCCGCCGGGCATCCCGACTCGGTCGCTGCGGGACTGCGAATTCTGCGCGCCGGAGGAAATGCGGCCGACGCTGCCGCCGCCACACTGTTGGCTCTCGCTGTCTCAGATTACGGGTCGTTCGCCATTGGGGGTGAAGTCCCCGTATTGATCTACGACTCCCGCAGTGGAAAGGTCAAAGTCCTGTGCGGCCAGGGAGTGGCTCCCCGTGATCCCGCGGCCATCGACTGGTTTCTGAAAAACGGGATCCCGTCTCAGGGAAACATGAAGGCGGCTCCGACCCCGGGCGCAGTCGACCTCGTGGTCACCCTGCTTCGGGAATATGGCACCATCTCGCTGGCCGAGGCGGCCGCCCCCATGCTCGAACTGCTCGATCGCGGGCAGGCCGACTGGCATCCCCGCCTGGCCAGAACCATCCGCCTCCTGATCGAAGCGGAGACGCTGACATCGGGCAGCCGGTCTGCCAAACTGCAGGCCGCTCGCGACCGGTTTTACACCGGCGACGTTGCTGACGAACTTGAGCAGTGGTACATCGCCACCGGTGCATTCCTGCGCAAGCGAGATCTTGCGGAGCACGTGACCCGCATCGAAGATCCCGTCTCTGTTGAGTACCACGGGCACACAGTCTACAAGTGCCCGACCTGGACGCAGGGGCCTGTGTTGTGCCAGAACCTGCGACTCCTGGAAGGGTTTCCCCTCAAGGATCAGGGGAAACTGTCGGCCGATGCGATTCACCACATCACCGAAGCGATGAAACTCGGCTATGCCGACCGAGACGAATACTACGGCGACCCACTGTTTGTGGCTGTCCCACTGGACCAACTGTTCTCCGACGAATACACCCGCCGGCGGCGGACGCTGATTGACCCGGCCCGGGCCTCATTGGAGCGTCGTCCCGGAGATCCCTGGCGTCTGGCAGCGCAGAAATCGATCCCCCCTGGCCCGCCTGTCGCCGAGCGAAAGCCAACGCAGGACACCACCACATGCGTTGTGGCCGATCGCTGGGGAAACGTGATTGCGGCCACACCCAGTTGCAACCTGTTGACCAATACCCCGGGCCCCTCGGGGGTCAACACGGGCAATCGGGTCCGAAGTCTGAATACGAGCCCTGGCCATCCCAACCAGGTGGCGGCGGGAAAACGACCCCGGACCACTCTCACGCCCACCCTGGTTCTGCGGCAGGGGAAACCGGTTGCCGCGGTAAGTGTGGCCGGGGGTGACCTGCAGGACCAGACGACCCTGCAGGTGTTGATCAACCATATTGACTACGGACTCCCTGCATTCCAGGCGGTCACCACGCCAAGGTTCTACACCCTGCACCACCAGGACTCTTTCAACCCTCACCCCGATCGCTCGCAGGCCGCGGTGGGGTTGGGAAAACTGGTCGTGAATGAGCAGGTGGCCGGCGACATTCGCGAAGAGTTGGCTCGTCGTGGTCACCTGGTCTCCACGACAGCCAGCCCGGTGGGAAATCCCGTCCTGCTGACCATCGATCCGCTGACGGGTGTGATGGAGGCGGCCGGGGACCCCAAGGCGGGGCGCCATGCGGCAGCGATTGAATGAACTGCGGTCCCTGCTGGCCCAGGCGATTGCCAAGACCGCTGTCGTCCACGATACCACCTGAGTTTGAAGGTTCAATCTCCCGGAGTGACCGAGGAACCGGGTCCGACCTGACGCAGATCGGCCACAAAGTGGACCTGACGGGCGACCTCGACAAATCCGACGTCGCAATACAGGTGATTGCCGATTTCATTCTGAGCCAGCGTTTCAATCTTCGCGTGGGTCATTCCTCGCAAACGAAAATGATGACAGGCCTGTTCGAGCAACCGGCGACCCCAGCCCTGTCCGCGCAGTGTGGCCATGACCACGATATTCGGGATATGACCGATTCCCGCGGCCTCATCGCACCAGGTGGAGACATAACCGAGTGGCTGATCGGCGGCATCAACCAGTGTGAAGATCCCTTCTGGATCCCGGCGGAGATCATCGTCGAGATGACGCGCCTTGCGCCACTTCCAGTCATGCCCGGCAATGATCCCATGGACCCGTTCGATCCCCTGATCAATCGAGACACCGTCAAAGGCCTCGACCGTAATCATCTTGAGGGTGGGAAGATCTGACTGCTGGAACGGGCGAATGCGCATGGAGACCACCGTCAGACAACACAACAGCCCGCCAAATGGGGAATCCATGTGGCGGGCTGCGATCAACGACTCTGGGGAAACGTGGTGCTGGCGGGACCAGCCTCACCTATTCCGAGAACGCGGCGTCGAAGGCTCGCTGCGAAGGTTCGAAGTCGACGTTCTTGACGAACTGGCACGCCTCACGGGCCCCGGCTTCGCGGTCCATGCCGCTGTCTTCCCACTCGATGGAGAGGGGACCCGCGTACCTGGCATGATTCAGGGCACGGATGATCTCTTCGAACCGTACACCACCGCGTCCCACCGAGCGGAAGTCCCAGCCACGACGCTGGTCGCCGAACGACAGGTGACTCGCCAGGATCCCGGTGCGACCGTTGAGGGTCACGCTGGCATCCTTCATGTGGGCGTGGTAGATGCGGTTCGGGAAGAACCGGATGAACTCCGCAGGATCAACCCCCTGCCAGATGAGGTGGCTGGGGTCGAAGTTGAACCCGAACTCCTCCCGGTTGTCGATCGCTTCCAGAGCGCGCTGGGCCGAGTAGATGTCAAACGCGATCTCGGTGGGGTGCACCTCGAGGGCGAACTTCACACCGCATTCCTGGAAGACGTCGAGAATCGGATTCCAGCGATCGGCGAACTGCTGGAAGCCTGCCTCGATCATCGACTTGGGTGTGGGGGGAAAGTCATAGATCAGGTGCCAGATGCTCGATCCGGTGAACCCGTTGACCACCGAGACCCCCAGCTTTTTGGCGGCGCGGGCGGTGTTCTTCATCTCTTCGGCAGCCCGCTGGTTGACCTTGGCGGGATTGCCATCGCCCCAGATGTAGTCGGGGAGAATTGACTTGTGCCGGGCATCGATGTTGTCGCAGACCGCCTGGCCAACCAGGTGGTTGGAAATCGCAAACAACTGCAGGTCGTACTTCTCCAGCAATTCCCGCTTGCGGGCGCAGTAGGTGTCGTTCGAGAGGGCCTTGTCGACCTCAAAGTGGTCGCCCCAGCAGGCCAATTCGAGGCCATCGAAGCCCCATTCACTCGCCTTCTTGCACAAAGTTTCGAGGGGCAGGTCGGCCCATTGACCGGTAAACAACGTGACGGGGCGGCGCGCCATGGAGCGGGATCCTTGTTGCAGCAAGAGCAGGAAACGGGACGGTTCTCGAATCCAAAAACTAGACCACCCCTGCCGGGTTGTCAAACGGGGAGCCCCGGTTGCAAGACCTGCGGGTTGCAGGCCTTGGTCTCACTTCATCCACGCATCGGCGAAATCGAGAAAAGTCTTCCAGTCGTCGCGGTTCATCGAATGCTTTCCCTCCCGCAGCCAGTATCCCAACCGGCTCTTCACGAGGCGGCCGGGAGGGGGGTATTCCCCGGGAGCCAACCCATCCACTCCCAGCAGACGATAGACCGGTGAAGCGGCCGCCAGCATGTTGTACTGTCCCTCGGGGTCGGCCCAACTGTCTTCCAGGGCGTTGGTGAACAGCACGGGACGGGGAGCGCAGACGGCGACCAGGCAGTGCTGGTCGAAGGGCAATCGATCGACATTGTCGTTGAATTTCGTGAACTCATCGCAGAACCAGTGGGGAAAGCGATCGTTGATCTGCTTGACCGTCTCACCCACCTTGTGCCGGCTGGGCGCAGTGCCACCACAGCCCGCCTGGTGCGGAATCACCAGGGCAATCCGTTCATCGAGGGCCCCCGCCAGGAGAGCCGTTTTTCCAAGGCGGGAATGTCCCACAACGGCAATCCGCTTCGCATCCAGTTCGGGGGCCGAAACCAGGTAGTCAACCGCCCGCTGCACTCCCCACGCCCAGGCGGCCACGGTCCCCCATTCGTGCGGTCCCGGCTGCGTCTTGCCCGCCGCCAGGAAATGGGGATGGACTCCGTCGCTGAAATCGGGCTGGTCCGGATCGATGTCTCCCGCGTAGACCGTCGCCACGGCATAGCCCCGGGCAATCGACTGTTCGATCGCCCAGACATCCTGTTCCCTGCCCCGACCTTCCTCGGTCGCCCGATTCTCCTTGCAGCCCGGGCAATGCCCCGGCATCCAGACGGTGGGGAGCGGGATCTTGGGATGATTGAGAACTGCGTGGTTCCCGCAGAAGTTCAATCCCACAAAGACCGGGGCCCTGCCATTCGGACGCTGATTGGGAAACGCCAGCAAAAGGTGGATGGGAGGGGTCTTTTCCGGACCAAACCGGAGCTCCAGCAATCGCAAGGTGGCCTTGCCATCGAACAACTGCGGATCTTCATGCTGGACCTTGACCTGAAGGTTCCGGGGCGGCGGAGGGGCGGCTCCATACATGTAGTGCTCGAACAGCCGAATCAATTCGGGCCGGCGCAGAGAACGCCATTGATCGGGTGTCTGGATTCTCTCCCCCTTGAGGTTCACCAGGGGATCGGGCAGATCGGCTTGAACGGGAAGTTCCGAAACCGGGGGGAAAATCTCGGCACCGGTGGCCGTCTGGCGTGACATCATCAGGCTCCCGGCCAACAGGCCGCAGATCGTCGCAATGCGGATCGCCAACATGGTGGGGTTCCTCGGATGGGCCCACCCGGCTTGCGGATGAGCCAGGGTGATGGCTTGCTGGCCGAATCGTGGCGACCGCCGACTGCTTTTGCAACCACACCATCGACAGGTGCAGAGCGTCCGATGCCGTGAAATTGGGAACGATTCTCGAACTCCCGGAACAAGCGAAGGCGGTCTTCCGTGAGGAAAACCGCCTTCGTGTCCCTTGTCTGTCAACCGGCACTCCCCCTGGGCCGTTGCCCGCGGGGAAGTGGGCTCGGAAGGACTACTCGATCACCTTGGCCTTGATCCAGGTCATCATGCTGCGGAGCTGGCGGCCCACGACCTCGATCGGGTGCTTTCGCTCATTGCGGCGGATCGCCTGGAAGGTGGGCTGATTGGCCTTGTTCTCAAGGATCCATTCGCGGGCAAAATGGCCCATCCGGATTTCCTGGAGGATCTTTTTCATCTCGGCACGGGTCTGATCGGTCACGATTCGGGGGCCACGGGTGTAGTCGCCGAATTCCGCCGTGTTCGAGATGCTGTACCGCATGTAATTGAGTCCTCCCTGGTACATCAGGTCGACGATCAATTTCAGCTCGTGCATGCATTCGAAGTAGGCCATCTCGGGCTGGTAACCCGCTTCGACCAGGGTTTCGAACGCCGCCTTGACCAGTGCACTCACCCCGCCACAGAGCACCACCTGTTCGCCAAACAGGTCAGTTTCGGTCTCTTCGGCGAAGTTGGTCTCGATGACACCACCCCGGGTGCCGCCGATCCCCTTGGCGTAGGCCAGGGCCAGCTTCCGACTGGCGTCCGAGCAGCCGGGCCAGAAGGCGACCAGCGAGGGAACGCCCGCCCCTTTTTCGTACTCCGCCCGCACCAGGTGGCCGGGGCCCTTGGGAGCCACGAGTGCTGCATCCACACCTTCGGGAGGGATGACCTGGCCAAAGTGCATGTTGAACCCGTGCGAGCAGAGCAGCAGGCTGCCCGGCTTGAGGTTCGGCTTGATTTCCGACCGGTAGAGGTCCCCCTGCACTTCATCGGGCAGGAGGATGTTGACGAGGTCGGCCGCCCTGGTGGCCTCCGCCAGAGGCATGGGGGAGAACTTGTGGCTGACCGCCAGATCGTAATTGGGCGAACCCTTCCGCTGACCGATGATGACATTGCAGCCGCTGTCCCGCAGGTTCAGCGCCTGGGCATGTCCCTGGCTGCCATAGCCGAGAATGGCAATGGTCTTGTTCTTGAGCAGCGACAGGTCGGCATCGTCGTCGTAGTAGACTTTCGCGGGCATGATGAGCTTGGGGGGTCAGAGAAATCCGGAAAAAGACACAGTGACACCAGAGTGCCACGGCGGTTCGAGTCTGGGGTAAAGGCCCGGGACCAACCCGAGCCGCAAAAACCTGTCAGGCAAACCGGTGTTCAGGCAGAGACAGACAGACGCTGCCTGACGGACACACGGCCAGACACCAACACCGCCAGACAGGTCGCGCACTCTCAGTCGCGCGTCAGACAGTCGCCTCGGGAGGAGGTTCAGGAGTGAGCCGATCGTCTTCCGCCTCATGCGAGGCGTTCGCCGATCGCAGCAGGGCAATGCGGCCCGCCCTCACCAACTCGATGATCCCAAAGGGGCGCATCACATCGATGAAGGCATCGATCTTCCGCTCCTGGCCCGAGATCTCGATCATGACATGGGTGTTGCCCACATCCACGATCCTGGCCCGGAAGATGTCCACCAACTCGTGGACTTCGCTTCTCTTGCCTCCCTCGGTGCTCACCTTCAGCAGCATCAGGTCGCGTTCGACGAAATTCTGCTTCGAGAAATCGATCACCCGTACCACGGTGACAATCTTCTCCAGTTGCTTGCGCACCTGGTCGAGGGTCTTTTCATCACCATTGATGACAAAGGTCATCCGCGACAGTTCGGGGGTCTCGGTGGCTCCGACCGCCAGGCTGTCGATGTTGAACGCCCGTGAAGCCAGCATTCCGGAAATGTGCGCAAGCACACCGGGCTGATTCATCACCAGGGCCGAGAGAACGTGTTTCATTATTCCAGGGGGAACGGGGTCGAACTCGGTCCCGACAGAAGTGCCGTGCAGATGCGGCAGTGCTTCGGGCGCAAGCCAGAAGTCTAACGCCCCCCCCGCCCCTTCAACAAGGATCGCCGAATTCCTGTTCCAATTCCGCAAGCCGGGCAAGTTGTAGCGCAGTCAACTCCCCCCGCTCTTTAAATCCGCCCCCCAGCCCCCTGACGAGTGCGTCCCGCAGGCGAGCCTCCAGCACCGCCTGTGTCACCCGCACAACCGAAAGGTCGCAAATCCCGGGGAACTCGGCAGCCCATTCCGACCGTGCCCACAACAGGCTGCCGTGCTGCAGGATCGCCCCACGCCGGCGACGCTGGGCACTCCCGAGGATCTTGTAGCCTCCACAGACCACATCGAAGCTGTCTCCCCGGGAAAAACAGAGGAAATTCCCCCCCAGTTCGGCATGACTCTCACCCCGCAGACCCGCCGGGACCCCCTGCTGTTGCAATTCCTCCACAACAGCCACGTGCACAAGGTCGTACAACGCGCGGGGATCGGCAGCGAGCGGATGATCGGCAGCGAGCGCCAGCGAATAGGTCAGTTCGTGGTGGTGCAGGATTGCCCCCCCTCCCGTCAGTCGCCGCACCACCGGCAAGGCGTGGAAGCGATCTGTCAGTTCCGAAGGCATTCCCTTCTGAAAGTACCCGAGTGAAATCGTGGGCCCACTCCACTGATACCATCGGCAAGAACTCTGACCCAGTTCGGCTGCCCATTCCAGGAGGAGGGAATCGAGCGCCATCTGCGTTCTGCCGGGGGCTCGCTGGAAACAGGTGATCAGCTGGTGAGGCGAGGCAGTCATGGGGGCCCTTGAACGAGTCGCAAGCCCCTAGTATAGTCTCGACTTACGAAAAAGGGGACGACAAACCAAGCCACGTCAGGAAGGCCTCACAACCGCCGCGTTGCCAGGGTTCGCTGTCCCTCACACAGACTTGGCCGCCCCAGCCTCTCGCCGTCGACATTCCGCTCAGCGGATCGTGCGCTGCGGGTTGCGGCGCCTCCTCCCCATCTGATGCCCGAATCATCGGGAAATCGGCCCTGTTTTCCCGCGGCAACAGCCACCTCCCACTTCGATGTCCAGCACTCCCCCGATTTTCGACCTGCTCCGGTGCGAGGATCCCCGGGATGTGATCCACGATGCCGTCCAACGGCTTTTTCAGGGGGAGATCCTCGGCCTTCCGACCGAAACCCAATATGTCGCGGCTGCTTACTCACTGTCGCCCACAGTCCGTCGACTTGGCGAACTGTCCCGGGAGTGGTCCCAACAACCGCCGCTGCTGGTCGTCAAATCGACCGCCGAGGCGCTCGATTATCTCCCTCGACTGCAACCGCTAGGAAGAAAACTGGTTCGCCGTTTCTGGCCCGGCCCGGTGACTCTGCGATTTCATTCCCCGGCCATCGGAGGCCTGGCCCAAGCCTTGCCGGGCGAAATTGCCACCGCTCTCGACCTGCCCCATTCGCTCGGTTTCCGCCTGGCCGGGCATGAAGTCTTGCAGGCGATTCTGCGGCTGCTGCCAGCCCCCCTGGTCCTCACCTCGGAAATGGCCGATCAGGCAACCTCTGGATCGGTTGTCGAATTCGCAAAACGAGCCACCGGGGACTGCTCGATACTGCTCGATGCGGGGGAGTTGCGTTACACTCTTCCCACCAGCGTCGTTCACGTGAACGACGCCAACTGGACCCTCCACCGGGAATCTGTGGTGCCCGCACGGACCTTGAACCGGCTCGCCGGCAACCTGTATTTGTTTGTCTGCACCGGGAACACCTGCCGCAGTCCCATGGCCGAGGCCATGTTTCGTCGGTTGCTCAGCGAACAGATGCACTGTGCCGACGACGAACTTGTCGATCGGGGTGTCATTGTCGCGTCGGCCGGTGTGGCGGCGGGGCCAGGTCAGCCGGCCAGTGACGAATCGATCGAACAGATGCGGTTGCGGGGAATTGATCTGCGCAGCCATGAGAGCCAGCCACTCACGGGCGACTTGCTCATGCAAGCCGACCGGGTCTTCACCATGACGCGGGGACACCGCGAACTGGTGATTCGTCAATTTCCACAACTGGCCGAAATGGTGGAAGTCCTGTCGCGTGACGGCGGTGATGTGGTGGACCCGATTGGAGGGGGTCCAGACGATTACCAGCGGTGTGCCGAACAGATTGAAACCCATCTTCGGGCCATACTCTCCGAGTTTCCCTCGGAAGGCTGAATTCGAGAACAGACCATGATCATTGCTGTTGGCAGCGACCATCGGGGCTTCAATACGAAGGCCCGCCTGATTGGATTGCTGAATGACCTGGGACACCAGGGAATCGATTGCGGGACCGATTCGGCCGAAAGCGTCGATTATCCCGACTTCGCCGCCAAGGTGGCCCAGATGGTCTCCCAGGGACAGGCACATCGGGGGATCCTGATCTGCGGGACCGGGATCGGCATGTGTATCACCGCCAACAAATTTGCAGGGGTCAGAGCCTGCACGTGTCACGACGAGATGACTGCCCGTCTCAGTCGGCAGCACAATGACACCAATGTGTTGTGCCTGTCCGCCGATCTCCTGGGTGAACGGGTCATGAACCGGCTGGTGGAAATCTGGCTGGCGACCGAGTTCGAATCGGGCCGTCACGCCCGCCGGCTCGAGAAGATTGCCCAATACGAATCACGGACCCCCCCGGGGTCGTGCTCGTCCACCCCGGGCTGCCCGTGATCCGCGGCTTCCAGCCCCCCTCTCACTCCACTGTGTCGTTTTCTGTGTCGTTTTCCGGAAAGGCTTTTGGATGCAACCCCAGGACCTGCTCTACTCCGCCAGCGACGAATGGATTGCCCTCGAGGGGGATGTTGCCACCGTGGGTATCACCGACCTGGCCGTGGAGGCTCTGACAGATCTGGTGTTCATCGAATTGCCGAAGCCAGGCCGGCAACTCCAGGCCGGACAGGTGTTTGGAGTCGTGGAGAGCGTGAAGGCCGCCAGTGACCTCTACAGTCCGGTCTCCGGAGAGGTCGTCGCGGTCAACGACCGCCTGGGAGACGATCTCGCGAACCTCTCCTCCGACCCGTTCGGAAAGGGCTGGTTGATGAAAGTCCGTCTTTCGGGGCCTTTGGCTGCTTCGCTGCTCGATCGCAAGGCGTACGAAGCCCACTGGAAGACACGGCACTAAGCGTGTGGGCAATGGTCCCAATGAAATGAGGGCATCTGAGAGGATGACCTTGCGAAAGGCCTCGATTGGTCGCCGCAAAAGGTCTTCGGAACGGGTCCCTGCCTCCGGAACGGTTCCCTGCCATCGATCGCATCGGTCATGCGTTGGAGAACCCCCGATGACTGCGTGTCACTGAGGCGTGGATTTTATTTTATCAGCCTCACGGGCACTGCCATGCCATCCTGGATGGCGCACCAGCTTTCTGGAATTCTTGGATTCCGCTGAGATTGAAGCTGGTTGCCTCCAGGTATTGGGCACCACCGGGGAATCACTCCAGGTCTTGTCGCCGATTCTCCCGGGCGACACTCGCCATCGACGCGAGTCCCTCGAGCAGTCCCAGCCACAAGAGCCAGACGCTGAGCCCCAGCACGGCCAGAACATACACGGCAAACCCCCGTGGATCGCGATAAGCGGTCAACCAGATGTCCCCGGCGGGGATCAAAACGCCCAGCAGGGCCAATAGTCCCGCAATCCAGACCCGACGGCGACGCCTGCCTCGAATCAACCGCATACGAACCGGATGGGCACCCCAAGACGAATCCCCCCCCCTGGGAGGCAGTTTCAGAGCCATCCCCCCCGCCAAGACAAGCAAAGCGGTTCCGAAGGCAATGGAAACCAGGACATTTTCGGTTGCAGGCATCAGGAAACCTGGGCAAGTTTTGACAGCGAGAGAAGAACAACCTCAAAAAATTCTGGATCAGGTCGAGCGCCCTGGCAGCAGATCCTCCAACCCGACCAATCCTCACAATCGGCCAAGAAAAAACCCAGTCGAGCCGCTGAAAAAAACCGTGTTTTTTCCAAGAAATTCCCGGTCAGCCCGACCCGGGCCTCCCTGCCGAAAGCCATGGCAACTCCCTACCCCGCAAACGACGTCCCCTGAACCATTTCTTCATTTTTTCCAAACGGATCAAAGCGTTCTGTGGGACCAGTTTAGGACGCTGCCATGAAACCGAAATGCCAGGCCGGGCCGGGCCGCTCCTTGACATTCGAAAGTGGGCGTTTAAGATGCCGATCCTACTCTCAAACACAACTGATGGGGCCCACCAAACGAACAGGCCCCACAGGTTGTGTCTTTCCGGCCGACTCCCGGCCATACGTTCCCCTGAATCGCTGTTCACATCAGGGGTCAGTGACCATATCCAACCGTCACTCACTGCGCATTTCATCACCAGGACTTCTTTCAGGAACGCACGATGCGTACGAAGCAAGGAAACGCTGTTCACGACCGCACGGGGACAAACGGGCAGGCTTCGCAGAGTTCCCGCGGCCTCCAAGTCCCTGTGTACTTCTGCCCAGACGGTGCCGATCCTTTCGACACTGTGGCATGGGATTTGCGGTCCGCCCAGATCAAGGATGAGAACGGCAAAGTCCTGTTTGAGCAGACGAACTGCGAGATTCCTGCGACCTGGAGTGCTCTCGCCACCAACGTCGTCGTCAGCAAGTACTTCTACGGCGAAGCGGGAACCGCCGAGCGGGAGCAGAGCGTCCGGCATGTCATTCACCGCGTCGCCCGCACGATTGCCGACTGGGGAACGCAGGACGGCTATTTTGCCTCTCCCCAGGACGGTGAAAACTTCTATCGCGAACTCGCCTGGCTCTGCCTCCACCAGCATGGCTGCTTCAATTCTCCCGTGTGGTTCAATGTCGGTCTGTACCAGCAGTACGGAGTGAAGGGGAGTCGCGGCAACTACCGCTGGGATACCCAGACGCGGGCCATCCAGCGCCCCGAAACCTCGTATGAGTACCCCCAGGCGTCGGCCTGCTTCATCCAGTCGGTCGATGACAACATGGAAGACATCATGCGTCTCGCGACCAGCGAGGCGATGCTCTTCAAGTTCGGGTCGGGAACCGGTACCGATCTCTCCACCATTCGCAGTGCGAAGGAAAAACTTTCGGGTGGCGGAACGCCGTCGGGGCCCCTGTCTTTCATGCGCGTCTACGACCAGATTGCCGCGGTCGTCAAGTCGGGAGGCAAGACCCGCCGTGCCGCGAAGATGCAGAGCCTGAAGGACTGGCATCCCGACATCCTTGATTTCATCCAGTGCAAGGCCAAGGAGGAAAAGAAGGCCCGAACACTGATCGCCTCGGGTGAGTACGACTCGAACTTCAACGGCGAGGCGTACGGTTCGATCATGTTCCAGAATGCGAACCTTTCGGTTCGTGTCAGCGACGAGTTCATGCAGTCGGTCCTTTCGGATGCGCCCTGGAAGACCCGCTGGGTCACCGACTCCAAGAAGAATGGCCCGGAGTACAAGGCCCGCGAACTGATGCGGCAGATGGCCGAGGGGACCTGGCTGTGCGGGGACCCGGGCGTGCAGTACGACACGACCATCAACCGCTGGCACACCTGCCCGCGCAGCGGGCCGATCAATGCCAGCAATCCCTGCAGCGAGTACATGTTTCTCGATGACACGGCCTGCAATCTCTCCAGCCTGAACCTCAAGAAGTTCCAACTGGAAGACGGGACGTTCGACGTTGAACGGTTCCGCCGGGCGGCGTCGATCTTCATCACCGCCCAGGAAATCCTCGTGGATCACGCGAGTTACCCGACTCCGGCGATTGCCGAGAACAGCCACCGGTACCGTCCGCTGGGGCTCGGCTATGCCAACCTGGGCAGCCTGCTGATGTCCATGGGCATTCCCTACGACAGCGATGCCGGTCGAGGCATCTGTGGTGCCCTCACGGCACTGCTGACCGGGGAAGGCTACCTCACGTCCAGTGAGATCGCCTCGAACATCGGCCCCTTCGCCGGATTTGCCGAAAATCGCGAACCGATGCTCCGCGTGATGGAATTGCACCGCGACGCGACCCGGCACATCCACCCGGCCTGTCCGCAGTACCTGCGGGACGCCGCCGCCGAGGTGTGGGATGAGTGTGTGGTTTCCGGACGCCAGTTTGGCTATCGGAACGCCCAGGCGACTGTGCTGGCACCGACCGGTACGATTGCCTTCATGATGGACTGCGACACGACCGGCATCGAGCCCGACATCGCCCTGGTCAAGTACAAGCAGTTGGCCGGTGGCGGCATGATGAAGATCGTGAACCGCACTGTCCCCCACGCCCTCGAAACCCTGGGCTACAACCAGGCCGAAATCGATGCGATCGTGTCCCACATCGACAAGCAGGACACAATCGAGGGGGCTTCAGGTCTGAAGGCCGAACACCTCCCCGTGTTTGACTGTGCCTTCAAGGCCCGCAATGGCAGCCGTTCAATCCACTGGCGGGCCCATGTGGGAATGATGGCGGCCGCCCAGCCGTTCCTCTCGGGAGCGATCTCGAAGACCGTCAACATGCCCGAGGACTCGACGGTCGAAGATATTGAGGCGGCCTACATCGAGGGGTGGAAGCTGGGGCTCAAGGCCCTGGCCATCTACCGCGACAACTCGAAGGGAAGCCAGCCCCTGGCCACATCCAAGGAGAGTGACCGCAAGAAGAAGGGCGAAGTGGCCGCTCCGACTCCGGCTGTTGCCGCGGCTCCCATGGTCGCAGCCCCGGCCGCGCCAGCTCCCTTCCGTCGCCACCTTCCATCGACGCGACGCTCTGTCACCCACAAGTTCTCGGTGGGGGGACACGAAGGGTATGTCACCTTTGGACTGTTCGAAGATGGCAAGCCTGGCGAACTCTTCATCACCATGGCCAAGGAGGGGAGCACGATCGGGGGCCTGATGGATACCATCGGTACACTCACGTCGCTCGCCCTGCAGTATGGCGTTCCCATGGAGGCCCTGGTCAACAAGTTCAGCCACATGCGGTTTGAACCCTCCGGCTGGACTGGCAACCCCGACATTCCCAATGCGAAGAGCGTCCCCGACTATATCTTCCGCTGGGCCGGGATGGAGTTCATCCAGGGATTCCGCGAACAGAATGCTCCCCGTCGCATGCCTGTCGAAATGGCCGAAGAGGGGGATGAGGACAACGACCTCCAATCATCCGCCCGTCCTGTCGGACTGTTGGCCCAGCCCGAGGCTCCGGCCACGAAGGCTCTGCCAATGGCGGATGGCCCCCAGGTTCGCAGCAAGCAGTTCGTCCAGTTTCAGGCCGATGCTCCCGCCTGTGACAACTGTGGTGCCATCACGGTCCGCAACGGCAACTGCTACCTGTGCCACAACTGTGGCAACAGCATGGGGTGTTCGTAACCCCGCAGTCGACAACTTCGCCAACACTGCTTGGCGCGGGGATCGAGCGTCCATGATGGCGACGGAATCGACTCCGGATCACGGGGACGTGTGAAGGATCCCAGCTCGGATGCTCACGCCCTGCAATCAGCGATGCCCCAGTCCGGTCTCATCCGGCTGGGGCATTTTCATTGGGAAACCCGATTTCTCTATGACAGCGGCAATTCGATGACTGTCACACGGGTTCTCCACTGTTCGGGCATCGAACCCCCAACTCCGGAACTTCGAAACCCCGATTCAACCCGGTGTTGCCGCCATCGACTGTTTCCACAATAATCACGCCAGCAATGCGCTGGGCAAAGCCCCAGGGCTGTTCCACGTTCCACTGCAGATTGCCGGTTCTTTACGGAGAAAGCGCCCATGGGCATCTTTCAGGACAATGCCGAGACGATCGGCCGGACCCCATTGGTTCGGATCAACCGCTTGACCAATGGGCTGAAAGCCCAGGTCCTGGCAAAGATCGAAGGCAGGAACCCGGCGTACTCCGTCAAGTGCCGGATCGGTGCGGCCATGATCTGGGATGCCGAGAAACGCGGGGCACTCAAGCCCGGGATGCGGGTCGTCGAGCCGACCAGTGGCAACACCGGGATCGCCCTGGCGTTCGTCTGTGCGGCCCGCGGTTATCCCCTGACACTGACGATGCCCGAGACCATGTCGGTCGAGCGTCGCATGATGCTCAAGTCGTTCGGTGCCGAATTGATCCTCACACCGGGTGCGGAGGGAATGCGGGGGGCGATCAGCCGGGCTGAGGAACTCGCGGCCCAACCCGAGTACTTCATGCCGCAGCAGTTCAAGAACCCGGCCAATCCCGAAATCCACGTGAAGACCACGGGTCCCGAGATCTGGAACGACACCGACGGCAAGGTCGACATCTTCGTGTCGGGCGTGGGGACCGGTGGTACCATCACCGGTGTATCACGCTACTTCGAACAGGTTCGTGGCCAGGCTCTGCATACGGTCGCCGTGGAGCCAGCCGAGAGCGCCGTGTTGTCGGGCAAGCCCCCCGGACGTCACAAGATCCAGGGAATTGGTGCGGGATTTGTGCCTGATGTCCTCGACCGCAGCCTGATCGACGAGATCATGACGGTCACCGATGACGAAGCGATCGAGACGGCCCGGCGTCTCTCGCGGGAAGAAGGGATCACCTGCGGCATCAGCTGCGGTGCGGCGATGGCCATTGCCCTCAAGGTGGCGGCCCGCCCCGAATCGGCCGGGAAGACGATTGTCACTGTCCTTCCCGACTCGGGTGAGCGCTACCTCTCAACGGTGCTCTTCAACCCGTAACATTGCACAACTCGGGGAAAATCCTCCCCCAGCATCGCCGCCGTTGTGTCATCAACACCCCGTCCCTGACGGGGTGTTGTCGTTTCGACCGAGTCGACGTGCGGAGGAAGTCAGTTCGATCGGGGGGATTCCTCCCCGCCCAGTCCTACAGCCGGCTTCCGAGAGAAGCCGCAACCGACTATCGCAGAGTCTTGAATCGCCACCAGCCGAGGCTGAAGAAAATGCCGGCAAACACGAGCAACATGCCACAGCAACGGGCGACCTGATCAAGTTCGGGATACTGTTTCGTCAACAGTTGATCGTAGGCGATCAGCGACCACGCGTGGGGGGTCACCAGACCGATTTTCTGCATGAGGGGGGGCTGCCAGGCACGGGGCATCAGACAGCCGCTCAGCCCGGCCATGGTCAGCACGAGGAAGTTGCCATAGGCCGAGACCTGGGCATCAGTCCGGGCGGTGGTCGCCACCAGCAGCCCCAGGCCGACCGCCGACATCGAAGTGCAGAAGATCACCGGCAACAACGCCCAGGCCTGAACCCCCCAGGACATCGAGAAAAACAGCTTCCCCGCGAGGAACAGCAGCATGGTCTGCACGATCGAGACAATCAGGAACGGCACCGTCTTGCCGATGATCGTCCAAGCCTCAGAGGCGGGCGACATTCTCAACCGGGCGAGCGTCCCCAGGTCTCGTTCCTCGATCATCGACCGGGCCATCAAGAGCACGATGAAGAACACGAACATTACCGTGTAGGATGGTACGATGATCTGGTAAACAAAGTTCTGCTCATTGAGGGGACTTGCGGGGCCCTGGGCCGCGATTTGGGTCAGTTCCTGTCCAGCGTCACGCGCCATTTGCTCGGCCTCTTCGGCCTCGCGATCGATCTTGCGGGCCTCACGCAGCAGGGAAAATGCCAGTTGCTGCTTGTCGCGTTTCAGGATCGCGGGGACGAACGACTTGTACGCAAACCCGAAAATGAGCTTTTCGACCACCTGCTTGGCGTTGGCAAAGTAGGCACTCGACTCGACCTTCACATCCAGGCTGTCGAGTTCATCCTTCAACTGGCCCTTCTTGGCCAACAGGTCTCCCAGCCGCAATGCGTTGATCCGGTTCGTATACTCCGGACCAATAAAGACCGTGACATCGAAGTCCCCCTGCTCCATCCGCTTGCGTGCCCCGACGATGTCTTCAAACTCCTGGATTTCCAGGGCTCCCAGGGCCTCGACCTCGCTGAGGATCAGTTGCGAAAACTCCTGCTTGTCATAGTCGACCACCCCGACCTTGATCCGCTGGGCCTTCTGCTTGGTGCTGAACAACTGCCCGGTGGAGGTCCCCAGGATGGTGATGAAGATCAATGGCAGCAGCAGGAGGATCGCCAGCGTCCGCTGGTCGCGCCACAGCAACCGGAGATCTTTGAGTGTGATGTACCAGGCGTCCCGCACGTTCAATCTCTCAATCTGCGACCGGTCTTTTCGAGGAACATCCGCTCCAGCGTGTATTCCTTGGTCTGGATATGGCTCAGTTGCCCTGCCCCCGCCTGCAGCAGCGAGATCACTTCAGACAGTCTTTGCGTCAGGTTGGTGCCACCGGCACCATCCACACGGGGAATGGTGACCACGGCCGTGCTTCCCCGGACTTCCCCCACCGCCACCCGCTCCCCCAGGCGCTCGGCCAAACCCGGTGTCCACCCCTCCACCTGCAGTTCCAG
>Ga0315904_10004845_pt1 | contig 18917 bp, 16 predicted proteins | sample LakEriMetagenome_6_FD_203529 | JGI IMG/M metagenome (GOLD analysis project Ga0315904, IMG submission 203529) | Freshwater fungal communities from buoy surface, Lake Erie, Ohio, United States - Buoy 12 MA120 | ecosystem: Environmental > Aquatic > Freshwater > Lake | place: USA: Lake Erie, Ohio...
GCTTGTCGACGTGGGATGGTGGCCAGTGCAAGCGACGCATCTCGACCACCGCTCCATGCCGACAAGCGGCCGATGGTGGTGTCTCAGTCCATTGCTCGAGTTCTGGTTTCGGCTAGTGCCCGACGCAGGCAAGCTGCGCCGTAGCATTGTCATAACGAAGTGACCAACTGCTTCATCGCTGGTCAGCGCCCTACTCAGTACTGAGATTTTTCTGCGTTCTATCTTTCTGCCTAAATTCTTCGTCGTCGAAGCCCGGAGGGCGGCACATGAACGCCCAGAGAATGTGTCGCCCTCCGGGCTTGAAGATGCAGCTCACATGGTCCCACAGCAGGCTGGAGGCGGTAGGCGAGAGGCTAGAGGAGAGAGCAGCCGGGAGGAGGGTGATGTTTCCTTTGACGTCGGTGTTGACGGTTTGGCCACCGGCGGTGAGAAGTTCGTGCGTTGGACCGTGGGTTCTTTTTTGGACGACAGGCTGGAAGCCTATCCCACTTGTCGTGACGGAGTTCCAGTCACCGACTGAGGTTAGATTCCACGATTGGCTGAGTGCGCCATTGGTACGCTGGTAGCCCGTGAGACGATCTTCATCGTCATACGTTGTACCTGCGTTTGTGAATCCGTAACTACTCATCACGCCACTGATCGACTCCGATTTCTTGTTCTTGTTCGTATCCCAAGTATCTTGCAAAACCACATCTTACCCAGCGTTTTTACAGGCGGTTTATTAGGAGTACACTTTTCTGTACACTATTACTAGCTATTTTAAGCTAAAAGGTAGTGTACTACCTAACCAGTACACAGCATCACAACCCGTTTTTATCCCACATTGTGGGATAAAGGAGATAAACAACAAAGGACAGGTTGAAAAGCCAATCTGCTGTGCATGTCCTTTAACGTGGGGAATGTGGGAGGCGTAGTTCGCATGCGTTCCCAGCTGTTACAGGAGTCTGCTAGCCAATTCTGATAGTTCGGAACGTTCCCCTTTTTCCAATGAGACATGTCCGTAAAGTGATTGTCCCATCATGCGATCTATCAAATAGCTCAATCCGTTGGATAACGAGTCTAGGTAGGGATGATCAATTTGATGTATGTCCCCAGTGAAGACAATCTTGGTTCCCTCCCCGGCCCGCGTGATGATCGTTTTGATTTCGTGCGGCGTTAAATTCTGTGCTTCATCAATGATAAAGAAGACTCGATGGAGGCTACGACCTCGTATGTAAGCGAGCGGAGTGACTTCAACATCATTGGCTAGCAGCCAATCGCTTCCTTTGTGATTTGTCGTGTTGCCGCCTTTGTGGGGTTGGATGACTGCAAGGTTGTCATAGAGCGGTTGCATATAGGGATCGAGTTTCGCATCCAGGTCGCCCGGCAAAAAACCGAGATCTTTGTTCGAGAGTGGTACGATCGGTCGAGCGATCAATGTTTGACGGTAATGGCTTTTGCACTCCAGTGCGGCTGCAAGTGCCAGCAGGGTCTTGCCGGAACCAGCTTGTCCTACAAGAGTGACGAGTTTGAGGCTATCGTCCAGCAGAGCTCTCATGGCAAACGCTTGTTCTGCGTTTCGTGGAATGATGCCTGAGGCTGCAATTTTGTCTATACGTTGAAAGCTCTTTTTCGACGAGTGGTAGCAAGCGAGAACGGATCGGGATCCGCTCCGAAGGATGAAGTTCTCATTGGGTATGGGTTCGTTGACTTGGGCGAGGATCTCAGAGGAAACAAGACCTCCATTTTCGGAGAACAATTGAAGTTGCTCGGTTGCGACATCTTCGATCAAACGTTTGCCAGTATAAAGTTTGTCAAAGCTCTCTACTTTGTCTGTGCTGTAATCTTGTGCGGTTAAGCCAAAGGACTTCGCCTTCATTCGCAAATTGGTATCTTTCGTGACGAGCACGACAGAGCGAGGTGATTCTTGTTCCTGGAGCTTGATCGCAACGTTGAGTATGCGATGGTCGGGGCAATCATCGAGAAATGCCCGGGAGAGGGCCGGATTGGATTCTGCACCTAACACGACTCGAATGGTTCCAAGACCTTTTCCTAGGGATGCGCCATGATCCGAAATTGCATCTCCGGTCAACTCATCCACGGTTCGAAGAAAGGACCTCGCTTGGAAGTGAATATCCTCATTTCCCTTTTTGAATCGATCTAGTTCTTCCAATACTGCGATGGGGATGACAACATCATGTTCTTCAAAATTGCGAATGCAATTAGCATCGTGGAGAATGACGTTGGTGTCGATAACAAAGATTTTCGGTAACAAAGCCGTGGTAGGCGAAAGCATCTGCATCCTCCATGATTCAATCGTTGTGTCTCTCGAAACAGCCTTGAGCGTATCTGGCTTCGCACACACTCGTCAATACCCGAGAAGGGTTAAGGCGAGTTGCAGGCTGAAACGATGGAGCATGCCCCTGAGGTTGAATCTTCTTAGTCAATTCACACAACGGTAATCACTTCTAAACAATAATCCTTCATGTTTTTGTCCCGTAGCGAGCGTACAGGCTGAGTAAAGTGCTCAATCATGCGAATCGCGAATCGGGACTACAAAATGGAATCTTGGCGTCGCGCACGAAGCGTTTTTTTGAGCGATTTGCACCTTGGATGGCGGTACTCGCATGGGTTCGAGGTTGCGTCGTATCTTGCAGGAAGCAACCCTGACTATCTATACCTTATCGGCGATACGTTCGAATGGTTCCGACATGAGCCGTTCACAAGTCGCGCAGACGCTACCGGGCTTTTGCGACAAATATCGAGACTAGCAAAGAATGGGACGGAAGTGTTTCTACTGCCGGGTAATCACGACTCAGCACTTGCAGATTCGAATTCGACCAACGCTTGGTGGACAGATGTTGAATGGACGATACGACCGCATGTAGTGCATAGAAGCGTTGACGGTGGGCGGTATCTAGTGATGCATGGCGATATCTTCGACATGCAGTTTGATTCCAACGCCAAATGGCGACGATTCGGTAGTCATTTATATCCTTGGCTCGTTCGATTAGGAGATCGTCTCCACCGATGGGGAGTCCATCCCAAAGCGACGGATTCCCATTGGTGCACTTATTGGAAGTTTCGTAGCACGAGGTCTGTACATCACATTCGCGCTTACGCGGAATTCATGACAAGTCTTGCTTTGTCGCAGGACTGCCATGGGGTGGTCTGTGGGCATATTCACTTTCCCGCCAACGAAAGGTTGGGAGAAACCAGGTATTTGAATTGTGGGGACTGGGTGGAACATCGATCGTGTGTCGTTGAAAGCCCTTCGGGTGAACTGGAGATGTTGAACTTACAGAAAGGAAGGTCTAACCGATGGCAACCATTGTCTATAGCATGTGCGGAGAAGGACGAGGTCACGCAACGCGGGTTCAAACAGTTGTCGAAATGTTAGTACCCAAACATCGCTTTGTACTCCTAGCATCTCGCGACGCATACCATCAACTCTATGATCGTTACCAGGATCACCCGCTAGTTAGTGTTCGTCGATTACCAGGCTTGTTTTTCTCGTACCGCGATCGACGATTGGATTATTGGAAATCCTTTATAGATGCAGGACCATTCCTATGGCGATTGCGATCGATGGTGGAATACGTTCAGCAAATGTTACAGCGCGAACAACCGGCGTTGGCCATCACAGACTTTGAACCTCTTTTGCCGCGCGCGGCTAAGAAGCTTGGGATACCTTGGATTTCGCTCGACCATCAGCATTTTTTGACCGTCAGTGACTTTAGTACCCTACCGTGTCGGTTCCGTTGGCGCGCTATGTTTTTGCGATTGTCCATACCCATCTTTTATTCAGGACAGTCGGGTGAAGCGGTAAGTTCCTTCCAGCATTTTCCTCCTCGAAGGGGAACACAACATATTCCTCGTCTTGGAGTACTACTTCGGCGCACCGTTGTCGAACATCGGGAACAAATATGCGATCAAGGCCATGTCGTTGTCTACGTGCGCAAGCATGCACCAGACTCACTCTGGAAAGCACTCGCCGCATGCGGGCGCCGAGCCGTCGTTTACGGGCTGGGTGCCATGTCCCACTCGCAGGGTTTCGATTTTGCAGCGACCAACATTCAATTCAAGAATATCTCGGACGAAGGTTTTGTAGCCGACCTCGCATCCGCAAGTTGCTTGATTACAACGGCCGGCAATCAATTAGTTGGGGAATCCCTCTTTCTGAAGAAGCCCGTCTTAGCTATTCCGGAAGATGGAAACTATGAGCAGGAGCTCAATGCACTTTTGGTCCAACGGTCCGGTGGAGGCTGGTCCATTAAGTTCGAAAAACTCACGTCGCATTTGCTACAGCAATTTTTGATCGCAGTGCCATCGCTTCAAGCTCGATTGGAACAAATGGATGTTTCAGGGAACGAGGGCGCACTCGATTTTGTTCAACAGTTTCTACCAGAAAGTGGAGTCGATGACGAACAGCCGTTTGCCTTTCGAAACTCCTGGGAACCCGAAGTGAGTATCCGATGAGTTGGTCCAATCCGTCGATGATGTTTGAAGTACTGAGGAAATTTCCAGGATTCGCAAGAGATATCATCCGCAACCGAAAGACGGGTGCCCTTAGACCTCGCATGCTGACCTATACCGTTACGTTTCGTTGCAACGCGCGGTGTATCATGTGTGATTCCTGGAAAATGAAAGGTAAAGGTGATCTTGAATTGTCCGACATCGAGCGGATATTCAAGCAGATCGGTAAGCTCGACGCGGTAAGGCTCACGGGTGGCGAACCCTTTGTGCGCGATGATTTCGCGGATATTGTCTCTTTGACCGTAAAGCATCTTCGTCCATTCGGAATACACATCACCACCAATGGGTTCCTGACCGATCGCATCGTGCATTTGTGCGAGAATCGATCGTTAAGCACACCACTTCAACTCATGATAAGTCTCGATGGAGTTCAAGATTATCACAACAAGATTCGAGGTAGTACCCAAGCGTGGAATCTAGCCTTCAAAACGCTTGAGCAAATAGCTCCGAGAAGAAAGAAACTGAATATCGACTTGGTGGTCAATCAAACGATCGTAAACGAAGAGGGAATTGAACAGTATCGCAAACTTCGTGATCTATTGAAGCCGATGGGAGTTCCGCATCAAGCAGTTATGGCTTACGGTACAAGTGCGACTTACAATCTTCAACGCGAATTGGATCTTGCTCCAAAACAAGTGGGCGAATTTTCAACACATGGTGGCTTCAGTCAAGCAGACTTACAAGTGTTGTTCGACGAAGTCGAGAGTGACATTCAGAAACTTCCGTTCGCATCTCGTGTCGCCAAGCAGTATTACTGGCGTGGTATCAAGCAAAGACTTCTTCCTAGCACGAGCAATCAGGAGTGGTTAAATCCCGAATGTGTAGCACTTCATTCACATCTTCGTATTTATCCCAACGGTGACATTCCTACCTGCCAGTTCAATTCCAAGACTATCGGCAATTTGAAAGAAACTCCATTTCAGGAAGTTTGGGATAACAGCACGGCGAAAGCACAACGCAAATGGGTAAGAGACTGTGTAGGTTGCTGGGCTGAATGCGAAGTACTCCCGAACGCCATTTATACGCTGGACATCGTGAGACCTAAGAAGAGAACCATCCATGCTGTTGGCCCGGTAGCTGGTCAAGAATCATCAAGAATTGGAGGTGCCGTCTGCGAAGTAGGTGTTTAGCGATGAAAAGCTGCGGACTCTCGAGGTCGACGCTTGCGAAACAAGAGGGGTGATAAAGCGGTGAGAACGAATAGTACCGAAAAGAAGATACCAACAAATCCTGATCGCCAGCTTTCTCGAGGCATAAGAATCAGACCGCCAATGATCCCGATTATCGAGAGGAATAGCAATTCCCATCGACGAGGTGAGCGTCGAACAGAATACCAAAACATCATTACCCAGAAACCCAAGACGATTCCACCGAATCCGCACCCGATGTAACCGAACAAAATCAGCAACAATGCAGCGATGGCGTTGTGCACCAGAGAGCGTTGAATCTTCATGAAGTTTCCTGTCGATTCATGTTTTTTGGCTTACCATTCCGATTGAAAAGGTTTCGTGATCAGCAGGATGGTCGCCAATAATACACCGCAGATCACAGCTGCGCATGAGGCGCGAACCCAGGCATTGCCGTATCGGGCAAAGACAATATCGACTAGCCATACCGCCGTCGGCAAAAACAGAACACTTCCTTGAAGCCAGTGTGAAAGCGGATGGGACTGAAAATAGGGGGACAACAATAACGAAGTCCCCGAGGCTATCGTCAACGGAAAGACTACCGGAGACAATTGCCAGCCTGCAAATGTTGGTGGTTGCGAGCCCTTGATCAAACTACCAACCGACAACCCAACTGTAGAACCGATACACGCGAGTGTCCATTCCCCTAGACTGGCGTAAGATTGCAAGATAATCGCTGCTACGCAACCCAATTGGCCAAGCAACACGAGAGGCGTCCAGCGAGCGGCACCAGATCTAGCCAAGTTGTCGAGCGTCGCGATGTTCAATAGGATGGCAACCGTTCCCACGGCGATGCACCACAAAAGGGACTTCAATTCCTCCTTCCACTTTTCTGCGTTCAACATGTCCGGTTCCATCAAAGATACAATCAACGTGCAGGCTGTGAGAATGGCCAGCATTGGCCAGGCGATGTTTGCGATGGATTTGGGAATCGGCAGCACAGATCTCAATAGGCCTAGCACCACAAAACTGGATGGGATGAGTACTGCCATCCATTGCCATTGGTATGAGGCTTTCCAACTCAACCACTCCTCGGGTTTGAAAAGCACACCTCTCTGAAGAAGATCTGACGCCAGAAGTCCTATTCCGCAGAGGATTGTTCCGAGCAGCGTTTTGAAAAAGATACTCTGAAGGGGTTCATCTTCGTGATTTTCTGTCCCTGCCTCGGTGGACAAGAGGATCCATCCACCGGCAAGAGAAGCTACCGCTGGAATTGCGATTCGCTGTAGGAAGACTTGGATCTCAAAGTTCATAAGACTCGCTGGATGTAGGAATGGTGTTCTTCATCCTCATGCTAACACAGGCGAGCCTTATTGACTATTTCGTGTTGCGAAGATGTCTACTTCTTCTTTGTCTTAGTGACTTTCTTGGCTGCCTTTGGAGCTTTGGTGGCTACCTTTTTCGTGGCAGCGGCCTTCTTTGCTGCAACAGGGGCTGCAGTCTTCGTCGTAGCAACTGGAGCTGTTTTTTTTGCTGTGGCACTTTTCTTCACGACCTTGGCCGCTTTCCCTGTCTTTGCGGAAGATTTGCCGGCTGCGGTCTTACCTGCGCCACCACCGAAAATGGAGTCCCAATTAGATGCGTACTTCTCGTTAGTTCCAACTCGTGTAATCGTCACAAAATCACCTTTCAAAAATGTTCACCATGTGGACTCGATATGCGGGCATCGATCTATATCAACGTAACGGATACATTCCGATTCGGTCAATACAACTTCAAGGCTTTCGAGTTACAGAAGTCAATCGGGACTCTTCCATGTCCAGTTCTCGCTCCAATTTTTGGACCGTCGACTCGTCGATGAGGGAGTCTCGAGCCATTTGATGCAGACGGTGTCTTTGCCGGTGCATTGTCCGTAGGTAGGTTCTCTGGCAGATCCCAGACTGGTTCTCGATGAGCCCCCCCTCCTCTTCTAGCCCCAATCGAGACAGCCAAGCATCGGATTGCGTGCGAAAGTGTGTTCGCAAGTACTCGACTTCTTCGGAAGATATGCCTGCGGATTGTTGCATTTCTAAAAACAAGTTGGCCTCAGCCAACAGAGCGAGCCTGGCATCGATCTCTTGTTCCATTCCGGACCGCCCGCCCCCCGCGATTCCTAACGCGCGAACTAAGAACGGAAGCGATATTCCCTGAATCACGAGCGTGCCAAGAATAACGCCAAACACCACGAAAAGGATCATGTTGCGGAATGGAAAGTCACTTGGCAACGCCATTGCCGCGGCTAGCGAAACAACGCCTCGCATCCCCGTCCATCCGATCATCAGTAAATGGCTGGCAGGCGGAATAGGGTCACGCGATTTCAGCCCCGGGATAAGCAATCGAGGAAGCCAGGCAGCAGGAAATATCCAAGCGAGGCGGACCACCACCGTAGCCACAAGAACCGCCAACGTTGTCCAAAGATACGGGCCCAAATTGGACTCGCTACGGATCGAAACAACAACGCTTCGAAGTCCTAATCCAATGAAGATAAACGTCAAACCCGTGAGCACAAAGACAACGCTTTCCCAGACCGCCGTCGCATGCAACCTTGTCGGCGCGGAGAAAAGTTCGATTGCTTGGCTTCGAACCAGCAACCCCGCACAGACGCAGGCCAAGACTCCGGAACAGTGAATCGATTCGCTCACTATGTACGCGGCGTAGGGTGTCATGAGCGTGCATACGGTCTCAATCACTGGATCGTCAAGTCGTTTGTGGACCTGCATCACCAACCAGCCAACAATGCACCCGATTGCGAGCCCACCCGCGCAAACGATTACGAAATAGGACAAGGCTCCTTGCCAGGAAAACAGCTCGCCAGCCGCGACCGCGACTGCCAAGCGATAGGCGACCAAACCGGATGCATCATTAAGGAGGCTTTCCCCTTCTAGGATGACTACGATTCGCTTCGGGACTCGCAACCGTTGCGTGATCGAGGTAGCAGCGATCGCGTCTGGCGGAGAGATGATCGCGCCCAAGGCGAAGGCTGCAGCCCATGGCATTTCTGGGACAAAGAACTTGGTCACCCAAGCAACGACCATGGTCGTTACCAAAACCAATCCCAACGCCAGCATCGTGATCGGCCTGAGGTTATAGACGAACTCACGTAGATTCGTTTGCCATGCGGCGGCGTAAAGCAGCGGCGGCAGGAAGACCAGGAAAACGATGTCTGGCGTCAACTGCACGTCCGGCAGTCCAGGCACCAACGCCAAGATTCCGCCGACCAAGACCATGATGGTTGGATATGGAACGGACCAATTGCGAGTCCAAAACGCCAAAAGCGTCACAACACACAGCAACAAAAGGACGGTGGAGACCTCAAAGATGGCGGCAGTAGCTAGCAATTCGAAATAGACCTGCGGGTTAAATTTTGCCGACTGTAACGAGAAAAATAGCGATTGATCGAACTTTTGATTCGGGACTTGCCGATAAAGCCGGTGGTATCGGCTGTTCCGATCGTTCTCATTGTAGTAAACGGTCGTGTCAAGCCGATTATTCCATGGCGAAAGCATATTTGAATGCTGCCAGCAGGTGCTTCGGCATCTGATCCAATCGGGGGGAATTACAGGAACTCAGTCCTGGGTTGTTGTGATCGCATATTTGCGTTGGAGATTATTCGATGAAGTTGCTTAAAGGCTGGAAGATACGTTTACTCGCTGGATTGGCGATCGCCACGACTAGCGGGCAAGTAGATGCACAGATGATGCCCGGCAGCCCGTATCCCGACGCCATGGGACCACAAAGTCCGATAATGTATGCATCGCATGCCGAATCTGGGGTGCAAGGCTACAGCGAGGGTGGATCCGCACCGATGGTATTCGATCCGTCGTGCGGCGTCGAATCCTGCGGACCTGGTGGCATGGGCGGTTGTGGACCTGGCTTTGGCGATGGCTGCGGACCTGGTGGCTGCGGACCTGGTGGCTGCGGACCTGGCTTTGGAGGTGGCATGGGTTTCGGCGGTGGCATGGGTTTCGGCGGTGGCATGGGTCTGGGCGGTGGCATGGGTCTCGGCGGTGATGGTTGCGGCCCTGGCTGCGGCCCTGGCTGCGGACCCTATGGCTGCGGACCTGGCTGTGGACTCTTCGGCGGTGGAGGCGTTCTAGGCCGTTTCGGTGAAGATCGCTGCGACATCTTCGGTCGCTCGAAGACCGGTTTCCGAAAAGACATTTTCGGTTGGCTCGCCTCGAAACGTGGATGTCTGCGTCCCTACGGTGAAGGTGGAGTTTCCACACAGCGTTGGTTCGACATATCCGCCGAAGCGATGCTCTTGGCAAGAACGAAGGGGTCATCCGACTTTGTTTTCAGCAGTGATGGAATCAATGGTCCTAGGGTCCTCAGTGCGAACATGCTCGCGCTGGACGACCTAAAAGCAGGACTAGCCTTGCAAGGAAACATCCAGACCGGTCCAGGTTCCAACCTCGAAGTGGTTTACTTCGGACTGAACCAATGGGACGATTCCGCGCAAGTGACAAGGACGACGCCAAGTTTGTTCTCGTTCATCAGCAACTTTGGAACACTCCCGAACAACGGATTCGACGACTCCGACCGATCGTTTGTACATCAAATCGATTACGACAGCGAACTGCATAACGGAGAAGTCAACTTCAGACGCCGATGGTCCGAGCCCTATGGATTTTTCCAAGGTTCCTTCCTCGGTGGTATCAGGTACATGGACATCAGTGAAGGTGCGAGATTCACCGCTCGTGGTGAATTCAACGATACCTTTGCAAACAACAGCCCACGCTTCTTCGACTACCGAGTGAACACAACCAACTCGCTGGTTGGGTTCCAACTAGGCGGAGATCTCTGGTACAACTTCCTGCCAGGTGTCAAACTTGGTGGCGAATTGAAGTCAGGTATTTACAACAACAATTCACGTCAAACCAGCGTGATTGATGGTAACTCAATCTCAGCTTTCACCGAGACCATCGAAGACGACCAAGCCGCCTTCATCACCCAAGGATCCGCTCAACTCTGGTATCGACTCAATTACTCGTGGGCCTTCCGATCTGCTTACCAGGTTATATGCGTCGATAATGTGGCTCTGGCGACGAATAACTTCAATGCAGTACCACCAACGACTTTCGGTGTGAATCGACCAAGAACATTATCGGTCAACAACGATTCGAACGTCGTCTACCAAGGGGTTAGCTTTGGAGCCGAGTACACTTGGTAAAGTGAATGTGCGATAAAAACAAAAACCCTAGGCAAAAGCCCGGGGTTTTTTTGTGCATAGTACGCAAACATATAGCTCAACGATCCGTATCGACAATCTTCGAGACATCGATCAGGTAGACTTGCCGACCTTTGCCATCATGCGTGGAATCCAACACCACTTGACGACCGCTTCGGCTGGAACTCGGATGGTTGTCGCATCGATACTCCGCACGATAACGATCGGGAGATAGCAAATCCGCGATCGGAACTTTTCGATTCGTACTTACTTGATAGAGGTAGGGGTGTTGAATGCGACCTTTGTCGGGATACGTATCGTTGAGAATCCAATCGTTGTTAGTGAACGGCAGGTAGGTATTGTGTCCATTTTGAGTCATCGTATCTGCGCCGACTACAGAGACACGATTGGATTGATCTTCGTAGAGATAGAATCGATCCCGATGCGAGGGGTGCCATGCCCAAGCGCAAATCGAGTTGCTATCGCGCCAAACAAAATGAGATGTTTTGCCATAGGGATCGACAATATGCAACGACGACCCATCCGCGTTGGCTGTGAACATTCGTGTTGAAAATCCTGTCGACGCGATCTTCTCTCGTGAAGAATCTTCGGGTGTTTCTCGCCATCGATGCAAAAACAAAAAACGTTTGCCATCTGGTGCCACCAGGAGATGATTGAACCAATGTTTCGATTTTTTGGGATCGAACTGCAACTTGACATCGCTCGCGTATTCGATAGCTGCGATTTGGGCATAACTCAGGAGCAATTGAGAGTCTCCTGTTCTTAAGTCCACTCGAGATAATCCTGTTTTTTCCGGTGCGAGATCTTGGGCATAGGGATCAGGGATCCCTGCATACCCATAGCCAGGTCGGCAATCGTTGAGGCGGCGGAAATCGATACTCAATCCCCACTGTCCGTTGGGCTCGACACAATAGATGGGAGCAGGCAGCGTTCGAACAATACGACGACTTTCGATATCCAGGATGCGACAGACGAAGCGATCTCCCTCTCGGTCGTTCCAGAGAACGTGCTGCTTTTCACGATAATCGTCTCCTGGAATCCACTGCAACATGCAACCTTGCTGCCAATTCCAAGCAGTCGTGGTGCCTAACTCCATCCATTCATCTTGTTGATGGAGATCGATCATGCCGACCGAAATTTTGTCGTTAGGCTCGGGACTCCGGCCTTCAAAGTCAACCTCGTTTGCTAGCACGTAGCGATCGTTGGTATCGAATAGGTCTTTGTCATAATAGCCGCGCCAGTGATACTTCGGTCCACGAGTGATGGCACGAATCGGAGGCAGTTCAGAACTGACGCGTGCTAGCGTATCGCCAGTGAAACTGGCCAACGAAATGGTCGCAGCAGTCGAAGCACAAAATTGTCGACGCAACATCGGATGGGTGCCCTAACGAGAGTTCTGTTTGATCCACTTTGCCCAACGCAAACTCGCGTTGTGGAAAAACACGATCCGCAAGTATACACGCAAGGCCTCTTTGAAACACGCGAGACATAGCCCATCTCGCAGTTGCGGTACAAACCAAAAGCGCCCAAAATAGATGTGTGTCAAGTTTTGGCGAATTGCCGCACGGAGGTTCGGTCCTCAGCGGATCGCCATCGCAATTCTCTGCATAGAAAAAGTAACTCGATTGGCGGACAAAAAACCAAAGTTTTATGTTGTTTGGCAAGGACGCGAGCCAGGAGTTTACTCTTCGTGGGATGCTTGCCAAAAGCAGATCAGCGGGTTCTCAGGTGCCAAGTACAAATCCTTTGACACGATGGCCAAAGCGAAAGTTGCTTTCCAACAAGATGCCGATGAGCATTGGGGCAAGGGAGATGGTGCCCCGAAAAAAGCTACCACCCCAGTCGTTGACTTCCAAGAACTATCGGGATTGGGTGTCAACATGTCTGCATGGTGCGTCGACGCCGCGTGCAAAGGGAACCCGGGTCAGTTGGAATACCAAGGGATCGATCTGGCGACCGGTACCAATATGTTTCACATGGGACCTTATCCGGAAGGAACGGTTAACATCGGCGAGTTCTTAGCGATCGTACACGCACTGGCTCTACTTCACGAAAAGGAGCCAGACACCCCGATCTACTCCGATTCAAAAATCGGAATCACCTGGATCCGACAAGGGAAGTGCAAAACGAAACTGCCCCCTTCTGCGGATAGTCAACGATTGTTCAACCTGGTTGCTCGCGCCGAGAAATGGTTAGCGAGCCATTCGTGGAAGAACCCGATCCTCAAGTGGGAGACTAGCCGCTGGGGGGAGAACCCTGCCGACTTCGGTAGAAAGTAAACCAACTCCAGCCTACCTAGGTCCAGCAGGAAGATTCTCTAACAAATATCGAACGATGAGCATTCGGACATGAACGTTCGTTCCGTTTCCTTCCCGAAGACCATGGTCTCGATTCGGATAAACCATGTAGTCAAAGGGTTTACCAAGCTCGATGAGCTTGTCGATCAATCCCTCGATGATTTGAATATGCGTATTCGTTTCTCCAGAACCTGTGATGATCAATAACTTGCCTCGAAGTCCCTCCGCATAGTTGATGGCAGCAGCTCGTTGGTATCCCTCGGGATTCACTTCCCTTGTTCGCATGAAGATCTCTTGAAACCAAGCGTTGTACAAATGAGGCTGTGGTTTCGGTACGACGGCAATACCAACATGGTATGAGTCTGGTTTTCGAAACAAAGCGTTGAGTGTATTCGATCCACCGCCGCTCCATCCCCAAATGCCTACTCGCGACAAATCGACATAAGGTCGTGTTCGGGCAAGCTCTTTCAGTCCCGCTTCTTGTTCTTCGGTGGAGAGAGGCCCAAGACTTCCGAAGATGGATCGCCGCCATGCTGCACCTTTCGGGGCAGGAGTACCACGATTGTCGATCGAAACGACAATGTAACCGAGATCTGCAATGACACGATGAAAGTCGATGTGAGCCGCTCCCCATTCATTCAACACGGTCTGCGCATGGGGTTCACCATAAACATAAACAAATACCGGATACTTTTTTGAGGCATCGAAGTCCTTTGGCTTGATCATCCATGCATCCATGGAGATACCATTGGCGATGTCGAGTTGCACAAACTCGGTTGGCCTGGCCGCGATCGACTTCATCTTGGAGCGTATCTTCGCATGCTCATCGAGCACGCGGATAACGCGGTGTTCTGGTAAAGAGACTATCTCCACACGTGGTGGAGTGTCGATGGTCGAATACGTATGAATGGCCCATTTCGCGTCGGGTGAAACATCGTAAGCGTGTGTTCCCGGTTCGTTGGCGGGTGTGATTCGTTCGGACTTTCCAGATCCATCGAGCGGGACTCGGAATAGATGCTTTTGTGTTCCGTTGTCAGGCGAAGCATAGAAATAGTACCACCCACCTAGTTCATCGACAGGCCCGCGTTCGATCACGTCATAGTCACCTGGAGTGAGCAGGACCAATTCTTTTCCTTCACGCGACCACAGAAAGGCATGCCGCCAGCCATCTTTTTCACTTACGACAATGAACTCCTTTCCGTCGCGAATCCAAGTGAGTCCGGAGTTTTTTCCTTGGCTAGACTCAGCCCAAGCGTCGTTGGTCTCGTGGTAGATCTTCTTTACGTCACCACTGACTTTGGCGAGGAAGAAATCGCGTTGATCACGGGATCGACTAAACTTTTCGACAAGCAACTCGTCAGAATTTCCTGCCCATTCCACTTGCCCTAGGTAGATACCTTCTGAAGGTGTTTCAATCGACAACCATTGAAGGTTCGTGCCATCCGCGTTCACGATGCCGACTCGAAGCTTTTCGATTGCTCCGCCAACTCTAGCAAAACGATTCTTTTGAACACCTGGGTAGGATGGATCCTCTGGGACCAATACGGATCGTTGTAGTACCTCCGTGACATCCGATTCGATAAAGGCAACTCGACGTCCATCCGGGCTCCATTGGGGATTACGGTATGACATCTCTCGATCGATTGTTCGTTTGGTCAATTGGGTTCGTTGGTCCGTCTCGATGTTCCGTACGAAAAGCTCTCGGTCGCGAAATTCCAAAACGTGTTTCCCGTCGGGCGAACGAAGCGTTCTGCGTCCCGCTGGTAGTTCCTCGTCGGTTTTGGCTTCGGGTCGTTTGACTGTCAGAACATCATATCGAACGCTGATCACTTTGCCGGACAAGGGATCGCGCTCCTGGACCGAGTAGCCAGTGCTATCCGGGAACCAATCGACTTGTATCTTTGGCGCTCGAAATTCTCCGCGGTCGTAAATATCCTTGAGTCGATTCTCGGTTTCGGCAGGCCAAGAGGATTGGATTGTCGATTGGGCCGAAAGTTGAGAATCACCGAAGGCAAAGGAAAAAACGATGGACAAACAAGCGACAGAGAATTGAGGACATCGAATCATGAGTATAGAATCGGCCAGAGTGCTGAGTACAAAAGGTATAGATTACTTTAAAATTATGTCGTGGTGTCGAAAAAAGGTTGAGCAAAGGATCTACTCCGACATGCCAAAATAGCGATCGATGAAGTGTTTTCGATCCGGTGACTTGACGTACTCCACCAATGCATAGAGTTTCTTTTGGTCGCGAATGCGTTTTTCTTGGCGGTTCTCATCATTTGCCAACGCCTCAGGCAGGGGGGCAGCAACATCAACATTCGCAAGATCATTTTCGTCTTCAATGATGCCAAAACGTTGCAACATCGATAACGCCGTCTCCAAGCGGCGATCGTGTTTGCGGCGATCGCACAGTCGTTCGCGAAGCCAGTCCATGCCATACGCTCGCACTTGGTCGCGATCGTGGACCAAAAAGTCATATACGCGATGGTAAAAATCTGCGTCGGGATTGCTCCATTGATTGAATTCCATCTGCGTAAGCAAATCATCTTGGCAGTACAGGAATCGACAAAGCGAAGGCGAACCGTCTCGGCCGGCTCGGCCAATTTCCTGATAGTACGACTCCATCGAACCAGGCACTTCGGCATGAATGACATAGCGAATGTCTTCTTTGTCGATCCCCATGCCAAACGCGGGAGTGGCTAGAACGAGTCGCGAATCCCCAGCCATGAATTGCTCTTGGATACTCAATCGGCGATGTCGAGGCAAATCGCCGTGATAGGCGACATGCTCGACACCTTGCTTTCGCAGCAGTGCGCTCGTTTCTTCCAACGTGCGAATCAATGTAAAGTACACGATCCCCGATTCATTTGGCCACTGCTGAACGATCTCACGGATTTGACTTAGCTTTTCATCGATGCCCCAGACTTCTACGACCTCAAGAGCCAAATTCGGTCGCTCGATTCCAGCATGATAGAGCCGACAATCATTCAGCTCGTTGCCAAAGCGAGGCAGCCCCAGCTGTTTCAAAATATCCTGTTGGACATCCGGCGTCGCTGTGGCTGTTAATGCAATGGTCGTCGGATTGCCTAGTTGCTGTCGTATCTCGCAGAGTCTGGAATAGTCGGGTCGAAAATCATGCCCCCACTCACTGATGCAATGCGCTTCGTCGACCGCCAAAAGGACGACATGACGTTTTGCGATCGCATCGAGGAACTCCGGTTTGCGAAACCGTTCTGGGGTGACATAGAGCATGGAGTATCGGCCTTGTTCAATGCCCGCGTAGCGTTTCTCTCGTTCCTGTCGCCCGAGCAGCGAATTGACCATCGTGACATCAATCCCTTTACGGATCAATGTATCGACCTGATCCTTCATCAATGCAACCAGTGGCGATAGGACGAGCGTGATCGGTTTCCGAGAGTCCGAAGATGGAGCTTGATCGCGAAACACGAGCGCAGGGATTTGGAAGCACAACGATTTTCCGCCACCGGTAGGCATCAGCACCAACGAGTGACCACCTGCGATGGTTCTTTCGATGACACTCGCTTGGAAGCCTCGAAACGAAGGATAGCCGAATCGGGACTTCAGTAACTCTAAAGGAAGATTCAAAGTCCGTCGCTTCTATGCTTCGATTTTAGAACCGAGCAACTTCGCAAACTGCGAGATCCAAGCGGGATGTGCTGGCCAAGCGGGTGCAGTGACGAGATTCCCTTCGGTATAGGCTGAATCAAAATGGGCGGAAGGAGCTACGTACGATCCACCCGACGCATCGACTTCGTAGCGAACCGCTGGGTAGCAGCTGCAATGCCGGCCCTGTAGGACTCCGGCTGCTGCCAAAATCTGCGGACCATGACAGATAGCTGCAATCGGTTTCGAAGCATGTGCAAAATGCCGGACGATTTCCAACACACGGTCGTTTAAGCGGAGATATTCCGGCGCTCGACCACCGGGCAAGACCAATGCATCGTAGGTAGATGGATCGACGGAATCGAAATCTTGATTGAGCCGAAATCGATGCCCTGGCTTTTCCGAATACGTTTGATGCCCTTCGAAGTCATGAATCGCCGTCGCAACAAAGTCACCTGCTTTCTTTTCTGGACAGACGGTGTCGCAATGATGCCCGATCATCAACAGCATTTGATAAGGGACCATGATCTCGTAATCTTCGACGAAATCACCTACCAAAAACAAAATTCGCTTCGCGGCCATATCCAAGTCTTTTCTAGCGGTTAAGGGGCTTCGTAGAGAACAATAACAAAAAGATCCGATTGGCTAAAGGATCCTTGCATGGATGCTTTCCCTGGCTGGGGTGCTATATTGCCCTGAATTGAAATGATCTTCACTTCTTCCGTGACGATCCATTTGTTAATCTGTGCTTCAAGATCGTTGATTTCGTTATCGACACTCTTGAAAAGTTTGACTTTTTGCATTCCCACCCCTTCGAAAAACGAGAACGATGGAACTCAAATCCAAAGCCTGGATTCGCCTCCACTCCAACGACAATTGTATCGTGGCGCTGCGATCTTTGTCGCCAGGTGAATCGGTCTCCGACACTGATTTCACGACGATTGTTCGGCAACTCATCCCAGCCGGTCACAAAATGGCGATTGCCAACGTCGCTGCCGGTGCTTCGGTTCTCAAGTATGGATGGCCCATCGGAGTTGCATCCCAGCCCATTGCAGCCGGTGAACACATCCATGACCACAACCTAAAGTGTGAGCATACTTTGGATTACAAGGATCTCGCAACGGAGACTCCTGAACCTCTCTCTGCGATCGAAGGTCGAACGTTCGAAGGCTATGTTCGCCCAAACGGTCGTGTGGGAACTCGCAACTACATCGGAATCATTTCAACGGTCAATTGTTCTGCGTCCGTTTCGCGTTACATCGCGAATCATTTTACTTCAGAGATTTTAGGCGCTTACCCCAACGTCGATGGAGTCGTCGCGTTCAAACACGAAAGTGGTTGTGGGTTGGCGTATGAAGGTATCCGGCATCGGACCTTGAGCCGCGTCTTGGGTGGAATCGCAAAACATCCAAACATTGGGGCTTATCTTTTGATCGGCTTGGGCTGCGAACAAAACACTCTTGGGCATCTCATGAAGACGCAGCGGTTGGTATCGTTGCGCATGCCAGGAGCAGTCCAAGGAACGCAAGAAAACGAAACTGAGATCCCTATCCTATCGATGCAAGATATGGGTGGCACCACGGCAACCGTCCGTCGAGGTGTCGAGCTGGTAAAAGAGCTATTGCCGCGCGTCAATAGTTTCCATCGCACGACCGTCCCGGCCAGCGAGATCATCCTCGCAACCAAATGTGGCGGGTCCGATGGCTATTCTGGCATTACCGCCAACCCGGCTTTGGGAATCGCTTCTGATAGGATCGTCGCTTGCGGTGGTACCTCCATACTCTCCGAAACAACCGAGCTATACGGCGCAGAGCAACTCTTTACCAAGAGAGCGAACAATGAGAAGGTTGCTCAAGACCTATTGGCCAAAATGGAATGGTGGATGGACTACACGGCTCATTACGGAGAAGAGTTTGATAACAATCCCTCGCTCGGAAACAAAGCAGGTGGCCTGACAACCATCATCGAAAAATCGCTCGGTGCCGCGGCCAAGGGAGGGAGTAGCCCGCTTCAAGCGGTTTACGAATATGGTGATCGCGTCCAAACCAAGGGAATGGTGATCATGGATGCACCAGGCTTCGATCCGGTTTGTGTCACAGGCATGGTTGCCAGTGGAGCCAATGTAGT
>Ga0315904_10004846_pt1 | contig 18916 bp, 16 predicted proteins | sample LakEriMetagenome_6_FD_203529 | JGI IMG/M metagenome (GOLD analysis project Ga0315904, IMG submission 203529) | Freshwater fungal communities from buoy surface, Lake Erie, Ohio, United States - Buoy 12 MA120 | ecosystem: Environmental > Aquatic > Freshwater > Lake | place: USA: Lake Erie, Ohio...
CCTGGAGTTCGGCCGCGGCGGTGCGTTCGACCACGAACTGACCGACGACGGCCCAGCCCGTGCGGGCATGGATGTCATCGAGTTCGGCGGGTTCGACGAGGGCGTGGCGGTGGCCGATCACGACGATGCCCCGCGGGCGGGCCGCGCGGGGGATCCCTGGAGCGGTCCCGAGGTGGAACTTGTGTTCGATGGATCGGGCGATCCATTCGAGGAGTTCTTCGAGCAGGAGCGTGACGCCGTCGAGCGATTCCTGATGCGGGGGCCCGACGATTTTCGCGAATGCCGCCATGTGTCGAGCCGCGAGGGCGAGTCCATGGCCCGGCAGCTGTCGGCCTGCGCACGGATCGAGCTGCCGGCGGTCACGGCGGCCGCGCCGCCGACCACGGACGCATGTCAGGCCGCCGGCACCGCGGCCATTCCGCAACCGGCGGCCGCGGATGCCGCCGCGGACGACTCCGACATGGTCGTGATCGAGGAGGATCTGGAGCCGTTCCAGACGCCGGGGCGGCCGGTGGTCGCGGCCGTTCGTCCGGGCGATTACCGCAGCCTCTTCGCCCGCCTCCGCCGCGGCGACCGCACCGCCCCGTCAGGACGCTGACGAACGGTGGCAGACCGTGGAACACGTCTGCCCAAAGCAAGATGCGACGGCCGTCGACCCAGGGAACCCTCTGTGTTCCCTGCGGTCGATCACGTGGACAACGGCCGCGGAGAGCTTTGTCCAGGGAAAACTATCGCGATAGCGGCGCGGGGCCGAGTGTCGGCGACTGGGGTGCCTGGAGTTGCAACTGCCCATCCCGTGGCGGGGGTGGCGTCGACTCCGCCTTCTCGCCGGTGGCGACGGCCAGGCCCTCCTGCGCATCTTTGAGATTTGGGTTGATCTCGAGCGCCTTGCGAAAGGCGCCGATTGCCTTTTCCTTGTCGCCCTGCTTGAAGAGGGCAACGCCGTAGTTGTTCCACAGGGCCCCTTCCCGCGGCATCTTCTCGAGCAAGGCCCGATATTGGTCGGCGGCCTCGCTGAACCGCCCAGCCGCGGCCAGCGCGTTGGCGAAGTTGGCCTGGATCGCCGGCACGTGCGGCGTGACGCGATACGCCTCGCCGAACTGCTTGATGGCAAGGTCCATCTCCCGCTTGGCCGCTTCCTGATTGCCCTGCTGGGCGGCCATCTGTGCCCGGGCGGAATGGGTGGTGCCAAGATTGTTGTGGGTTTCGCCTAAATCAGGCCGCAGCCGCGTGGAGTTCTGAAAATGGTAGTGCGCCGCCTCGACGTCGCCCTTGGAGAACTTCTTCGCGCCCAATCGGTTGTGCGCCTGCCAGCAGCCGCAACCCTCGTGGCAGGGATGCGGATGGCCCGCGATCGTGTGCGGCCAGAGCGACACCTCGTCGGTCCAGGCGTGCGCGTAGCGGAACGACGCATAGCCGACGACCGCGAGCAGGATCGCGCCCACCGCCAGCGCCGCGGGCCGCTCAGTCGAATGCGCCCGGGAGTACCAGGTGGAAACGGCTGCGACGATGAGACCGAGCACGCCGAGCATCGGCGTGTAGAGGAAGTGGTCGGCCACCCAGGTGATCCGCATGTAGGAGATGGTGATGAACCCGAGAATCGGCAGCAGCATGAGGACGAAGAAGCCGCCTACGAAGAGCGCATGCCGCTGCCATGTGGGATGCTCGGCAGTCCCCCGGTTCTTCCACAGCCACCATCCCGCGCCGAGCATGATCGGCCAGGGCAGGAACTGCCAGACCTGCGGCGGATCCACCTGCCACTTCGGGTAGATCGTCAGCAAATCGAAGGGCCAGATCGTCTTCCACAGGTAGAACAAGACAGCCATGCCGGCCGTGGCGATCCGCGAGGCGACGCCGCCGACGGGGATCGCCTCCTGGCCGATGGCCCGGCTCCATTGGAAGTAGCAGGTTGCCAGGCCGAGCACCGCCGAGATCCAGAAAAACGGCAGGGCGTAGAGGGTGTATTCCTCGAGCTTCGAGCGTTCTGCCGCCTTGTCCGCCGTCGGTCGCGACGCAAGGGCAACGGCTGCCAGCACGACCGATGTGAGGGGTCCGAGCAGGGCGATCGCACCACACGTCGCCCACCATCCCCACGTGCTTTCGCCGCTGCGCAGCGCCTTGAGCCACAGCATCTCGGGCACGACCGTCAGGGCCAAACTCGCCCCCACCAGGAGCAGCGTCGTCAGGCCGCGGCGGTCGAGCGTCAGGCCGTGCTTCCACCAGCCGTAGACCAGGATCAGAAACGGAAACATCACGACTGCGGTCTTGGCGAACATCGTCAGCAGGAACAGCACCACCGCCAGCACGTAGTATTTCCCGGCCCGGACGCCGTCGCGCTCCTCGTCGAACTGCACGAAGGCGGTGCACGCGAGGAGAAAGAGCGGCTGGGAAAGCGTGTTCTTCACCTCCGACACCCAGCTCACCGTCTCCACACACACCGGATGGATCGCGAACAGCAGGCCTCCCAGCCAGCCGCCCGGCACACCCATCACGTGCAGCAACCGCCAGAACAGCAACGCCCCCGCGATGTGGAGCAGGACCATGGTCACGTGGTAGCCGTAGGAGTTCATCCCGAAGAACGGCCACTGGGCCCACAACGCCGTGTAGGAAAGCGGGAAGTAGTCGGCTCCGTCGGGGTTGGTCCAGAGCTTGACGAGCGTGGCCCAGGAGTCGGCGGGCACCCGCGGATCGGGCGACACGCGATGCTGCACGGTGAGATTCTGGGTCAGCAGCTGGTCGTCATCCCACAGCCAGTCACCGCCGGAGTCCCGCACGACGGGAACGTCGCCTTGCTTCGGCGACAAGCGGTGCACGAACTGGCTGAACCGCGGATCCCATGTCCAGTCGTCGTTGCAGACGGGAGCGTAAATCCACAGGGCAGCCAGCACGATGACGGCGAACTTGAAGATCAAGTCGCGCCAACGGCCCGCAGGATCACCGCCGGTCTGTCCGCCAGCGGGAACCATGTCGGCGACGGGTGGCTTTTCCACGCCGCGCTGCGGCCGCGTGACTCGTCTGGTCGTTCCCATGCTGTCCGAGTATAGCCTCGTTCTCCACCGCCGAAACCGACCGTTCAGCGCGCGGCTTTCCGGCGGGCCAGCAGCCGTCCGAGCGCTTCGGCATAGGGCCGTTCCATCGCCAGTGCGGCCACGCGGGCATCCGGGTCGGCGAGCTTGGCATCGACCTCGATCGCCTTGTCGAGTGCGGTGAACGCTTCCGCCGCGCGGCCCTGGTCGTCGAGGGTCAAGGCCAGGGCGGCCCACGCGTCGCCGCGACCGCCCCCCGAGAGCTCGATGGCGCAGCGGGCGGCCTGCTCCGCCTCCGTCAGCCGACCAGCCTCGCGCAGGGCCTCGGCCAATCCCGAAGCGGCCGTGTACGCCACCGGGTTCTTGCGAAATGTATCGGTCCACAACGCCAGCTGGTCGGCCCACACCTTCTGCCGCGCCAGGCAACCGGCCCCGAGGAGGATGTCGGCGACGATCACGCCGATCAACAGGCGCGACCGCAATCGTTCGCGCCCCGCCAGCCACGGCGGGTCGAGCAGCAGGCCCACCGCCAGCGCCACACCGGCCATGGGCAGGTAGAGGTAGCGGTCGGCGGCAGCCCGATAGATGGGGATCACGTTCGAAACCGGCAGCAATGGCACCACGATCAGCGTGATCGCGAGCAGCATCCGCCGGTCGGCCCGGCTTGCGAGGACCGCCGCCACGACGAGGGCCACGAGCACGGCCATGGCCACGGGCAGCGGCAGGTGGGCGATGGAATGCGGGCCGTAGTCGGCGCAGAGATTGATGGGCAGCACCACGAGTTGGGCGTAGAGGGCCAGGATCCGCGGCTCGATCATCATCGCGGTCGCCAGCGAGCCGCCCGGATACTGCGGCCGGCTCTCGAAGATCCTGGAGACCTCCGGCTCGAGCAGGAACCGGGCCGCGAGAAAGCCCAGCACGGCAAGCTTTGCGCCGCCCGTCACGATTGGCCAGAACCAATCCCGGTCGCCGCGGCGAAACACCAGCCAGTAGACGCCGATGACGGCCGGCGCCGCGATGCCGGACTCCTTGCTGCCGATGGCCAGCAGCGCGCAGGCGATGCATGCGGCCGCCCGCCAACCATCGCGGCCCGGAACCTCGGGCCGTCGGCCCATCGCCAGAAGCAGGCCGCCCAGGGTGAAGAACGCCACCAAGAGGTCCTCGCGAAACGTCGGTTCGCAGACGGCTTCCGTCACGACGGGATGCACGGCGAAGGTCAAGGCCGCCGCGGCGGCTGCCAGCGGCGCGGAAGACGAGGGCCGCGCCCCGTGAATCCCAGCGGGCGTGCCGCTGCAGAGGCGGCACAGCACCATCCATGTCAGCACGACGTTCACCGCATGCAGGAGCACGCTGGTGAGGTGGTATCCGAAGGGCGTCTTGCCCCACGCCGCGGCGTCGAGCATCAGCGATGCCAGGTGCACGGGGCGATTGAAGTCGAGCACGTCCATCCGCAGCACGCCGAACGTGAGCACGGGCCACCAGTTCCGCGGATCATGCAGGAACGGGTCGGTGAGGATCTGCAGCCGCGCGTCGTACACGAATCCCGCAGCGAGTGTCGTGGAGAACACGGCCACCGTCAGCCCGGCGAGCACGGCCGCCTGCCGCCACGGGGAGAGCCGTTGATGGGAATGCTGCGCGTCGCTCATGCGGATTCATCCCGAGCCTGGCACCGGCCCGCCCCGCCCATGGTAGTGATTGGCGACCTGCCCGCCTCCGTCCCGGCGAAGAATGGCTGTAGCGTGACTCCGAGGCCCGCGGAAGCGAGAATCGGGACATGACGCCTCCCACGCCCTCAGCCCCTGCCTCCATCGACCTGCGTTCGCCCGAGCCCTGGTGTCCGGGCCGGGTGATCGTCAACACGTCCACGTACAACGAGCGGGAGAACATCGTCCGGCTCGTCGACCGCGTGCTGGCATCCCGCGACGACCTGCACATGCTGGTCGTGGACGACGACTCTCCCGACGGCACCGGGGCGCTCGCGCTGGAGCGAGCCGCGACCGAACCGCGGCTGCACGTGCTGGTGCGCCGCGGTCGGCGCGGTCTCGGCAGCGCGATTTTTGAGGGCCTGCGGGTGGCCCGCGACCGGGGTTTCGAGGCCGCCGTCTACATGGACGCCGACTTGAGCCACGACCCGGACGACGTGCCGCGACTCCTGGCGGCCCTCGATCCGCCGGGCGGCAGGCCGGCCGACCTCGTGATTGGCTCGCGCCGGGTGCCGGGCGGACGCACGGTAGGCTGGCCGCTCTCCCGGGAAGTGGTCAGCCGGCTCGTGTGCTGGTTCACCCGCTGGGTGCTCTGGGTGCCGGTCCACGACGCCTCCGGAGGATTTCGGGCGGTGCGGCTCGCGCTGCTCGATCGCATCGACCCGCCGGAGTCGCAGGGCTATGCCTTCCAGGAGGATCTGCTGTGGCGACTCCACCGGGCGGGCGCCCGGATCGTAGAGGTGCCGATCACGTTCACCGACCGCACGCACGGGTCGAGCAAGGCCGACTTCGCCGAAACCCGACGAAGCGTCGGCGACCTGTTGAAGCTCGCCCGCCGCACATGGCTCGGATGGTGACGGCCGCCCGTCGCCCAGCAGACAGCAATCGGAGAGCACGAGTGGCAACGAGCGTTCAGGCCCTGTTCCTCGATCGCGACGGCACGCTGATCGAGAATCGGCACTATCTCCGCGATCCCGAGGGCGTGGCCATCCTGCCGGGCGTGCGCGAGGCGCTCGCCCGGGCCCGCGACACCGGAACGAAGTTCTTCCTGTTCACGAACCAGTCGGGCGTGGGCCGCGGGCTGTTCACGCTCGCCGACGTCGAGGCCGTGAACCGGCGGATGATCGACGCCCTCGGGCTCGGACCCGACCTGTTCGCCGGCATCTGTGTCGCCGCCGAGCGGCCCGACGACCCGCCGGTCTACCGCAAACCGTCGCCGCGGTACATCCTCGAGATGCTGGCAGAGCACGCGGTCCCGGCCGAGGCGGCCTGGATGCTGGGAGACTCGCCAAGCGACTGGGAAGCGGGCCTCAACGCAGGCATCCGGTCCGCGGCGATCATTGCGGATCCGGCCCACGAGCCCGACCGCGACCGCCGACTGGGTCTCGGCGTCACGGCCTACGCCAGCCTGCTCGAGTGGGCGGAGGCCGTGCTCCTCACTCCAGGATGATGCAGGCCAGGTCGCCAGTGGCGTTGCGGAGCGGCGGCTTCGTGTAGCCGAGCTCGAGGAGTGCATCCTCGATTCCCTTGCCCCGATCGGGAAACCCGTTGCGGTTGACGTAGATCGCGGAAAAACCCAGCCGCTTCAACTCCTCGACCGCCGCCCTGGCGTTGGCCGGGTTGACGCGGATCGCACCGGCCTCGCGGTCAAGCGCGGCCCCCTCGAAGAACTTAGCCTGCACGGCCGGCTGCCATCGCTCACGGTCCCGGCCCTTCATCGAGCCGAACGAGTAGCGGAGTCGCTTGCTGTACAGGTACGGCCGGAAGTGGTCATACGAGGGCACGCCCGGCATGGGCGACTCGGGAAACTCCATCACGGGCACCTGAAACACCATGGCGCCCGCGGGCAGCGCCGCCTCCATCTTCTCGGTGAACTCGCGATCGGCCGCGACCTGCCGGGCGATGGTCGCCGTGACCTCGGCCGTCGGGGCCCGCGGCACCTGATCCCAGAAGATCAGGCCGCAGATCGCGGCGGCCGCGGCCAGTGTGCCGAGGCTCGTTCCGCCGGGTCCGCTCCGCGTCGCGCCCGCCGTGTGCCATGCCGCCAGCCGCTGTGCGGCATACAGCAGCACGATCGCCAGGATCACGAGGCTGTAGCGTTGGCCGGTGCGAAAGAGCGTGAATCCAAAGGCCCCCAGGATGGCGTTGAGGCCGCCCGTGGTGAAGCAGATCACGATCCACAAGACCTGCCAGGCGGCGAGCGGAATGTCGTTGGCCTTGCCCCTCACCGCATCGACCACCGCCGTCCGCGCGAGCCAGCCGAGGGCGAGGAGGCCGACGATGCCGAGATACGATCCCTCGTCCTGCAGTGGCGAGGCGGGAGGGATGCCCTGCGCCGGGTTGCCGATCTTGTGCTTGATCGCAAACGCCGCGAAGGCGTCGGAACGGTGCGTCGGAGGCGGGATCACGAGATCGACGAGCTTGAGCCCGTAGATCTCCATCCACTTGTACTCGCGTGACAAGGCCCCCGGGTTCGGGCCGTTGGCCAGGCGATACGTCCAGGTATCGATGTTCATGACTGCAAACGCGATGGCCGCAGCCCCGATCACGGCGAGGGCCGACCTGAACGCCGGCCACGAACCGTTTCGCCAATACATGATCCCCGCGCCGAGGAGCGTGAGCTGGCAGAAGATGTTGGTCCAATAAGGGCTCTGGAGCCCGGTGATGCACCCGACCGCCACGGCGAACCAGAAGCGGCGCGATCCCCACACGATCCCCGAATCGGTGGCGATCCACCGCCAGATCGGCAGGAACAAGGGCACGTGCCAGACGTATTCCGTCGTGATGTGAAACGGCGACTGGGCGAAGATGAACGGCGCGAGCCCGAAGGCCAGCGCCGCCACGAACGCCCACGTGCGATCGCAATCCTCCCAGCGGGCCACGACGTAGAACGCCGCCGCGGCGGAAAGATGGGCGATGATCGTGCCCACGTTGAGGCCGCCGAAGAGGCCGAAGAGGCGGCCGAGCAGGCCGTAGAAGACGACGAGCAGTTCCTCGACGAATGGCCAGTCGTTCCAGTTGGCCGCGTGCGGGGCGCCGAGGGCGTCGACATTCTTCCACGCCAGCGGCACGAACTCGCCGTCGCCGACGGCCTTCATCATCGCGAGCGCGTGGACGACGTCGCCCTTGTCGGGCTCGAGGTAGGCGGTGGGCACGCCCCACGAGGCGGGCGACCAGCGGTCGTTTCCGGCGCACCAGGCAAGCGCCACCATGGCGAGCAGCAGGGCAAGCGGCCCCCAGGTTCGCAGCCGGCCCTGATTTTCAGTGTTCAGCATGACACTGGTTCCTTGTTTCTCTCCGCGGGGCGATATCGTAGCACGCGCTAGAACCGCCACCGCTCGATCTCGTCCACGACGTACGACGCAAACGGGATCGAGCAGGTCCAGCCGGGCGACACGGCGTTGAGCACGTGCATCGATCGATCATCCCCTTCGAGCACGAAGTCCATCTCCAGCTTCCGGGTCCGGGTGTCGAGCACTTGGGCCCGGATCCCAGAGCGGCCCCAGCGGCGGTAGTGCTCCGGGCGGATGCCCTCGGCGAGCCGGCCGGCGAGCGCCACGAGGTGGCCGCGGTCGTATTTCGCGAGCTCCTCCCAGGCGAGCCGGCGAAACTCGAAGCCGGCGGAAAACAGCAGGCCGAATTGCAGCCGGGCGATCTCCGCGACGTCGCGGAGGCTGAAGCCCGCGAGGCCCGCATACTGCTCCCGCCAGAAGGCCGGGATCGCGGTGGGGCCGATCTTGGTGCGGCCGTCGACCGTGACGGTGAAGTGCACGCCCAAAAACGGATTGCGCAGGTCGGGGACGGGATAGATGTTGGTACGGAGCGTTCCGGCCGGTTCGTCGCTGTAGAGATACAGTCCCTTGAAGGGCAGGATCGTGTAGTGCTCGGCGAAGCCGAACTGCCGCGCGATCCGGTCGGCATGGAGGCCGGCGCAGTTGACCACATAGCCGGCCGACCAGCGGCCCTGCGACGTCTCGGCCTCGTTGCCCCGGCAGCGGCGGAAGGCCGTGCCGAGGGCGAACGTCACTCCCTCGCGTTCGGCGTCTTCGCGCATGGCGCTGATCACCGCGGCGGGATCGGCCGTGGCGGTGTTCGGCGACCAGATCGCCCGCTCGCAGGTCTGCACGCGGGGCTCGATCTTTCGGGCCTCGGCCTCGGAGACGCTCTCGAGCGTCACGCCGTTGACGGCCCCGCGGCGAAGGAGCTCGTCCATCTGCGGATGGTCGGCGGCGGTGCGGGCCACCACGAGCTTCCCGCACTGGTTGAGCGGGAGGCCCTTCGCGCGGCAGTAGTCCCGCAGGGCGGCGTTGCCGTCGCGGGTAAACCGGGCCTTGAGCGAATCGGACGTGTAATAAAAACCGGCGTGGAGGACGCCCGAGTTGCGGCCGCTGGCGTGCCGTCCGCAGGCGGGCTCCTTTTCGAGCACGGTGACGGCCGCGGCCGGGTGCCGCCGCCGCAGTTCCCGGGCCACGGCCACGCCGATGATCCCGCCGCCGATGACGAGGAAGTCGGTGGTGGAAGTCATGGGGCCGGTGCCTCGCGGCAGCCCGCCGGCACGTGATTGCGGCCGGGCGCACCGTTGGTATCGTCTTTGAGAGCGGGGCTCCAGTCGAGAGTCCGGCTCCTCAACGCGGTTTCCCGCTCGAAAAGAAGTTCTCTCGTGCGCGTCCTGGCGATCGCCCTCGCGTGTTCCGCGGCCGCATTTTTAGTCCACTGGCTAATCTGGCGGATGCGGATTCCCGTCCGCCAGACGGCCTGGCTGCTGGCGATCTTCTCCGGCACGCTGGCAGCGGCCCTGGCCAGTTCGCCCTGCTGGCCACCCGCCTGGCGATTCGCCAATGCGTGGGAGGTGCTGCACGTGACGCTGTTCCACGTCGCGGCCACGCTGGCCTACATCGTCGCCTACTCGGCGATCGAGGAGCGCAGCCCCAGCATGACGATCCTCTCCCGCGTGGCCGACGCGGGCGGCCGCGGGCAGTCGCGGGAAGAACTGCAGGCGCTCCTGGTCGACGTGTCCCCGGTGGAGATTCGTCTGGCCGCCATGCTGCGGGACGGCATGATTCGCGACGAGGCCGGCCGGCTCGTGCTCACGGCCAAGGGCAAGGCCTGGGCCGGCACGTTCGCCACGTGGCGACGGCTCCTGCGATTCGAGCTGGGGGGCTGATCCCGGTGAACGCGTTCTACCCGCTCGTCGTGCTGGCCCCCGTGTTCGGGCTGGCGGCCTACTGCCTCGGGCAGATCGCCGTCGCGCGGGGCATGTCGGGCCGCGGCCCCTACCACTCGCTGCGGGTCGGATTCGTCCTGGGCCTCGTCGTCGTCGGCGCCGTCGCCGGCTGGGCGGCGGGCCGGATGGAGGTGACGCCGGCCGATCGCGTCGCCTCCCTCGCGCTCGACTTGCTCACCTATCTTGCGCTGGCCTTCGGCTACTTCAACTTCGTGAATCTCACCGTGGCGTCGCTGCGGATCCGGCTGCTGGAGGAACTGCTTGCCGCCGGGGGCGGCAAGCCCGCCGACGCGGTCATGGCCGCCTACGACTCGCGGCATGTCGTCGCGCTGCGGCTGGACCGACTGGTGCGCGGCGGCCATCTCGTCGAAAAGGACGGCCGCTTGCACAGCGGCCGCCTGCCGTTTCTCATCGTGGCCAGGATCTTCGACGGCCTGCACTGGTTCATCATCGGCCCGGGAAGGAAACGCAGGGCATGAACTCGACGAACGCGCCCGCGGGCGCCCCGCGGAAACCCAGGCTCGCGGCCGAGCCGACGGAGGAACATACGCCGGCGGCCCGTGGGCTGGGCGGCGACGTGTTCCTGAGCCTGTTCGTCGCCTGCTACAACGAGTCGGGCAACATCGTGGGGACGCTCGACACGGTCGTCGCCGCCGCGTCCAAAACGGTGCCTTCCTACGAGATCGTCGTCGTCGACGACGGGTCGCGGGATGCATCGGTGCTGGAGGTGCGCGACTACATGGCCGCACATCCCGACCTGCCGGTCCGGCTGCTGATCAATCCGCGAAACGAGGGCGTGGCCAACAACTATGCCGAGGCGGCGTTTCGGTCGCATGGCGAGTGGTATCGGATGATCTGCGGCGACAACGTGGAGTCGGAGGAGACGCTGACCACGATCTTCTCCGCAATCGGTGAGGCCGAACTGCTGATCCCATACTACGTGCAGCATCCCGGGCGGAAGTGGCACCGGCGGGTGATCTCGACGCTTTACACGGCGCTCGTCAACTTGATCAGCGGCAACCGCCTGCACTATTACAACGGCATGCCGCTCACCCGACGGTATTACGCGATGCGGTGGCACTCCAACTCGCACGGCTTCGGCTTCCAGGCCGACCTGGTGACCCGACTCCTGGCCCTCGGCGCGACCTACAAGGAGGTGGGCGTCATCGGCCGCGAACGGGCGGGCGGGCGGTCCCACGCGCTGACGTTCCGCAACTTCTGCTCGGTCGCCCATTCGCTGCAGAACATCCTCATCCGGCGGGTCTCGAAGATGCTCTACGGGTATTGCTGACGCCGCCCACGTCGCGGTCACGGGCGGCCGGATGGCTGCTCCCTGCAGATGGCGTCCACCGCCGCCCACGGGCCGGGTGGCTCGAGGCCCAGGCGCTCCCGCAGCGTCGTCGTGTCGAGCGTCGTATGCAGCGGCACATGCTCGAGTTCCTTTCCGGCCGCGGCGGCTCTGACAGGCTGCACCAGTCCGCTCGCCTGACCGGCGGCGTGGGCCATGCGAAGCGCCACGTCGGCGTAGGTGACGTCATCCGTGGCCGAAACCTGGATCACGCCACCCGTCCCGCGGTCCAGCGCCGCCACGAGCGCCGCGGCGGCGAAGCCGGGCGTCAGCGGTGCCAGGGGCAGGTCGGCGAACGGCTGCACCGGCTGCCCGCGGCCGAGCGCCTGCCGCCAGCCGGCAAACAGCGGCATGCCGCGCTGAATGATCTTCGTCAGCCGCACCACGGTCGCCCGTGTGCCCAGGCCGAGGATCGCCACCTCGGCCTCCGCCTTCATCCGGCCATACTCCGTGCGTGGACACCGCGCGGCGTCCGCGGGCACGTGGGCGGCTGCGCCGTCGAACACCTGGTTGGTCGAGGGAAACACCACCCGCGCGCCCGCCGCCACAAGGCGGCCGGCAAGTTCGACCGTCGCATCGACGTTCACGCGCCGCGCAGCGGCGGGTTGCGACCGGCATGTGGCCGTGGACGTGACGGCCGCGCAAAGCACGGCCGCCTGGAGTCGCTCGGGAAGCAGCCAGGTCGAAGGCGCCGCGGCGAGGTCGAGCGGCAGGAGGCCGGCGGTCGGCCGCCGCGTGGTGCCCAGCACTTCGACGCCGCGCTCGGCAAGGCAGGCCGCGACCGCGCCGCCCAGCAGCCCTTCGGCTCCCACCACGAGCACCGGCGCGTCACGGCCCATGGAATCGTCCCGGCGGCTCGCTGGTCAGGGACCCGTGAAGCGGATCATGGGCCGCCCGGCGAGCCGGCCGCTGGTCATGTCCGTCAGGGCCTGGTTGATCTCGTCGATCGCGTACCGGCCACCGACGAGGCGTTCGATCGCGAGCCGGCCGTCCCGCACGAGCCGCACGAGGCGGGGGATGTCGACCGCGGGCTGACTGCCGCCGCCGTGCGACCCGACGAGCCGCTTCTCGAAGTGCAGGGGCAGCGTGGAGATCGCCGCGGTGGAATCCTTCGGGGGCACGCCGACGAGTACGGTCCGTCCGCGGGCATTCGTCACCCGGCTCGCCAGGGCAATCACCTCCACGTTGCCCGTGTTGTCGACCGCCACGTCGACGCCGTCATGCCCCACGATCCGCCGGATCTCCTCGGCGGCGTCGGCCCTGGTGACGTTGATCGCGTGCGTCGCCCCGAGCGCCCGCGCGAGTTCCAGACGGTTGTCGAACCGGTCGAGGGCGATGATCGGGTTGGCCGCGGCCAGGGCCGCCCCCTGCACGATGTTGAGGCCGATGCCACCGGCACCGAAGACCGCGATCGATTCGCCGATGCTGAGCCGGGCATCGTTGTTGACGACGCCGAAGCCGGTCGTGACGGCACAGCCGAAGAGGGCGGCCACCTCCGGGTCGAAGTCGGCCGGCACCAGTGTCAGGCGGTTCTCCGAAACGACGGCGTAGTCGTTGAATGTCGTCACCCAACCAGCATTCACCCGGCCGATCCTCGACTCGTAGACGGGCGGCACCGACTCGAGACCCGCCCCCTTCCGCCAGTGGAGCACGACCCGGTCGCCCGGCTTCACGTGCCGCACGCCCTCGCCGCACTCGAGCACCTCGCCGCAGCCCTCGTGGCCGAGGAGATGTGGCAGGAACTTGTCGGGCCCCTTCACGCCCTCGATCTCGCCGACCTGCGAGCCGCAGATGCCGCTCGTGAGCACCTTCACGAGCACCTGGCCGATCTTGAGGGGCGGCACCTCCACCTCCTCGACAACGAGGGGCTTCTTCAATTCGACGAGGATGGCGGCTCGGGATCGCACGATACGGAAGGCGGCGGGAGGCCGCGACCTCGGGAAAGGGACGCCCTGTGGGCCGATAGTGTCGCCGCGGCGATGACGTAGACTGGGTGCTGACGCCAGATGGCCTCAAAACCCACTCATCCTACATGACTCATTCACGCGCAGGGAATCCGCATGGGAGTTGAGATCGACCTGTTGGCGAATTACCCGCAGCCGAACCGCGACGTCGCGGCCCGCGGCGCGGGAAAAACCGAGGCCGACAGGGCCGTCGCCCGGCAGTTCGGCAGGGAGTTCTTCGACGGCGACCGGCGCACGGGCTACGGCGGGTTCACGTATCACCCGCGGTTCTGGCAGCCGGTGATCCCCACGCTCCAATCGCACTTCGGCCTGACCGGAAAATCCTCGCTGCTGGACGTCGGCTGCGCCAAGGGATTCATGCTCCACGACCTCGCGGAAATGATCCCTGGGATCACCGTCAAGGGCGTCGACGTGTCGACCTACGCGATCGAGCACGCCATCGAGTCGATGCGGCCGCACGTGTCGGTGGCGGACGCCCGAGAACTGCCGTTCGCCGACGATTCGTTCGACGTCGTCATCTCCATCAACACCGTGCACAACCTGGAGCGTGCGGATCTCGTGCGGTCGCTCCGCGAAATCGAGCGGGTCAAGCGGCGGGGCGCCTTCATCACGGTCGACGCGTATCGGACCGACGAGGAGCGGCGACGGATGGAGGCCTGGAACCTCACCGCCCGCACGATCCTGTCGGTCGAGGGCTGGAAGGACCTGTTCGCCGAGGCCGGCTACACGGGCGACTACCACTGGTTTATCCCATGAGTGCCAGCGGCCTGCGGGCGGACATCCCCCGACGCAACCTGCTCTTCCAGATGCGGCGGCTGCGCGCCCTCGAAGAGACCATCGCGGAGCGGTATGCCGAGGGCAAGATGCGTTGCCCGGTCCACCTGTCCACCGGCCAGGAGGCGGTGAGCGCCGCGGTGGGACTCGTCCTCGAACCGACGGACCTCGCGGTCAGCGGCCACCGCGCCCACACACACTATCTCGCCAAGGGCGGCTCGATGCGGCGGATGCTCGCCGAGATCTACGGTAAGGCCACCGGCTGCAGCCGCGGCAAGGGTGGCTCGATGCACCTGATCGACGAGTCGGTCGGCTTCAAGGGGAGCACGGCCATCGTCGGCGGCACGGTGCCGATCGGCACCGGCCTCGGGCTCTCGCTGAAGCGGCGCGGCACGGACCGGGTCGCCTGCGTCTTCCTCGGCGACGCGGTGGTCGAGGAGGGCGTGTTCTTCGAGGCGGTGAACTTCGCGGTGCTTCAGCGGCTACCGGTACTCTACGTCTGCGAGAACAACCTGTTTTCCGTCTACTCGCCGCTGGCGGTCCGGCAGCCGGCAGGCCGGGTGATCCACGAGATGGTCGCCGCACTTGGCCTCCCCACCGCGGCCGGCGACGGCAACGACCCGGAGGCCGTCTTCGCCTCCTGCCGCGCGATGGTGGAGTCGATCCGCTCGGGCGGCGGGCCGGCATTCGTGGAGTTCGCCACCTACCGCTGGCGGGAACACTGCGGGCCGAACTTCGACAACGACATCGGCTACCGGGCCGAGGCCGAGTTTCTCGCGTGGAAGGAGCGGGACCCCGTGGCGACATATGCCCGGCGGCTGCTCGAGGAACGCGTCGTCACGGATGCGGAGATCGCCGTGATGGACCGGGAGATCGCCGCGGAAGTCGCCGACGCCTTCGCCTTCGCCGAATCGTCACCCTTCCCGGCCCCCGAGACGGCGGCCGAAGACGTCCATGCCCCCGGGGCCTCCGCATGACCCGGCAGCTCACCTACGCCCAGGCGATCAACGAGGCCACCACGGTCGCCATGCAGGCCGACCCGCGGATGCTCTGCTTCGGCCTCGGGATGGACGATCCGAAGCGGATCTTCGGCACGACGATTGGGCTCGTCGAGGCGTTCGGCCGCGATCGCGTGTTCGACATGCCGACCTCGGAAGCCGGCATGACGGGCATCGCGATCGGCGCGTCGCTCGATGGCACACGCTGCCTGATGACCCACCAGCGGCTCGACTTCTTCCTGCTCGCCCTGGATCAGCTCGTCAACAATGCCGCCAAGTGGCACTACATGTTCGGCGGCCAGGCGGCGCCGGTGCGGGTCGCCATCCGACTGATCCTGGGCCGCGGATGGGGCCAGGGGCCGACCCACTCCCAGAGCCTGCAGTCGTGGTTCGCCCACGTGCCGGGGCTGAAGGTGGTGATGCCGGCCTTCCCCGCCGACGCCAAGGGCCTGCTCTTGAGCGGGCTCTTCGCCGACAGCCCGGTGGTGTTCCTGGAGCATCGCTGGCTGCACAACCTGCACGGGCCGGTGCCGGAAGGGGATGTCCGCGTGCCCCTGGGGTGGGCGCAGGTCGTCTCGCCGGGCACGGACGTGACGATCGTGTCGATGTCGTACATGACGGTCGAGGCGCTCCACGCGGTCCACTTTCTGCGGCAGGCCGGGGTGTCCGCGGAACTGGTCGACCTGCGGTCCATCCGGCCGCTCGACTGGGAGACCGTTCTCGGGTCGGTGCGGAAGACGGGCCGACTGGTGGCCGTGGACACCTCGCAAGCGATGTGCTCGGTGGCCAGCGAGATCGTCGCCACAGCCGCGACGCAATGCTTCGACCGCCTCCAAGCCGCCCCACGCCGGCTGACGTTGCCGGACCACCCGTCGCCGACCAGCCCGGCGCTCGCGGAGCGGTTCTATCCGCGGGCGGAGGACATCGTCACCGCCGTTGCCGACCTGTTGGGTCGCCGGATCGACGTCGCCCCGCTCGCGGCCGCCCGGACCGCGCCGCACGACGTGCCCGGCGACTGGTTCAAGGGCCCTTTCTGATCACGGGCTCGAAGACCGCCGGCGTCATGGCTTGTGCACGTAGTCTGCCGGAATCTTCCGCAGCCGGTCGAGGTTGGCCTTCATCCAGTCGATCGTCTCGCGGATGACGTCGGCGACCGTGAGCCTGGGCCGCCAGCCAAACTCGCTGCGAGCCTTCGTGGTGTCGAGCAGGTAGGCTGGGTCCTGGGCGAGCCGCGGGGGCGTGGTCTCCACGCAGTCCTCGAACCGGGCCCCCATCTGCCGGCAGATCTCTTCGACGACCTCGCGGATCGTCTGATTCTGGTCGGTGGCGAGGTGGTAGACGTCGCCCGGATTGCCGCGGCGGGCCACCTCGAGCGTGCCCTCCGCCACGTCCCGCATGTGGATGAACGACCGCACGCTCGTGCCGCCCCCCTCCAGTTTCAGCTTCTGGCCCGTGAGGATGCAGAACACCGTCCGCGGCATGATCCGGTAGAGGGGCTGGCCCGGGCCGCACACGTTGGCCGCCCGGGTGAACGCGACGGGAAAGTCGAAGGCTTTTCGGTAGGCGAGCAGGTTCATGTCGCAGGCGGCCTTCGACACGGCGTAGGGCGTGCTCGGGTTGAACGGGGCCGTCTCCTTCACGAGGCCGCTCGTCGAGCCATACACCTCGGGTGTGGAGATCTGCACGAATTTCTTCAGGAAATCGAGCTTCTTGAGCCGGTCGACGAGCCGGGCGGTCGCCACGACGTTGGTCTGATACCAGTGATCAGGATGCTGCCAGCTCTGCGCCACCATGCTCTGGGCGGCGAAGTTCACGATGTATTCCGGGCGACGCTCGTGGATGACCGCCTCGATCCGGTCGAGGTCACGGTTGAAGTCGAGGGCGTGGAACGTGAACCGGTCGTGCGGCGCCCACTTGTAGGGCAGCAGGGCCTCGTCGGGCTCGGCCGACCGGCTGATCCCCACGACCTCGGCCCCGGCCGCGAGGGCGCTCGCGACGAACGTCGCCCCAGAAAACGAATTGCTGCCCAGGACGAGAAAAGTTTCAGCGGCCATCTACGAAGGAGCCCTGTCGAACACAAACACGGACGACTGAATTGCGCTGCCCCCAGAAAGCCCCCGGCGGGAGCCGGGGGACTCCGGGTTGCACCAGATACCGTTTCGCCTGCACATTGACGTCACTTCAGCTGGATCGCCTTCATCATCTTGATGTTGGAGTAGCGGATGTCGTTCATCGAATCGGGGAGCTTGCCCGCTTGGAAGGCCTTAATCAGGTCGCGGGCGCCGTCCTCGATCGTGTGCCTGGGCACGAAGCCGAGCTCGCGCTGGATCTTGTCGGAATTGATCCGGTAGGAGCGGATGTCGTCGGAGGGCGTGGTCACGATCTCGATCTCGCCCTTCTCGGGCATCTCCTGTCGCACGACCTCGCGGATCACCTTGGCCGTGTCGGCCACGGTGTAGTTCTGGTAGCCCGCGTTGAACACCTTGCCGGCGATCTTCTCGTCGGGCACGGTGAGCAGGAGGCAGTAGAGATCGACCATATCCTGCATGTGGAGATTCGGCCGCATTTGGGTGCCGCCGAACACCGTGATCTTGCCGTTGTTCACGGCGTGGTTCGTGAGGATGTTCACGGTGAGGTCGAGCCGCTGGCGGGGCGAGGAGCCGCAGATCGTGGCCGGCCGGATCGCGACCGTCGTGAACGAAGGCGACTGCTCGGCGAAAAGCACGGGCTCGCAGGCGGCCTTGTACTTGTTGTAGAGCGAGACGGGCACGAGCGGATGGTCTTCCGTCACCTGCGGCGAGTCGCTCACGCCGTACACGCTGCCGGACGAGGCGAAGATGAACCGCCGCACGCCCGCCGCCTTGGCGATCTTCACGCAGGGGCCGAATGAGTCGAAGTTCACCGACTGGCTCAGCTGCGGGTCGAGCTCCACGCTTGGGTCGTTGGAGATGCAGGCCAGGTGGATCACGGCATCACAGCCGTGCACCGCCTGGCGGACCGTGCCCTGATCGCGAACGTCGCCCTTGATCACGGTGAGCCGCGGGTTGGCCCGCACGGCCGCGAGCGGCTCCTCGCCGTAGATGAAGAGGTCGAGCACGACCACGTCGTAGCCTTCCTCGAGCAGCCGCGGCACGAGCACGGCGCCCACGTAGCCCCCACCGCCGATCACGGCCACCTTCTCGAAACGCTGCGACGCGCCTGCCATCATCCTGCCTTCGTGCTCGTGGTGCGGGTCCCCTGAGCACGCAGTCTACTTCAAGAGCGACTCGAGTTGCTTGATGTAGGCGATGCGATCGATCGGGTCGCGGTTGGCGACGGTGGCCACGGCGAGGGCCCCGGCGGCGTTGCCCGCGAAGCCGACGACATCCATCGGGGCCTGCTGGGCGGCAAACAGGGCCGACACGGAGAGAAACGCATCGCCCGCCCCGATCCGGTCCACCACCTTGCCGGCCACGGCAGGAATGTGGATCAGGCCGTCCTGCGGGTCGCAGCACAGGCAGCCGTGCTTCCCACGGGTGACGGCAAGCCGCTTGCAGCCGAGCTTGTCGTAGACCTCCTGCGCGAGGGTCTGCACGTCGCCGTGGCGGTCACGTGACTCGATCCGCACCTCCGTCTCGGTGGCAGTCATGTAGTCAACGCCCGGGTATTTCGAGAGGGCGTGGTGGCCGAGATTGCCGGCGTTGCACTGGGCATTGACCGCCAGAAACTTCGCCCGCTCGCGGATGATCCGGCGGGCCCGTTCCGAGAGCATCGAGTGGCCGAAGTCGATGACGATCACCACGTCGTATTTCGGCACGTGCTCCATGAGGGCCTGGCAGACGGCGTCGTCCTCCTCGCGGGCGAGGGGGGCGTCGTTGATCTCGTACACCTCCATCAGCT
>Ga0315904_10004847_pt1 | contig 18905 bp, 17 predicted proteins | sample LakEriMetagenome_6_FD_203529 | JGI IMG/M metagenome (GOLD analysis project Ga0315904, IMG submission 203529) | Freshwater fungal communities from buoy surface, Lake Erie, Ohio, United States - Buoy 12 MA120 | ecosystem: Environmental > Aquatic > Freshwater > Lake | place: USA: Lake Erie, Ohio...
AATCTGACTGGCAACATCAAACCGTTAATATATTCGTTTCGAATGTAATAACGTACACAATAGTCGAATCTATGAAACATTCGTTTAAAGAAATTAGACCAGATTCCTCAGATAATTTTAGTTTCCCATCTGGTCATACGGCTCTGGCTTTTACAAACGCATCATCATTGTATTATGAATACAAAGACACTAATATTTGGTATGCCAGCAGCGGTTTTCTGTTTGCTACAGCAACTGGCATTTTAAGAATTGCAAACAACAAACACTACCTCTCTGATGTTCTTACTGGTTCAGGAATAGGAATTGGTGTAGGTTTAATTGTCTGTTATTGGAGTCCCTTTTCATCTTTAACTTTTGGTAAAAATAAAACCCACGCAATACTTTACCCTCAAATAGGGAATCATTTTGGCATGGGTATAATTGTTTACAAATAGAACTTAAAGTTCAATATTTAGAAAGGCAAATCGTCGTGCTCCTCTTCAGTAAAGCTTGATGCAGGCTCAAAAGCAGTCGCTGCTGGCATAACTGGAACTTGGTTTTGAGGAGTCTCAGCCTGCAGTTTCTCAATTCTCCAACCTTGTATTGAATTGAAATATTTAGTTTCTCCTTGAGGATTAGTCCATTCCCTTCCTCTCAGATTTATAGATACTTTTACAGCATCTCCTGAGTTGTAATTATTTAACAATTCACATTTATCTTGAGTAAATTCAATCATTATATGTTGAGGATACTGTTCATCTGTGGTTACTACCAACTCTCTCTTTTTAAACGTTGCACTAACCTGTTGAACTGGATTAATTACCTTTACTTTACCTGAAACTTCCATATTATTATTTTTATTGATTGTCTAACAGTACTTAAAACCTCTTTTTAACCTAGAGTTCACTTTTACAAATATACTAATTTCTTATTCTTTGAGCAATGCCTAAATATTTACTAATTAACTAAATCATAACCTTAAAAATAATATTTTTTTTATAATCTGAAATAGAATAACTCTAAATCCAAAATTAAATTAAAAACTTAGGTAATTTAAAATAATTTATTTGCTAAATCCATTTCAAACCCATATAAGAAATAAAATAACTATTTAAATTTATTCCTAAAACTAATATCCTGATTTACTGACAGTTTTATTTTAAATTTTTGATTAATTATTTATCAACAATTTTTACAACTATAACGTTTTAGTGCGTAATTTATCCCTTAAAATGCGTAAAATAAAAAAATATACTAAAAATAATAGATTATTATTACTAATTTCACAATTAAATTAATTTAAAACTTAACCAAAACCAAAACTATTTATGGAGTCTAAAATAGTATCTTTATTTGCAAGAAAATCACTTCTTTTTGTGGTGTTCTTTATCTCGCTACTTTCATTTAAAACAAATGCACAATCAGCCGCAAATGTAAATGATATTATGCTACAAGCGTTTGGCTGGGATGTTCATACTCAATCATCAGTAATTGCAGAAGGTGGATTGTATAATTTTCTAAAGAACCGCACAAGTGGTTATGCTGCATCAGGATTTAATGTTATTTGGTTACCACCTCCAAGTAAATCAACTGGTGGTGTTGGATATATCCCTACAGAATTATTTAATTTTTCCCAAACTTCGTATGGATCAGAAACTCAATTAAGAGCTTTATTGACAGCTATGAATACCAGTACTCCAAGAATTCATCCAATGGCGGATATTGTTGTAAATCACAGAGGGGGAACAACCAATTGGACTGATTTTACCAATCCAACATGGGATTGTAAATCAATAACCAGTACTGACGAAGCAAATTTTGGAACAATCTCTGGAGTTAGACCTTGTGGAACTCCTGATACCGGGGAAGATTTTAATGGAGGAAGAGATTTAGACCATACTAATATTCAAGTTCAAAACGGAGTAAAAGAATATTTAACTCGATTAAAAGGTTTAGGCTTTGATAGTTGGAGATGGGATGTTGCTAAAGGTTTTTCTGCCGGGTATTTTGGAGATTATATAAACGCTTCAACTCCATACGCTTCTGTCGGGGAATATTGGGATGGAAATACGGCTACATTAAGATCATGGATTGATGGAACCGGAGGAAAATCTGCTGCATTTGATTTTTCGCTTTATTATAATGCTTTACAACCTGCTATTAACAGCGGTAATTATGGTGCTTTAGCTGGTTATCCAGGCTTGGCTGGTCAGTTTGGATATGCTGATAAAGCAGTTACTTTTATTGATAATCACGATACTTTTGTTAAACCAGGTAGTTTTGTTACAAGTGACAATATCATGAAAGGGTATGCTTATATTCTTACACACCCTGGTATGCCTTGTGTTTTCTTTCCTCACTATTACGGAGGGACTTACAAGAAAGATGGAGTTACAGTTGTTTATACCGCTAATAAAACCGCTATTGATAATCTAATGGCGATTAGAAAAGCAAATGGCATCAATGCTTATAGTTCTGTTGTAGTTTCAAATACCATTGGATTTTACTCAGCTACAATCGACAATAAAGTAGTTGTAAAAATTGGTCCTGGTTTATGGAATCCTGGTGCTGGTTGGACTTTAAAAACATCAGGTGTAGACTATGCCGTTTGGGATAAATCTGTAGTAGATGTTCCTAGTTTGACTATCGCTCCCATTGGGGGAACCTTTGTTACTGGAACAACAGTAAATGTTGTATTGACCGCTAATAATTCAACTTCAACTATTTATTATACTTTAGATGGTTCAACACCAACTACGGCTTCTTTATCTGCTGTAGGAACAAAATCATTAGCTATAACAAGTACTACTACTTTAAAAGCATTTGTAAGAAACACTGCAAATGTAAGTTCTGCTGTTTCAACTCAAGTTTATTCGTTTTCTACTCCAGTAGTAGATGTTCCTAGTTTGACTATCACCCCTATTGGAGGTACATATGCTACAGGATCTACAGTCAATGTTGTTTTAACTGCAAACAATCCAACCTCAACCATTTTTTATACATTAAATGGTACAACTCCAACTACTGCTTCTTTATCAGCTGTAGGAACAAAATCATTAGCTATAACAAGTACAACCACTTTAAGAGCATTTGTTAGAAATACAGCTGGAACTAGTTCTGCGATAAGAACTGAGGTATATTCGTTTTCTACGCCAACAACTTTTACAGTTTATTTCAAAAAGCCATCCAATTGGGGTACAGCTGTAAAAATTTATTACTGGGGTGTTACTGGGACAGCTACTGCTGTAACCTGGCCGGGTGTAGCAATGACTTTAGACTGCGGAAGTTGGTATAGATTCACATTCCCATCAACTGTAAGTGCATCAAATATCATTTTTAATGACGGAACCTTACAAACTCCTGATTTAAGTGCTACCGCTGGCATAAGATATTATGACAATGGTTGGCTGGCTGCTGCACCAACTAATAGATGTCAAACAACTCTAACTGTATATTTTAAACCACCAACTACATGGGGTACAGTTATCCCAAGAATTCACTATTGGAATGCAGTGCCTACAGGCAGTATTGCCAATACTACTTGGCCAGGAATCAGAATGGTTGCCCATGTAAATGGATTCTATAAATATACTATAGTTGGGCCAACGTCTGTAAATATTGTTTTCAATAATGGCAAAACCGGATCAGCGAATCAAACTCCTGACTTATTAAACAAAACTGATGGATTTTCCTATACTTGGGGGGCGGCTGCGAGAATGTCAAACACTGAGATTTCTAAAACTAATTTAATTATCTATCCAAATCCAGTAAATGATATTCTTCAAATTAGTTCTGAATCTAACGTTCATAACTACAAAATAATGAACATTCAAGGAGCTGTTTTAAAAGAAGGCAAACCAATTGAAAACTCAATTGATGTTAGCAATTTGAGTTCAGGACTTTATTTCTTGCAAATGAGACTTGAAAACGGCTCAGAACAAATTCAAAGAATTATAAAAAAATAAAATCAATCGAAGACCAGTACTAAGGCTTAAGCATCTCTGTTTAAGCCTTTTTAATTTAGCAGAATTTATATCAATTTATTTCACAATCTAACTTCTAATATTTCGTTATATTTATGACCACAAATATTTTATATGCGATTTTCTAATAGAAAAAACAATACCCGTTGGATTTTAATAGCAGCATCTTTCGTTATTATTTCCTTAATACTTTGGAATACATATACCTTTTTTCAGATTTTTAAGAATGAAGAGCGAGTAAAAATGGAACATTGGGCCGAAGCATTAAAAACCTTTAATAATGCCGGAATCGATGCTGATATTGAGTTGCCACTTAAAATTATGCAAAACGCTACCATTCCGATTATACAAATTGAAAACGACAGTATTATTAATGCTAAAAATATTGATGAAGAAATTTTAAAAAGCAAATCCAAATCAGCTGAACTTCTTGCTAAACTCAAAAATCAAAACGAGCCAGTAGTTATTGAATATGTACCTGGAAAGTTTCAATATATTTATTATGGAGATTCCGCTTTATTGAATAAACTCAAATATTATCCTATTGCATTAGTATTGATTATTGTATTGTTTGGAGCACTCGTTTATAATTTTTATAAAAGCACCAAGATGGCTACCCAAAATAAACTTTGGGCTGGAATGGCAAAAGAAACAGCACATCAAATAGGAACACCTTTATCCTCCTTAATTGGTTGGCTTGAAATCATGAAGGCTGATAACGTCGATGAGACTACCGTCTCAGAAATCGAAAAGGATATACTTAGACTTCAAATGATTACAGACCGATTTTCGAAAATTGGATCTGAACCTATACTAGAGACACGAGATATTATCAAGGAAACACAAGAATCCTACGATTATTTACAAGCCCGATTTTCGAAACAAATTACATTCTCGTTTAAAGCTCCCAAAAAACCTATTTTGGTCTCATTAAATCCTGCATTACACAGTTGGACCATTGAAAATCTTGTAAAAAATGCTATCGACGCCATGAAAGGCAAAGGGAAACTTTTGGTTGAAATTAACGAAGAAGGCAAATTAGTCACCATCAATGTTTCTGATACTGGTAATGGTATTCCAAAAAATCAATTCAAAAATATTTTCGAACCAGGATTTACCACCAAAAAAAGAGGCTGGGGATTAGGGCTTTCCTTAACAAAACGAATTGTCGAGGAATACCATAAAGGGAAAATAAAAGTACTTCATTCAGAGATAAACAAAGGGACTACAATGCAAGTAAGTTTCAAGAAAAGTGAACTATCCTAAATGAGATTGTATACTTTTTGCTAAAGCCTCAAATTCTTCTTTTTCTAATTTTACTTTGTTTTGAAAACGCATTTCATCCATTTCATTAAGTGGAATCAAATGAACGTGAGCATGAGGAACTTCAAGCCCAATAACTGCCATCCCTACTCTTTTGCAAGACACTGCTTTTTCTAAAGCAATTGCGACTTTCTTTGAAAATTGCATAAGTCCTACATACAAATCATCTTCAATATCAAAAATTTTATCAATCTCTCTTTTTGGGATGCATAAAGTATGTCCTTTAGCATTTGGATTTACATCCAAAAAAGCCAAGAAATTTTCGTCTTCGGTGATTTTATAACATGGGATTTCACCATTTACAATTTTGGTAAAAATGCTTGCCATAGGAATTAATCTCTAGAAATTTCTAATATTTCAAATTGCAACTTGCCATTTGGCACCGTTATCTCGGCAATATCTCCTACCGATTTTCCTAACAAACCTCTCCCAATAGGAGATGTAACTGAAATTTTACCTGATTTTAAATCCGCTTCACTTTCAGCAACAAGTGTATACTTTAATTCCATATTGTTTGACTTGTTTTTGATTTTTACATTAGATAAAACCAAAACTTTAGAAACATCAAGATGTGTTTCATCAATTAATCTAGCATTTGAATGTATTTCTTCCAATTTAGCAATTCTCATTTCCAACATTCCTTGTGCTTCCTTTGCTGCATCATATTCAGCATTTTCAGACAAATCGCCTTTATCTCTAGCATCTGCAATATCTTGCGATGCTTTTGGGCGCATTACATTTTTTAAATAATCTAATTCTTCTCTTAATTTTTTTAATCCTTCTGCTGTGTAATACGATACTGCGCTCATAATTTCCTCGTTTATATAAATAGAAAAAATCCCATCGCGACGGGATTTAGTATTGCAAATATACTACTTTTTATCTTTTGGTCTATAATAATATGTTAATCCTATTAAAATCAAAGTTAAATAAATTAATTTTGTTTTAGTAATTGTATCTTTTTATTTGTATGAAAAACTTATTTCTTCTCATTTTGGTAACTGCTTTGTTGTTAGGATGTAATAATGATACTATTAGAAACAACAATCCATATATCCCTAGCTATGGTTTTTCATATGTCATTAATTTGAATCTAAATGGTGGTCTAACAAGTCCATTAAATCCTGTTTCTATTACTGAACCCAGTGGTATAAATATGATTGTTATAAAAGTTTCAGATTCAGATTATAGGGCTTGGAATGCAAATTGTCCCAACCAAACGCCAAGTTCTTGTTCGAGATTAATCCCAAATAGCACCACAGCAAAATGCAGTTGCGAAAACTATGAATACAATTTACTTACAGGTGTAGGCAATGCTCAATATACTTTAATACCCTATAGAGTTGAAGTTTTGAGCTCAAATTCTATTCGAGTATACAACTAAAAAATCCTGACAGTCCAATATACACCATCAGGATTTTTAAATTTTCACTTTAACTCTAAAATTTCAAAGTAAGTCCAGCTAGAAAATTAATTCCTGCTTGCGGATAGTAATAAACATATCCTCCGCCATAATCAGCGCCATTTGAAACGTATTTTTTATCCAGAAAATTGTTCACAAGTCCAGTAAAAATGATTGATTTAAAAATACTTTTTGGATTTAACTCGTATGTAATATTAAAATCATTAACGAAATAATCTGGAAGCTTTGATTCCTTCGAATCAATATTGTTCATGTATTGATCCCCAACAAACTTTGATAGCCATGCAATTTGAACACTTTGAATAGGTTTAAATGCTAGAATATTTCCACCAATGACAGATGGCGAAAAAGCAATAGTTGTATTGCCTAAATTTTCCAAAGTAGCATCATTAACAAAATCAATATTTTTATTTTCACTTAAAGTAAAATTAGGGCGAATATTCCATTTTTCAGACAACTGAAAGAACAAATCTACCTCTAAACCAAGTCTATAACTTTCTCCAACATTGGTTCGGATTGGATCGCCTACGTCGTTTAATGCGCCTGTTAGAACAAGTTGATCTTGATATCTCATATAATACCCATTGATATTTAATCTCGATTTATCTGTAGAATATCTCCAACCCAACTCAAAATCATTTAGCTTCTCGGGTTTAACATTCCCTCCTTCATAGTCAGTTCTATTAGGTTCGCGATTAGCTCTTGCGTATGAAAAATACAACTTATTTTTGTCGTTAATTTCAAAATTAAATCCTGCTTTTGGATTAAAAAAATTAAAATTATCATTCACTAGACCCATGTCATAACTGTTTGCTTGATAATGAACATTTCTTAATTGTAAATCACCGAAGAAACTGATTTTTTTTGTTACTTGATAATTTACTTTTGCAAAAATATTCCCATCTGTCTTCGATGCATAATCTTCATAGTAACGGTCGCCCAGTTCGCTTTGAGATGCGTATCGTGCCCAAATTACCGTTCCAAAATGATCTCCCTCATACTTATTGTAGCCGCCACCAATAATAAAATCCAGCTTATCATTTATGTAATTTGCCGAAAAAGTAGTGCCATAAAAATCATTGTCAAGCCATTTTTGTCGAATTAAATCAGTTGTTGCTACATTAGAAACTGGAAGCAATCCGTAATCTGCAAAATCAGCATCTTCTTTATAATTTTCATAATATCCTTTTCCTTTAGTGTAATGAAAGGCAAGATTGGTATTCCATTTATCAGATACTTTTTCATTCCAATGTAGTTGATAATGATCCTGTTGGTAATTATCTGTTTCATTATCATAAAAACGAGTTTGTCCTGATTCATCTACAAAATATCCTGAAGGATTATACGTCCTATCCTTTTCTAAGGTCTCATAATCAATCCCATTCCACGATTGATATGTTTTTTCTTTACCGCCAAAAACAAGAGCTTTAATTAAAGTGGTTTTCCCCACATAGGTTCCTTGAAGAAAATAGGATTTTAAATCCGATGAAGCTCTATCAATGTAGCCATTAGAGCTTAAATTAGATACTCTCCCTGCTAGCTCAAAGTGGTCATTCATCAAACCTGTGCTGAATTTTACAGTGTGCTTTCGGGTATTGAAACTTCCGTAAGAATTCGAAATTTCACCATTACTTTTTTGAGCATAATTATCAGTTAACATATTTAAACTTGCCCCAAAAGCTCCTGCTCCATTGGTTGACGTTCCAACACCTCGTTGCAATTGTAAACTCTCCACTGAAGAGGCAAAATCGGGCATATTCACCCAGAAAGTCCCTTGACTTTCAGAATCGTTATATGGAATTCCATTAATAGTAACATTGACTCTTGTAGCATCACTACCACGCACACGAATTCCAGAGTAGCCTACTCCGTTTCCTGCATCGGATGTAGTCACAACCGAAGGCATAAAGTTCATTAACGTTGGAATATCTTGACCTAAATTCCGGTTAGCAATCTCCTTCTTATTTAAATTGCTAAAACTTACTGGCGTTTTTGAAGTTACCCTTAAGGCCGAGACCAAGACTTCGTCAAGTTCGTTAACCTTTGTAGAATCTTTTTTAGTTTCTTGAGAGTAGGAAACTACAGCAATAAGAAAAAATAAAATAGGTCCAATGACCTTTTTGAAAAATAAAGTATTCATCCGTAAATAGTTTTTACGAATAAAAGGGGGAATTATTCTTTTGTTAAATTAATAATTAATATTCCTATGACAAATAAATAGCGTGCACTCTACAGATTTGTCATTTTTCCCTTAACAGCATTACCTGTTCAGGTTCGTTGGGTATGATCTCAGCTCGTTATTTAGAGCACCCCTTTGAGACGGCACAAAGTAAGTAAATAGCAATGACAATTGCAATTGATTTTTTAATAGTTATTTACAATTCAGGTTTTCTTCTTGTTTTCTTGATTTCAGAAGTATTCTTTTTGTCCTTAATTCGTTTTCTAATTACCGATTTAGGAATTTTAGTTGCCTTTCTAATTTTTGGAATAATTAATCCTTTTTTAATAATCTCTAAAAATCGTTTTATTACAATTTCTTTGTTTTTAAGTTGACTTCGATCTTCATCACAGTTTAAAATTAAAACAGAATCCAAAGTTAATCTTGAAGCCAATTTAAATTTTAAAATTTGTATTTCTTCTTCTGTCAAAGCTTTAGAATGAAGTATATCAAAGCTCAAAACAACTTTTGACGAAACCTTATTTACATTTTGTCCTCCAGAGCCTGAGCTGCGAACTGCTTTAAAATTTAATTCTGAAATAATTTTTTCTTTTTCCAAAATTAATGAGGTTGATGGGCTTGTTTTAGTAAATCATTTACAGTTTTAACAGGGTTAAATGTTGCTATGGGAACCTCTACAAAAAGCGTTATCCATCTGGCCATAGCACCATTCCAAAGACCAGGTAATTCATAGGCTTTTAAATCTCTTCCATTCTTGTTTTTTTCTACAATAAATCCTGTTTCATGATCAACAAATTCATTCAAATTGAATTTATTCCCTTTAAAATCTTTTATACCACATACCAAATCAACTGGGTTAAAATGAGTAGCGCTCTCTAGTATTCGTTTTTGACTGAGATTTTGCAAATCTATTTGGGATGTTTCAATAATTTGCAATGAGATAACTCCTTTGCTATCACGAATCCAAAAAGGACCTCCACCAGCTTCACCTTCATTCTTTACCATTCCACAAACACGAATGGGTCTATTTAGAATGTCTTTAATGTAATTGATCTTATTCTCTAAAGTATATTTTTGAAAATCTTCGATGATTGTTATACTCAACTTGGTTTTTATAAATGAAATAATTGCTTCAATATCTTCTTGTTGAATTGATTCGTTTTCTATTTGATTTAAAATTTGAAAAATTTTATCCTGTAATTCGATAAGAATTCCTCCGAGCGCTTTCTTGTATAATGTGATTTTTTCAATATGATTCTGAATTACATTATCAATATTCTTAATAAAAATAACATCTGCATCAAGGCGATTCAAATTGTCAATCAATGCTCCATGACCTGCTGGTCTAAAAACTAATTTACCCGAATCATTTCTAAAAGGATTGTTTTCAAAATCAACAGCAATCGTATCTGTTGCTGGGTTTTGTATTGAAAACTTGATGTTTATGGCCACTTTGGATGATTTTTCAATCTTCTTTTTTACTTTATCAATTATTTTTTCAAAGTGAGACTGATGTATTCCCGAAATCGTAAAATGTATATTAGAAACTCCATTTGAATTAGCATAATAAACAGCCTCATTCAAGTGTTCCTCTATTGGAGTAGCTACATGAGACGCATATTTATGAAAAGGCAAAATCCCTTTTGGTTTGTTTGAAAAATTAAAATGTTCTGGTTCTAAAAGTAATTTAATGAAGTAGTAATTTTTTTTATCACTCTCCCATTTGTCAAAATCAAAATATAATTCTCTTAATTTTTTGTCAATTGAAGCAAAAAAAGGAAACTTCTCCATCCCCGCTAAAAAGACGGTAAGCCCTGTTGCATTCTTTCTATTGATATAGGCGTTTATCGTTTCATTTTCAAAGTCAAATTCATTCAAGAATTCATTCAAGAATTTAAACATCCTACTCGCAGCACCTGAGGCAGGAACAAACTTTGTCATTGACAAACTTTGTTTTCTTTGATCAAAATAATCTGAAAATTGCTGAAACTCGTATTCTGACGACAATTTTATTATGCCATCATTTTTGGTAGCAGGCCGCACTAAAACAGCTTTTGAAATACCTAATCGAAATACATTCAGATGGCTATTAATGGTTTCTAATGAAATTCCTCTTTCATAAATTTGAACAAAATCATGTGAAGAAAACCCCATTTCTTTTGCCTTATCTAACTCTACAATAATTTTTTTAGCTTGCTCAAATCTAGTTTCAGCATTGCCTGAAAGCACAACAAATGGTTTATTATTCTGAAGTAATGATTCTTTAAAAATAGTAAAATGAGCTTCTCTATTATCTGGCTGATCACGCAATCCGTCATTTTCCCAGGGCACGTCAACATCCGTTAAAAAGAACAAATCGTATTTGTGTTTTCTAGCTGCTTTATCCAAAATTGGATCGCAAAAATTATAGTTAATTTCTGAGAAAACTTTGGTTACTAACAAACAGGTATCGCAAAAAAGATACTTATTTGCCGTTAAAAGGGCTTCATTTTCCTGTCTTACTTGACCAATAGCTATGGGCAATAAATCTTCAGGACTACATGTTTGTGCTGTAGTGTTGAGCTTTTTCTCTAAATACTCTCTAGCAAATTCTGGTGCCCAAACTGTATCAAAATAATCAGCTAACTGCTTAGACAAGGTAGTTTTGCCTGTACTTTCAGGCCCAAACAATGCTATTTTTACTGTTGCTGAGTGCTGTTGTTTAAGATTTTCCTCCATTCTAAATAAGCTGAAATAGCTAAAATTGTAAAAATTAAATATTGTAATGACAACATTCCTAGACCTCTAAAAGCATATAATGGGACAACAATAATATCTCCAAAAATCCATAAAGTCCAATTTTCTATTTTTTTGTTGGCCATATACCACATTGCTGTGAAGAATATACCCGACGCAAAAATATCGACATAATTATCTTCTTTAATCTCATAATTGAAGAAATTATATATTGCGAAAACTACAAAAATTGTAACAAAAAACATCATAATTCCCATTATTTTTTCAAAAACACTCGTTCTTGTTATCAATAAATTTTTATCTGGGAATTTATTTTTTGACCAATTGTACCAACCGTAAATACTCATAATAGAAAAATAAGCATTGAGCATCATGTCTCCTAAATATCCCGATAAGTAGAGCAAATAAGTCGTAATAATTGTGGCTATCAACCCTGTAGGGTATACCAAAATATTTTCTTTCTTGGCGTACCAAACAGATAAAATACCCAAAATAAAAGCTAAAAACTCTCCTATTATTTGAATAGTTGAAACATTTTTGTAACTATCTAGAAAAAAATCTATCATGATTATGCATCAAAAAAAATCAAATTGTTTTCAAAAGCAGTCCCAATTACTACCATATCTGCACCTGAATCAAAAGCCTGTTGAATCAACGCTTTATTACAAATTCCTCCACCAACTATCAATGGTATTTCAATATTTTTGGACACTTTTTGAATAATCTCTAACGAAACAGGATTAAGTGCACCACTTCCCGCTTCAAGATAAATCATTTGATTGCCAAGCATTTCTCCAGCCTGAGCCGTCTGAGCTATATAATCACTATTATTAGCGTCCAAAGGTTTTGTTTGACTTACTCTGGCAACTGCCGTTTGGTTTCCTCCATCAATTAGTATATAACCGGTAGAAATAACTTCAAGTTTTGTCTTCTTAAGAATTGGTACTGCATTTACCTGATGCTCAATCAAAAAATCTGGGTTTCTACCTGAAATTAACGAAAGAAATAAAATACCATCAGCCATACCCGATATTTGAGAAGGATTTCCGGGAAAAAGCACTACTGGCAGGGAGGAATTTTGTTTAATTTTTACAATCAAATCATCGATTTTAGTACTCAAAACCAAGCTTCCTCCTACAAAAATATGTGTTGCTGGCGACTGATTTATCCTCGTAATTAATTTATCCATTCCGCTCCAATCAATTTTATCTGGATCGAGAAGAATGGCAAGCATCTTTTTATTTTTTGCTTTGTATTGAAGGATTTTCTGGTAAATTGACATTGAAAAATTAAAGATTGGTAAAAATAATATTGTGAGATCTTAATCTCAAGCCTTTTCTTCAAAGGCACAAACATAGACATAATCTTCAATGGTATCGAAAATAATGTTAAAAACTTCCTCCCTATTATTAAACTTTAAAATTGCTTTGGATTTTTTGTCCTCTAACATAAAATCTTCTTCAAAAATATGGTTTGGAAAACTGATACCTTGTTCATTCTTAATCTTAAAAATACTTTCCTTAGTTCCCCAAATAACGGTAGCTTTTTTAAGCTTTTCTTCCATTGATAAGTTTTCCAAATGTGAAACATCCATAAATCGTGGTGCAATTCTTATTGTTTTATCTTTTATTTGTTCTATATCTAAACCTACTTTTTCTTGACTAATAACAATGGCAGAAAAATCATTGGAGTGAGAAATTGAAATTTCAACCTCTTTGATAAAACAACCTTGCGGTTTTATATGTGGCTTTCCAAATGCATCATAATACAAGTCAAAATCATCATATTCATTATGCTGCAACAACATTCTAACCGCTAAAAATCCCTTTTGATGACTTTCAGATTTCATGGATTCTAAGCGTGCAATTGAAGAATTTTTCAACCTAATTTGGCTTCTAAGTTCACTTAAATCTTCTGTAATCTTCCAAAGATAGAGTTTCGCCGTTTTTGATATTAATACTACTTTATGTAATGGCATTTAGTATTTTACTGTTTTTCAAAAGATTAAACATTTAAACATTTCACAAATTTTAAAATAAATTATTAAATTCAAAACCTATGTTGTAATTTTGCACCCACATTTTTAAAAACAAATATACATAATAGATGAGTACACAAACGTTACCTTATGTAGCATTTAAAGTGAAAGATATTTCACTTGCAGCTTGGGGAAGAAAAGAAATTGAATTAGCAGAAGCTGAAATGCCCGGATTAATGGCTTTGAGAGCGGAATATAAAGACGAACAACCTCTTAAAGGTGCTCGTATCGCAGGGTGTTTGCACATGACGATTCAAACTGCTGTTTTAATTGAAACTTTAATTGCTCTAGGTGCAGAAGTGACATGGAGTTCTTGTAATATTTTCTCTACTCAAGATCAAGCTGCTGCTGCTATTGCTGCTGCTGGAATTCAAGTGTACGCATGGAAAGGTTTGAACGAAGAAGATTTTGATTGGTGCATAGAACAAACATTGTTTTTTGGCGAAGACAGAAAACCATTAAATATGATTTTAGACGATGGTGGTGATTTGACTAACATGGTTTTTGACCGTTACCCTGAATTAATACCAGGCATCAAAGGCTTGTCAGAAGAAACTACAACTGGTGTTCACCGTTTGTACGAAAGAATGAAAAACGGAACTTTGTTCATGCCAGCTATCAACGTTAATGACTCGGTTACTAAATCAAAATTTGATAACAAATACGGATGCAAAGAATCTGCTGTAGATGCTATTCGTCGCGCTACTGATGTAATGTTGGCTGGAAAAAGAGTAATTGTGTGTGGATACGGCGACGTTGGGAAAGGAACTGCTGCTTCATTCCGTGGTGCTGGTTCTATCGTTACGGTTACTGAAATTGATCCTATTTGTGCTCTTCAAGCTGCAATGGACGGTTTTGAAGTGAAAAAATTAGATACTGTAATCACCACAGCTGATATCATTATCACTACAACTGGGAACAAAGACATTGTTTTGGGTTCTCACTTTGAGAAAATGAAAGACAAAACGATTGTTTGTAATATTGGTCACTTTGATAACGAAATCGACATGGCTTGGTTGAACAAAAACTTTGGTCATACTAAGAGCGAAGTAAAACCTCAAGTTGATATTTATAACGTAAACGGAAAAGATATCATCATCCTAGCTGAAGGTCGTTTGGTAAACTTAGGCTGTGCTACAGGTCACCCAAGTTTTGTAATGAGTAATTCATTTACTAACCAAACCCTAGCTCAAATCGAATTATGGAATAACAGCGCTGCATACAAAAATGAAGTGTATATGTTACCCAAACATTTAGATGAAAAAGTAGCTATGTTGCACCTAGCTAAATTAGGAGTTGAATTAGAAACCTTACGTCCTGAACAAGCTGAATATATTGGAGTTGAAGTACAAGGTCCTTTTAAACCGGAATATTACAGATACTAAATCATTATAAGGAATAAAGGAATTTTATCCTATAATTTTAGAACCCTTACAGTATTGTGAGGGTTTTTTTATCTTTGAAAAGTAAAAAAGTACATCATAAAATGCATCATCTAGAACATTGGGACATTCTACTCTCGAATGACGTGAATAAAAAAATCTTTATTGATACCCTGCTTACTGGAAAAATAAAAGGAAAGCTCAGTTACCTTAATGGTTTAAAGGGAATCCTTTTTTCAGATATCAGTATAACCCAATACATAGAAAAAGAATACAAATACGATTCGACAGCAAGCCTAACTGAATCGAATAGAAAATTAAATACTTTTTCTTCTGGTGAGCGCAAAAAAATATTTCTAAACTATTGTTTGACACAAAAACCCGATTACCTTATTATTGATAATCCACTAGATCATTTAGACCAAATATCGAGAGCAAATCTAAAAAATGATCTTGAAAAAATATCCAAATCCATTCGCATCATCCAACTTGTTAATCGCTCAACTGACCTACTCCCATTTCTTTCAAACAAAGCACATATTAGAGATAATTCTTATAAACTCTACAAAATAAATTCGAAAAAAGCAGGAAAGAAAAACCTTAAAAAATCATCAATTCCTGCATTACTTATCGACCATACAAAATCAGAAATAGAAATAATAAGGTTAGAAAGGGTATCTGTAAGTTATGAGAATAAAATTATATTAAATTCGATTTCGTGGAATATAAAAAAAGGAGAGTTTTGGCAGCTCGTAGGGCCTAACGGTTCTGGAAAAAGCACTTTGTTAGCAATGATTGCAGGAGACAACCCAAAAGGATATGGACAAAATCTATTTTTATTTGGAAAGAAAAAAGGTAGTGGAGAAAGTATCTGGGAAATTAAAAAGAAAATTGGAATTTATTCCACGGCAATGACAGATTTATTCCGGAAACGAGAGACAGTTGAAAACATGATTCTCTCAGGTTATTTTGATTCTATTGGTTTGTATACAGAACCAACTTCTTTACAAAAACAAACCGTAAAAAAATGGCTTGAATTAATTAATATGAGTGAATTAAAGAACAATTACTTTAATCAAATTTCTATTGGTCAACAAAGAATTGTTTTAATAATTAGAGCTATAATAAAGCACCCAATAGTAGCCATTCTTGACGAGCCCTTTGAAGGATTAGATGATGAAAATGTTACCTTAGTTGGACAACTAATAAATATATTAGTAAGTGAAACCAATATGAGTATTATTTGTGTATCTCACCGTATTGAAACAATTCTGACTCCTAATTTAGTTTATGAATTGGTTCCTACCGACTCAGGATCGATTGGTAAAATAAGAGAAATCCATTAACTTTTTACAAACAAAAAACCCATTCAAAATAGAATGGGTTTCGTAATAATATAGAATCTTAGTAATTATGCTTCGAAAGGAAGTATAGAAACGTAGGATTTATTATCTCTTTTCTTTTGGAACTGAACCACTCCATCCACTTTTGCATGTAAAGTATGATCTTTACTAATGTAAACGTTTTCTCCTGGATTATGTTTAGAACCTCTTTGTCTTACAATGATATTTCCAGCTATAGCAGCTTGACCACCAAAAATCTTAACACCTAAACGTTTTGATTCTGATTCTCTACCATTCTTAGAACTACCGACACCTTTCTTGTGAGCCATGATGTATTCGTTTTATATTGTTATTATTCTTGTGTATCTTCTTTTTTAGCTTTTGGAGCTTTTTTTACTTTTGGAGTTTCCACTTCTTCTTCAGTAGCTACTTCAACAGCCGCTTTTTTTGGAGCTGCTTTTTTTGCACCTGTAGCAGAAATACCTTCAATTACAATTTGAGTAAGATATTGGCGGTGGCCATTTCTCTTTTTAAATCCTTTTCTTCTTTTCTTTTTGAAAACGATTACTTTATCTCCTTTTAAGTGTTGTAACACTTTGGCTTCTACTGAAGCACCTTCTATAGCTGGGGCGCCTAAAGTTACATTTCCGTTATCATCTAATAAAAGAACTTTATCAAAAGAAACTTTTGAACCTTCTTCGTTAGCTAAACGGTGAACATAAACCTTTAAGTCTTTGCTTACTTTGAACTGTTGCCCTGCTATCTCTACGATTGCATACATAACAAATTGTTTTTATTAATTTTAAGGTTGCAAATATACAACTTAAAACCATACTTACAACACATAAATAAAATTTGTTTTACTTAATATAAAAGCTTGCTTAATTGGAGTTTAACCCATTTAAAATTAAAAAAACATACTCAAATCAACATTTGTTTATTAAATTTTTGATTCTAATGATAGTTGCATGCAAAAAAAAGTATTTTTGATGTAACAAAATATAGGATTAAAACACTAATCTGCTTAGAACAAAAATTATTAACCTTATGAAAAATTCATTAATGGCTTTAAGTGCTGCGCTTATGCTTGGAGGAAGTGTTTCTGCTCAAAAAGTTACTTTTGAGGAATACACATTAGACAATGGTTTACATGTTATTTTGCATAACGACTCCTCTGCACCAACAATAATTACCTCAGTCATGTACCATGTAGGTGCAAAAGACGAACAACCCGATAGAACAGGGTTTGCTCATTTCTTTGAACATCTATTATTTGAAGGTACCGAAAATATTAAACGTGGCGAATGGATGAATATCGTTTCTTCAAACGGAGGTTACAATAATGCAAACACTACTGAAGATAGAACGTATTATTATGAAGTATTCCCTTCCAACAACCTTGAATTAGGCTTGTGGATGGAAGCCGAGCGAATGCTACATCCTGTAATCAATCAAATTGGCGTTGACACTCAAAATGAAGTGGTTAAAGAAGAGAAAAGACTGAGTTATGACAACAAACCTTATGGAGAATTAATTCCTGTAGTAAAAAGGAATATTTTTAAAAACCACCCTTACCGATGGACTACCATTGGGTCGATGGAACATTTAGACGCCGCAAAACTGGAAGAATTTCAGGCGTTCAATAAAAAATTCTACGTTCCTAACAACGCCGTACTTGTTGTTGCTGGGGATTTTGATAAAGAGCAAGCAAAAACCTGGATAAAAAAATATTTTGGTGCAATTAAGAAAGGCCCTGCAATTAAAAGAGAAACTTTTACAGAAGAGCCAATAACTCAAACTATCAACGCTGTTTATGAAGACCAAAATATCCAAATACCGTTGATTGTTACGGCATATAGAACCCCTTCAATGAAAACTAGAGATGCTAGAGTTTTGGATATGATTTCGACGATTTTAAGTGACGGAAAAAGTTCAAGACTGTACAAAAAAATTGTTGACGACAAAAAAATGGCGCTTCAAATTGGTGCTTTTAGTTACAATCAAGAAGATTATGGCACCTATATAGTTTACGGATTGCCACAAACTCCTCATACTACAGAGGATATTTTGAAAGAAATTGATGAAGAAATTTTAAAATTACAAACAGAATTAATTTCAGAAAAAGAATTACAAAAATTGGAAAACAAATTTGAAAATCAATTTGTAAACAGCAATTCAACCGTTGAGGGTGTTGCCGATAATCTAGCAACGTATTATTTATTATACGGAGACGTCAATCTGATAAATACTGAAATTGAAATCTACCGCTCCATCACACGTGAGGAAATTAGAGAAGTCGCTAAAAAATATCTAAATCCAAATCAACGACTGTTATTAAACTACATTCCAACAAAAGACAAGACTCAAAATTAAAATACTATTCTTATGAAAAGTTCAATATATATTTTAGCAAGCTTGTTTTTAACTATTAGTATGCAAGCACAAATTATCCCACAACCTAAGCCAGGCCCAGCTCCATCCATAAAAATTGGAAAACCTAAAACCTTTGAACTACAAAA
>Ga0315904_10004848_pt1 | contig 18904 bp, 32 predicted proteins | sample LakEriMetagenome_6_FD_203529 | JGI IMG/M metagenome (GOLD analysis project Ga0315904, IMG submission 203529) | Freshwater fungal communities from buoy surface, Lake Erie, Ohio, United States - Buoy 12 MA120 | ecosystem: Environmental > Aquatic > Freshwater > Lake | place: USA: Lake Erie, Ohio...
CGTGTAATCTTTTGGAATCTCTCCCGCGTGCGGTGGTCCGCCGCACCATTCGGGGCGTAGCTCAGCCTGGCTAGAGCGCTACGTTCGGGACGTAGAGGTCGCTGGTTCGAATCCAGTCGCCCCGACTTAGGTTTTGCCCGTGATTTCGCGAAAAAAACTCCTGCCGGCGGTCGGCAGTGCCCCTCGGGGAAGCGTCAAAACGGGACGTATACCGGATTTCATCCCGGATTTCGTCCCTGCTGATGGTTCCTCGAGGTGCTGCTATGGGTCGCAGGGTACGCGGCGTGATGCCGCAGGTTCGGCTCCACAAGCGGAGCGGGAACGGTCGCGTGTTCGTTGGCGGTCGGGACGTGTACGTGGGCAGGTACGGGTCGCCTGAGGCGCAGGCTCGGTACCTGGAGCTGATGGTGGAGCACGGGTACCTGCCGGCGGCTGCGGCTCCGGTGGCCGCCGTTGCGGTCGCCTGTTCGGCTGCATCTATCCAACCGCCGCCGCCCCCGATGGAACTGCCGCCGGCTCACGAGGCCGTGCCGGCTGGTCTGACGCTCGGCGAGCTGTGCCGCATGTACCTCGTGCACCTCGAGCCGCTGCGGCCGAAGGGCAAAACCTGCTCGAGGTGGAATCGAGCACTGGCGGCGGTGCGGGCGATGCGGCCGCTGGCGACGATGCCGGCGGCGAAGTTCGGCACGAGGGCGTTCCTGGACGTGCGGCAGCGGCTGGTCGCGACGCCACGGCAGCTCCAGGAGAAAAAGCCGCCGAAGGTTGGCAAGCGGTCGCGGCGAGCGAAGGTAGAGCCGCCTGCACTGCCGCCGGTTCCGGTACTCTTGTCGCGGCGGTGGGTGAACGATGTGATGCAGGCCGTGCGGGCGATGTTCGATTGGGCCGTGCTGCATGAGCTGGTGCCGGACGATAGGGCTGCGGCTCTGCGAGTGGTCAAGCCGCTAAAGCCCGGCGAAAGCACGGCTCGCGAAACTCCGCGACGCAAGCCCGTAAAGCGGGCGGTGCTGCAGGCGACACTGCCGTACCTCACGGCGGAAGTGGCGGACCTGGTGCTGTTCATCCGGTGGACCGGGTGCCGGCCTAGTGAGGCGATGGGCATGCGGTGGGGCCGGATTCGCGATCGGGAAAAACCGGTTTGGCGGTACGTGCCGAAACACCACAAGACGGCGCATCGCGGGAAGCAACGGCATATCGCGATTGGACCGAAGGCTCGCGTGATTATCGACGCTCGAGCGGCTGGCTGCGGTCCGCGGGATTACGTGTTCTCTCCGGCTCGGAGTGTGCGACGCGTGGAGCCGATGGACGGCGTGCTGCCGATGCGGCAGGCAAAGGCGTCGCCGCATGTCGGCGAGCGATTCACGAAGGACTCGCTGCGGATCGCGGTCCGGCGGGCGGTCGCTCGAGCGAACAAGGCACGAGCGAAGGTTGGCGAGGCTCCCCTGCCCTACTGGACTCCGTACCAGCTGCGGTACCTGCGGCTCCGGGAGATTCGCAAGGCTGCCGGGCTCGAGGCCGCGCAAGCGACGGCGGGTCACAGTGAGGCGGCGATGACGGACCACTACGCGCCGGCTAACTGGGGCCGGGCGGCACGTGCGGCACTGGCGACCGGGTGACACGGGAGGGCTCGAGCATGGCAAAGAAGCCAGTGAAAAAGTCGATGCGGCGAACGCGTAAGGCGAAGCGGTCGACGGCTCGGCGTCGCGAGCGGTTGGCGGTAGACCCTGCGCCAGTGCAGGCGTGGCTGTTCCATCCGAAAACCGGCAAGCCGGCAACGGCCGGTGCGCCGCCGGCCGACGTTCGCAAGTTGTCGCCATCGGAGCGAGCCCGGCAGGGCGAGCGAGAACGCGTCGCCCGTTTAAGGTCGGAGGAGTTCCGGGCTCGAGCACGGGCTGCGAAGGCAAGCCGCCGGGCATTAGGCGTGGTGTTTTTGTCGCGGGATCTGCAGCGTTGGCTGCTGTCTGGCGTAGATATCGGCGGCCGTGTTCGCGAGGTTTCGCGGTATCACGGGCTGAAGCTAGACGCTCGAGCGTGCGAGTCGCTGGAGCAGTGGGCGGAGGATCTGTACCTCGAGGGCTGCCGGCAGGGTTATATCGAGGGCCGACTGGTCGAGATCACGGCTAAGCGTGAAGTCGGTGCAGGGAAGCACCAAAAGACACGGGCAAACCTGGTTCTGTTTGATGGCGTCAAAATCCCGATGGACGTGCGAGACGCGAGGATATTTCGCGAGCTGCCGGCGATGCGGCTGCAGGCAGATACTGCCGCCGAGGGCGACGAATTGATGGGGCAGCGTGCGGAGCTGACGGGGAAGCAGGTTCGGAATATCTTTTTCGAGCAGACGGTACTCCGTGAGCATGCGGCATTGATGCAGCAAGGATTCGGCGAAGCTGCGGCCGCGGAGCAGGTCGTGCAAAAGCACGGCATTGATAAGCACGGCAAGCCGCGGCACAAGAAAGTCCGTGACATTCTCGCGAAGGCTCCGCAGCGGAGACTCCCGGAAGTGCGGTAGCGTTTCCGGAAATCGTGTGGCGTTTCCGTGACGGCTCCGGATGCGTCGATAGTTTGTCCTGCATCGCCTGCGTGATTCGCAGTCGATGCACCGGGTGCTCGGCCTGTTTCTGGCTGTTGTCTGGTGCGTTTCACGGCACCGGAGGCAGTCATGGAAAAGCAGGTTCGGCGTATCGGGATGCAGCGGGCGGCGGCGTATTTCGCTCGCGTGACTGGGGCACCGCGGCCGCATCGGGCGACGCTCGTGCGGTGGGCGACGCGTGGCGTGCGAGGTCGGCGGCTCCGGGCTGAGCTGCTCGGCGGCCGCTGGTACACGAGCGAGCCGGAGGTGGACGAGTTCCTGCGGCACCTCACGAAAGTTCCGGAGACGTGCTGCGATCAGTCGGCGGGCCCGGTCCGCGAGGCGCAGGTGCGAGCCGCGGTCGCGGACCTGGACGAGCGAATCCAGCCGCGGCGGCGTGGTCGCTCGGTGGCGAGGTGAGGGCCGGCGACATGGCTGCCGACGCGGAACTGCCGTTCGCTGTGCCGCCGCCGCGTGTGCTGGCGGAGCAGCTCATGGCGCGGGCGTGGGATGACTGCTGCCCGGACCGCGAGCGGCTGCTGCTCGAGCAGGCGGCGCTCGCGATTCAAGGGCTGCTCGTGGAGTTGGCGTCGGTGAGCGAGCGGGACGAGGCGAGGCGGGGACGCGGGCGGGGCTGAACGTCGAACGGGATGCAGGCGGCGAGAACTGCGGCTGAATGGAGTCGGTTGTGGACGAGTCGGCGGACAAGGTGATCGCGTTGTGCACGACGGCACGTCGTGCTCTGGCGGAAGCCCGCACGATTGAGGAGTTCAAGTCGGTTCGTGATGTCGGCGAGGCAGCGGTGCGGCTCGCGAAGTCGCGGCGAGACGTTGGTGTGGAGGCTGTTTTGGAGGGACAGGAAATCGTGCGGCGGGCTGAGTGGCAGTTGGGCTCGATGCTGCCGGCAATCACTGGCGGCCGTGGGCGAAAGAAAAGTCACGCGCCGTTACTTTTGTCGCTGGGGCTGGGTCGGATGCAGTCGAGTCGGTTTCAAAGGATTGCCCGCGTGCCGCCGCAGCGGTTCGAGCAGTGGATCGCGGAATGTCGCGGTGCCGGCGAGGAGATGACACAAGCCGGGGCGCTGAAGTTGGCCGCGGCGAGTGTGCCTGAGCCGATTCCGCCGACGTGCTGCGAGTTTGAATCCGGAGCCGTCGACAACCTCGGCGAGCTGATTGCTCGCGGGCTCACGTTTGGCTGCATCTACGCGGATCCTCCGTGGGCCTACAGCAACACGTGCACGCGGGCGAACGTGGCGAAGGAATACAAGGCCACGATGTCAGTGGAGGAGATTTGCCGTGAGCCTGTCGCTGAGTTGGCGGCGGCCGATTGCCATTTGCACCTGTGGACAACCAACGCGTTTCTGTTCGAGGCTCGGCGGGTGCTCGAGGCGTGGGGGTTCGACTACAAGTCGTGCTACGTGTGGGTCAAGCCGCAGATGGGGATCGGGAACTACTGGCGGGTGTCGCATGAGTTCCTGCTGCTCGGCGTGCGAGGTGCTCCGCAGTTTCGGCGGCGGGATTGCGTGAGCTGGGGCCAGTTCGAGCGGACGGTGCACAGTCGCAAGCCGGCCGCGGTGCGATCGCTGGTGGAGTCTGTGAGTGCTGGTCCGTACCTGGAGCTCTACGGGCGGGAGACGGCGCCTAACTGGATGGTGTATGGCAACGAAGTCGCGAGGTGATTGCTGAATGATTGCCGTTCAACGGGTTGAATCGGTCGGGGTGGAGAGCACTGCGGAGCACTGGGCTCCGCTCGTGGCAGCGGATTGGCGGGCGAGCGTGGCCGCGATCGTGGCGACCGGGCGTCGACTGCTCGAGGCGAAAAAAGCGTGCGGGCGGGGTGAGTATGGCCGGCTGTTTTCGGACCATTCGCAGCCGTGCGACGGTCATTTGCCGTTTTCGTCGCGGACGGGTCAGCGGCTCATGGCGATCGCGGAGCACCCTGTGCTGTCGAATCCGTCCCATGGGTCGGATTTGCCAGCGAGTTGGCGGACGCTGGCGGAGCTGTCGCTGGTGAAGCCGAAACGGCTGCTCGCGGAGTTGCGGGCCGGGCGGGTTCATCCGGAACTAGAGCGGAAACAAGCGACGGAACTGGCGGCACGGCTGGCCGCGAAGTCAACCGCCAAGGCGGCGCCGAAGGTATCGCATCCACCGGAGGAAATCATTCGAGCCGCGGTCAAAAACGCGATCACGAAAACGGTTGGTGAGTTGCGGACGCCGGAGCAGTTTTTACGCGTTCGGAGGATGCTCGAGCGGATGCTGGAGTTTTTGAGCGAGCGGCAGGCGGAGCAGGTACAGGGCGAGCGAGAGCGGGCGAGTGCAGGTTGAGCGGAGGCTGTTTCATGCCGGCAGTGATTCGTTATCCGGGGTCGAAGGCAAAGCTGGCCAGCATGCTCCGGCAGGCGATGCCAGATTGGATGCGGAACGAGTTACGTGCGGCGCCTCCGGATGCCTGGTACGTGGAGCCTTTTTTCGGGTCGGGTTCCGCGGGGCTCGAGGTGCTCGAGCACGCGAGCAAGTCTATCCGTGTTTGGGTCAATGATGCCGATCCCGGAATCTATGCGTTGTGGCAGTCGGTGGTGCACGAAGCTGACAAGCTGCTGGGTTACGTGTGGGATTTTGAGCCGACAACGGACGCGTTTCACGAGTTCAAAGCGGATGACGGAAAGAGTACGGGCTGCCTGGTCCGTGATGGATTTCGGAAGCTGGCTCTGCATCGGCTGAGCGTGAGCGGGTTCGGCCGAATGTCGGGCGGTCCGCTCGGCGGAAGGTCGCAGCGGGGTCAGTGCACGATCGGGAGCCGCTGGAATCCAGCGGCAATTCAGCACGCGATTTTCAATGCACAGGAAACGTTCCGCCAGTTTGAGCACGTTCGAATATCGAACCTGCACGTGCGGGATGTGATTCGTCAGCTGGGCGGCAACTGTTTCGCCTACCTGGACCCTCCTTATTTCGTGAAGGGGAGCCAACTGTACGCGTACAGCATGAGTGACGCGGAGCACCTGGAGCTGGCGGCACTGCTTCGTGAGACGGCAGCGGATTGGCTGCTGTCATATGACGATTGCCCGCAGGCCCGTGAGTTCTATAGCTGGGCGTCGATACGGGAGGTCGAGATACGGTATTCGAACGCTGTCACCAGCGGAAGGCGGGCGTTATCGCGAGAGCTGGTGATTGTGCCGCCCGGACGCGGCGGCGTGGAGGTGTCGTGATGTCGACGCGGAGCTGCATCGGCGAGGTGCTGCCGGACGGTCACGTGCGGGCGATCTACTGCCACGGCGACGGCGGCCTGCACCGCGGCAGCGTCGGTTGGACGCTCGCGACGTTTTACGCGTCGGCGGACCGTGTGGCGTCGCTCCTGGACCTCGGCGACTGCTCGCGGTTGATGCCGGCGCTCGGCCGGCGGCACCGGTTCGGTAAGGCTCCGGCCAACTGGAGCACCTTCTACGGCCGCGACCGTGGCGAGCGTGGCCGTGCTTCGCGTGTGTACGCGGACCTCGAGCAGTTTGAGGTGGAACGGGCCGGGTGGGGCCACGTGGAGTTTCTGTACGTGTGGGCCCGCGGCGGCGGCTGGAGCGTGTGCGAGGTCGATCTGGAGTCTGGCCTGGTGAGTCAGTGGCAGTCACTGGCGGCGAGGCTCGAGGGTGTGGGCGTCCATCGGAATCGTGAGGAGTGATTTATGGCGAACGAGGTCGGCGAGTCGGTGTCGCGGCTCGAGCGGTTCGAGGGCATGGGTGAGATGTTCGAGGTCCGGCAGCGGGTCCAGGTGCTCGAGGCGGCACTGATCGACGTGGTGTCCTACCTCGCGTGGCGTGAGGCGATGCCTGTCGGTGTGCCGGGCTGGTGCGAGCTGTCGCAGGTGCTGCAGCTCTTGGGTGCCGGCGACCGCTGCGACGCGGTGCAGGCGGAGGTCCGCAGGTTTCGCGAATCGCTGCGACGCGTCGCCGGTGTTTCTGGTCCGGATGCAGCCGCGGAGGTTTCCTGATTCGGAACTGAGTGGTTCGGTATGCGGTGGTCTACGCTGCAAAAAGACCTCTGGAGTTGTGCTGTGAGCAAGTCGAACGAGCTGGTGGATACGGTGGAGGCCGCGAAGTTTCTCGGCGTCGCCGGAGTGACGCTGCGGCAGTGGCGATGGCGGCGGTATCCGTGGCAGCCGCCGTTCGTGCGGTGCGGCACGAGGTCGATCCGCTATCGGCGGCAGTCGCTCGAGCAGTGGGCACTAGAGCGTGAGTCGCTGAATCGCGGGAGTGGAAAAGACCGCGGGCCCGGCGGGCGGCAAGCCCGTCGAGCCCGTGGTGCGTGATCGCTGAACCTTCGCCCGTGCCGGTCTAGTCCACCGGCACGAGCACCTACCGGAGCTAACCCGGCATGAGTGAATTGTACGGCCGTGGGCAAAGGTCCGCGAATTGGCGGCCGGCGGAGCGTGGCTGCAATCTGGGCAATATTCCCGGCTGGTACCGGGAGCTGCTCGAGGGGCTGGCCGCGGATCTGACGCGGTGGCGGGAGCCTGCGGAGCGGCCGCGGGTGGTGCGGCGTCCATTTCCGCGGCGTAGTGACCCGCGGCGCGAGCGAGACGGTCGCTCGGGGAGGCGTCGCCGTGCCGGCTAACGCTCTCATCACGAAGGACTCACGGCAGCGGCAGCCGCGGTCGGGCGATGCGTTCGATGTGTCTGGCCTGGTCGATGCCGATGCTGAGCGTCGGTATCTGGCGGGGCTGTTGGACGTGCTGAACGAGCAGCCGCTGGAGGCTCGGGAACTGGCGAGCCTGGTGGAGTCGCCGATGCTTGTGGCCGACGGCACCGGCGAGGTGCATGCGGCTATTCGCGAAGTGGTCGCTGCGGAGCAGCGTCCGACGCGGATGGACGTGCTGGTCGCGATCAAGCGTCGGGCAGCCGTGGCAGGCAGGGACGAGCTATCGGACCCGACGCGGCACCTGTTCCTCGAGCTGCTCGAGGACAAGTTGGCGACCGGCTGGCAGGCGGCGCGGCTGTCGCGGCAGGCGGCCGCGGATGTCGCGGACCTCCATCGGCGTCGGCGTGGGATTCTCTTGGCCGCCGACTACGTGATCGGGCTGCGGCATGGCGGCAGTGACGGCGTGTCGCAGGTGGTCGCGGAGATGCAGGCCGTGCGGCTCGAGGGTCCGGGCCGCGGCGTCGTGACATTCGCGGAGGCCGTGGACGAGTGGTCGCGGCACGAGCGGGTGCCGACGGTGCGGACGCTGCTCGAGCCGTTCGACCGGGCGACCGAAGGCGGATTGCCGATCGGCGGGCTCACGACGCTCGTGGCACCGCCGGCTGCCGGCAAAAGTGCCCTGGCGGTGCAGCTCGTGGTCGGGGCGCTGTTGGCCGACGCGGACCTGCGGGCGTGCTACGGGCTCGGCGAGATGGACCCGCAGTCGCTGGCGCGTCGCATGGCGTGCGTCGGTGCGTCACTGCTGGGGCATCCGGCGGTGACGATGGCCGACGCGGGCCGCCGCAGTCCGCAGGCGCGGGCGACGCTCGGCGAGCTGGTGGAGTCGCTCGGCAATCGGCTGTCGATTGTGCAGCCGCCGCTGACGGTGGAGCGGCTGGACGAGCAGGTGCAGCGGACCGGGGCGCGGTTCGTGGTCTGCGACTACCTGCAGTTGGTCGAGTCGGCGAGCGGCGAGAGTCGCGTGGAGCAGTTGGACGGCATTGTCGGCCGGCTGCGGAACCTCGCGATTCAGCGGCAGGCGGCGGTGGTCTTGATCTCGTCCATGGCGAAGGCCACCGGCGAGGGCAGCCGCATCGGCCAGTTCGCTCGCGGCACCGGCGAGGCGGACTACGCGAGCGAGCTGCTCTACCTGGCTGCGGTGGACGAGCACGAGGGCGAGGACGGTACTCGCGGCATTGTCTGGCACTGCAAAAAAGCCCGGAACCTGCCGCAGGTGGATGTGGAGCTGCGTTTTGACGCGGCGTGCCAGACGTTTTCCGGGGCGGTGGAGCCGATTCCTGATTTCCCGCCGTTCGAGCCGGGGAGGCCGTGGTGATGACAACGGCGAGCCGGTCGGTACTGACGGCGGAGCAGGTGTCGCGGAACCTCGAGCAGTCGCGGACGCGGAGCCGGCCGGCGTCGGAGCCGGCGAAGGTGCTGCGAATCAGCGGCCGCCGACGGCTCCGGCGGGACCGGTTCGAGTCGGTGAACGCGTTCGTGGACGTGGCACTGCGGCACCTCGGCGGGGCGGACGCGAAGGTCTGGCTGGTGATTTGGCGGGATACGCGGCAAGGCGTAGCAAGCGTCTCGAACAAGGAACTGGGGCTGCGGGCCGGGCACGACGAGCGGACGGTGCGGCGTTCGGTGCGGACGCTCGTGCGGTCTGGCTGGCTGGAGGTCGTGAAGCGTGGCGGCATCGATCGCGGTGCGAGCGTGTACCGGGTGCTGGTCGGGTCGACAATTCACAAGGGGTAACAGGGCATGGGCGTCCGGTTAGAGGCTGGCCGTAACAGGACACTGGTGTCCGTCACTGAGGGCATGGGTGTCCTACTCTCCATAAGACATAAGGCCGCCGCCGCCGTTGGGCGGCAGCGGCGGCCGGAAAAACCTAGTTCGGCGGCGGTCGGTTCGGCCGGCGTCGCGGGTCGGTCGGTCGCATCGTCGGGCCGGAGGTCTGGCGGTTGGCCGGCGGGCCCGACGCGGGGTCCGTCGCGGTCGCCTGGCCGCCGGCGGCCGGCGTGTGCCTGGGGCGAGCACGTGTGGTTCGAGCAGCGGGCGGTGGACCGTCCGGGCTGGTGGCGAACGTGGTGTGAGACGTGCGGCAAGTTCCTCGGCTACCGGCATGGGGACGCTCGTGTCGCTCGCGCAGGCGAGCCTGGTCCTGGGGGCGTGTACCGATGATGCCGCAGCATGCACTGGCGCGTGAGGTCCGGGCGGCCATCTTCGGCGGCGATGCCGCTACTGCGGCAGCGTTCGCGGGGCTGGCCGATGCTCTGACGGTTTACGGCGAGACGCGATCGCTGGCTGACCGTGGCCGGGACGGTGCGGTCGTGCCGGCTGAGTTCGAGGTGGCGGAGCGTGTCGCCGGGCTGGTGTTGTCGCTGGACGCGTGGCGGGCTCGGAGGCGGCGGACGTGAGCTACGTGCTGCCAACGGCGAAGCGGGGCAGGCCGCGAGGGTTCAAGGCGTGGCAGCCGCGGGCTGCGACGCGTGAGCTGCTCGAGCAGGTGCACGAGGTGCTGCATGTGTACCGGTCGCATCTGCCGTGCACGGCGCGGCAGGTGTTCTATCGGCTGGTGGCGGCGTTTGGGTTCGACAAGTCGGAGGCGGCGTATGAGCGGCTCGGGAACGTGCTGAATCGGGCCCGGCGGGCCGGGCTCGTGCCGTGGTCGGCGATTCGGGATGACGGGTTCCATCGGGGCCGGCATACCGGCTGGGAGTCGCTCGGTGAGTTCGCGGAGACGGTGCAGGCATGGGTGGACCGTTACCAGGTCGATCGGCAGGCCGGGCAGGAACGGCGGCTGGCGGTTTGGTGTGAGGCTGGCGGCATGGTGCCGCAGCTCGAGCGTGTGGCTGGCGAGTATTCGGTGCCGGTGTGCAGTTCCGGCGGGTTCGACAGTGTGACGGCCAAGCACGACAAGGCGGAGCAGTTCGCGGCGATGGGCTCGGTGCTCGTGCTGCATGTCGGCGACCATGATCCGTCCGGCGTGCACGTGTTCGGCAGCCTGGACGAGGACGTGCGGGCGTTTTGCCGTGAGCTGGGCGGAGAAGTGGAGTTTCGCCGGCTGGCGGTGCTGCCGAAACACGTGGAGCAGTTCGGCCTGGTCACAAGTCCGGCAAAGGTATCGGACCGGCGGGCGTTTCACGGGGCGACGGTGCAGGCTGAGGCGCTGCCGCCGGACGTGCTGGCTGGCCTGGTGCGGTCGGCAATCGAATCGGAATTGGACCTCGCGGTATACGCGGAGGTGCTCGAGCGCGAGCGTGAGCAGCGTGCGACGCTGGCGGCGTGGGCCGGGAGCCTCGAGCGGTTGGAGGGCGAACGATGATTGGACGGCTGGTGAAAATCTCGACGGAGCCTCCGGATCGAGATTGGCTAGAGGCATCGCGGCGGCGCGGGTGGACGGCTCGGACCGGCGAGCCACGGTGGCGGCCACTGAAGCGGATTTTGCTGCAGATTGGCGGCTGGTCGGTGTGTCTGCCGGCAGATGAGCCGCACCTGGACGCGATCGTGAGTCGCGGCCGGCGTTTCACGGGCGACGCGGAACTAGTCGAAGGCGAGCCGTGTTCGTGCCACTCCAACTCGGCGCAGTTATCGCTCGAGCTGTCTGGTGCTCGGATTTGTACCGGCTACGCACTGAGTGTCGACGGGATGTGGCGTCAGCACAGTTGGGTACTCGTGGGCGAGCTGGTTGTGGAGACAACGGTGCCACGGGAGCACTATTTCGGGTTCGTGCTCGATGACGGCGAAGCGGAAGTGTTTCGGCGATGCAATCTGTGTCCGGTTTACCGGTTTCTCCACGTGGAGCAGGGCTCGAGCGACTGAATTACGAGCGGCGACGTGCGCCGCTGGTGGTGTGGGTGTTCGGTGTTCTACAGGAATGAGGTGTCGCATGGTTGAGCAGACGGCGGCGGTCGATGTGGCGGATGTGCTGCGGCGGCAGTTTTCGCAGCGGTTAGAGCGGTACCGGTCGCTGGTCGCGAAGTCGGTGGAGATGGAAGGCAGCCTGCCGCCGAAAGAAGCCAGTGAAGTCGCGCAGTTGATGGAGCAGCTCGGGCTGCCGGTGGAGCGGTTCGAGCGGGACCGGGCGTCGCTGATTGCGGCCGGCAATCTGGAGAGGCATGCGGCCGACATTCTGGAGGCGAACAGCAAGACGATCGCGGACGTGCCGGCGCTCGAGGCTGAACTGGAGGTACTGGATCGGGAGTACGTTGCGGAAATGACGAAGTTCCGGCTGCGGCGTGAGGAGATGGAACGCGAGATGGCAAAGCGGCGGCAGGCGATTACGGCGGAACGGAAGCGGCCGCGGCAGTCGACCGCCGAAATCGACATGAAGCTCTCGCGTATCTATGAAGGCAACCCGGTCATGTTTCGGGCGGGTGTGACGGCGGATGAGCTGCCGCGGCTCTTGGCTGTTCGGCAGACGATTGTGTGAGCTGGCCGCAGGGTGCTCGGTGGTCGGCGTCGATGCCGCGAGTGCGAAGCCGGCCACCGCGGCTCTGCTGCGAAGGAACTGCATGGGATTTGCTTGGCCTGGTAGTGTGGGGATATGAGCGTTGAAACCTGTTCCAGCGGCCGGCTATTGAGCCGGCGAGACGTGGCGAAGTTGCTCGGCCTGGCGGAGGGGACGCTGGCGCATTGGGCGGCAGCGGGCACCGGTCCGGCGTTCGCGCGGAGCGGTCCTGTTCGCGGTCGGTGCTGGTACGCGGAGGCGGACGTGCAGGCGTGGGTGCTCGAGCGGCGGCAGGCTCGCGGAGCTATCGCAGCCGCGGCAACTCACGCCCCCCTCGATAGGGGGGCCCGGTAAGGCTCCCGGGGGTTTGTTGAGGGAAACCAGTTTGTCCCATAGAGGCGGACGAAGGGGTCGGCGGCTACGAAAAGTCGGTCGGCGTTTTTCATGCGGCAAAAGCACGGCGAAAACCGGAATCACTCGAGCGGCTCGGCGGCGTCGGGCGACGCGGCGGAAGCCGCGGCCGCGAGCGTTGCGAGTCCGGAATGGACTGTCGAGCTATCCGGGCGGGCGGCTCGAGTCTGGCGGGAGGTTCAAGCGGGTTGGGCGCTGGATCCGGCGAGCCTCGAGCTGCTGCGGTGTGCGGTGGAGGCACTGCAGCGGGCGGACGAGTGTGCACGGCAAGTAAACGCGGAGGGGTCGACGTTCCGGGACCGCTGGGGGCAGGTTCGGCCGCATCCGGCGGCGTTGCTCGAGCGGGATCATCGGGGGCAGGCGGCTCGGCACCTGCAGGCGCTCGGCGTGAGTCTGGAGCAGTCGTGATGCCAGCGGCACAAGTTTGGAGGCGAACGAGCATGAGTCGGCACCGGATGACGCGGGCCGCGAAAACCGGAAACGCGGCCGATGCGTTGGGCAAGCTCGAGCCGGGCTGCGAGGTGTACGTGCTGACGTTCGGGCAGTTTTCGCTGATCGACGCTCTGCACTACCTGGTGGAGCAGACGGGCCCGGCGGACGTGGACGTTTCCGTGTGGACGGCGGCTCACGCGGACCTCACGCGGTCGGCGTCGCTGCTCGAGCAGTCGGCGATTCGGCGGATGCGGTGGGTGGTCGACCGGAGTTTTGAGGCACGGCAGCCGTCGTTTGTATCGCGGATGCGGTCGCTGTTCGGCGACGCGTGCATCCGGGTGACGGCGAGCCACTGCAAGTTCCTCGCGATTCGGAACGAGCGGTGGAACCTGGCCGTGCGGACTTCGATGAACTTGAACGAGAATCCGCGGCTCGAGAATCTCGAGGTGAGCGACGATGCCGGGCTCTGCGGGTTCCTGACGGGCGTGGTCGATGCGATTTTTGCGGAGGCACCGGAGGGTGATTTCCGGGCTGAAATGACGGCACTGGAGAGCGTGCCGGGCGTGCGGCCGGCGGGCAGCATCTCGGCCGGCGATGTGCAGCGGCGGTTGTCGTATCCGTCGGCTCGGTCACTGGGGGCACGATGATGGCGAAGGGATCGCAGGGCACGGCGTCGGGTCCGGCCGCTGAGCGTGCGGTGGCAATGGAGCAGGTGCGGGCGAGCTGCCTGCCGGAGACTCCGGAGCCGCTGTTGGAGGCGATGGCATCGCAGCTGGTCGCGATGCGGCAGGCTCGGTCGCTTGTGGAGGCCGACGGCGTGATGGTGCGGGACGGCAAGCAGAATCCTATCGCTCATCCGTGCCTGGACCTCGAGCGGCAGGCGCAAAAGCAGCTCGCGGAGTTGATGCGCGGCTGGACGCGGAGGTGAGTGGATGCCGCGGCGGCTGAGGAAGTTTCCGAAGCGGCAGACCGCCGATGCCGGCGAGCTGGACGAGGATTTGCGGGATTGCCTGCAGTGGTGGGAGGGCTGCCTGGGCGTCGAGCCGTCGCTGAAAAGCCGCGACGATTGGGGGGCTGCATGGGAGCAGTGGTCGGCGGTGATTCTGCCGGACTTCCTGGAGGAGTTTCCGGGCTGCCGTCCTGCGGCGATGTACGCGGCCGGGCTACTGCCGCCGCGGCCGCTGCTCGAGCCGCTGCCGTCAGCTCATGGGTTCCTGACGGTTTTCGTTGCGGATGGAGCCGGAGGCCAGTGGCACTACAAGGCTTGGGAGCCGTACCTGCGATGCGAAGGGGCGTTTCTGTTCGAGCAAGGCGTGATCGACCGGGCGGAGTATCAACGGCACCTGCGGAGCGACCGCGGGCATGCGTGGCGGTGCGTGTACCGGGGAGGCACAGTTGGCGGAGAGCGGGCCGGGTGAGGAGCAGCGTGCGGCGTCGGCCGCGGCAGCCGTGGGTCGACGGGCTCGAGGTGCTCGGGCCGGAGTTGGAGAGCTGTCTGGTGCGGTGGCACGGTTTCAGCGGCGGCGAGCCGTCACTACGAACGAGGGAAGATTGGCGTGAGGCATGGGAAACCTGGGGGCACGTGGTACTGCCGAAGGTAATCGCGACGCTGCCGGGCATCCGGCCTGCGGCGATGTACGCGGCCGGTCTGCTGCCGCCGCGGCCGCTGCGGACTCTGCCGCCGCCGGAGTCGCTGCTGGTGGCCGTGCATGTCGGCGAGCGGTCTGGCGGCGAGGGTGTGTGGCATTTCGAGGCCGGCGAGCCGTGGCAGGCCGACGAGGCATCGTTTCTGCTCGAGCACGGGGTGATCGACCGGGCGGAGTATCGGCGGCATGCCGGCTGGCGTGGCGAATCGTGGCAGCGGTTCTATCCCTTCGAGGTCGCGGAGTACGTGTGACGTGACAGTAAGACGGCGAATCCTGCACCGGAAAGCGACCTTTGAAACGCGGTTGCCTATCAACGTGGAGTTGTGGGCGTCGGCGATGGTCGCGGGATTCTGGTGGGTGCAGGCGATGGCGACGCGTCGCTGGTGGCTGGAGTTCGCGGGCGTGCATGGCGCTCGGTTGGAGGCGAAGGTGCGGCAGGCGTGTCCTGGCACGCGTCCGGGCTGGTGGTACGCGTCGGGTCGGCTGCCGCCGGTGCCGATGTTGGAGAGCGAGCCGGACGCCAGTTCGAGCTGGTATCGGAAGCACGTCGTGATCGACGGCGTGAAGCACTGGCGGCTCGGTCGGGGCTGGCAGGTCTGCCAAGCGGAGCACCTGCGGGCGCTCGGTGAGTTGGACGGCGAGGAACTGCGGCGGTACCGGAGTTGGCGGCGGAAGGGGTTCCCGCTCGAGTACCGGACGGACAAGTTTCCGGACCGATGTGCGGGCTGGTTCTTTCATGGCTGTTACGAGGTGTGAGCGATGGTGGTGGCGGCGTTAGAAAAGCCTGTTCCGCGGCGAGCGGCTGTCCTGGACAAGGCGGAGGCGAAGCGGCTCGGCGAGCTGCTCGAGCAGTACCGGGTGTTTGTTGGACGAGCCGCTGCAGGCGAGTCGCTCGCGACGTGGGAGTACGCGGTGATCGAGCAGGTGTTGAGGCAGCTGTGGCTGCCGCTGTCATGTTGGCCGCGGGACGTGGCGGCATGGCGTGAGGCGGCGATGGTCCGGGCCCGGCTGGCCGGTGCCGCCGGCTCTGCGAGCGCACAAGTTACGGCGTGGCGTGATCGGCTGGTGGAGCTGGAGCTGCTGCATCCGCATTTGTTGTGCGGGCTCGATGTGGCAGCGGCGTTTCGTTGGGAATCTGGCGCGAGGTGATGCAATGGTAGAGCGTGCGAGTGTGATGTGCGTGAGGCTCGGTGACGCTGAGCTGCGGTACCGGTGCCGGAACGCGCCGGACTTCGTGCGAGCGAATATCGACGCTCGGCGGGAGTCTCGCGGGCTGTCGCCGCTGTGGCCTGGTCTGAAGCGTCTCGAGGCATCGCGGTCGCTGCAGCGGCGTGTCCGGGCGTTGAAGGCGTATCTGACAACTCACGGGCACCGCGGGTAGGTGCTCGAGTTCGGCAGGCAAGCCGCCGCCGGACCTCGTGCGGCGGGTGTGTTTGCTCTTGGCGGGTAGGGTCTGGACACAAAACAGGGCTCCGGCGGCGACGGCGAATCGCTCACGCCGGGGCTCTGTTGCTATTTGCGACGGTCGGCGGCTTTGTTCCTGGAGCCGGCCGTCTATCTCACGCGTCGCTCGCGGATTGCGATGGCGGTCCTGCGGTTCTGTGACGCTGCCGGGCCTGGTGCTCGAGGCCGCCGCCGGCACTTGCCGAAGTCTGCCGTGAGCACGTTGCGGCAGGCCGTGTCGGGCGGGATTCCATACCGGATTCCATACCGGATTCGTTGATTTTGGTTCCCTGTGCACGTTCGGCACGTTTTGCTACAGTGCTTCGCATCAGCCGTTTTTCCAAGGGGAAAACGCGTTTCGCGGACGTTGGAACCTGAGTGAGTGGCCGACGGCAAAAGTGCCTTCGGGACGTAGAGGTCGCTGGTTCGAATCCAGTCGCCCCGACATCACTTACCGTACGAAACTGCACCATCCCGGAGATGGGTTCGTCCGTACGGCCGTCACCGGTGCCATCGCCTCCACAGGCACCGAATTCGATCGAGGGGCCCCGACAACACGCCGGGGTGCCCTGATTGTCGTGGGTCGCGTCGGGTGACGCGACGTGATCGTCGTGGGCCGCCATGGCGGGCCCGGCGGCGACGAGGTCCAAGCGGCGGACCGGCTGGGTCGCCAACCGACGCGGCGGCGGGGCCACGGGCACTGTCTCCTCGACGGCGACGTGCCGAGCCCCATGGACGCGGATCGGCAGGTTCTCCTGGCCGAAGGCGATGACGCCCCGTCGCAGGCGGCGCAAGGGCCGCTTGCCCTTCGAGTACCCCTCGAAGTCGAGGCCGATCCAGATCCGGAGCCTCGCCAGCGGGTTCGGCCCTCGCCTTCGCCAGCAGCCGCTCCCGAATCGCTTCGCGGCCGCCCGCTTTCGTGACGCACTCGACGAGCGAATCGAGCACCAGCTTCAGCATCGCATCGGCATCAACCGTGTTGTGGTGACACTCGGCCGCCCCACTGTTGACGTATCGTCCGCACTCGTAGACCAGCCGCTCACCCGACTTGCGGCCGTGCAACGCGCTGCCGCAGCCGTCCGTGAGTTCGACGATCCGGGTGGAGATGGGATATCGCTCCGGATTGGTAGATTTTCGACCACCTGCCCGCCTGCCTTCCTCAAGCGTTCTCTGCTTCGGCTGCAGGGCATTCCATGCTTCGGCATCGACGAACGCCTCACCGCCGCTGTTGGCCCGCACGCGAAGCTCCATCGAATTCTCCAGCGTGCGGGGCTGACCGCTCGGGCCACGATCCGACGCGGAAAGTTCCCGGGGGGCCTTCTGGGCCTACCCGGCGATACTGCCCCATCCATCGCTTCGCGTACTGCTTGATGCCGGCGATGATCGGGTTGCTGCAAAGATCCCGGACGGTCGCGAGATGCCACCGACCGGCCACTCGGTGCCGCTACCCGTGGCCGTTGGGCGGCAGCCGCTGTCGGTCCGCGTCGATTCTTCGGGCAATCAGTTCGGGGAGGAACCGCCAAAACCGCTCCACCTTGGCGGCAAAGGGCTCTTGATCTGGCGGGGTCTCGTCTGGTCGGTCCTGCCCGTCGTTCCTGGTTCGGCGACCGGCCCTGCCGTTCCGTCCATTTGACTTCGTCATCGTCGTTTGTCCTGTCTGAAAACACCGGTGGCGTGCCCTGGAGCCACTTCGGCCCCAGTCGGCACGCCACCGGTTTCATCAACGCGAATGAAGCAGCCCGCGGGCGGCCGTGACGGTCACGGCGGACATAGCACCGCGGCTCGATCTCATCGTCCCAGTCGAGCCCGCCCGTCAATACGGCGAGATCAACAAAATCAGGCTCGTCTTCGTCGCCCTCGAGCTCGAAGACGAGGAAGCCTCGCTGCCGGATGTACTCCACGTCCTCGCCCAACAGCCTGGCTACCGAAGCGATCAGGTCGCGGTCATCGTCATACTTACGAAATACCATCTGCGCACTCTCCCCCGGGTAACCCGGGAACAAAGGGAACTGCCGCCGGCGAGCATCGCCGAAGGCAAGAGAACTGGTGAGCACGTCGGACACGCGTCCCGGTGCTCGCACCTGCGTGATCAGCGTGATCACCTCGTCCTGATACGGATCACGCCACTGGATTAATGGCGACCATCAGTCACCCATTGAGTATCCGCACGTCGCGTAGCAGATTGCGGACCATCTGGCTGGCACGCTTGACAAGCATGGCCCGTACGATCGGCGGCAGCTTCCCGTACGGTACGAACCGGTCGTGGAGATCAATCTGCTCGCCGTACGAGCAGTGGTGATACTCGTTGTACCCGTGGGCTATCCATGCCGCCGCACCGATGCCGCCGGGCAGCAGCAAGACGGCCTGAAAGACGACCACCGAATCATCCTTGTCATTCGACAGGCCGGCGGGCCGCGCGTAGACGCTTGGCCCCTCGACCTGATGACTGGTTACCCCAAGCACGGCCAACTCGTTGAGCTGGTCGTTGAGGTGTGGAGTCATCGCCTCGGCCTGTTCGAGGCCGGACCGAATCGTCGCTGCGAGCCGCGTCAGTTCGGCGGCCCGCTCGGAAAGAAACTCGTGCATTGCACATTCCTTGGAGAGAACGGCGGCCAATACCAGTAGGCCGCTCAAGGAATATGCCCGGTTATTCGCGATTATTTAGAAGCGCCTTGAGCACGTTCACTCCTGCGGCATGAGGCAGATGCGATCCGCTGCGACGCTGCCCAGGTCGGCCAGCCACGCGAGTGCTTCGGCAAGCTCGGCGGGCGATTCCTGCCGTCCGCGGATGCCGCAGCCCGGACTCCGTCGAGGGGCAGCGAAAAAGGCCTCCGGCGGCCAGAACGCGAACGATTCCGGTTTCTCGGGCGGGAGCACCGAAAGCGCCCGCGACCTGAATTGCTGCGCGACGAGGGGCCTTCTGGCGGGGGGCGGCATCCCGCGAGTAGTGTACGGGCGATCACCTCCCCCGTCCGCCCGCCGCTCTGCCCATGGTCGCTGCCCTCTGCGGGTTTCCCGCGCGGCCCCGCCTCCGGCCTCATGCCAGCCCCGCGCCGGCACGCCGCTACGAGCGTCGGCGCCCCGAGAAGACACCGCTCCACAAGATCGTGTCGGAGCATCTTGAGAGCTGGCTCGAGTGGCGTGACCAGGCGGAGCGGCCCGTGCCGGGCTACGTCGAGGAGGAACTCCGCGGCTATCTCGAGTGCGGCATCCTCTGCTTCGGGTTCGGCCGTGCGCTCTGTACGGGCTGCGGCCAGGGGTTTGTCATCGCGTTCTCGTGCAAGGGGCGCGG
>Ga0315904_10004849_pt1 | contig 18899 bp, 14 predicted proteins | sample LakEriMetagenome_6_FD_203529 | JGI IMG/M metagenome (GOLD analysis project Ga0315904, IMG submission 203529) | Freshwater fungal communities from buoy surface, Lake Erie, Ohio, United States - Buoy 12 MA120 | ecosystem: Environmental > Aquatic > Freshwater > Lake | place: USA: Lake Erie, Ohio...
AGAATCCAGGAATCTTCCAATTCGAGAATCTGCTGGGGTGTGGGAAGGTTGCTGAGATCTCCGCTCGCGAGGCGGAAATGCAGGTCGATGGGGGACAACGGGACTTCCGTGCCGGCAGGAGCCGTTGTGGTCGGGGACTCGCAGAGGTAATCGACCAACAGATCCGTCGGAGAACGGGAAGTTGGCGAGGAACCCGGCGCTTTGAAGCGGGCTTGAAACTGCGCCATCGTCTGCCGGGCCTGGTCATACTGTTTGCGCTGGGCACACGACTCGGCGAGCCAGATCGCGGCACGATAGCCGCGCAGGGGACTGGAATTCTGGAATTCAGACTGCAACACCGCTTCCTCCAGGGTGAAGTCTCCGGTCGCCAGGGCCAGGCGGTGTCGTTGCAGATGACCGCGCGAATTGGCGGGCAGTGCCTGGGTGGCCAAGGCCATCCAGCGGCCCGCTTCGTCCCAGTTCGCATTCGACATCGCGGCGAACCCGAGGACCAGGGCAGGCCATCCCAGAGACGGATCGACTTCCTGGGCTTCCTTCAGAAGGCGGAGGTCGTCGGGGGCGGGAGTGAGCCGGGCCAGCAGATACAACAACGGGGCGTTCTGGGGATTCTCCTTCAGCCGGTCCTGGTATTCTCCCATCAGTTTCTCGGGGTGCGCCTCAATCGAGCGCAATCCCTGGTAGGTGCGGTGCCATTCGATGGACAGCGGTTGATTCCAGAGCCCGGCTCGCAGGAAGGACTCGGCCCGTTCATCGAAGCGATTCCTGCAGCAGGCGCCATAGTCATCCAGCAATTCCTGGTGCCGGGGATAGCGCGGCAGAAAACTCTCGGCATAAGCCAAGGCGACTTCGGGCGGTGCCGTTTTCGCGAGGACCGGGAAGTACACGCCGGGGTCGACCGGCTCGAGCTGCACGGCGACCTTTTTGACCACGGAATTTCGATTGTCAAGCCGCAAGGTTTGGGGAGGAGTGGTGAAGGCGTAATCGGCATGTGGGAGGTAATGGAATTCGCCGTCGAGTCGCTTCGATTGGGCGGCGCGAGGAATGGCGGCGTATTCGAGATCGTGCCGAACCAGGAAGCCCGCGCTGCCCACATTGAAGATCCAGATGGGATGGTTGGTCCAACGCGAGAAGTAGGGGGTGCGGATCTCGATCTCCGACTGTCCCTCGACCGGTCCGGTCACCACGAGGCGATGAACACCCTCGGGCAGCTCCACCATTCGGCGGTCCATGAATTCCAGGGGAGGACCGGCATCGATTGTGACCCGGGCCGGTTGACCGAAGGCATTGACCAGGTGCAGCCTGCGATGCCGGCGATCGTACTCATTGGATCCAGCGAGCCCCAGAATCAGCAGCAGGGAGGCCAGCGTCAGCATGGCGGTCCAGCGCATCCAGGCAGGGTACTTTCCACTACGGGAATCGAACACCGCGCGCAGCGAAAAACGCCGCGGCGGCAGCAGGCTGGTGGTGCGTCCCAGCGCTTTTTCGGACTCCGCCACCATTTTGCGGACCGCGTATTGTTCTCCGGCCGAGGGGAACTCGGTCAGCAGATGTTGCAGAATCTCCAGTGCGCGTTCGTGATTTCCCACCCTCTGATACCGCTGGGCGAGCAGATCCAGGACAGTCAGATCGTACATCTGGCCGGCACCGGGTTGCCGGAGGAATCCAACGAGGTCCCAGGCTTCGTCGAGTTTGCCGGGATCCTGGATCAGATGCAGCGCGCGCTGCGTGCGACCAAACGGACTTTCGGGGTCGAGTTCGAAGGCCTGGTCAAACAGCCGCTGGGCCGTTTGGAAATGGGAGAATTGCTGCAAATGGCTCCCCAGCCCGCGCAGGAGATCCGGGTTTTTGGGGTGGGTCTGGAGCGCGGCCTCGCGAAATGCCTGTGCTTCGGAGTCCATCTGGAACGACAACATCGCCGCATGCACCTCAAGGGCCCCCTCGACAGTGGGAGAGTGTCGGTACCGGGACAGGCTGTCGGAGACGCTCAATTGCCGCGCCGACTCCCATTCGTCGGGATTGGCCGCATAGTGCCGACGACAGTGCGGGCACTGATCGATGATCCGCAGACGCTTCAGCGGGATCACCGGGATGAAAACAATCACAAACCAGAGACGTGTTTCATAGGACTCCAGTTGCCCCAAGGCATGACATGCCCCACAAACGCCCTGCCGAACGGTCGGGTTCCGGTGACCGTAATAGTGAGTGCCAATTCCATTGATGGAGTAAGGCATCGTCTTTTGTTCCGAGACTCGGGAGTCGGGAAGTGGATTCAGAATGGAGGATAACACCAGAGAGTCGTCAGCGAAACCGGGGGGGGACGTGCGGTGCAAGAGTGTGGCGACGATCCGAGCCTCGGCCACTGACCTTGGTTGTCAATTAAGAGTTGGCCATATGCCAGTTGAGCGGGGGCAGGCATTGTCGATGCTTCAGGATTCATGCGCTCCGGCGCACGAGCCTTGGTCCCCCTGAGCTTGAGTGAGAGCGAGGGGAAAGAGTGCCATTCACAATCGGTCCGCCTCGCAGTCGGAGCAGGGCATGATCGTTTTGAACGAATTTGTCGCATTCTTGCCTGTTGTGCGGCTTGCCGATTTCAAAACAGGGGAGTTCGCACTTCCGGGAAAGCCTGGTGGGAAAGTTGACCTGCCGAGAATCGCCCTCGTATAAAACAGATTGTGAAGGCATGACTCGTGATGGGCCGTGTCGACGATTGGTCTGCGGAACGGCCCAGGGAATGCAACGTCCCGAGGGCTGTCTTTGTTTTCATGCTCCCTTGGCTTCCAGTCTCCAGGGATCCGAATCACCCATGTCGGTCTCTCCGAAGTTTTTGTGGATTGTTCCCCTGCTGTCCATCGGGCTGGTGGGGTGCGAGCGCCCCGCGCCGATCCCCGCGCAGTTTCGATCGAGTGCCGAAATCCAGAAACTTCCTGAAGCGATGCAGGGAAAAGTTCGGGAGGCGCTCGAGCAGTACTGTGGCACTCCTGCCGAACCGAAACTGCTGGGGGCGCTGGAATCGCGCCCCGAGCAATTGAAGTTGGGGCGGGATGTCTACATGCAGCGGTGCTGGCAATGTCATGGCGAGACGGGTGACGGGGCCGGTCCAGCCGCTGCGCAACTTTACCCACGCCCCCGGGACTATCGCCGGGGAATTTTCAAATTCACCTCGTCCCCCTATGGCTCGAAACCCCGCCGGAGCGATTTGATCCGGACCGTGAAGCTGGGGGTTCCGGGAACCTCGATGCCGTCGTTCGCGATTCTGTCCGAGGCGGAACTCTCGGCGGTGGTCGACTACGTGCTGGTGTTGACCCACCGTGGCGAACTGGAATTCCAGATCGCCCTCGAGGCCGAGGGAGAAGAGGAGCTGGACCCTGAGGCTGTGGCTGGCCTGGCGGCGGAGATTGTGACGGATTGGAATGCTGCGGAATCGACGGCGGTGAACCCGGAAACACCCAAGCCGGAGTTCACCAGCGAACATATCACCCGAGGCAAGCAGGCGTTTTTGACCAAAGGATGTTCGAAGTGCCATGGAGACGATGGCCGAGGACAGACTCGCGACAATCTGGAATCGAAGCTGGTGGATGTGTGGGGCCATCCGACGCGGGCGGCGGATCTGACCTCGGGGATGCTGCATGGGGGGCGGGAGCCGATCGACATCTACCGGCGGATCTATGCCGGGATCAACGGGACCCCGATGCCCGAGTTCAAGACGGCCCTCGCGGCCGAGCCAGAGACGATCTGGGACCTGGTCTCGTACGTTTTGTACGTCTCGGGGCGTCGGCGTTCGTTGCCCGAACAGATTCCGGATGCCGGGAGCCTGGTTGCTTATCCCCGAGGGGGGACGGAAGCGGGGGCTTCCGGGGGTGATGACTGAGTTCGAGCATCGCGGGTGGGGCGGACGTGATCCAACCGCGACGAGATCCGTGGTGAACCTCGCAGCGTGACGACGGGAGCGATTCCAATGGAACAGACGGCGAAGCATCTCGAATTCGAGCGCCTCAAAGAACGTGTGGCCCAGCTCGAGGCGGAGCTGCAGTCTCAGACGGGACCGTGGGCCCCGCAGGGCGAGTATCCGATGTACGAAGCCGTTTCGGGCTTTGTGCTGGGTATCGCCGGTGCGGTCGTGGCCCTGCTGCTGAATGTGATTGGCGCACCCGCCGACGGGAAAGACCCACTCCAGTTGATCCGGGTGTTTCTGACATTCCCGCTGGGGGAAAAGGCGTTGACGCTGGGGGCCCAGCCGAACCCGGCCTACCCCCTGGGCGACTGGATGATCCTGGCGTTTGGCTGCTGCCTCTATTTGGGGACAGGCATGTTGCTGGGGTCGATTTTTCAGCCGATCTTCCGCCGACACGCCGACCGTTCTGTTCTGAAACGGATCGTGTTGGGGGTCGGTCTGGGATTATTGGTGTGGGTGGTCAATTTCTACGGGATCCTCTCGTGGCTGCAGCCGCTGACGTGCGGCGGCCGGTGGATCACCGACAACAGTGTGCTTCCCTGGTGGGTGGCGGCCGTCACCCATGTCGCGTTTGGATTGACGATGGCGATTTTGTACCCGCTGGGACGCTTTCGCGCTCCCGCGTCAGGAGTGGAACAGGCATGAGCAGCGCATCCCTCACCGACAACCGCACGGTCGACGTCGATCGGCTCGTGGATCGCAAACTGGTGCTGTATTTCTACCTGGCCTCGTTGACCTACCTGTTCATCTCCATGCTGGGAGGGCTGCTGATGGCCTTCCAGTTGATCCGGCACAATCCGCTGTCGGGCATTGAGATCTTCTCGCCTGGCCGCTGGCGGATGGTGCACACCAACGCGATCGCCTATGGCTTCATCGCCAACGCTCTGCTGGGGTCGATGTTCTGGGCTGTGCCCCGCCTGACGCTGCGGCCCGTGCTCAGCCGGCTGCTCAGTTGGTTCATCTTCATCGCCTGGCAGGGGGTCGTGCTGGCCACCGCCGGGGGGATCCTGCTGGGCCAGGCGCAGGGACTGGAATGGGGTGAAACGCCCACCTGGATCGACCCCGTCGCGTTGTTGGGGCTGGCGCTGGTGGTGTTGAATTTCCTCCCGTCGATCGTGATGACGAAGGGGCCGCTGTATGTGACGCTGTGGTACTTCATGGCCGCGTTGGTGTGGACCTTCCTCACCTACGCGATGGGGAACTTCATGCCGGAGTACTTCGTGTCGGGTTCGGCAGCCGGTGCGGTGGGGGGACTGTTCATCCACGATCTCGTGGGGTTGTTCGTCACGCCGATCGGCTGGGGACTGATGTACTATTTCGTGCCAATCCTGCTCAAAAAGCCGATCTGGAGCCACGGACTGTCTTTGGTGGGGTTCTGGGGGCTGGCATTTTTCTACCCCCTCCAGGGGATCCACCACTTCCTGTACACACCGATTCCCATGTTCCTGCAATATGGTGCGGTGATCTCGACAATTGCCGTGGAACTGGTGGTTGCGACGGTGATCATCAATTTCTTCGGAACACTGCGGGGCTCGGGTTCGGCCTTCATCACGAATCTGCCGATCCGCTGGTTCTACACCGGGATGATCTTCTACTTCCTGACCTGTCTGCAGTGTGCCTTCCAGACCACACTGACCTTCCAGGCGATCATCCACTTCACCGACTGGGTGGTGGGGCATGCCCATCTGGTGATGTTCGGGGTGTTCGGGTTGTGGATCCAGGGGATCATGACCTATCTGATGCCCCGATTGATTGGGCACGAATGGTACAGCCGGCGGCTCTGTGAGTGGCACTTCTGGCTGTCGGCGATCTCGTTGGCGGCCATGGCGACCGACCTGATCGCCGGAGGGCTGGTGCAGGGGCATGTATGGCGGGCTCTGCTTCCCTGGGATGTCTCCATCGAGGCCTCCATGCCCTTCTGGGTGGTCCGCGTGTTCACGGGCCTGGGGATGTTCGCCGGTCAGATCGTGTTTTACGTCAACATTTACCGCACCTTCCAACTGGCCCAACAGGGGGCTCCCGAGGCTGCTCCGGCGGCTCGTCCCGCCCTGGCGGGAGCGTAACGGCCAAGGTCGGAACACCGGGTGGAATTCGCGGTTTGCACGAGGTCTGAAGCATGCTGGAAAGTAAGGGAAGCGTCCTGGTTGTGGCGGGGCTGTTTTTTTTCGCCCTGGCGTTTGTCTCCAACGCCCTGGTCCCGGCCCTGATGTACAAGGATCTGCCGGAAAAGACCGCCGAGCAGTTGGTGACCGCCAATCTGCGATTCCAGTTCGAAGATCTGGCCCGGCGGTTTCCGGATTCGTTTGAGAAACATGTCGGCAAGGCACCGCCCGATGGTCCGGAGAAGGAAAAGTGGCTGAATGATCGGTGTGCCGAGCTGCTGCGGATCGGCCGCAAGGTGTACACGGGGGAGGCGTGCTGGCATTGCCACAGCCAGTTCGTGCGACCCGTGTCGGGCGAATCGCGCCGCTGGGGGCCGGTGTCGCAGTCGTGGGAATACCAGAACGAATTGCAGCGTCCCGTGTTGTTCGGAACCCGCCGGGTGGGGCCCGATCTGAGCCGCGAGGGGGGCCGGCGTTCGAATGACTGGCAGGCGGTGCATCTTTTCAAGCCCACGCTGCTGTCGGACGGCTCGGTCATGCCCGAGTATCCCTGGTTCTTCGAAGGCTCGCCCGAGAAGCCGAATCGTCGCGGTCTGGGCCTGTTGACCTATCTCCAGTGGTTGGGATCGTGGTTGCCGAGCTATCCCTACTACGAAGAGTGGACCTCGGCTCACTTGCCGGAGGGGGCCGAACCGGGGGCTGTTGATCAGGGAGCGATTGACGCCGCCAATCAGGGGGTAACGGGGGCCGGAGATGTCCAGCCGAATCCAGACCCCGCTGGACAGGACAACGAGGAGGGGCAGGACCCGGCGAGCGAGGCGCAGCCCACCGAGCCGGACGCTTCGGAACCCGCTTCAGAGAATCCCCCGGCCGGGAATCCGGAGCCCACCACCGAACCCGAGCCCACCGAGCCCAAGCCCACCGAGCCCAAGCCCACCGAGCCCAAGCCCACCGAGCCCATTCCCGAACCAGCCAGTCCCGTCGATGGGCCGAGCACTCCCGAACCCCCACCGGCTGAACCCAAGGCGGGGGAGGTGCCGGCGGAACAATCAACCGAGGGAGATCGGCCCCCCGCGCCGGAGGAACCCACCGTGCAAGTCCCATTGCGGACGCGTTTTCGCCGACTGGAGGTGGCCTGATGAACCAGACCACTTCGGCTCCTCCCCGCAATCGTCGGGCGCGGGTCATGACGGCGATTTTCGCCCTGGTGATTCTCATTCCCAGCATGCTGGGATTCATCGCCAAGTTCATCGAGTTCATCGCGGTGTTCCGGGGGCAGGGGGAGGGTTCATTCGCCGTGACTCCCATGGTGAATTACCTCTTGGCGACCACTGGGTTTTTCTGTCTGTTCGGCTGGGCTCTGCTGCACGGCATGTTTCGGGAGATCGAGGCCCCGAAGCAGCGGATGCTGGAGACTGAGGAGTGGCTGGATCGGCAAGAGGCCGCGTCCGATTCTGTGTGACCGGTCCGTCGGACTGCGGACAGTGTTGCGGAATCCTGTTGAACCCTCGGATGGAAGGGGCCGTGCGTGGCTGTCGCCGACTTCGAAGATTCGAGAGCTGCCGGCTCGGGGGCCGGGCTGTCGAACGCGAGCCGCGTCGAGGGAGGGGTCCGTCCGCAGTGTGCCTTCTGCGGACTGCCGCTGCCGCCTCCCATCGCCTGGTCGCGTCGGGGGCCGCGTTCCGAAGAGCCTTCGTCGGCGCCAGACTACTGTTGCACAGGTTGCCAGTTTGCGGCGGAGGTCACTCAGGCGCGGGGTGATGTGGGAGAGGCCCGCTGGACTCTGGCCCGCCTGGGAATCGCCATCTTCTGCAGCATGAATGTGATGGCCTTCACCATGGCGCTCTGGACCCGCGATGTTTATGGCGACCTCGCCAGCGACTCGCTCGTCGGACCGTGGGAGGGATTATTGCGTGCGGCTGGACTGCTCTTCACCGTGCCGGTTCTGGGACTGTTGGGGCTGCCTCTGGCGGAGTCGGCCTGGGACAACCTGCAGCGGGGGCGATTGTCGACCGATCTGCTGTTGTGTGCGGGAGTTCTGGCTGCTTTTCTGGTCTCGGCCCATTCCGTCTGGACCGATCGAGGACCAGTCTACTTCGAGGTTGCCTGCGTGATTCTTGTGATGGTCACACTGGGACGTTGGCTCGAGGCCCAGGGGCGTCTCCAGGCGGGGGTCGCCTTGGATCAACTCGCCAGGCTGTTGCCCGACACGGTACGGGTGCTGTCCGCCGAGGGACTGGTGGAGCAGACCGCCTTGGCCCGCGTGTTGCCCGGCCAGGTGATTCAGGTCTTGCCCGGCGAGCGAATTCCCCTCGATGGTCGGCTGGTATCCGGGGTCAGCCAGGTCGATGAGCAGTTGATTACCGGTGAAAGCCTGCCCGCGACACGACAGCCGGGCGAGCGCCTCTGGGCGGGAACACTGTTGTTGGATTGTCCGGCCCAAATCGAGGTGCTGGCGCCAGCGAACGAGGGGGCGTTGCAACGGATCATCGACTTTGTCAGGGCGGCCCGTCTGGCCAAAGGGCCGTACCAGGAATTGACCGACCGGATTTCCGCAGGGATGTTCCCTGTGATTGCCGCCGTGGCTTTGGCCGCCCTGGTCTGGCACACGTTTCAGGGAGGTTGGAGGACTGGTTGGCTGGCGGGGCTGTCGGTGGTGCTGGTGGCGTGTCCCTGTGCTTTGGGACTCGCGACTCCCTTGGCTGTCTGGACCGGACTGGCCGCGGCGGCCCGCCGCCAAGTGCTGTTTCGCTCGGGTGAGGCGATCGAGCGATTGGCGACCATCCGCGGATTGTGCTTCGACAAGACCGGAACGCTCACCACCGGCCGCCCCCAAGTGATTCGGCTCGAGTGGGAGTCGGATCGGAACCACAGCCGGGGGGAAGCGCTGGCCCGGGTGCTGACGGCTCAGTCGAATCATCCGTTTTCGCAGGCGATCCTGGGAGCTTTCGCGAAAGAATCCGGCCAGTCGCGTGACCCGCAGTTCGAGGCGGAGCCAACCGCCGAAGGGCTGACCGGCCGATCGTGGACCGTCCGTCAAGTGGCGGGACAGGGGTTGCAGGGGGAGAGCACTGCCGGAGACCGGTGCTGGTTGGGTAATCAGGCGTTGATGTCCGCACAGGGGCAGCATCTGGGACCGCGTCTCGCCGGGGTGGTGGCCGAGACGCTGCGCGACGGATTGTCGTTCACTCTGCTCGCCTGGAACGGGGAGGTCCGGGCTGCCTGGGTCTTCGACGAGGAGTTGAGGGGGGGCGTGCGGGAGATGCTGGATTGGTGCGAACAGCAACATCTGAAGGTCCAGGTCCTGACGGGCGACCATCCCGCGCGGGGCGCGCGGCTCGCCCGGGACTTGCAGGTGCCAGTACAGGCGGGACTGCTGCCCGAAGACAAGGCCCGGGCGATTACCGATGCACACCAGCGGTGGGGCTCGGTCGCCATGGTGGGTGACGGAGTGAATGACGCTCCGGCGCTGGCTGCCTCTGATTTGGGGGTGGCCCTGGGGTGCGGGACGGACATTTCGCGGGACTCGTCCCAGGTCTGTCTGCTCTCCAGCGAATTGGACCGGCTTCCCTGGGCCATTGGTTTTTCCCGCAGGTTGGTCCGGACCATTCGCGGCAATCTCTGGTGGGCGTTCGCTTACAACGTGGTGGGGGTGGCGCTGGCGTGTTCGGGCCGGCTCAATCCTGCGCTCGCGGCCCTGTTGATGGTGATCAGCAGCGTGCTGGTGATCCTGGCCGCATTGCGGGCTGGCCGGTTGGACGAATTGGAACTCGCGCCCCTGGGACCTCCCGCTGAAACAGAACTGGTTCCGCTCGCGAAGGGGGAATCTCCGACGGGCAATTGGCCATCGGTCAATGCCTCTGCCCCCCCGCCTTCCGTGACCGGAGATCACCATGCCTGAATTGTCGCTGGTGCTGTTAGGGGGGTTGCTGGGTTCGTCCCATTGCCTGGGGATGTGTGGGGGATTCGCGCTCTCCGTGGGTTTGGGGGCCAGTCATTGGCGGGCCAACCTGTTACGGCAGCTCATCTACACGCTGGGGCGGGTCACCACGTACATGTTCCTCGGGGCGGTGGCGGGCTTCGCCGGTTGGCGGCTGACACGCTGGCCAGCTGGAGGAGTGATGATTCAGGCCGGGTTGGCGCTGCTGGCGGGAGTCTGGTTGATCTGGCAGGGAGTGGAGTCTTCGGGACTGTGGCGACGGCTGACGCGGCGACGGAACCCGGGCGCGGCTGGTCTCCCGTTGTGCTCGGCGACATCGGTGTTGTCGGCGTTTCTTCAGTCGAACCGCCCGCTCGATACGCTGGTGGCCGGAGTGCTGACCAGCTTTCTGCCGTGTGGACTCGTCTATTCCTATCTGGCCCTTGCCGCCAGCACCACACATCCCGTCTGGGGGGCTCTGACCATGGGGCTGTTTGGACTGGGGACTGCGCCGCTGATGATCAGCACCGGGTTGGGGGCTTCGGTGCTCTCTCTCGCGGGGCGCCGTCAGCTGCTGCGAATTGCCGCGGTCGCGGTGATTCTGACCGGGGGGCTGACGATCGATCGGGGGCTGCGGTTCGCTGCGGCTCAGTGGAGTGCCAAAGCTCCGGCCACCGCCTGTCCCTATTGTGAACCGGAGCCTTCCGCAACAGATGGAGAAACTGCAAAGGATCCTTCGGACGAAGTTCCCGCCGCGGCTCGCTGACATTCACTCGAGGCCGTGCGCGCGGAGCTTGTTCCGCAAGGTCTCGCGATGGAGTCCCAACAAGGCCGCGGCCGCGGCGCGGTTTTGTCCGGATTGTTCGAGAGCGGACTGCAGCAGCGGGGGTTCGACAATCGACAGCAGCGCCTCGTAGAGGCCTGTCGCCGAATCCGCGGGGGATGTGGACAGGGTGGTGCGGGCCCAATCGGCCACGAGCCGCCGAATTCGCTCTCCGATCTCGGGAGACTCGCGGGTGGCGGAGGCGACCGGGGAAGTGCTCCGAACACTCGGGGGCAGATGCTCGGGACCGATGCTCCCCTGACGGGCGTGCACGGCGGCGTGTTCCATTGCATTCCGCAGTTCGCGCACATTTCCCGGCCAGGAATGTGACTGCAGCAGGTGCAATGCCGCGGAAGACAGCGTGGCCGCGGCACCCTGGGGAGACATCGAGATCGCGAGGAAGTGCGTGGCAAGTAACGCGATGTCTTCCTCCCGTGTCCGCAAGGGGGGAACCGCGATCCCCACCGCATTCAGTCGGAAAAACAGGTCCTGGCGGAATTGTCCCAGAGTCAGAGATTCTTCGAGGGGGCGGTTGGTGGCTGCCAGCACCCGTACATCAACCCGTCGCAATTCTGTGGAGCCGACCGGGAAGAACTCTCGCTGTTCGAGAACCCGCAACAACTTGAGCTGCAGTGACTCGGGTATGTCGCCGATCTCGTCCAGGAACAGGGTTCCACCGTGGGCCAGTTCAAACAGTCCGGGGCGGCTCGATTGGGCTCCCGTGAAGGCTCCCCGGGCATGCCCGAAGAGTTCGGACTCCACCAGGCTGGGGTTGAGAGCGGGGAGGCAGACGGGAACGAAAGGGGCGTCGCGCCGGGGGCTGTGGCGATGGATGGCCCGAGCGACCAATTCCTTGCCGGTTCCACTCTCCCCCGTGATCAACACCGAACTGGCGGACGGGGCCACAAGGGCGATCTGGCGAAAGATCTGCTGCATGGCGGGGGAACGCCCCACCAGACGGTCTTCACAACCGGAGGAGGGAGCCGGCGCCGGGTTCTGGTCGGACGTCCGCGGGCCAGTATGAAGTTCCAGGGCCCTGCGGAAGACCAGGAGGGCTTCGTCGAGGTCAAACGGTTTGATCAGGTAGTCAAATGCGCCATGGTGCAGCGCCCGGACCGCCGTCTCCAGATCACCGAAGGCGGTCATGACCACAACGGTCAAGTCCGGCCAACGCTGCCGCCATTCGACAAGAGCGGACAGACCGTCTTTTCCGGGTAGCCGGACATCGAGGACTACGAGGTGCGGTTCCCAGCCTGCTTTCAGGCGACGCTCCCCCTCTTCCGCGGAAGGGGCCAGCTCGACGGCATGTCCTTCTTCGGCGAGCGCCTCGCGGACCGACCAGCAGATGGTCGGTTCGTCATCAACGATCAGGACACGGCTCATGGGGGCGAACGCCAGGTGGTTGGGGAATCAGTTCCATTCTACACCGGGAACGAGAGGGTGAAGACGGTCTCGGCTCCGTCGCGGCGCCAGGTGAGTTCTCCTTGATGGTCCTGGGCCACCTGTCGGACGAGGGTCAGGCCCAGGCCCACCCCTTCGGGTTTGGTGGTGACAAACGGCTGGCCGAGACTGGCGACCACCGCCGGGGCTGGTCCCGGACCATTGTCCCGCACTTCCACGAGGATCGACGAGGCTGACTGGCGGGCACCGAGCGAGACGGCTCCGTGAGGGCCGGCCGCCTCGATGGCATTGAGGGCGAGGTTGAGTAGTGCGGCCTGCAGCGCCCCGGGATCCCCCTTCAGTTGCGAATCGACCTCGGGAGAGGCTACCGCCAGCCGCACACCGCCATGTTCGCACGCGGGGGTGATCAGCTCGGCAACGTCCTTGAGCAGGGCGTTCACCGAGAGGGCGGCCTGCGGTCGCGCTTCATTGCGGCCCAGAGAGAGCAGTCCGCGAACCTGGGTTTCCAGCAGGGCCAACTGCCGCAGGGCGACGGTGATACTTTGGTCCTGACCGGCCCCAGAACAGCGCCGGGCATGCAACTGCAAGGCCAGCTTCGCCCCCGTCGCGGCGTTGCGCAACTGGTGGGCCAGGCCTCCCGCCAGTTGGGCGAGCAGCCGTTCCCGCTCGGACCGAGCGATGGTCCCCTCCAGCTCGCGCAGCCGCGAGGTCATACGGTTGACAGAGATTTCGAGGTCGCGCAATTCGTCATTGCGGGTCTGGACCGGGATCTCACGAAAATCGCCCGCCGCGATGGCGGCCGCCTGGGATTGCAGATTCCGCAATCGCCGGCTGATGCGCTGCGAGATGAGGAACGCGAGACCCGCGGTCAGGAAGACCGACAGGGCCCCGACCGAAAGGGGATAAACGGCCGCCTGCCAGCGGGCGGCGTTCCACGACTTCTCGGGAGACAGCACATAGAGGGTTTGGGCGTTCGAAGTGGGATTTCGTTCGAGCCGGGCGATGCGATAGCGGGTGGTATCGAGCTGGACCGCGGGGACCTGGGGGAGAGTCGACAGATCTGTCGAGGGGGACAGCGGCAGACTCTCGAGATCGGGGACCGGTGGCGGCAGGGTCGAGGCGATGGGGGTGCCTTGCGAATCCACCGCGACGAAATGGGCTCCAGACAATCCACGCATTTGCGCGAGGACCGTGTCGTTGATGGGAAAGCTGGACTGGGCCAGGGTCCCCACCACCTGCTGCAGTGCGGACAGTTGGGTCTGTTCCTGTGCTCGGGCGGCAAACCAGGCGGCGGCCATGGTCGCCGCCAGCACCGACAACAGTGTGACCCCGGCGAACGGAAGCAAAATCTGGTTGCGGATGGACCAACGCACAGTGAACTCGCCTTTCCTGGCTGGCCTCGTCTCCTCTGGGAGGGCACAACGCGGTAAACCGCATGGGAGTTGCGGCAAAGTGCTCCGGGAAATCGATTCTGTGGACTTGTGTGAGTGTAGGGAATTTTTAATCCCCGGGCAGAGAGTCTCCTGGCGGATTCTTCGCCAGCTTGGCGAAAAAACCGCCAGGAGTCTGGTATTGCGGAAGGCGCGTTTCCATCTGATGCGAATCCAACTGCCTCAAACAGAGGGAATGGACTCACCAAGGCGGTATGGTACGGCGGTTGCTTGCTGTGAATTCCACGGAACTCATGGAACTCTTCTCCGCAGATCTCATCCCGGTTTAGAAATGCGACGACGGGTAGGCTTTACTTTGATTGAACTGCTGGTGGTGATTGCCATCATCGGCATCCTGGTGACGCTGCTTTTGCCGGCGGTGCAGCAGGCTCGTGAGGCGGCGCGGCGGACGCAATGCAAAAACCATCTGCGGCAAATTGGGCTGGCGATGCACAACTACGCCGCCTCCAGCACGCTGTTTCCCCCCAGTGCCTGCGTTAACCCCAGGATCACGACCAATGGCTCCTGGTCGATCCATGGTCGGCTGATGCCGTTTCTGGAGCAGTCGAATCTTTACGTCCAGATTGATCTGAGCAGGGCCTGGTCGAATTATCCGATCATCAGTGGCTATCGGATACCGCTCTACGCGTGTCCATCGGATCCCAAGTCGAATCAACAACGAAACACCAACAACAACGGGATCTTTCTCTATCCCACCAACTATGGTTTCAACCTGGGAACATGGTTCGTTTACGATCCGGTCTCAGGGCAGGGGGGAGATGGCATCACCCACCCCAACAGTGCCCTGTCATCCTCGGCTGTCCGGGACGGCATGAGCAACACCCTGATGGCGTCGGAAGTCCATTCGTGGCAGGCGTATACCCGCAACGGTGGACCGCCGAGCACGAATGTGCCGCAGTCGATCGCCGATGTTGCGGCCTGCGCCGACAGCGGGTTGAAGGACCGCATTCAACTCTCCTCCGCGGATGGAACCGGACACACGGAATGGGCGAATGGGCATTCGCACCACAGTGGGTTTACCACCACCTTGGGGCCGAACACGGTGGTGACATGGGTGTACCAAGGGGTCACGTTTGATGTCGATTACAGTTCCCGGCAAGAGGGGAGCCATCTGACGAGCCCCAGCTATTCGGCGCTGACCTCGCGTAGCCATCACACCGGGTTGGTGCATTCGCTGTTGGCAGATGGGTCGGTGCGGGCGATCAGTTCGAACGTCAACCTGCAGGTCTGGCGAGCGCTGGGAACCAGGGCCGGTGGTGAGGTGCCCGGGGAATTCTGATTCCGCAAGTGCCCCGGTCGCGGAGTGGGGGACGGGCGGGGGGATCAGTCGGTGCCCACGGGGGGACGTCCCCCCAATTTCAGGCTGAGCGGTACCTCCAACCCGTGGCGATGCATGAGAGGGGCGTTGGCGAGGATGTCGTGGGGGGGGCCGTCGGCCTGGATTCGGCCCTGATCAAGCACCACGACCCGATTGCACAGGTCGAGGATCAATTCCAGATCGTGGGTGGCGATCAACTGGGCGGCCTCGCACGACTTCAGGATTTCGATCAGTTGGCGCCGTGAGCGGGGATCCAGATTGCTCGACGGCTCGTCGAGTGCCAGGAGATTGGGTTCGCAGGCCAACACGCCGGCCAGACAGACACGCTTGCGCTCACCGCAGCTCAATTGCAGTGGCGACCGCGATTCGAATCCCTCCAGCCCCACCTGGGTGAGGGCGCTTTGGGTCCGGCGGGCCACTTCCTCGGCAGGAAATCCCAGATTGCGGGGGCCGAACGCCACATCTTCGCCCACTGTGGGGCAGAAGATCTGGTCATCGGGATCCTGAAACATGATTCCCACGATGCGGCGGATTTCCGGAGCCGTGCGGGGAGTAACGGGCATGCCAAGGACTTGCACGGGCGAGACAGCAGTGGTTTGGCCCGGGGGGATTGTTCCTGGGAATGATGTGGCCGGTGCGGAAGCCGACTCGCCGAACAGCAGACCGTTCAGGTGCAACAGCAGGGTGGTTTTACCGGCACCATTGGGACCCACCAGACCAACGACCTCACCCACGGCGATTTCGAGCGACACATCGTGCAGCGCGAATTGACCGCCGGCATACCGGTAACGCAACCGCTCGATGTTCAGGATCGAGCCCCGGCGGTGGTTGGCGAGTTGGGGAGTTTGGGGGACGGTAATCGTCACGATTGGCTTTTGGGGAGTCGACCGGTCCAGCCACGGCTGCACATGGCACCGTGGATTCGCTCGGCACGATTGAGAGAACGGATGAGTAACATCCCCAGAAGATTGGCCGCATCGCGCCAGGCATGCCACAGGGAGGGATGGCTGACCGAGCGGGCTCGTTGGGCCGTCCGCATGCGGACCAGTTCGTCAAACACCACGAAACAGTAGCGGTACATAAAAGCGAGCAATTCGACGAAGCGGTGGGGCATTCCCATCTCGGAGAGAGCCTGCAGCAAGGGGTCGAATGGGGTGGTATTGACCAGCCACAACCCGGCCAGAAAAGAGAGCACGCTGCGTACGGCAATCAAGAGGGCCAATTCCCAACCGGCGGAGAAACCACTGGAGAGAGGACCGGCGACAGCGAATCCCAGCACCGGCGGCAGCAGCCAGGCCAGCCGTTGCAGAACATAGCCGCGGGGGATTTCGGCAATCGTCAGGCCCGTGACAACCAGGCAGGCTGCCAGTCCCAGCAGCGGCCAATGGGGCAACGGAGTGACCATCACGACCACCAAATACACCAGGAGCCCCCACAGCTTGGTCCGGGGGGCCAGTCGGTGGCACCAGGTGTCACCGCGGGCGTAGCGGTCGAGAAAGTCAGCCCGCATGCAGTTTCTCCGCAGGGGGATCACCGGAGGGCATGCCCCGGGACAGAAGCCAGCCCAACACGAGGACAGTGGTGGTTCCCAACAGACCGGCCAGAGCGGTGGCCACCTTGCCCCAGAGCGGATCATCGGCCTCCGTCCCGGGGACTGGGAGGGAATAGTCTTCGAGCAGGATGGGGGAGGCCGGCGTCACTCTTGAGCCAAACCCGGTCTCCTGGGCGACTTTCTCGAGGCCATCGGGAAGTTCCGATGCGAAAGGAGCGACAAAGGCCGAAATCAGGAGCGCCGCGACAACTCCCGTGCCGACGAGGTTCCGCAGATTTCCGGACGGGGCTGTGAGGGGGGCGTGGACCAGATCGGGGCGTTGCAACAGCACCACTGACAGGATCGCCCCCGTGATGAGTGCCTCCCCCACTCCAATCAGGCTGTGGAAACCGGCCATCAGCAGCCAAACACGGGAGAGAGGGAAAGTTCCCGAGGGATACGAGAGCCAAAACTGGAGGCAAAAGCAGGCGGCCGAGGCCAGCACACTGCTCCAGGCAGCCAACATTCCCGCAATGAGGGTGCCCCGGGGGTTGGGAAACCGGCTGCGAATTCCCTGAAACACCAGCCAGGCTGTCCAGGGCGCCACCAGAGCCATGTTCAAGACATTGGCTCCGTAGGCGAATTTGCCCCCGTCGCTGAACAGGGCCATCTGGACGAACAACACCAGCGACAGGGCGACCGAGGCCCCCAGAGGACCCAACAGGATGGCTGCCAGAGCTGCACCGATGAGATGCCCCGACGCGGGGAGTCCGATCGGGAAATTGACCATTTGACCGGCAAACACCAGTGCGGCGAGCATACCGGTGAGGGGAACGGTCCGCGTGGCGAGGGTCTGATCGAGTCGGCGGAAGGCGTGCTGCAGGCAGAATGCGGCGACCACACCCGTTCCCAGGCAGACTCCTGGGCTCAGAACTCCGTCGGGGATGTGCATGGAACCGGGGCGTGGAGCGGGAATTCGAAACAGGAAATTTGAATGTAGGCTGGGAGCCGAGGCCTTGCCAACCGAACAGGGCAGAAACCGAGCTGCCCGAGTGGTAAGACTTCAGCGAAAAGTGTGGAATCTCGCAGAAAGTCGCGAGAAAAACGCGATTGACCGGAAAAGTCTGCGGAATTCTCCCGGAGGAACATTGAGATTGATCGTCAGGAGACGAAACCTCCGCAGGACCGGGCCGAACGCTATCAAAGCGACTCAAGTCAATACCAGTCTTGGATCGAAAAACTGTGTCAGACGTTTTGCGCCGAAAAGAATGCCAGGAACGCAATCCCCCACCAAGGGGTTGTCTGGCGTGAACCCCGGCTCAGAGCGTGGATGGAATGGAGTTTCGCGGCTCGGTCCGGCGGTTTCAGGTTTGGTGAAGCCGCAGGATGTGGGGGCCGGAATTCATTCCACCAACCGAGAGCCAAGAGCAACTGGCCAACGACGGATCCGCAACCATCGGATGCCGGTTGTGTTTGGGGCTCGGTGCGCGACTGAGTTTGAGTCTGGTCGTGTGTCTGATTTGTGAATCGCCACTTTCGGCGACAGACCGCTGAGGCGAAAAACCGACAGCCGTCTTCCACCAACTCGAGGATTGTTTCGACCCAGAACCGTGCTGGCATGCCAGGAGGACCACATGGCAAGGACCGCCGAGCAGCACGGTAGAAACGATTCTCCAGAGGGCCCGCATCCCTCTGCCGTACCGACTGACAAGTCACTGGAGAGCCCGCCATGAAGACGATCTTTACTACTGGACAAGTAGCTAAGATCTGTAAAGTTGCCCCCCGTACTGTGAGCAAGTGGTTCGATTCAGGCCGCTTGCGCGGCTATCGGATCCCCGGTTCGCAGGATCGGCGGATTCCCCGCGAGCATCTCATCCGGTTCCTCAAGGAACACGGGATGCCGCTGGGTGAACTCGAAGATGAAGCAGTGGGCAAAATTCTGATCGTTGGAGCTGAGGCCTCGATCCGCGGTGGCCTCCGCGAACAAATGAGTGCCGACACGTTCAAGCTCGATTTCGCCAACAGCGGATTCGAAGCTGGAATCCAGGCCGAGTCGCTGCACCCCGACTGCGTGGTGATCGACTTCATCATGGGGCGCAGCGAAGCCCTCATGATCGCCCAAAACCTCCGCAAGAACGCCGAGTACGCCGATGTCGTGCTGGTGGGACTGCTGAGCGATGAAGACAACACGAGCGGCTTCGACCGTTCGATCTTCAGCGAAACTTTCCGGAAACCATTCGACACGGCCCTGCTGGCCGAACGGATTCGCACCCTGGTCAGCCGCCGCAAGCAGTTGGCCTAGTGATCGGAGGTCTTTCGTTCGCGGCAGTTCACTTCCGGCACCAGTTCAGCGACGCCAGGGACGGCCCGCCCCGGAAGTTTGGTCCCTCCGACTGCCCGTC
>Ga0315904_10004850_pt1 | contig 18898 bp, 19 predicted proteins | sample LakEriMetagenome_6_FD_203529 | JGI IMG/M metagenome (GOLD analysis project Ga0315904, IMG submission 203529) | Freshwater fungal communities from buoy surface, Lake Erie, Ohio, United States - Buoy 12 MA120 | ecosystem: Environmental > Aquatic > Freshwater > Lake | place: USA: Lake Erie, Ohio...
TCGCTGTAGAGCCCACCCAGTGTGGGCAGATCAAGGCGCTGGTAGGAAATCGGAAGTAAGGATGCTTTCTTAGTTGCAGGCGCTCGCTCGGCCAGCCGCCAGCCGGGGAGCAGCAGCGCTCCGGGCAAGAGCAGCGGCCAGATCGCCACACGTTTTTGCGGCACGGCCAGTGTCTTTAAGCGACTCTGGAGCTGCGAGTAGACCGGCGAGGCCATCGCCAGTGTCCCCGGCGAAGAGTGTGTGAGCTTCAGCAAGAGCGCCCCGTACTCCCGCGCCGTCGCCCCCGTGGTCTGCCGCGCCAGCGCATCGCACGCCTCTTCCCGCGCCGTCGCCAGCATCCGCTCGGCCCAATAAACCGTCGGTAAGAACCAAAACACCACCCGCGCCGCCAGCGGCACCAGCGCCAGCCACGGGTCGCGGCGCGTCAGATGCGCCTGCTCATGCGCCAGTGCCAGCCGCTTCTCAGAGTCGCTGAGGCCCGTGGGAAGCACGATCACGGGACGCAAGAGCCCAAACACCAGCGGCCCCATGCCAGGGATTTCCCACACATCAGATTGTGAACGATAGGTTCGCAGAACCGCGCAAATCCGAGCCGGGCCGTTCACGGCCCGGACAAAAGTAAAAAGCGCCCCGATGAGCCAAAAAAACTGAAAAAACGAGATCAAAAGCTTCCTGCCAGTGGGCTTTTTTTCTCGCTCATGCGTCAAAATCTTTGTCCCAGTGTCCCTCGGCGATTTTTCGAGGTTCCTGAGCGCTGGGAAAGAGGTCTTTTGCTTTGATGCGCTGGTCTGGGGCGATATTTCGAGGGCAATTTCTGTTGAAGGGAGGGTGTTTTGCTTTGGCGCAGGCAGCAGGGCCAGTGTCAGAGCCGGGATCAGCCCCAAGAGCAGCTTGACGGGAACCGCCCACCAGAGCCAAAAGCGCACCGCGGCGGGAATCTTGGGAAAGCAGCGGCAAACGAGCGCGACGGCGAGCGCGAGCCCGGTTCCCCAGAGCGAGGCACTTAGAAGCCGCTCCCCCTCCATACGCTACTCCAGAGTCTCCAGTAGCGCCTTTAGCTTCGCCCGCTCCTCCACCGTCAGGCTCGCGCCGCCCTCCGCCAGATACGACACAAACGGCGAGACCGAGCCGCCCAGTGTGCGCTCGACAAAGCTCTGCACCAGCCCGCTCAGCAGCTCGGCTTTGGGGAGCACAGGCAGATAGGCCCAGTTCCCATCGCTGGTTTTCTCGCGGCTCAGGTGGCCTTTCTCCCGCAGGCGCTCCAGCATCGTCAGCACTGTCGTACGGGCAAGGCCACGCGGCTCGCCCCAAGACGCCACCGCCTCACGCACCGTCAGCGCCGCCTCCTGCTCCGCCACAAAGCGCAATAGCTCCGTCTCTTGCTCACCTAAAGTCACCGTCCCCGGTCGTCGTCCCATAAAGGCTAGATCTCCAGCTCGATGATCGTGACATCGTCGTTCTTGAGGGCTCCGCTGTCTCTTGTGCCTTTGAGCCAAGGGGCAAAGATAGTATCGCGGGGGAGAGTGTTCCAGGGCTTGCGCTTGCGCTCGAACTCTAAGAGAAACCACGCAGCGACGGCATCGGACATGGCGAAGAGGCGCACGGGCGCGGCGGGGAGCCGGGCGCTAAATCGGACGATCTCCGGGCGGTCTTTCAGAGCCGTGGGATCGGTTGCCACTAAGCCAGGATGCGAGTTGAACTGCTTGGACTTGGTGAGCGGAAAGGCGTAGTGGAGCGTGTCTTTGACGACGAGAAAAAGACAGACATCGCCGATAGCCCGTGCCGTGAGCTGGCGACTCTGGGGTTCCACTTCCAGCACCAGGAGCGATGCTTGCGAGCCCTGGGGAAGCTTCTCTTGTGCGTACCAGGAAGTCGCGCCGGTGCCCACACTGCTTTTCCAGCGTGCTCCCAGCTCGCTCACCTGTGTCCAGAATGCCTCATCGTCATCGGGGAAGGCCTGATCGCGGGCAAACTCTGCAACGAGAAGCTGTGCCCACTCGCGGGCATAGACCGCCGCCGAGGCGCCATCGGCCACAGCCAGCACCGGGCGCGTCTCCGAGAGTGCCCAAGCATCCTCGTACTGCTCGTCGGAGTTGCCGTCCTTGGGAGCCGTGAGCGCCCGAATCAGCTTCATGTAGCGCTCTCCTCGTCTTCGGGCTGAGTATTCATCACCGCACTCCTGACTTTCAGAACCAACAGAGTATCTTCCTGCCCATCCCCATCTTCATCCGCCAGCTCATACAAAATCTGCCATCCATTGCCAATACGGTAGCGGATCACATAGAATATGCGCTCTCCAAAATCAGACGACTCAGGAGCAATGTTGTACCATCCCGGCAAAGAAGAACGCAGCATTGCTTCGTCTTGGACACTTTTTTGAAGTCCGGCTAACCATCGCTCGGCATACTCAAAGCTTACCTGTCTTTGCAAAAAAAGATACGTGTCTTCAATCTGTGCCTCTGCGATCTCACCGTACTCAATCGCCAGAGAAGAGCTCACGGTTTCTCCTGAGCGAGCTTAGCACGACGGATGCGGGCAAAAACCTCCGCTTCGGGGCTCTTTCTCCCCTGGTCACAAGCCTCCAGAGACTTCCGCAAGATCTCAATCTCCGCTTGCTTCTGGTCAGAAGACAGAGAGGCCCACCATGCCTGCTCCTCAGCTTGTGTTTTCTCGTGGCCCTCCAGAGAGTCTAAGGCGGTCGAAATGGCGGCAAGGGCGAACTGTTCGGCGTTCCCTCCTCGATGAATGACTCTCTCCAACCGATTTTGGAGACTCTCAGGAAGCTCAAGCGTAAGAGACATCGTTCAATACCTTTCCTCTCGTCTTCTAGCGCAGATCCGCCGTTCGGGTGCCGATATCGAGGAACTGCACCAGGGAGCGCAGGTCGGCGTTGAAGGCGAAGCCGCGCGAGTTTTCGCTGGTGGCAAATCCTTCGCGCTTGGCCTCGTCACGGAGCTTGGGCGGGAGCACGCTGCTGATCTCAAAGAGCATCTGCGCGTACTCGTCGGGCAGGCCAATCTGTGAGTCCGGGAACTCCACGGGGCGCTTGGCGGCTCCGGAGATATGGATATTGAAAAAGAGCGCCTTGCCATCGTTGGTGCCGAGGTTCTTAAGCTTGTCCGCAGCCGGGCGTGGGCTACCATCGGTGGGCTCGCCATCGGAGATATTGATGATGCTGGGCGGATACGAGAGCGGGTAGAGCTCGGTCCAGGCTTTCACAATCTGGTTGGCCTCTTCCACAGCGGCGACCATCGGAGTGTTGCCATTGGCCATGGGCTCGAACCAGACCGGAAAGCGCACCTGACGCTCGATCAGCCCACCCGTGCCATCGTCTTCTTTGCGTGCCCGCGTCTCGACTCGCAGCGGGTTATCGGCGACTTCTGAGATCGGGACAAACTGTCGCCCGGCAAGCTGCGCCCCGAAGCCCGTTCGCACCGCGCCGCCGTAGCCAATCACCGCAATCTGGAAGTAGTCGCGGACGTCCTCGCCTTTGGCGCAGCGCAGCACCAGAGTCGCGATCAGGCGGTTGACTGCATCGGCCACCGCATCGCACTTGCGCTTACCTGAGTCCATCCCGTACGGATCGTCCATCGAGCCCGACTGATCAATAAGAAAGCAAAACGCCGTCGGCTTGGCCCGACTGATCTCAGCTGTATAAGGCATGCAAAAATTATACCTCACCTAAGGAGCTCGGTCGCCGCAAAATTCGGGTAGCCTGATGCCATGACCTTGCCCTGGAACTATCCCGAGTTTGCCCATGACTTAGGGGGAACGATTTTATTTGTCTACGGCGCTCTGATTGCCCAAGAGCCACTTCTCCATGAGCCGAAACCTCGCTGGAAAGAGACTTTTTTGTTCTGGGCACGGGCAGGAGTGGCAATCGTCATCACGGCAGCTCTGGCGGAGCTAGGCAAGCGGGTACAAATCTGGCCGGGCCACCCGACCTTTCCCAGCGGCCACATGGCCCAAGCCGCAGCGCTTTGTGTCAGCTTAGTTCGCCTACGAGGCAGGCGCTGGGCCTGGCTGGCCGTGCCACTACTTCCTGCGATGGCTTGGGCGCTCTGGGCCTCCCACGCCCACAACTTTCCGGATATTTTTGGCGGCTTGGTTCTGGGGACTCTCGTCGCGTTTCTCGTCTCCGGTTTTCGGGCGAAGACACGGGCGGCTAAAGCAGCCCGCCGGGTACCCTAGGGGTGGTCGGCAAGAAGGCTAAAGCCCTCTGAGGGGCGAAATTAATCTTTATGAAATGCGACTACGATGTGATCGTGATTGGCTCCGGCGCGGGCGGCGGGGTGACAGCGGGATTGCTTGCCGAAGCAGGACGGCGGGTGCTGCTCTTAGAGCGCGGCGGCGAGCCGAGCTTTGACGAAGTCGGGAGAGATCATCTGCGCAACCAGCGGCTCTCGCACTACGGTCACAACGCGGGGCCGGATAGCGATCATCCGCGCGTTTACCTCCCCCCGGCGCGCTCGTCCCTCGCTGCCGACCCCCTCCGGCTTCGCGAAGGGGATGCAAAGCGGGTTGAGCCCTGGGACGGCGGCTACCATGCCAATGCGGCGATTGTCGGCGGCGGGACGCGGGTCTACGGGGCGCAGGCGTGGCGCTTTCATCCGCTAGATTTTAAGATGGCTTCTACTTATGGCGTCCCCGAAGGCTCGTCGCTGGCAGACTGGCCGATTGACTACCAAGAGCTCGCGCCGTTCTACGAGCAAGCGGAGCACGAGATCGGGGTGTGCGGAAGCTCTCAGGCAATGTTTCACTTGCCGGAGTACAAACGCGACTACCCCATGCCCCCGATGGCGGTCACCAAGCAAGGCACGACGTACCGAAAAGGCGCGGAGGCGCTGGGCTGGCGGACGCTTCCCGTGCCACTAGCGATCAACTCGACTGAGTATCTAGGGCGGCCTGCGTGTACCCGCTGTCAGCACTGCGTCGGGTTTGCCTGCCCCGTGGACGCGAAAAATGGCTCGCAGAACACGCTGATTGCGCGTGGAAAGCTCACGGGAAGGCTTTTCTTACAGACCGGCGCGATGGCGGCCAAGATCGAGCACGATGGCAAGCGTGCCAGCGGCGTGACGTACTTTGTGGGCGACGAGGCCAAGACAGCAACGGCGGAACAAATCGTGGTAGCGGCGGGCGCCATTGAGTCGGCGCGGCTCTTACAGCTCTCAGGAATCGGCAACGATCAGGTCGGGCGGCACCTGCAAGGGCATGTCTATGTCGGGGCCACCGCGCTCTTCCCCGATGAAATCTGGGACGGCCTCGGGCCGGGCGTCACAACGGCCACGACGGAGTGGAGCCACGGCAACGAGGGGGTTATTGGCGGTGGGATGCTCGCCGATGAGTTTATCCTGCTGCCGATTATCGCCTGGAAGCGCTACCGTGCGCCGGGTGTGCCGACCTGGGGAAAAGAGGCGAAGGACTGGCTGCGCCAAAACTACCGCCATCTCTCGGACATCAAAGGCCCCGTGCAGGACACTCCCTCCCCCGATGCAAGAGTCACGCTCGACCCGGCGGTGAAAGACCGCTGGGGCCTGCCGGTCGCACGGCTTAGTGGAACCACGCACCCGGAGACGATCCGCACGGGGCAGTTTTTGCAGAAAAAAGCGGTCGAGTGGCTGCAAGCGTCGGGCGCGAAACAAATCTGGGGCGGCCCTCCGACCACTCCCTCTCTCTCCGGCGGCCAGCACCAGGCGGGCACCTGCCGCATGAGCGACGATCCCAGTGCGGGCGTCGTGGATCGCAACGGGCGCGTCCATGGCTTTGAGAATCTCTTTGTCAGCGATGGCAGCGTCCACGTCACCAATGGCGGCTTCAACCCCGTGCTCACCATCTTCGCCCTCGCGTTCCGGCTGGGAGCGTTTTTAACGAGGGTATAGTGAGGGGGTGAATACCCTCTTTCGGATCGCGTTTGGCGACTATGAGTTCGTTTTAGATCGCACCAGCCTGACCTACTCGCTCACCGAGACCGTCACCAAGACCGTCTGGGCCACGGCGCTCTCGCTGGGCTGGATTGAGCTCAAAGAGCGCACAACGGGCGCAGTCACCCGAACGGATTTTGGCGAGTGCAAGCTCATCAGCATCGCCGAGAAGATGGGCGCGGCGGGCAAGCGCATCTTGCTGGGCCTCGATGCACCAGGCGGCGTCCCGATTGACATCTATCTCATCTGTGGCTCTAAAGACATCCAGCTCACAGTTGAGGCCAGCCGCGATAGTAAGACGCACTTGCTGGAACGCGTGGGACTCCTGCCAGGACTTTGCCAGGCTTCTCAGGGAGGACATCTTGTCCTTCCATTGGGTGAGGGCATTCTCATCCCTGCTGATACGAGCGCTCACCTCGACTCGCGTGTACTGCCAATCTGGAATCCTATAACGGGCTTGCTTATGCCCTTTATCGGTGCAACAGCGCCCGGTGCGGCACTGGCTCTCTTAACGGACTCTGCCTATGGAGAGGCACACCTTACGCAAAAAGAGGGCTTGCTCTGTGCTAGCTTTGTCTATGAGCGAGACCCGGAGCGCCGCCGCCTCGATATTCGCATTGTCCCACTCCCCAAAGGAAACTATATCTCCATTGCTCAGGCGTATCGTGAGAAGCTCATCGGGGAGCGAAACCACCAAACACTCCGCAAAAAGCTACGCGAAAAACCACTGCTGGAGCAGTTTATCGGAATTACTCACCCAGAAATTCCTGATGGTGGTGTCGAGCTACGAAGTGAGCTCCATACTGCGATGAACCGTTGGGAGTTCATGGAGACACAGCTAACACAGGCTGAGGGACAAGAACTTGTCGTAACAGGAGCGGGAGACTGGGCTTACTTTGCCGCAGATGTTTGGATACGTAAACTCAGTCCAGAACTCCCAAAAACAAGTATCCCCGTTCCATTATTTTCCGTTGTCTACAGAGACAGCATTCTCTTACACGCCTATCAAGTATCTCTCAGTAGCATCCTGCGAATGAAGCCCGTCTTTCATCTCCTTAAAAAGGAAACTCCAGAAGCCCATCTACTCGCTGAGCTGCATGCCCTCACCTTCCCTGCATTTCTCACCGCACATCAGTTCCTCACGCCCGATTTTCTCGTCGAAGAGGCGCTCTACTCCGACAAAACGCGGGTGGTGATCAACCAGAGCGAGACAGAGCCGTATGACGCGGGGGAGTTTCTGCTTCCTCCCGGCGGGTTCTACGTCCGCCACCCACAGTTTGAAGCCCATGACGCGCTCCGGGTCGGAACCGTAGAGTTTTCCCAACGCGCCTGGCGAGTACGCCGCAGCCTCGACGGCAAGCCGCTGGAGCAGTCGGAGCAAGTGGAAGAAAGAGAGTTTGCGGTGTAACGTGATCGCCCCGGTTGGAGCGGGGCGATCACCCCATATTGAAAAAGTGCCCCGAGGGATCGGTGCTCATGCGCCAGTGGTCGTGGGCGTGGGGGTTGGGCGCGATGGTCGGGAGCGAGAGCTCTAGCCACTGGGCCAGCGCGGCGAGATGCGGTTCGTAGAGGGCGCGGAGCTCGCGGAAGTGCGCATGGGCTTCGGGCGAGGTGTCCAGCGTCATTCCGGCGTCGGTGAGGAGCGTGAAGAGCGCTTCTTGCTCGGCTTCGGGGAGCCGGTCTGGCGTGAGGGGCGTTCGATTCAGCGCGAGGCGCAGATCCACAGCGGCGTGGCGGGCCATGGCAAAGGTGAGGCGCGCCTGGTAGAGCAGTGCGCCTTTTTGCTGGGTGGCGATTATTAGGGCGCAGGTATCCAGGATCGTGGTGAGGGTTCCCAGCCAGCTCTGCCGGTCGTGCTGGGAGCGCCAGTACATGAGGGAGGGGTAGGAAAGATGGCTTTCGAGCAGCTCGGCGGACCAGCGCTCCCAGTTTTTGAGGGTGTCTTTGAGGTCGCCGAGATCCGGGCAGCTGCCGATGCGCTTGAGAAGCTCGCCTGCGCTGGGCGGCGTGGAGGCGCGGGCATCGAGCATCCCGATCTCGACTTCGCGCTTGGCGAAGGCTTGGTAGAGCACGGGCAGGTAGGCGATCACAATGGCGAGAAAACCAAAACCGAGCGCGGCCTCGCAGTCTGTGATGGCGCGGGCAAGGCTGGTGCGCGGGGCGACATCGCCAAAGCCAAGCGTGATGAAAGTCGTGGCCGAGAGGTAGAGATAGGTCGCAAACGTGACGGTCGGCTCTGGGGCGCTGATGGGCAGGCGGAGCGACCAGCCGAGGCCTGCGAAGGCGAAGACCAAGAGCATTCCCCAGCCGATAAACAGCGCCAGCACCGAGAACGGGCCATAGACCGCAAACCAGTCGTCACGGATGCCGGGCCGCAAGCGCCGCCCGATACTGCGCCAGCTCTTCCAGAGGGCGACATAAAAGAGGCGAACCGCTCGGAGCGGGCGGCTGATGCGCCGGGGAAGCACGAGCCCCTCGAAGGCTTCGAGCAGGACACTTCCGATCACCAGGAGACAGAGCAGAGCCAGAGCGATGCGCATGCCCTTCAGGATACCCGACGGCAGCTCCGGTAGATCGTATAGACGGCCAAACCGAGCACGCTGGCTCCCGCAAGAGCCACACCGCCGCGCTTTGCTAGGCGCGTTTCGAGCAGTGTGGGCTGGGTAGGCCAAGCACTGTCGGGGCGAGCAAGGATTCTCTGGATGGCAGGAAGATACGTAGAGAGCCGTTGTGCCGCAATGACGGTGGGAAGTGGTCTGTTGCCTGAGAGCGGTTTGAGTGCTTCAGGCGTACCCAAAAAGAGCCCACGACCGTCGTAGAGGGCGGCGCGGAAGAGCTCGTCTTTGCGGCCCGTGGTGCTATAGAAGCGATCTATCCCATCGTCGCCGGGGTTGATGTCGTGGTTGAGGCCCGCCAGTCGCCACTTGCCCTCGCGGCTTTTGACAAAGACCCCACCGCCGCTGTCGCCATCCGAGAGCGTGGCTTCATCGGGGCCGGCATTTTTATCGAAAGTTGCAAAGAGCAGCTCACCGTAGGGCTTACTGGTAAAGACTCGCTCGATTTTGTTCGTGCCCCAGCTCTGCTTATGGTCAATCGGCTCCCAGCGCCAGCCCTTGCCCGGAAGCTCCAGGCCACGCGCTGTTCCCCGACCAAAGTACAGCGCCTCACGCCCCACTTCATCGCCTTCGCAGAGCGTCGCCCAGCGGGGAAAGGCTCTGTCCACGCGCCAGAGCGCGATATCGGTGCCAGGAATGGTTTGGCTCAAAATCGCCGTGTAGGGTTTATTGCCAATGCGAAATGTGTCGCCGGGCTGGCCGCCGACATGGGCCGCCGTGAGAAACCAGCGGGCCGCGACAGGCGTGCCGAGAAAGTTGCCCCACTCGCCCTGCAAGTCCCAGCAGGCGCGGCGGGGGGCATCGGGCGGCGGAGCGAGATTGCGCCCGTCACCACCAAAGACGATCAAAATACCCCCTTCGCGGAGCCGGAGGGGGTCGCGCGGAGCGCGGGGGGAGGTTTCATTTACGGGGGCCGAAGAGGACGTTCTCTAGCTCCTCATCGGCGGCGGCGTTGAGCTGCCCGGCAAGCCAGCGGCGGGCTTTTTCTAAGCACTCTTTCTTGTCATCGCCCTCGGTGAGCTCCAGCGCCACCGAGCCGCCCAGCCGCACGGACTGGAAGTCCCGCGAGCGGGTGACTTGATAATCTATGGTAAGTGTTGTGACCTTCATTTTCTTGCCTTTTCTTTCGGTTAAGAGACTCCCTAGGCTTAGGGCTGTGCGGAAAGAGGGTTTCAGGAGATTTTTCGCGAATGGTGGCTCTGGAGGAAGAGTTCTATGTTTCGACAGGAAAAACCAGCAGCGGCTCCCAAGCCCACCAAAGAGATTCTTGGTGAGGCGATGAAGGCAGCCCGCAAGCAGAAGAAGAATATCTTTGTGCACTTTGGTGCCTCGTGGTGAGGGTGGTGCCGACGGCTGGAAGCCGTCCTTGACAACCCTGTGGTGAAGCCTCTCATGGCCGCAAACTTTATCAGTGTGGTGCTCGTGGCGCAGGAGAGCGGCCCCAAAAAAGCACTGGAGAACGCGGGGAGTAACGAGTTTATGGCGGCGATGGGCGGCGCGAAGTCTGGCCTGCCGTTCTTTATCTTCCTAGATCCCGCGGGTAAGAAGCTTGCCGACTCCAACGTCGTGCCCGTGCCCAACAAGCCCACTGCTCCTCCGACCAACATCGGCTGCCCGGCGGCTCCTGAAGAAATCGTCGCGTTTGGCGAGCTGCTCAAAAAAACCGCCCCGCGCCTGAGCGAGAAAGACCGCCAGACGATTCTGGATGAGTTTACCAAAGCGGCTCCCAAGCGATGACCCCCGTTTTGTTTGACACGGATATTGGCAACGATATCGACGATGCCGTGGCGCTGGCCTATCTTCTCTGCCAGAAAGACTGCGAGCTGGTGGGCATCACCACGGCAACCGGCGATACAGCAAAGCGAGCCGCGCTCTGTGAGGTGATCTGCCGGGCGGCAGGACGCGAGGAGATTCCCATTCATGCGGGACTTGCGGGGCCACTGCTCCACGGCACCGCGCAGGGCGTGGCGCAGTACGCCGCCATCGAGAGCCTGCCGCATCGAAAAGACTACCCGACCGGCTTTGGGGCGCTGGAGTTTCTCCGCAACACGATTCGCTCGCGGCCCGGCGAGATCACGCTCTTGGCCGTGGGGCCTCTGACCAATATCGGGACGCTCTTTGCCGCTGACCCCGAGCTGCCGAGGCTACTCAAGCGCATTGTCTTGATGTGCGGGCGCTTCACCGACGGCGGGCCGGGCGCGCGGGAGTGGAATGCGCTTCTCGACCCCATCGCTACAGCGCTGACCTACAAGCACGGCACGGGGAAGCTGCTCTCGGTGGGGCTGGATGTCACTCTGAAGTGCGTGCTACCCGCCGCGCCGGTTCGGGAGCGCTTCGCGGCTGCGGGGGGAGCTCTTGCAGCAACTCTGGGAATGGCGGAGGTCTGGTTCAACCACGCCGACCACCTCACCTTCCACGACCCACTGGCCGCCGCCCTACTCTTTGCCCCCGAGCTGTGCACCTATCAGAGTGGTACGGTCACGCCTGTGATGGAGCCAGGGCCACTGGAGGGCCTGACACGCTGGCAAGCTGAGAAAAACGGGCCGCATGAGATCGCGATATCCGTCGATGTGGACGCATTTTTCGCCCACTACTTTCGCGTCACCCGCGACGAATCTGGGTAGACTATCTCTACAATGTTGATCATGCCGGAACTCGCTGTTGCGCTCCGCCGTGAGCTGGAGGATGCTCTCCAATATCACGAGAGTGAGATCGTCCAGCTCTCCACGTGGGCAAAGACACGCAGCACACGCGCCGAAAGCTATGTGCGAGCGATGAAAGACGCGCTCGTCCAGCCGCTTCCGATTCTCTTGTGGGAAAAGGGAATCTGGGCGGTAGCAACCGGGGCACGCGACGAGATCGGCGGGGAGCTGACCACACAGGCTGATATGGTCACGGAGGGCCAGCTCTGGCTCTTTGACACGGTGAGTATTCCGCCGATGGTTAAGAAACGCTTCGCGCTACCAAGCGACTCCCGCCCCGTGGCGCGCATTCTGCTGCCCATCACGGGGCCCTCAGACGGAGCCCAGGGGATGGCTATGGGCTATCTTTTCCAGACCGTCGGGCCAGATGGGCGCAGCGGCACACCGTTTCTGCGCCTCCTGCCCGACCTCTACCCCGGAGAGTTCATCGCCGAGCCGCACCTCAACTTCGTCGCTGCCCTGCGCTACGCCAACCAGCACAAAAAAGAGATCGTCGCCCCCGGCAAAGGCAAGGTCTTCACCGTCGGCGATTACTGATAAGCCTTGCGCCGCGTTGGTAGGTGAGATAGGCGTAGAACCACTCTAACAAGACATTGAGGCGGTTGCGGTAGCCGACGAGCTTCAGGACATGAATAAAGAGCCAGACGCACCAGGCGGGGTAGCCTTTGAGCTTCAGACCTGGCAGATTGGCGATGGCCGCGCCGCGCCCGAGAACCGCTAAGTCCCCGAGATTATGGTACTTAAAGGGCTCTGTAGGGTGATTATTGACACGGCGGATGATGTTGCGGGCCGCACATGCGCCGCCTTGCACTGCGCCTTGGGCCACGCCGGGGACGAGCTTCTCAGGGATAGGCTCGCCACTAGAGTCGCGGAGGGCGGCTTGGGCCATGTCGCCGATCACAAACACTTCCGGGTGGCCGGGGATGGAGAGATCGCGCTCGACAATGACGCGGCCTGCGCGATCGGTCGGGACGCCCAGGCTCCCGCCAACCGGCGCGGCTTTATTACCCGCCGCCCAGAACACGGTGCGTGCGGCAATTTCCTCACCTGATGAGAGTGTCACGCCATCCGGGCGGATATCCGTGACTTTGACGCCGTTGCGCACCTCCACCCCAAGGCGTGTAAGATCCTGCTGGGCCCGCTTGGCTAAATCTTCCGGGAAGGCGTTAAGGATGCAGGGGCTGTTCTCGATCAAAAGAATCCGCGTTTTATGGAGATCGACGCGCCGGAAGTCTGGGCTCAGGGCTCTCTTGGCGATCTCTGGCAGCACGCCTGCGAGCTCACAGCCGGTTGGGCCGCCGCCGACAATCACAAAGGTCAGCCAGGCTTGCTGGAGCATGGGGTCGTCGCACTTCTCGGCTTCCTCAAAGGCCATCAGAAAGCGCTGGCGCATCTCCAGCGCATCGCCCAGCGTCTTTAGGCCCGGCGCAAGTGGCTCCCAGTCGTCGCGGCCAAAGTAGCTATGGCGCGCCCCGCAGGCCAGAATGAGATAGTCGTAGGAAATCGTCTTGCCCTCTGATGTCGAGAGGGTTTTCGCGTTGACATCCACACCGGTCACTTCAGCCAGCCAGACGGTCGCGTTTTTCTGTTTTCTGAGAATGGTGCGGATCGGGTAGGTGATCTCGGTGGGGGCCAGCGCCGCCGTCGCCACTTGGTAGAGCAATGGCTGGAAGACATAGTGGTTTGTCTTATCGAGAACGAGAACGTCTACCGGCGCGGCGCGCAGGCCCTTGGCCGCCTCGCAACCCCCAAATCCGCCCCCGACAATAACCACTCTTGGCTTTTTCGTCACTTCGCTCATGGGTTTCAGTTTACCTCTGAACCAGGCCGAAGGTTGCATAAAAATCTTAAAGCGTCCCGTCTCGCTCCGCCGCAGAGTAGGCCATCACGGCCACCGCTGCGATGCATTTTTGGAGTGCCTTGAGGTCTATTTTGTCGAACGTATCGGCAGGGGTGTGATGGATATTCCAGTAGAGGCTCATGTCGTTGAGCAGCCCCATCGTCGGGCAGCCGGTTGCCGTGCCAATCGGGCCGATATCCGCACCACCGCCGCCCTCTTTCAGCTCCAGTTTGAGTTGCTCGGTGATCTCACGAGCACGCGCCATTCCACCGGGCGTTTTTGTACTCAACCCAAAGCCGATGGGAGTGTCCACGCCGCCATCGGTCTCGATGGCGAGGACGTGCTTCTCCGTTTTATGTGCCGCCGCGTAGGCTTCGCCGCCCCGGGAGCCGTTCTCTTCGTTGGTGAACAAGCAGACCCGCACGGTGCGCCTTGGCCGAATATTGAGTGCTTTCAGGAGCCGCACCGCCTCCCAGCTTACGATGCAGCCACCGCCATCGTCATGGGCACCTTGGCCGACATCCCAGCTATCCAAGTGCCCACCCACCAGAACCATCTCCTCGGGCTTTTCGCGACCGCGCCACTCCCCGATCACATTGGCCGAGCGGGCGTCTTTCTCGAAGTGTGCCTGCATGGCGAGCTCTACCACGGGGCTCTCGCCGTGTGCCTGCATCCGCGCCAGCTGCGTGGCGTCCTCAATGGTGATAGCCGCCGCGGGGATCTTCTTGACACCGTCGGTGTAGCGTAGCGCTCCCGTGTGCGGCGTCCGCAGGCTGGTCGGCCCGACGGAGCGCACCAAGACGCCTACCGCCCCAAGCTTCGCCGCCTCGCTCGCGCCCGTTGCCCGGTAGCGCACGGTCGCCCCATAGTTCGTAAACGCCGCATTGAAGCAGACAATTTTCCCGCGCACCTCGCCTGACCGCGCCGCCAGCTCGTCGAAGCTCTCCACCACCAAGACCGGAGCTGTCACGCGCCCCCCGACACTGCCGCCCAGGCCCAGCATCACCAGCGGGCGCTTCTCGGGCGCGAGCAGCATCGCCGACTCTTTCCCGCGCACCCACTTAGGCACCAGCACCGGCTCCGCACGGACATTCTCCAGCCCATCGCGCCGCATCTCACTCTCCGCCCAGCTCACCGCCTTCTCCAGCCCCTTGGAGCCCGACAAGCGATTTCCGATCCGGTCACAGAGATAGCCCAGGCGCTGGTAGCCAAAGTCCGAGCCAAGAGCGGCAGAGAGCAGCCGCTGCGTGTTGTCTTGAAGCATGTTCATCATTGTTCGTCACGAAAGAGAACTTCGGCCTGTGCTGCCTCAGCGAAAGCAACCGACGACTCTTCTGCATCGTCACCTACAAGGTTAAAGGCATCAGATACACCTTGGCGGACGTGTGCTGGTAGGGAGTCGTCATATTGTTGCCGTATTAGCTCAGGTTTTGCTCACAGAGGGCAAAGATATGGTCGAGGATTCCTAGGATTTCTTGCGGGTGTGCAACGGAGTAGGTTGAGGTTTCCCAGACGTCTCCGGTAACATCCAGGCGGTAGAACTGCCACGAGGAGCCATTGGTGACGATCCCAAAGACCGGAATCTCGCGCCCCGCTCTTGCATTGATCTCCCCACAGGCTTGCATCTCCACAAGGCACTGCGCCAGCCCTTTGTCAAAGTCATCTTTCTTGGCTTCGGAAACGCAGAGAAACGGCATCACAGGAACCGTACCATCGGGCGCAACCAGATAGTCCACAAGACCGCCCGTATCGTTGCCTTGAATGGTGGTCTCTTTGAAGATGCGCAGCTTGGTGTAGGGCTGAATCGCCTCCTCGAAAAAGGCATCCGCGAGTAGCAGCTTGGCCCCTTCAGAGCGTGCTGTGTCGAAGCGGCGCAGGCGCTGCATATTTTCCTCAAAGTAGGCACTGAGCGGCAGTGGCGTGAAGCTTGGCTGCCACTCGGTGAGCCGAGTCAGCCCTACTTTCTGGAGTGCCTGCGGCAGATCGAACTTTGAGAAACGGATGCGTGACATGGCTTTTTTACCCGACGGCTTTTAGGCGACTAGGGTCTTTGAGGACTTTTGCGGCTACGACGCCTTCGACATCCGTGAGCCTATAGTCGCGGCCGGCGTAGCGGTAGGTGAGCTTGGTGTGGTCAATGCCCAGCAGATGGAGCATTGTGGCGTGCAGGTCGTGGATGTGGCACTTGTCACCCTCCGCGAACCAGCCGTAGTCGTCGGTGGAGCCGTAGACGGTACCAGGATTGACACCGCCGCCTGCCATCCACATCGTGAAGCCGTGCGGATTGTGGTCGCGCCCATCGCCACCTTGGGCAGTGGGCGTACGGCCAAACTCGCCGCCCCAGAGCACCAGCGTGTCTTCCAAGAGTCCGCGCTGCTTGAGGTCCTTGAGGAGCCCGGCGATTCCCTTGTCTACTTCAGCGGCGTTTTTCGTGTGACCGTTTTTCAGGTCGCCGTGCTGGTCCCACTTGTACGAGTGGGTCACTTGAACGAAGCGAACACCCGCCTCGCAGAAGCGCCGTGCGAGGAGGCACTGCCGCCCGAAGTTGTCGGTGGGCTCTTTATTGATGCCGTAGAGATCCAGCGTGGCCGGGGTCTCATTGGAGATGTCCATGAGCTTGGGCGCTTCCACTTGCATGCGAAACGCCAGCTCGAAGCTCTGGATGCGGCCCTCTAGTACCGGGTCCACACCCCAGTGAGAGAGCTGCTCGGAGTCTAAGTCATGAAGGTTATCCAGCTGGAGCCGCTGGAGCGCCGCCGATGCATCCGCGTTGCCTAAGTGTGCGAGCTTGGCCTCTTTAGCCTTGATAGCCGCGTTGCCAATGGGCGTGCCCTGTGTCCAGGCGGGAAGAAACGCCGAGCTCCAGTTCTGGACGCCGCCGTGGCCCAGGGTCGGGCAGATCGTGACGTAGCCAGGCAGGTTTTGGTTTTCGGTGCCGAGGCCATAGACTGCCCAGCTTCCCATCGAGGGCCGAATTCCTACATCGGTGCCGGTGTGGACTTTGAGCAGAGCGCCGCCATGGGCTGGGTTACTGCCGTGAAGTGAGCGGATCACGCACATCTCGTCCACGAACTTAGCGACCTCCGGGAAGAGATCACTGACCTCAGTGCCGCACTGGCCGTATTTTTTGAACTGCCACGGCGAGCCCAGCAAGTTCCCGGTCTGGGCAAAAACGACGCGGGGGCGCTGACCTCCGTAGGGTTTCCCACTATCGCGGGTGAGCAGGGGCTTTGGGTCGAACGTGTCTACTTGTGAGGGACCACCGTGCATAAATAAGAAAATCACGCGCTTGGCCTTGGGCGGAAAGTGTGGCTTCTTCGGGGCGAGTGGGTTCTCCACCGCCTTGGCTTCGTCGGCGAGGAGCCCAGCGAGGGCGAGCATCCCAAAGCCCGAGGCGCTGGTCTGGAGGAGCTCACGGCGCGAGAGGGCGCGCTGAAACTGGTGGCAAGCGTTGCTTTTCATAGAAGCATTTTACCGCAATTACTACGCCGATTTCTCTATTTTTCAATGCGCTCCCAGGTGCCGTCCCAGCCGCGTAGCTCGCAGGGGCGGAACTGGAGCTTGTAGCCCATCGTCGGGCTGTTTTCCACGTAGTAGCCTAAATACACCCACTTCTTACCCAGCTCGCGGGCGAGCAAAAACGTCTGGAGCATGGCAAAGAGCCCGATGGAGCGCTCACGCCAGTCCGGGTCGTAGTAGTGCGTCACACCCGCCACAGCATTGGGCTCGACATCGGTTAAAACAATCGCCTTGAGCCGATTCCCCTCCCACACGCTGATCTCCGTCATCTCGGTGGGGCCGACGAGAAACTCGCGCTGGTAGGAGACGGAGTCCATAAGAGTCGGAGTCCAGCCCTTCTCTTGTGTCTGGGCGATCCGGTAGCGGTTGTAGAGCAGCAGGCGTTCGGGGTCACAGATCGGGGGGGTGCTCACCTCAATCCGCAGCTCCGCATTCTTTGCCAGAGTGCGCCGCTGAATCCGATTGGGCTGCCATTCGTCCATTGGAACCCGCATGGAGAGGCACTCATTGCAGCCCTCACAGATAGGGCGCTGCAAGAACGCCCCAAACTTGAACCAGCCCAGCCGGAGCCGTCGCTCGTACTCGCCCGGCTCCATCTCGCCGATGTGCTGGTACTTCATGGTCCAGCTCTGATCGGCAAGATAGGGGCAGGGCTCAGGGCCGTTGACAATGGTCTGCAAGATTCGCACAGGGCACTTATTGTACCGCTAGAATCAGAGCCGGACGACCTCGCCCGTCGCAGCGGACTTCAGGGCGGCATCTATGACCTGCATCCCCGCCCGCGAGTCCGTGAGAGGCACGGCAATTGGCGCATTTCGGGCAAGGTTCTCCGCGACATTCTCGTAGAAACTGCGCCAGCGACCGGGTAGGGTGACAATGGGACGCTCGATCTTGCCATCATGGAGGACGCCGTAGTGCTCCGGCGACTCCAGCGCGGTGTCAATCTCCCCGGCGATCATGGCTTTCTCTTGCGGATCGAGGCCGTACTTCACGAAAGTGGCGCGGCTCCCATGCACCCGAAAGCGTGGCTTGGAGATGGCGCTCATCCCTGAGAGATCCGCGATTCCCGTGGCCCGGTTGGCAAAGTTGATCACAATCAGCGCCTCCGAGTCAATATCGCTGTTGTCGTAGTCGCGGCGCAGGCGGCAGTAGACGCTCTCCGCCGGGGAGTCCTGAAGCGTGAGGAGCTGATCCACGAGGTGCGCCCCCAGATCAAAGAAGCGTCCACCACCCATTGCCGCCGCGCCGCGCCAGCCAGCCCACGCCCCAAAGCCCTGCCACGCCAGCTCCATCCAGCGCACCGTTCCCAGCTCGCCGCTCTGCATCAGATGCTTCACGGTGAGATAGTCACCGTCCCAGCGCCGGTTCTGAAAGACCGTGAGTAGCCTTTTGTTACGCTCTGCAGCGGCGATCATCTTGTCACACTCGGCGAGGTTGAGGCACATGATCTTATCGGTGACCACGTTCTTGCCCGCCTCTAGCGCTGCCACGGCCTGCTCGCAGTGCACCGCCGACGGTGACGCAAGCACCACGAGATCAATGGTGTCGTCTTTGAGGACATCGTCCAGCCCTACATACGCCCGGCAGCCACGATCGCGCACGATCCGCTCCCGCGTCTGTGGATCACGTGAGGCGATCCCGTGGAGCTTTAGCCCCGGTGTTAGCCCTATTAAGTAGCTATGAAAACAGCGCCCCGCAAAGCCATATCCAATAATGGCAACATTGAATAGTCTCATAGACGCAACGTTCGCGAAGCATTTCGGAAAATCCTGCGTTTATCACCCAATGGAAATCGGCGGCGAAAAACGCAGGAAAACCTCTTGTGGCTGTCGAAGCAACTGCCATGAACGAAAAGTTTATGGAAAACGATCTTCCTCTGGAGCAGCGTGGCCTCCTGACCCGCCGCAACCTTCTTCTGAAAGCCGGGGCGACGGCAGCCGCTGCGGTGATCACAGACTTGCTTGTCTCGGGCGATGCGGAGGCCGCGCAGAACGCGCCCAAGCTGATCTTAGGCGCGGGCTCCCTGCGCTACGAGTGCATCCACGACTGGCTTGTCCCGCCTGACACGCACAAGTGGGGCGATACGCAGGGCGTGGCGCAAGACGAAAAGGGCAATATCTATATCTCCCATACGGTGGGCGGCGATAGCAAGAGCAACGATGCGATCTATGTCTTTAGCAAGAGCGGCAAGTTCCTGCGCTCGTTTGGGGCGCAGTTCAAGGGCGGCGGCCACGGGCTCGATATCCGCAAGGAGAGTGGGGTTGAGTATCTCTACCACTGCGACACGGCGCATCGAAATGT
>Ga0315904_10004851_pt1 | contig 18898 bp, 14 predicted proteins | sample LakEriMetagenome_6_FD_203529 | JGI IMG/M metagenome (GOLD analysis project Ga0315904, IMG submission 203529) | Freshwater fungal communities from buoy surface, Lake Erie, Ohio, United States - Buoy 12 MA120 | ecosystem: Environmental > Aquatic > Freshwater > Lake | place: USA: Lake Erie, Ohio...
CCTTGGTGTTGGGAGTGATTTACGTTTTCAACTTGAACGCATCCCCTTGGCTTCAACCGCAACAGCCTCCCGACGAGATCAACGGATGGAGCAATCGCGTGGAGCAAGCGCTGCGGGAGGGGCGAGCTGGCGAGGCTTTGGCGGAGTTGGATCGAGCGATGCAGAAGGTTCCGAACAATCCGCAAATGCACTTGATTCGCGGGTCGCTTCTGTTTCGGAGCGGGAAAATTGAAGAGTCGCTGATCGATTTCGACAAATGCATTGCGCTCGATCCGCGCATGAAGCCGTACATGTGGCAACGGGGAATCTCTCTGTACTACGCAGGCAAATATCAAGAAGGGGTGGATCAATTCGTGGAGCATCGCGAAGTGAACCCGAACGATGTGGAGAATGCGTTCTGGCATTTTCTATGCGCTGCGAAACTGAGCGGTGTTGAGGCCGCCCAAAAGTCGATCCTGCTTTCCGGCACGGACCGCCGTGTTCCGATGATGCAGGTCCAGGACTTGATTCAAGGCAAGGCGACTCCAGAAGCCGTCATTGAGGCGGCGGAATCTTCGCGCACCAATGTCCGCGGCCCGGCATACGATCGATTCTATGGGTATCTGTATGTCGGTCTTTACTACGATGCGATCGGTGACCAAGAGCAGGCCAAGAAGTGGATTGAGAAGTGCGTCGAATTAAAAGTCGACGGCTACATGGGGGACGTAGCGAGAGTCCACTGGAATCGCATGCAGCCCAAGCCCTAGCGTGCGTTTACTCGAAGACCCCGTCACCGAATCGCTTTGGTCCTTTCGGCGGATCGACTGCGGTTGGTGCCTTCGGCGGTTTGCTATCGAGGAAGTGTGGTCGATTGACTGGAGCGGATTCCGTTGGCGAGACGATTGCTGGAATATGCGGGGTCGTATCGAGATACTCCTCGTCGTATCGCGAAACGTAACCGGGCTGTTTGGCGCGTTCCAGTTCCAGGGAGTACTCGCGCACGACGGCTGATTGAATCATGTCGCGGCAAACTTGATTGATCGGATGTGCGATATCCGCATACAGTTTGTTGGGACCACCCTCAACATCTTTCAGATCTTGGGGTCCGCGAAGCCGCGAGCCACACTGGTTGCAGTAGTGGCTCCGCAGATGGTTCTTGCAACCGCAGCGTCCACAGCGAGCGGACATTTTGCGGCTGGGCATGGCGACAAACGGGCCGTTTGCCCCTTCGATGATTTTCAAGTCGCGGACGACAAAGGAATGGTCGAAGGTGATCGAGCAGAAGGCTCGCAAGCGATCCTCCGAATCCTCCATCAACTTGATCCGTACTTCGGTGATTTCCATGGCCACCCACACACTCCCTTGACGAGCTGAGGCCTTGTCTTACTCGATGAATCCCAACGGTTGGATCTGTTCTTGGATCGAGGACGTTCGCCACGTCGACGCTACAAAAACTCGGCATTCGTTCAACAAAGCCAGCTCCCTCCCTATCTTCTCGGCTTCTTGGCGGCTCGAGCACAAGCAAAAACGGGCCGATCCGCTACCGCTCAAGCACTGGCCAAGCGGTTTGTAACGATCAAACCACTTCGCCGTCCGATCGATCCACGGATTGCGGGCTCGCGCCACCTGGTCCAGTCGATTATATAGCAGAGTGCCAACCTGTTCGTTTTGTCCGCGAGCGAGCCAATGGAGCAATTCGGCGGAATTTCCAGGCGGAGATTTGGGGGGTTGGGTTGTTTGGGGGGGGTGGTCAGTTAGGTTTCGGAAGATTTCGCCTGTATCACAACCTTGCGGGGGATGGACAATCACGACGTGCTGATCGGCTGGGTTCGCGACCGGGGTAACCTGTTCTCCGCGACCCGAACAGTGGGCGGTCCAGCAGCGATTGCTCCAGCCCTCAAGGAAGAAGTTCAAATCGCTTCCCATTTCGGCGGCGATTCTGCTGAGCAGGGGTAGCTGGAGTCGGCCTGACCAAGCCAGGCTTCCGAGAACCAACGCAGCGGCGGCGTCCGCGCTCCCCCCGCCAAGTCCGGCTTGGGCTGGGATTCGCTTGGAGAGCAACGCGTCGAATCCGTTTGTGGTTCCCAATTCGACTTGCAGTCGCCGCAACGCTCGCACGACCAGATTGCGTTCATCCGCAGGGATATTCCATGCCGGATCATCGATTGCAAAGCGGATGGGGTATTCATGGGCCGCTGACTCATCCGAGGGATAGTCGATCTGGAGTCGGATGTCGCTATCGGTGCGCGGTTGGATGCTCAGGGTGTCGCACACGTCGACCGCCAGCATGACGGTGTCCAGGTCATGGTAGCCATCAGCGCGTTTCCCGAGGACTTCCAGAAAGAGGTTGATCTTGCAGGGAACATGGCAGGTCAACGCGGTGTGCGATGCCATGTTTGGCGAATGCATGCTTGGCGAATGGTAGAGGGCCCGCTCGATTTTCATGGCCGTACTTAGTTCGGCTTTTCGATCGGGTAACCGGCCCCGGTCCACCCGCGCCAGCCCCCATCGACACTTACGATGTTCAGATACCCCATCTTGCGCAGGTTGTCAGCCGCGAGGGCCGAACGAAAGCCACCTCCACAGATCAAAAAAAGCTCCGTGTTGGGATCCGGAAAGCGTTCTTCGATGTCTCGCTCGATGACTCCCTTGCTCATAGGAATAGCGCCGGGGACGTGTCCGGCAGCGAACTCGCTCTCTTCGCGAACATCGATCACGATGGGAGTCGGACCCGCGACAACGCGTTTGTGGAGGTCCGAGACGGAGCATTCGCGAATGCGCGAGCGCGCATCGTCGACGAGTTGGACAAAGGCGGGGGAGTGCGATTTGGCCATGATTTCGTATCCGAGCTTTTGGTCCTTGGTGAATCAATACTTGCGCAACGGGGTACCGAGTATACCGCTGTTCTCCGCGCTGGGCCAACGCGACGAACTGGGCAAAGCTGATAAAAAATGAACCTTACGCGCCAAAAACGACGTTAAATTTTTTGGCAATGGCTGCAGAGTCATCACAGTCTACGCCGATAAACACCCGGCGGGCGAATTGTCGTCGCATCGTCCATCAATCGGATGGCGAATCGCTCAACGAATGATTTGCTCGCATTGCGGATACTTACCTGGCACCCCAAAGGAAAGCGATGGGACGCTTGTTCGCAGCGTGTCTTGGTTGCATTGCCATGCTGACCCAAATCGGGTCTGGTTTGTTGCATGGCTTGGAAACCGAGTCCATTCTGGTTCGATGCGTTGTCGCTCTGATGATTGCGGCCATCCCTGGCTGGATCATCGGTCAGATGGCGGATGCGGTGGTTCGCGAAAATATCGAGGCTCATTACCGTAGACAAATCGAGCAACTCAAGTTGCAGCAAGCGAGAGAAACGGGCGCCGCCTAGCCGGATTTGGCAATCTGGACAAGCGAGCGAAAGCGTCTTCGAAAAACTTGCAGCATTGATGTGGAATTGACAACTACAACTCGGTAGAGTCCCGATCGTTCGACACCACAACACCGGCATCGCCGTTCTATCGAGGCACGAAGCTTTGATCGGATGGCTCGCCCATCAGCAGGCCGAAGGGGTGGTGGAGACGTGAGTCTTGGGAATCGGGTCCCCCCGGAGCCCAAGAGGCAAGCCAAATCAAGCACGGAGGTTCGGATGGCGACGACTGCAGTATCAAATGTCGATATGACAGAGGTCTGGAAACAGTACAAAGCAGACCCAAACAATATCGAGCTGCGGAATACCCTCATTGAACGTTACACACCTCTGGTTCGCTACAACGGCGAACGCCTTCGATCCAAACTTCCCGAGGGAGTTGAGTTGGACGATTTGATCAGCGCCGGCATCTTCGGTTTGATGGACGCGATCGACGCTTTCGACCTGGAACGAGGCGTCAAGTTTGAAACCTACTGCGTGCCTCGCATTCGAGGCGCGATGCTCGACGAGCTTCGCACCATGGACTGGGTTCCCCGGCTGGTCCGAAGCAAGGCGAGCAAGCTCAATGAGGCGACCAAGCTTCTGGAAACCAAATACGGTCGTGCTCCAACCAACCATGAACTTTCTCAGTACATGGGAATTTCCATCGATGAGCTTGAGAAGATGAAGGCGGATGCGTCGGCCGTCGGTTTGGTCTCGCTCAACAAAAAATGGTACGAGACCGACAGCTACAAGGATGTGCGCGAGATCGACGTACTGGAAGACAAACGCAGCGAGGACCCGACGCGCCGAATCAGCAAGAGCGATCTGATGCGTTTGGTCACCAAAGGCCTGAATCGTAATGAGCGGCTGATCATCATTCTGTATTACTACGAAGAGCTGACGATGAAGGAGATCGGCGCGACCCTGGACTTGAGCGAGAGCCGAGTTTCGCAGATGCACACAAGCATCGTGCAACGATTGCAAGACCAGCTCGGGCGCCGCCGAGTCGAATTCGGGACCTAGCACCCCTTCCAGCTCGCGCGGCGTTTGACATCTTCCAAGGTGCATCTAAGATGCAGTTGGCAATCCTTTGGAACCAAGCGCCGCGCCCCCGGTCCTCCGGCGAGCCCCATCGGTTTGCATTTTCGAATGCGTGACTTCTGAGATCGGGTGTTTTCTATGCTCTCCATCATCGGCCTGGGCTACGTCGGCCTCCCCCTGTGCATCCAGTTTGCCCGATGCGATTCCAAGGTGCTGGGCCTCGATATCGACACCAAGAAGGTCGATGCGATCAACGCCGGCAATTCGTATATCCACCACATTCCCTCGAGCATCATTGCCGAGCAAGTCGACGCGGGGCGATTGCAGGCCAGCACGAACTTCTCCCGGGTTCGGGAGTGCGAGGCTGTGATCATTTGCGTTCCGACCCCGCTGAGCAAAAATCGAGAGCCCGACATCTCGTACATCTTGGAAACGGGCAAATCGATCGCACCCCATCTGCAGCCCGGAACGCTTGTGGTCCTCGAATCCACCACCTACCCGGGGACGACCGATGAGGACTTGCGAAGTGTGCTCGAGGCAGGATCGGGACTTCGCGCCGGACGGGATTTTTTTCTCGCCTTCTCTCCGGAGCGAGAGGATCCAGGCAATCCGGACAGCAAGGTCGCCAAGATCCCTAAGGTGGTCGGAGGTTTCACGCCGGCCTGCCTCGAGCGAGCCGTCGCCCTCTATTCGCAAGCGGTCGAACGGGTTGTGCCGGTATCGAGTTGCCGCGCCGCGGAAGCAACCAAGCTCCTCGAAAACATCTTTCGATCGGTCAACATCGCCCTGGTCAATGAGCTGAAGGTCGTTTACGACGCGATGGGGATCGACGTGTGGGAAGTTATCAACGCAGCGAGAACCAAGCCGTTTGGATACATGGCGTTCTATCCCGGACCGGGTTTGGGTGGACACTGCATCCCCATCGATCCGTTCTACCTCACCTGGAAGGCTCGCGAATACGGTCGGGCCACCCGCTTTATCGAACTGGCCGGGGAAATCAATACCTCAATGCCCGAGTATGTCATCAGGAAATTATCCGATGGCTTGAACGCTCGGCGGAAACCTCTCAACGGGAGCAGAATTCTCCTGGTCGGCTTGGCCTACAAGGCCAACGTCGATGACGATCGGGAATCGCCCGGATACGTTCTGATGGACCTGCTCAAGCATTCGGGAGCGGAGGTCGCGTACTACGACCCCTACATTCCCGTAGTGCGGCCGACGCGCGAACACCCGCATTGGGCAGGGCTCAAGAGCGTTTCCTGGGATGAGCCCACGATACGATCGTTTGACGCCGTTTTGGTGGCGACGGCACACGCCAATGTCAACTACGATGAATTGGCGACATGGTCCCAGTTGATCGTCGATACTCGCAATGCAATTCCGAATCCCGATCCCGCCAAAGTGATCAAAGCGTAGAGGCACACGCGCGCGGATAATGTTGGCACGGGGGAGCGATGGGACGTTATCGCCCCTTTTGGAGGAGCCTGCTCGCGGCATTGCGACGATCGATCGTCTCGGACCATTGGCGGTACAACGGACCGTCCACCCCGCCGTATGTTTCGAGAAAATCGGATTGACGGATTCCTTCCGGAAAACCGTCGATCGGCGCGATCGCATCGGAAGCGACCCAATCGCGAGCGATCCTCTTTTGCATGGCTGTGGCTTGAGCCTTTGAGCCCAACGCAAGTTCGGCGAACAGGACCCCGGCTCGATCCGCAAGCAAATCCGCGAACGAGAAACCGGAGCCCCCCTCTCCGGAATCCATCTCCTCCTTGCTGATCCCGATGAAGTTGCTCGTCCTCGACGATGCCAGCGCTGTGATTGCGGCGCTGACCCAAAAGTGGCGGACCAGATCATTGCGCCCATGTACCTGCACGCGGTCACTGGACTCCACCAGTCGATCGTACGTTTTGGGATCTAGGGTTCGGCCCGTGACCAGCAGAAATTTGGTATGTCCCATCCAAATCGCCGCTGCCAGAATCGCGGCTCGATTTTGTCTCATCGCGGATCGGGAAGGAGCGCGGCGCTGGGACTCTGCGAACATAAAGCGGGTCCCCTCCACGAACCGATCTCCCTGTGGTGGCTCGGACATCGGGTTCGCCAAGGAGTCGATCCAAGCTTCGACGATCGATACCGCGAGGGCAGAGTCTTCGACCATCTCGTTCGATTTGAGCAGGACCGAAATCTCGCCGATCATCTTTTTGTCTCGAACCACTTGCAAGTAAACGCGATGATCGCGGATCTCGGCCGAGCGGACGGCGCCCATCGCTTTGCTGGTCACTTTATCTTGGTCAAGAATGTAGCAAAACAATCGCTGGCTCATCGTCCGCACAAAACCGACCAATGGAATACGACCAATCCAAAACCGATCCCAAGTTGTCGTCAGCCGTCCATCTTCGACGCGAGCCGATCCATCCAATTCGCCATTGAGGTATCCCAAGGGATGGCCGAGCGCGAACCGGCACTGGAAGTGATCCTGCATCGGAAAGACGACCTCGCTGTGGAATTCGATGCGCAGCAGATTGGCCGCCGACCGAAGACTGCCCGCAATCTCCCCGCCCGAGAACGAAATCCGATTGAGATTCCCGTCGCGTTCGCGGTCCAGCGACTGTCTCAAATCTACTTTCTCCGCGGTCGACATCAGGGGTGTTGTCACACACGGTCGCATATCCACCAGCAGCAACGCGAGCAGCAGCAAAAATCCCGCATGCCATTTCGCGATCCGCTTCGCCATGGCCAGCAAGGCTTTGCGTCTCCAGCCCATCCAGCACAGGACGCCCACTCCGAGAGCCCACAGGCAAATCAAACCAACAACCAGGGTCAGAACAATGTGCATCGGCAATGCTTAGGCGAGGACGTGCGGAAGAGCGAATCTCCTTCCAGTCTAGTCGAAGGCCAGCCAAGTGGGAGCGGAAAGGATCGGGCAATCGGGAATCGGGGAATCGGAAATCGGAAATCGGATCCGCAGGCTCAACCGAGCAGATTCTCGATCTTGCTGAGGATTTCGCAATGAATGATTTCTGGTGAACGATCCGCATCGACGAGAAGGGTTGCGCCGGTACATCGGGGCAACTGACTTCGAAACCCATCGCGCACGCGTTGAAAGTAGTCACGTCCACGCTTCTCAAGACGATCCAATCCCCGTTGCATCCGCGAGGCCGCTTTCTCCACGTCGAGATCCAAGATGATCGTCACGTCGGGCATCAGGCCCCCGGTCGCCACCTGGCCTACCTGCCACAGTGTTTCGACGCTTAATCCTCCTGCGCAGCCTTGGTAAACCACGTTGGCTAGTAGAAAGCGATCGCACAGCACGATGTCCTTCCGCTCGAGAGCGGGTCGAATCTGTTCGTCGACCAATTGAGCGCGGGCGGCCATGTAGAGAAGCATTTCGCTAGTCATAGCCAGGGGGATATCCTCGCGATGGAGCAGGATCTCGCGGATGGCGTCCCCCAAAGGGGTTGATCCGGGATCCCGGGTACAGAATACCGAACTCCCGCGCGCTATCAAAAAATCTCGCAGCATGGCGATCTGCGTCGACTTGCCCGCTCCGTCGATTCCGTCAAATACAACGAACAACGATTCGTACCTCCTGCACCTTGCGTTACATGGCAAAAGATTCGAGATCTTCTTTCGAAGCCAACTGATATCCATGCGGCTCCATCGAGCAACCGGCTCGGCCTTGACTCAAGGATCGAATGGCGCTCGAGTACCCAAACAACTCCTTGAGCGGCGCGATCGCCGTGACGCTCGTCATCGAACCTCGGGCTTCGGTGCGTTCAATCAAACCGCGGCGCTGCTGCAAATCTCCGACGATCTCGCCCAGGTAATCGGCGGGAGTCGTGATCTCCATTTTCATGACCGGTTCCAACAGCGACGGACCTCCCTCGCGAAGCCCCGAATCGAATGCGTCGTTGGCCGCGATGCGAAACGCGACTTCGTCCGATCCGACCTCAGCGATTTCCGCTCCGAGGATGCTGATGCGAATACCGGTCAGCGGGAAGGATCCGATCAAACCGCCTCCCTCGGCTCGATTGCGAAGTTCCTCCAAGGCCGCTTGCCGCAGATTCTCGGGGAGCATTTTTTCGGGGGGGGTGCGATCGAAGATGATCACCTTGGCGGACATATCCTCCAGCGGCTCGAATCGAACGTTCAGTCGCGCGAACAGGTGCTGCGATCCGACTTGTCGATTGCATTGGCCGACAACCTCTGCGGAGGACGCGATGGTTTCGCGGTAACTGACCCGCGGTTTGTAGAACTTGACATTCAGGTGGAAGTCGCGAACCAATCGATTCTTGATCACCTCCAGGTGCAACTCGCCCATCCCCGAGATGATCGTCTGCCCGGATTCGCTGCTTTCTACCGCGTGGAACGTCGGGTCCTGGCGTTTGAGCATGTCGAGGACTTCGGCTAGTTTCTTTCGCTCGGTGGTGTTCTCGGGCTCAATCGCCATGGAGATCACGGATTGCGCGAACTGAATCGACGGCAGTTCGATCATCTCGCGGGTATCGCACAGCGTGTCTCCGGTAATCGAGTCGCGCGGCCCGATCGCGCAGGCGATGTCGCCGCATTCGAGGGCATCGATCTGACCTTGTTTTTCCCGTTTGGTCGCGTGGATCTGCCACAACTGCGCGACGTTCTCCTTTTTGTCCCGGTTGGGGTTGTAGACACGCGAGTTGGATTCTAAACGACCCGAATAGACGCGAATCCAGAACATGTCGCCGGTCTTGGCAGGCAGGATTTTGAATACCAATCCGCAGAACGGCTCCTTGGGATCCGGTTTGCGAGCCAAGAGTTTGTCGCGCTTCTTGGGATCGCATCCTTGAACGGGCGGTCGATCGAGGGGGCAGGGAAGGTAGTGGCTGACGCCGTCGAGCAGTGGTTGAACTCCGACGCCATGCAATGCGGAGCCGCAGAACACGGGCTGGATCTTCTGGGCGATGCATGCCTCCCGCAGAGTCGCGCGGATCAACTCCGCCGGGATGGGCTTCTCCTCCATCGCCAACTCCATCATCGGATTGCTGAACGTGTAGAGTTTCTCGAGCATCACGTTTCGCCAATCCTTGGCATCGTCGAGAAGCTCTGGCGGGATATCGGATTGGATAACCGTTCTTCCCGCATCGTCGCTGCTGAAGGTGAGCAGTTTCATGTCGACCAAATCGATGATCCCGCGGAACGGATCGCTGGTGTGGCCGGGCCCTTGGCCGACCGGGATTTGGATCGCGAGCGGGTCGGCGTTGAGGCGAGGACCGATTTCGTCGAGAACGCGGTAAAAGTCAGCCCCTTCGCGATCGAGTTTGTTGATGAACACAATGCGGGGCACGCCGTACTTGTTGGCTTGCCTCCAAACGGTCTCGCTCTGGGCTTCGACCCCCTCGCGAGCGCTGAAGACGACGACCGCGCCGTCGAGGACGCGCAAGCAGCGTTCGACCTCGGCGGTGAAATCGACGTGACCGGGAGTATCGAGCAAGTTGACGGTGCAATCCTTCCAGCGGAACGTCACGCAAGCTGCAAAGATTGTGATTCCTCGCTGCTGTTCCTCGGGATCATCGTCGGTTTCCGTGGTACCGGAGTCCACGGCGCCGGCCCGGTGCTTGGTACCGCTCATGTAGAGCATCTGCTCGGTGACGGTCGTCTTGCCCGCATCGATGTGGGCAATGATGCCGATATTGCGAATGGTATTTAATTCACGTGCCATGTTGGAAAGAGCGACTCACGGATCGTGAGGCTTTACGAGGGTTGGCGGCGCAAGTCAAGCCATTCGCTGTGGAATACGCCTTCCCGATCGACGCGTTGGTAGGTGTGGGCGCCAAAGTAATCGCGCTGGGCTTGCAACAGGTTCGAGGGCAATCGCGCCAATCGATAACTGTCGTAGTAGGCCAACGCGGTGGAGAACGCTGGCACAGGCAGCCCCAGGTGGCTTGCTGCCATCACCACCGCGCGCCACGACTCCTGCGCCTGCTGGATCGCCTGGCTGAAGTAGGGATACAAAAGCAAATTCTCGAGGTTCGGCTGCGCGTCAAAGGCTTCCTTGATGCGATCCAGGAATTGCGCCCGAATGATGCAACCGCCGCGCCACAGCAACGCGCAGTCGCCGTAGTTGAGTTCCCACTTGTGCTCGCGACTGGCTTCTTGAAGCTGTACAAAGCCTTGGGCGTACGAGCAGATTTTGGACGCATACAACGCGCGTCGCACCGCTTCGATGAAGCCCTTGCGATCCTGGATCATCGACTGCACCGCTGAGGCAAAGGCCGGATTGTGGGAGGCGATCGGAGCGGGGAGAACTTTGCTGGCTCGCACGCGCGACTCCTTCATAGCCGCCAAGCATCGCGCATACACCGCCGTTGTGACCAGTGTGCTGGGGACACCGAGGTCGAGGGCCAACTGACTCATCCATTTTCCCGTCCCCTTGGCACCGGCAACGTCGAGAATCTTGTCGACCAGGAACCCGTCCCCTCCTCGGTCGTCTTTGACACTAAAAATATCGCGCGAGATTTCGATCAAATAACTTTGCAACTCGCCGCGATTCCACTCGGAGAACACATCGTAAAGTTCGTCATTGCTGAGCCCCGCCGCTTCCTTGAGCAAGAGGTAGGCCTCGCAGATCAATTGCATGTCGCCATACTCGATGCCGTTGTGGACCATTTTGACGTAATGGCCAGCGCCTCGAGGTCCAACCCACTCGCAGCAAGGAATGTCGTGTTTGGGCCCGACCTTGGCTGCGATCGATTGGAAGATGGGGCGGATCGTGTCCCACGCAGCCTTGCTGCCACCGGGCATCAAACTGGGGCCTTTGAGAGCCCCCTCTTCGCCACCCGATACGCCAGAGCCGACAAACAGCAGCCCCTTGCTCTCGACATACGGAGTGCGCCGTTCGGTATCCATGTAGTGCGTGTTGCCGCCGTCGACCAGAATGTCTCCCGGTTCCAGGTGAGGCAGAAGTTGTTCGATCAAATCGTCGACGGCCGGCCCTGCCTTGACCAACATCATCACGATGCGAGGACGCTTGAGACTCTTTACCATCTCGGGAATCGAGTGGCAGCCGACAAAGTTCTTTCCTTTGGCTCGCCCCTGAACCAATTCGTCCACTTTCTCGGTGGTCCGGTTGAAAACCGCGACGCGGTATCCGCGGCTTTCCACGTTCAGGGCCAAGTTTTCGCCCATGACAGCCAGGCCGATCAGGCCGAAATCGCACAAATCACTCATGCTCGTTCATCGTTCTGCAAGCGGATTCCCTCGTCGCCGAGGATTGCGGAAGGGTTGGATTCAAGGGGCATTCTAGCCTTGCCCGCCCGCATCATCAATCGACTCGGATTCGGCTGACGAACAGGCCGATTTGACGGTACGCTAAACTTTCCCTAGTGCCGATCTCAGGAAATCCACCGTGGAGCCAAGAACATGTTGCTTTGTCCATCTCAAGGGATCCGATCCCTCCTCCTCCTCGGCTGGCTAGGCGTCGGCATGATCCCGAACGCCGTGATCCCGAGCAACGTGAGATCGGCCGATTGGTCGCAGTTCCGCGGAGGGAAAGCGATGAGCGTCGTCACCGACGCCCGTCTGCCGGATTCATGGCCCGAGACGCCCGTGCCCGCGTGGCGAGCGGAAATCGACGGCAGTGGATGGTCGCAACCCATCGTGGTTGGGGATTTGGTGTTCGTCACCACCGCAGTGGGTTCGAAATCCGTAAAACCCAAAGGGATGACCGGCGGAGTGATGGATCCGAGCACCATGGGCCGGGCGCCGAAACCCAAAGACCCGGTCGAATGGCGATTGGTCTGTCTCCAGTTGTCCGATGGCAAGGTCCTGTGGCAATCCAAGGTCGCCGAAGCCGTACCTGCGTTCGGCAAGCATGCCTCGAATACTTTTGCAACGGAAACCCCCGCAGCCTCGAGCGATACGGTGTACGCGTATTTTGGCGCAGCCGGAATCCTAACGGCCTACGATTTTCAAGGTCAGGCCAAGTGGACTCGATCGTTCGAACCGCAGAAAATCAACAATGACTTCGGGACCGGATCCTCGGTTGTTTTGGCGGATGATCGATTGCTTATCCAGATGTACAACGAAGATTCCGCCGTTCTTGCATGTTTGAGCGCTGTCGACGGTCAAGAGATATGGCGAGCCTCTCGCGACAAAGGGTCCGCCTGGAGCACCCCCATCCTATGGAGGAATATCGATCGCACCGAGGTGGTCACCGGCGGCTCAGGCTCGGTGATCGCTTATGATCTGGTCGATGGGTCAGAACGATGGCGAGTCAGTGGCCTCGATACGTCCTTTTCCTGCTCCCTGGTGGCTGACCCAAGAGCGGTGTATTACGGAACCGCGAGCCCCGGCAGCCGCGCACCCATCGGGGCTGTCGGCGCAGGGCACTTGGGAGACCTCACTCCCGCCAAAGGTCAAAACAAAAGCGATGGCGTTCTGTGGTCGGGTTCCAAAAGCGGAGCCGGGATGCCCTCCCCGATCGTGGTCGGCGAGTACATCTATTTCTTCGGCAATACGATCACGTGTTACGAGACTCAGACCGGGAAAGAGATCTATCGCAAACGAACTCCGGGTGGCAAGCTGATCGCGGGATGTCCCGTTGTCGCAGGGGATCGGATTTATGCGGTGAACGAAGCGGGAGACACGTTCGTTTTTGCGACCGGTCCCGAGTACAACGTCCTCGCGGAGCTGAAAACCGGGAACAAAAACGAAGTCTATTGGGCGACTCCCGCCATCGCAGGGGATGCATTGCTGCTCCGATCTTCGGACGCGTTGTACTGCTATCGGTAGAGATTGACGACGCAATCGCCGCGATGGCTGGAAATCGCTACGATCTTGGGGAGTCGGACCTCCTCACTGATTGCACCGAATGATGCCTTACCTGCTGAACTTTCTCTACGCCTTGCTGCTCGTCCTCGCGAGTCCGTGGATTCTGTGGCGGCGCATCACTCAGGGACGGTATCGGAGGGGATGGCGCGAGAAATTGCTCGGTTTCATCCCCGAACCGGCCGCGAGACCATCCGCCACCGACTTATCGCAGCAACGGCCCCCTCGCATCTGGTTCCACGCCGTCAGCGTTGGTGAACTCCAAGTGATCCGACCCGTCATCGAACTGGCAATAAGCGAATGGCCTGAGCTGCAAGTGATCGTCACCACTTCGACCGACAGTGGTTACGAACTGGCGAAGAAGCTCTACGCAAAGCACCATGTTGGATTTGCTCCCCTGGACTTCACGTGGGCCGTTCACAAAGCCCTCGACCGAATCGAGCCCGATTTGGTGGTCATGACGGAAATGGAGTTATGGCCCAATTGGTATCGCGCGACCTTCCAACGCAAGATCCCGATCGCCATCATCAATGCGAGGTTGAGCGAGCGATCGCTCCGAGGCTACCAACGCGCCGCGCGGTGGATCGTTCCCACACTGAAACAGGTTGCGTGGATTGGAGCCCAAAGCGCTACCTACCGCGATCGTTTCTTGAAATTGGGTTATCCCGAAACGCAAATCGAAGTGACCGGCAATATCAAGTTCGATGGCGCAACGCCCGATCGTGAACATCCCGAGGTGGTGCATCGACGCCAACTGCTGTCGCTAACCAAGTCACCGAGCGCCGACCCACCGATCGTCTGGCTGTGCGGCAGCACGCAGGCTCCCGAGGAAGCGCTCTGTCTCCATGCCATGAAGAACCTGCTGCCTCGGTTCCCTCATCTGCGCATGATCCTGGTCCCCAGGCACGCGGAACGATTCGACGAGGTGGCGCGTCTGGTTGAGTCGAGCGGATTGCCTTGGATTCGGCGAAGCCAACTCCATGACGATCCCGCAGGGACCGAATGGCGTATTTTTCTCGCCGATTCGGTCGGCGAGCTTCGCTGGTGGTGGGGGCTGGCCGACATCGGGTTCGTCGGCGGGAGCTTTGGTTCGCGCGGGGGACAAAACATGATCGAGCCGTGCGCCTACGGGGTGGCGACCTCGTTTGGCCCCAACACGCGCAATTTTGCCGACGTCGTTCAGTTGCTTATGGAGTCCCAAGGGGCCGTGCAGTTCCAGGACCCGTCGGAACTCGAACCCTGGGTCGCTGCGATGATCGAAAAATCGGCTGAACGGTGCGAACTGCAAGCGAGAGCCAAGGAATTGGTTCAAAAACAACGCGGAGCCGTCCAGAGGACATGGTCGCGACTCACAACGCTGATCCCCCGCCACCCAGATCGCCCAATTCTGGTAGAATAAGTGGCGCGGCAGCAGAGATTGCACGAGCCTACCGCCAGCCTGGATCCACGAAGTCAACAACGTCTCCTAGAAAGAGCCAGAGCCTATGAGTACGGGCGAAGGGGCCAATACCTCCTTTGAAACCATGCGTGGACGGGATTACCCGACCCTACGCCAGTTCACGCTGTTCCTGGAAAATCGCGTCGGACAACTCCTCGAAGTGGTCCGTCGCTTCGAAGTCGCTGGAATCCGAATCGCCGCGTTTTCCATCAGTGACGCTGCCGAATGCGCCTTCGTCCGATTCATCGTGAGCCATGCCGAACGAGGCCGCGAAATCCTCGAGCGGGCTGGGCTGTCGATCATCGAAAGCGACCTGATCGGCGTCGAACTCCCCGAAGGAGGCCAGCCTATGCAGCAGGTCTGCACCACGCTCCTTCAAGGGGAAATCAATATCGTTCAAGCCTACCCTCTCCTGGTCCATCCGCACGGACAACCGGGGATTGCAATCATGGTCGATAACACCGAAGCCGGCCTCGAACTCCTGGCCCGCAAAGGCTTTCGCTTGATCACCGAAGGAGATTTGCTCGACTAGTCCCCGCGTGACAGAGTCCATCATGGCAAAGCTCTTTCTTCCTCTCTTCTCGGCTTGTTTCCTCGTGCACACATTCCTCGCCATCTCTCTTGTGGCCGAGGATCCCTCCCCAACATCGCAGGTTTGGGTAGGCGAAATACCCTTCGTTATTCCCGCAGGCTGCTCGCTTGAACAAGTCGCTGAACCGAAGTTGTGCACGTGGCCGATCGTAGCGACCTGGGACCCCAGCGGAAATCTCGTCGTCGCCGAGTCGGTATGGAACCGCGAGCCGGTCCAAAAGCAACTTGAAACGCGACCGCACCGCATCGTTCGATTGATCGATTCCGATGGCGACGGCCGATTCGATCGCCGGCAAGTCGTGGCCGAGTCCCTTAGTTTCCCCGAAGGAGTGCTCTGTCTGGGCAACGACATCCTCGTCACCGCACCCCCACAGATCTGGAAGCTGACCGATGCCGACGGAGACGGTGTTTGCGAATCGCGCGAGGTGTGGTTCGATGGCCAGACGCTGACCGGCTGCGCGAACGATCTTCATGGGCCTTGGCTAGGTCCGGACGGTTGGATCTATTGGACGAAGAGCGCCTTTGCGCAGCAGACGCACGAAGTCCTGCACCGCGGGAAATTCACGAGCACCGCGTCGCATCTCTATCGCCGCCACCCGAGCGGCGGCCCGATCGAACCGGTAATGACCGGAGGTATGGACAATCTCGTCGATGTGGCCTGGCATCCGAGCGGCGAACGGTTCTTCTGCGCGACCTTCCTGCACCACCCAGGAAACGGGATCCGCGATGGCATCGGCCATGCGATGTTCGGTTCCGTTTTTGGAAAACCGCACGCCGTTCTCGATGGCCACGCCAAGACGGGACCCCTCATGGAGCCGTTGGTCGAAATGGGACCGGCGGCCCCAGCGGGCTTGCTGTATTTGAACACCATTTCCCAACGCCTTGCTTCTCAGGCGCACCCGCCCGCAAGCAAGGCTGTTTCCGGCTATCTCGCTGCTGCCCAGTTCAATTTGCACAAGGTTTCCGTCCATCCGCTCTCCACCAGTCCGGATTCGGCTGGGTACGATTCCGCATCGATCGACTTGGTCGCCTCGCCGCGCATCGACTTTCATCCCGTGGATGTGCTCCTCGATCGCGATGGGTCGTTGATCATCGTCGATACCGGTGGATGGTACGACCTGTGCTGCCCGAGTTCAGGGACCGATCAACGCGTAGCCCTGGGAGGGATCTATCGCCTGCGCGGCGCGACGATGTCTCAAGCGGAAAGCCACTCGACCGACGCATGGGCTCGGACTTTGATCGCAGACCCCAACCGCGAAGATGTTTGGCAGCAAATTCATGACTCGCTCAAATCCGATTCGGTCGACGTGCGGTTGTCGGCGCTCAACTTGATCTCGCTCTATCGCCATCCAGGCTCGCGCGATGCAGTTCGAGAATGCTTGGATCGCTATGCGTTTGGCCGTGACCGAGACGCTCGCACGGCACGCCTCGCCGCCGAATGCCTTGGGCGAATCGGTCTGCAGGGACCATCTGCCGGGGGTACGGACGATTACCGCGATCTGCTTCGATTGATCGATGCCTACCCTTCGGATCGATCGATTCAACATGCCGTGATTCTGGCGTTGATGGCCGGAGACCAGCTCGACATCGTCCGCGCTGGTCTGGCTCAAGCGTCCATTCCGGTCCGTTCGGCGTGCGGAATCGCTTTGGACCAGCGGCAAGCACTGCGCGAGGAGGATGCGCAAGCGATCTGCCGGTTGGCATCGAGCGGTGATTCACGCACTGCGAATGTGGCGATGGATATCCTCCAGCGTCATCCCCAGTGGGCCGACCGCGCAGCCCCTTGGCTGGAGGACCGATTCCTGCATGGAAGCGATTTCGAAATCGAAACGCTCGCACCGATCCTAGCGCGTTGGAGCGGGCAAACTTCAGTGCAGTTACTTGTTCAGAAATGGCTCGGTCAGGCAACGAGCCTCGGGGCGATCCAGCAGCAGTGCTTGGTGCAGACGCTCGGGAGCTCCACCGATCGACCTTTGCCCGAGTCCTGGGCCGAACCGCTTGCGCGCTGGATCGGCGAGGTGGATAGCGATCATCCGCTGGCCGAAGTCGTGGCCAGGCTACCGTTGGGAGAGTATGGCGCGATGATCGCCGAATCACTCCAGCAGCAGATCGCGAAGAGCGATGCCTCTGTGCCGCGAGGATGGCTGGTTTGGTCGCGCGGCCTGCCAGCCGGCTCCACCCTTCCGGCCGACCGCGAACGAGTCTTGGTCGCGCAATGCCTCGACGGTCCAAGCGAAGTTCGCAAGTTGGCTTTGGGGACACTGCAGCGGATCGAGCTAACCGATCGAAGCGCGGCCAGCGAACTGATCCGCGGGTTGGACCGATTGGGGCCGCTGGAACTGCCGCAGGCGCTCGATGGGCTGCTTCGCGGGAACGACTCGGCAATCGACGCCGAAGTGCTGGAAAAATTGGCGACGACCGACGGAGTCAAATCGCTGAATATCGATCGAACGATCGGCTTGTTGCGTCAACGGGACCCCAAGGTGGTGGAATCGTGGCGGGAAAACCTGATGCGATTGCAGCAACCGCCGGCCGATATCGCGGCTGCGGTGGATCGTTGGGTGACGGAACTCCCTGCCGGTGATCCCAAGCAAGGGTATCACGTGTTCCGATCGGACAAGGCAGCCTGCAGCGCCTGTCATCGCATCGGATATGTAGGAGGGAACACGGGGCCCATCCTGAGCCAAATCGGTCGCACCCGTTCTCGCCGCGATCTGATCGAAGCCATCGCCTTTCCGAGCGCTCGACTGGAGCAAAGCTATCGCAGCACCAAGATCCAGACCTCCGACGGGGAAGTCCTGAACGGCTTGATCGTCGAGGAGAGCGCATCGTCGATCGCATTGCAGGTCGCCGCCGACCGTCGAGTCACTGTGCAACGCAACGACATCGAAGCCATGGAACCGAGTTCCGTCTCGATCATGCCCGCAGGGTTAGAGCAGCAATTGACCCGCCAGGAACTGGCCGACTTGATCGCTTTTTTGGAGAATGCCAAATGACCTCAACCGACGAAATGCCCCTTCGCAAAATCGATCACGTTCGATTTTTTGTCGGAAACGCGCGGCAATCGGCTTACTTCTATCGCAATGCCTATGGGTTTGATGTGGTTGCGTACGCGGGGCTCGAGACCAAGGTCAAGCACGAGGCCGGATACGTGGTTCGCCAAGGCGGCATCACTTTTGTCCTCGTTTCGCCGCTCCGAGCCAATCATCCCGATGCATCGAGGTTGATCCTGCACGGGGATGGTGTGTCGGACATCGCCTTGCAAGTCGACGATGTCCGGCGCGCGTACCATCTCGCGATCGAGCGCGGTGCGGTTGGCGTGATCGGCCCGACCGAGCTGAAAGATGATTTCGGAGTTTATGAGTACGCCACGATCCGCGCGTATGGTGATACGACCCACACGTTCGTCAACCGCGACCGGTATCACGGTGCGTTCGCGCCGGGTTTCGATCCGATCGATCCATCGCGCTACAACCCGGCGACGTACCATCCCACCGGCTTGCTGGCGATCGACCACATCGTCGGCAACGTGGAGTTGGGCAAGATGAACGAGTGGGTCGAGTTCTATCGCCGTGTCCTCGGTTTTGAGCAACTGGTCTCGTTCGACGATCAGGATATCTCCACCGAGTACTCCGCCT